>ULVG01027591.1_pt1 | contig 46881 bp, 35 predicted proteins | sample 1959221 | NCBI WGS metagenome assembly ULVG01 (sample SAMEA4835780, study PRJEB28245) | human gut metagenome | biome: gut microbiome; material: fecal sample | place: Denmark | collected 2008
TGCTGAGCTAGCGAATCAAACCTTATTGCTGTTAAGCGGGTGCAAAGATAGGGAGTTTTTTTGAAGAAACAAAGTTTTTTTCTCTTTTTTTCTTATCTTTGCACAGGAGTTTTCTTCCGTTGCCTATTATGGAGCGGAGTAGCTTGGAAAGTTATACTTATTTAATATATACATATCATTCTATGGCAACAGTTGACGATAAGAAGATTATTTTTTCAATGGTAGGTCTGAACAAGACGATTCAGCAGAACAACAAGCAGGTGCTGAAGAACATTTATCTTTCGTTTTTTTATGGGGCGAAGATAGGTATCATCGGTCTGAACGGTTCGGGTAAATCTACCTTGCTGAAGATTATCGCCGGGTTGGATAAATCCTATCAGGGCGAAGTGGTGTTCTCACCCGGATATTCCGTCGGGTATCTGGCACAGGAGCCCTATTTGGATCCTGCCAAAACTGTGAAGGAAGTGGTGATGGAAGGTGTTCAGCCCATTGTTGATGCGCTGACAGAGTATGAGGAAATCAACCAGAAGTTTGGTTTGCCCGAGTATTATGAGGATCAGGAGAAGATGGACAAGCTCTTTGCTCGCCAGGCGGAACTGCAGGATATCATCGATGCGACAGATGCGTGGAACTTGGACAGCAAGCTGGAGCGTGCCATGGACGCCTTGCGCTGCCCGCCCGAAGACCAGTCGGTGGAGCATTTGTCAGGAGGTGAACGTCGTCGTGTGGCTCTCTGCCGTCTGCTTCTGCAGAAGCCGGACATCCTGTTGTTGGACGAGCCGACCAACCACCTCGATGCCGAGTCTATCGACTGGCTGGAGCAACACTTGCAGCAGTACGAAGGTACGGTGATTGCCGTGACGCACGACCGTTACTTCCTCGACCACGTGGCCGGATGGATTTTGGAACTCGACCGTGGTGAAGGTATTCCTTGGAAGGGTAACTACTCCAGCTGGTTGGAACAGAAAACCAAACGCATGGAAATGGAGGAAAAGACGGCCAGCAAGCGCCGCAAGACGCTGGAGCGTGAGTTGGAGTGGGTGCGTATGGCGCCCAAGGCCCGTCAGGCTAAGGGTAAAGCCCGTTTGAATTCTTACGATAAATTGCTGAACGAGGATGTGAAGGAGAAGGAAGAAAAGCTGGAAATCTTCATCCCCAACGGTCCGCGACTGGGTAATAAGGTTATTGAGGCCAAGCACGTGGCCAAGGCCTTTGGCGATAAACTGCTCTTCGACGATCTCAACTTCATGCTTCCACCTAATGGCATTGTGGGTATCATAGGTCCGAACGGTGCAGGTAAGACTACGCTCTTCCGCCTTATTATGGGATTGGAGAAGCCAGACAAGGGCGAATTCGAGGTAGGCGAGACCGTGAAGGTAGCCTACGTGGATCAGCAGCACAAGGATATCGATCCCAACAAGAGTGTTTATCAGGTTATTTCGGGTGGTAACGAGCTGATCCGCATGGGTGGTCGCGATATCAATGCCCGTGCCTATCTCTCTCGTTTCAACTTCTCGGGAGCCGATCAGGAAAAGCTTTGTGGTGTGCTCTCTGGTGGTGAACGTAACCGTCTGCATCTGGCTATGGCACTGAAGGAAGAAGGTAATGTGTTGCTTCTCGACGAGCCCACCAATGATATCGATGTCAACACCCTTCGTGCGCTCGAAGAAGGTTTGGAGGACTTTGCCGGCTGTGCCGTGGTCATCAGTCACGACCGTTGGTTCCTCGACCGTATCTGTACGCATATCCTGGCCTTTGAAGGCGATTCGAATGTGTTCTTCTTCGAAGGTTCCTATTCGGAGTACGAGGAGAATAAGCAGAAGCGCCTGGGTAAGGAAGAACCTAAGCGCGTGCGCTATCGTAAGCTGATGGAAGACTGATTATAATCGTCTGTTTGCAGTATTATATTCGAATTTGAATGGCACGAAGCCCTGATAAATAGATTTTCTATTTGGGGGTTCGTGCCGTTTCGTTTTTAGTTGTAGATGTTTGTAGCCATGTTTCTTTAAAAAAGTCTTTCTCTTCTTGAAAAATGTAGTGTAGATGTAATATTTATATGGATTATATTCATTATATTTGCAGGAAGAAACATAAATTAATGTTTAATTAACATGATCTATTAACTAAAAACGGAATTATGAAAAGAAATCTAATTCATTTCCTGTTGATTGCAGTAATGTCTGTGTGCAGTATGTCTGCTTTTGCTCAGACCACTACAGTGAAAGGTCAGCTTGTAGACTCTGAGACAGGCGAGCCGTTGGTTGGTGCTGCCGTTATGGTAGAAGGTACCACGCAAGGTTCAGTGACCGACATTGACGGTTATTTCAAGCAAGCGGTTGCTCCCAATGCGACTTTGGTTTTCAAGTATGTGGGTTACAAGGACCTGAAACAGAAAGTTACTCGTAAGGGTGCTTCTGTCGATTTGGGCGTTATCAAGATGCAGCCGGATGCCGTGATGCTGAACGATGTGGTTATCACTTCATCTGTGGCTATTGCCCGCAAGACTCCGGTAGCTGTGTCGACGGTGACTCCAGCCTTTATCGAAGAACGTTTAGGTACACAAGAGTTTCCGGAAATATTGAAAACGACACCGGGTGTTTATGCTACAAAAAAAGGAGGTGCTTTTGGTGACTCAGAATTAAGAATGCGTGGTTTCAAGAGCGAGAACGTTGCCGTGCTTATTAATGGTGTTCCCATGAATGATATGGAATGGGGTGGTTTGTATTGGTCTAACTGGGCTGGTTTGTCTGATGTGACTCGTAGTACGCAGACTCAGCGTGGTTTAGGTGCCTCTAAAGTTTCTGCTCCTTCTGTCGGTGGTTCTATCAATATTGTAACAAAAGGTGCTGATGCTGAAAAAGGTGGTACGGTTTCATACGCTATGGGTAATAACGGTTACAATAAAATGTTGTTTTCTGTATCTACGGGTATGAGTAAATCGGGCTGGGCTTTGACTTTGCTGGGTGCCAAGACTTGGGGTGACGGATATGTTCAGAGTACCGATTTTGAAGCATACAACTGGTTCGTTAATTTGACCAAGCGTTTCAATGAAAATCATCAGTTGAGTTTGACTGCTTTTGGAGCTCCACAATGGCATAATCAGCGAAACAATGCGAATGGTTTGACTATTAGTGGTTGGCAGCAAGTGAAACAATATGTTGAAGATCCTGAAGATATTTATCAATACAACCCTTCTTTTGGATATAGAAAAAATGGAGTAGCTTTTAATCAGAACCAAAACAAATATAATAAACCTCAGATTTCATTAAATCACCAATGGCAGATTGACCATAAGTCTTCTTTGAGTACTGTAGCTTATGTGTCTATTGGCCGTGGTTACGGTACGAGTGGTCAAGCTAATACAGAGCTTGGTGCAAGTCGTTCAGATTGGTACGCCGCCAATAAAGGTATTTTGTCTACCAAATTCCGTAATGCGGATGGTACGTTTGCTTACGACCAGATGGAAGAATTGAATGAACAAAGCATGAATGGTTCATTGTATGCGTTGTCTATTTCTAAGAATTATCATAATTGGTATGGTTTAGTTTCTACATATACAACCAAATTTGGTGAATATGTTGATTTTTATGGTGGCATTGACTTCCGTTACTATAAAGGTACTCACACAAACGAAATCAGCGATTTGTTTGGTGGTAAGTTCTTTATGGATGTAGATTCTCGTGAGAGTGTGAAGGTTGCGAATAATGCTGCTGCTTCAGATCCTAATTTCGTTCATCAGAAACTGACGGTCGGTGATGTTGTTTATCGCGATTATGATGGATATACGGTGTCAGAAGGTGCTTTTGCTCAGGCTGAATACAACCGCGACAAACTAAGTGCCTTTGTTGCCGGTTCTCTTTCGAATACAACATATTGGCGTTATGACCGTTTCTATTATGATGCAGCTCATGCCAAGTCTGAAAAGGTGAACTTCCTCGGTTACACGGCCAAGGGTGGTGCCAACTTTAACATAACGGACAATCATAATGTATTTGCAAATATTGGTTATATTAGTCGTGCTCCTTATTTCTCTTATGGAGCTTTCCTTTCAGCTGCAACAAGTAATGCTACAAATCCGGATGCTGTAAATGAAAAGATCTTCTCGGCAGAACTTGGTTATGGTTATCGTTCTCGTTTTATGGCAGTGAATTTGAATGCTTATTACACACGTTGGATGGATAAGACAATGACCAAAGGTGGTGATATCGTGAAGAACAATGAAGTTGTGGATCGTTATAGTATTAATATGCAGGGTGTGGATGCACGTCATATGGGTGTAGAACTTGACTTGACTGCAAATCCTACTCGCTGGTTGGATATCAATGGAATGTTCTCTTTGGGTGATTGGCAATGGGATAGTAATTCTACCGGTTACTATTATAATAGCTTGGGACAACCGTTGAAGAACCTTCAAGGTGATTTAGCTTCAGGTATCCAGGCTGAAGATCATGCTAAGTCTACTGTAAACTTAAAAGGTGTAAAGGTCGGTGGCTCTGCTCAGTTGACTGCAGCATTGGGAGCCCAAGTTCATTTCTCTGGATTCCGTGGTGGTTTGACTTATACATGGTTTGCAAAGAACTATTCTGATTATGATTTGGATGGAAGTATGTTGTCTCCAAGTGGCAATGTTACAATAAATCAGCCGTGGGAAATACCGTCAGGTGGACAATTGGATTTGAACGCAAGTTACACTTTCCCCTTGGGTAAATGTAAGGCTACTTTATATGGTAACGTGGAAAATGTGTTCAATCAGCGTTATATTGTTGACGCTACTGATGGTGGTACTGGTAAATGGGAAAATGCATATGAAGTCTTTTATGCATTTGGCAGAACCTATTCTTTGAGATTGAAAGTTGCTTTCTAATCGTATTAAACGTTTAATAGTTGAAATATGAAAAAGAATTTATTATATACATTGTGTGCTTCTCTGTTATTTTTTACAGGTTGCGACTATAATGAAGATAACTTTGAGGGATTTGATGATAATCCTATCGGAAATGTTACTCAATATGAAGGAGAGTTTACTGGTACCTATCCGTCAGATGGCTATTTTCTGACTGATGATGCAGGTAAAGCTGAGTTAACTTCTGCTTTGAATACCATGCTGTCAGAATTGTTTTACAGTTCAGACAAAGGCTCTGCTGCTAAAATATCAGTGCTTTGTGGTACTGTTACTCCAGGTTTTGAAAGTGCTGACGTGAATTATACGTTGACAAACGATGATTATGATAGTATGGGAACTGGAGACGGTGAACCCGGAAAGTATAATAATTTTGATTCGGGAATGGATGTTGATGCTTATCTTCGTGCGTTTTTGGATGGGAAATATGCTGATATGACTGTTGGAAAAACTATTTCTGTTACGTATAAATATTATTCTGGCAGTACAACTAATCAAACGAAATCTTATAAACGCGTAGAGAATGGTTGGGAATCTGTTGAAATAGCTTCGTTTGTAGCTGATAAGGAATACACCTTGACAAAGGAAGATTATGACAGTATGGGAACAGAAAGTGGACAACCTGGAAAGTATGACAATTTTGATGCGAATATGGATGTTGACTTTTATCTTCCGATATTCTTGAAAGAGAATTTCCCGTATTGGGCAGCTGAAGGAACAACATGCAAAGTTACATATAAATTTTATAGTGGAGGTACGTCAGATAAAGATGCTTTCTATAAATTTAATGGAACAACTTGGGCGCCTTATAATCCGTATGAAGATGTTGTAACTGTTGAAACAAAGATCGCAGAAATGACCTTTGACGGTTCTGTTTGGGTATTGGATCGTTTGGTTGGCGGTAGTTTGACCTTGAACTTCGAACAGGGTGATTATGAAGCTTTGCTTCAGTGGTCATTAGAGAATAAGCCGGAATATAAGAGTACACAGTATGATACAGAGGAATACTATTTTGGTGTTTCTACATATTATCCTAACATTAACAATGCGTATAATACTTGGAGAAAGTATTATAATGTTGGTGGGGAATACGATAATTTAACCGATGAACAATTACAGGCTATTATGGATGAACGTTTGGCATTCGGTATTGCCGAGATTGTTTTGCCAAGACGTGTTGAAGTTCCTAATTCAGGTTTGAGTTATATTGTGGTTTATACTGTATATCAAGGCCGTGGCGGTGGTGATTATGCGATGTCTTTTACATACGATGATGAAACAGCTAAGTATGTATGGACAGGTACTGTAGTTGCTCAATAAAATTGCGATTGTTTTAATCTGAGAAGGAAGGGTGACGTAACTCGTCACCCTTTCTTGGCTTTAAATTGAATTATGCTTATGAAAAAATATTGGGAAATACTGTTTCTGTTTGTATGTTTGACTGTCGTTTCATGTGGTAGAGATGATAGTGGGAGTATTCTTCCAGAACCAGAAGTTCCTGAGCCGGAACAGCCTGAAGATCCGGAACAGCCGGTAAAACCTGAGATTGAACAGACGGAAGAGGGTTCCTTGACTTATGTAATGAAAGGTTATGAGACCGAGGCAACTGATGGAGGAGCTTTACAACCGGAAGGTTTTCCTGTTGCAATCGGTATAAAGGATAAGAGTTTGCAAGGAACTTCATGTGTATTTGCCTCGTCAGCTGCCCGGAAATTGGTGGATATGCCTAATTATGATACGATGCATGATTGGAAAAATACATTATCGATCGTAGAGGGTACGACGTGTTGGATACGTTATACAACTGATGCGGAGTATCGTTATTTGAAACTTCGGATTGCTTATATTTCTGGAGATGAAGTTGGAGTAGAGTATAAAGTTTCAGATGTTATTGAGAGACTGGGAGCTGAGGATATTGAACAGACGTTGGAAGGGAGCTCTGCTTTTTTGTTTACGTCAGATGTGTCTCAGTTGAGTATTCAAACCATTTCGTCTCCAATTATAAAGATGGACAATTTTCTTTCTGGTGAAAATTATTCATTTGCTGTTTGTGAAGGAGTTAGCAGTTTATCGGCTATGCCTGCATGGGAGAGTATGTCTGGTTGGGATTCTAAAGCTGAGTTGAAGGATGGAGCTGTATATTGGGTATCTTATACTCTTCCAACTTCCCGTACTTTCCTGAGATTAAGGATTGCTTTTGTGGATATGGATAAAGTCGGTGTCGAATATAAATTAGATATTCAGGAAGAGATTCAAAATGCCAATGCTAATGATCCGATAGAAGGAAAATCGTTTGTGACAGATTATTCCATGCCCTATTTGAATCCTGAGAACTATTATGTGGAGCATACGGTAACTTATGGAGGCAAGAGGATCTTGAATTACGCTTATGAATGGGTAGAGAGCAAGAAACATACAGCGTGGGTTGCTTTCAGCTTTGATGAAACGACTTCACAGAAGAATGTGAGCCGCTCGGATGCATGGGCCACAGACTTGGAACTGCCGGGAGGCTGGTGTCCCGAAGAAAGCAACCACAAAAGTGACGGGTTCGACAAAGGACATTTGTGTGCATCTGAAGATCGTGTATATTCGAAGGAAGCTAATGAGCAGACTTTCTTTTATAGTAATATGAGTCCACAGATGAGTTCGTTTAATGGCGGATTTTGGGCTTCATTCGAGATTCTTGTGCAGAAATGGGCACGTTCGGGAGAATACGATAAGGTTTATGTAGTGAAAGGGGGGACAGTGGATCAACTGCTTGTGAACTTTACGGGTACACGCAGGGGAAATGATGGTGTGCTCCCTCAGACCGATGCCAATGGCTTTACTAAAAAAGGATTGGCTTGTCCAAAATACTATTTTATGGCCATTCTTAGTGAAAAAGGAGGTGAATACCATGCTGTAGGTTTTTGGATGGAACACCGTGATGACTATGGTTATGAATATAATAACTTTGCTCCTTCGGATGTTATGAAGGGATATGCCCTTAGCATCGACGATTTGGAAAAGAATACAGGTCTTGATTTCTTCTGTAACCTACCTGACAATGTGGAGAATGTTGTCGAAAGTATATGGAAGGAAGCAGACTGGGCTTGGTAATAGGAACAATTGTATTTATTGAAATAACAATCCCTGGCATTCTTGAATAAGAAAGGATGCCAGGGATTATTATTTTATATAGTTGCTTATTTGTTTACCACATTAATAGGATTGCCTGCCTGATAAGCTTTCAGATTGTCCAGCGCAATTTGCATCAGGCGTTGGCGGGCAGCTGTACTTGCCCAGGCAATGTGCGGGGTGATATAACAGTTGCGAGCGGTGAGCAGCGGATTGTCGACACGAGGAGGTTCTTGTGAAAGAACGTCCACTCCAGCAGCATAGATACGTCCGCTGTTCAGTGCGTCGGCCAGATCTTGCTCGTTGATTAGCGGACCGCGACCCGTATTGATGAGGATCGCATTGGGTTTCATCAGGCTGAGGCGGCGGACATTGACCATTTCACGGGTCTGCTCGGTGAGAGGACAGTGCAGGCTGACGATGTCACATTCGGCAAACAGTTCATCCAATTCCATCTTCTTGATTTCGGGCGGCAGTTGGAAGTGTGATTTGGAAGTAAAGGCATAAACTTCCATACCGAAGCTGATGGCAATGCGGGCGGTCCGCATGCCGGTGTTGCCTAGGCCGACAAGACCTATCTTTTTGCCGGCCAGTTCGATGAGCGGTGTGTCCCAGAAACAGAAGTCGGGACTATTGGTCCAGCGGCCTTTGTGGACTTCTTCCGAGTGATGTTGTACCTGTTGGGCGATGTTCAACAGATGTGCAAAGACCATTTGGGCGACAGAGTCGGTGCTGTAAGCGGGAATGTTGGTAACGATGATGCCACGTTCTTTGGCAGCTGCCGTATCAACGATGTTGTATCCGGTAGCCATGACGCCGATGTATTTCAACCGGGGCAGGGCAGCCATGTGTTCACCTGTTATGACGACTTTATTCGTCAGGAGTATGTCGGCCTCTTTGGCACGTTCCAATAGTTCCGAGGGAGCAGTGCGGTCGTAGACAGTACATTCGCCCAAGGTTTTCATTTCATCCCAAGAGAGGTCTCCGGGATTGGCGGCATAGCCGTCGAGTGCTACAATATGATGCATATTTGTCAACAGATTAACAGTTTTCGGGCGATAAAGGTACTACTTTTTTCTCTTCCTTTCAAAAAAAGGGCTTCATTTAAAATCTTTTGAGTCGCGATTGTTCGGTCCTGTTACGTTTTTCGGGTGATGTAGAAACATGCTGTCGCAAAGAAATTGCGCAGGTAGCTGATGCGGCTCACTGCTTGTGGCAATTTCCGTGGGCGGAGGTTGAATTTCCGTTTATAATGCGGATTGATCAGCCACAGCGTACGGTCGACAATCGTACCTCCGCATACGTTCAGCAAATTTTCAAAATGTTCGATGGTCATGCGTGTACGCCTGATTTCCAGTAGTTCTTTTCGGAGGTCTTGTTTTTCTCCACAGTGTTGCAGGAGTTTGTCGTAAATCGGTTCGGGTAACAGGTGGATAAAGGGCAGGTGAGAGCATAGGCGGCTTTGGCAGATTTGCTGATGGCCTCCGAATGGCATCTGCCAGGCAGGGAATCCCCAAAAGATGATGCCGTCTGGTGCCAGAAAGTCGTGGGCATGGCGGATGAAATCAGCTTTCCGGCCGATGTGTTCGATGACGTCGTGTATCAGTAAGATGTCGTATCGTTTGTTTGGGGATGGGACTTCTTGTTCGAGAAAGTCGGCATGGACGAATTGGGCGTTCTGTCCGTGTTGTCCGAAGAAAGCGGTTGCTTGGGCCACGCGGGTCGGCGATAAGTCTATCCCGCTCACTTCGCATCCCTGTTCGGCAAAAGGAAGCAGGTTGCCACCTTCTCCGCAACCTACTTCCAGAATTCTTATCCCTGCATCTATCTTATGGAATTGTGCTGTATACGGTAGATAAAACTCGCGTGCCGTACAGGCAGAATCTTCAAAGTAAGACAGACGGTCTGAATGTCGCTTTTGCATATCCTTATTGTTGTTGGCTCTTTAGTTCTCCTGATTTATTAGAAGGAGGACATGACAATTAACAGGATGCAAAGTTATGTGTCTCTATCAGGCCTTACGCAATAGAGCTGTGCGGTTTTTGTGCGGTTTTTCTTGATGGTGGAAGAGTTCAATCGCTGGTTGTGCGGTTTTGTGCGGATTTTTATAAAGAGCGAATAAATGTATCCCACTGGTCTGGTTTTCCGTCCTTGTGAAAAACCTTGCGGTACATGCTTTTGCGTGCAGATACAATACTCGATTTACTGCGATTTGTCAATAGGGCTATTCCTGTAATATTGATTCCTATTTTTAACAGCAGGCAGATGTTCAATTCCATCTTGCTGAAAGGATAAAGCGCGAGTAATCGTGCGGTGAATCCTTTATAGCAGTTGTCTATTTCTTTACGTAATGTTTCCCAATCTGCTAAATTGAGTTTGGGATAGGACTCAAGAATTGCATGATGAAACTTTGTGTATATTTCAGATTGATGAAGTGCGGATTCTGCTAATATTTGCTCATTCCGTTCAGCATTGATTTGCTTGTTCTGCTTGTTCTGGCAGAGTAAGCGTTCTTTTTGTGCTTGCAGTAAGGCCTGCTGAACCGGATCGGAAGCTAATATGGCTTCTTGGTTTAGGAGCTTCACTCTTTCTGTGTTTTTCTTGATGAATTCGTCGCTTTTTTGATATTGTGCGTCCTGGATATGCTTCAATTCTCGATGTTGGTGTTGGCGGATGATTCTTTTATATCTATGGAACAGAGAATAAGTGATGGCGCCGAGTATCAGAATGATTAATATAAACAGTATGATGTTTTTATGTTGAATTTGTCGGACGACTTCTTTTTCCAATCGTATGTTCTCTTTTTCCCGTAGTTGATAGTTGTATAGCGCATTTACTTTATGTACTGCCTCTTTATTGATATGCTGTTGAATACTATCTGCATAAATGATAGATTTGTCCATGTATCCTAAAGCTAAAGAGGGGTTGCCTTGTTTTCTTGCTATTTCACTTAAACCTTTATAAGCTGTGCGTTTGTGATAATGATTCCCTGTGTATAACATTTGCTTATAGTAGTATGTTGCGGAGTCATTTTTACCTATTTTACTATAATAATAGGCTAATGTGCTGTAATAGGGTGCTGGATAATTTTTTAGAGTACCTAAAGAAGACATTAGAGAACTTTTAGCTTTATCTATATAGCCAAGTTGTAGATATATATCACTTATTTCTTGATTGACAATGCTTGTTAGAGTGTTATTATGAAGTTGAATTGTGAGTTGTTTGGCCGCTTCATAGTAATAAAGTGTGCTGTCTGCCTGGTGTAAGGCAGAATAAGCTCTTCCAATTTCTCGCAGATTGAATACAAGGAATATACTATCTTTTGCCCATTCTGTATTTTCTTTGGACTGTTTGAATGCCTCTAATGCCTTGTCGTAGATGCCTTGATAGAGATGTATTAGACCTGTTTGATAATAGATCATGCTCTTTAGACGAGAGTCTGTTGACTTTTGTTCTTTAATGGAAATAGCTGCTTGTTGAAAATAATCCAACGCTTGTGGCGCATCTCCCAGGTCACGGTAGACTCTTCCGGCATAATAATAGGCTTCGGGTAGGTGTTGTCGGTCATTATTCTTTTCATAATAATGTAGTACGACCTGTATCAGGCTGTCGGAGGTGTGGGAGATATAGGCTTTGTCGTCGGCTTTGATGCAGAGCAGGTAATAGTACATGCGAGTAGCCTCGGGGGCTTCGTTCATTTGCTCTGCAAGCGATGCCAGCAGCGAACGGGCACTGTCCGGACAAGCAGATGCCAGACTGTCCGCAGTCTGTAATAGGGAAGGGTAGGGACGCGGCGTACAGCTACCGAATAACCCTAAAACCAAGCAAAGCAATCCGAGCAGTTTTTTCATGTAATAATATAAAAATAGCCGTGCAATATTCGTGAAAAATATCGATATCTGCAAGCGGATGCGTGAAGTTTCACGGTGAAGGATGGCTGGTTTCACCGTATGTCGCTTATAAAGAGTGATTTGTAAGGGACGTGAAAGCGTGAAACTTGAAAAGAAAACCTTTTGAAGCGTGTGGGTATCTTTCATATCAGACTACCTGTTTCAGTTCCGTAAAGTGGCACTTTAGCACGCTAAAGAGGGACTTTACGGAGCTGAAGTTCATAGTTGTCTGCATGGAGATGTTAAAAGCGTTCTTTTCCCCAAAGCGCCTGCATCCGTTCCTTATGTTTGGCTTCCGCTGCATTCTCCTGTGGATGCCAGATGCTGTGGTCTTTCAGTTCGTCGGGCAGGAACTGCTGGCGGACGAAGTGGCCCGGATAGTCGTGGGCGTACTTGTAGTCTTCGCCATAGCCCAACTGCTTCATCAGTTTGGTGGGGGCATTGCGCAGATGAAGGGGAACAGGCAGGTTGCCGGTCTGGCGGACCAATTCCAGGGCATCGTTGATGGCCATGTAGGCTGAGTTGCTCTTGGGACTGGTGGCGAGATAAATGGTGGTTTCGGCCAATGGAATACGGCCTTCGGGCCATCCTACCTTCATCACGGCGTCGAAGCAGGCATTGGCCAGGAGCAGGGCGTTGGGGTTGGCCAGTCCGATGTCTTCCGAAGCGGAAATGACTAGACGACGGGCGATGAAAGCAGGATCTTCGCCGCCTTCCACCATGCGGGCCAGCCAGTAGATGGCTCCGTCGGGGTCGCTGCCGCGGATGGATTTGATAAAGGCGGAGATGATGTCGTAGTGCATCTCGCCGTCCTTGTCGTAAGCCAGCGGGTTTTGTTGCAGGCGTTCGATCACCATGTCGTCGGTGATGACGACTGTGTCGTCTGTCTCCGACTCGACAACCAGTTCCAATATGTTGAGCAGCTTACGGGCGTCACCTCCACTATAGCGCAACATGGCGGTAGTTTCCTTCAGCTCGATGTGGCGTTCACGCAGAATGTGGTCGGTTGTCAATGCTCGCTGTAGCAGTTCCAGTAGGTCTTCCTTTTCGAGAGACTTCAATACATAAATCTGGCAGCGCGACAGCAAAGGGCGGATGACTTCGAACGAGGGATTTTCTGTGGTGGCGCCAATCAGTGTCACGATGCCCTGTTCGACAGCCCCCAGCAGCGAGTCTTGTTGCGACTTGCTGAAACGGTGGATTTCGTCAATGAAAAGGATGGGATTGGCTTGGGAAAAGAAACGGTTGTTCTTGGCACGGTCGATCACGTCGCGCACGTCTTTTACGCCGCTGGTCACGGCGCTCAGCGTATAGAACGGGGTTTCCAGCTTGTTGGCAATGATTTGTGCCAGCGTCGTCTTACCCACTCCCGGAGGTCCCCATAGGATGAAGGAGGAGATGCGTCCTGCATCGATCATCTTGCGGAGCACTGCTCCCGGTCCGACCAGATGTTTCTGGCCGATGTATTCGTCTAATGTCTTGGGCCGAAGCCTTTCTGCCAGTGGTTGCACGTTTGTTCTATGGATTAAAATATCATCATGATCATGAAGCGGATACCGTCTTTCTTCACGCCGGGAATGTCGGTGTAGGTGAGACGCCGCACGTATTCGATGTGCAGCAACTTGAAGATGTTATAGATACCTACACTGGCCTCCACGTAGGGCGTCTTTCCCATGACGTAGCTGGTAGGCATACCGTTGCGGGTCGGGAAGAGGAAGAGGTCGGGATCGTTGCTTTTGTACGGATTGTTCTTATCGGTCAGTGTACCCCACAGGCCACGGATGCGGAACATCTCACGCCACTTCAGTTTCTTCAGCAACGGGATGCGGTTGAAGAGCTTGCCGTTCATATCGTAACTCAGGGCCAGCGAACCGTAACGGTCGTTCAGGAACTCCATATTGTTGATGAGCGAGAATGATTCGTTGTGCTGGGTGATGTATGACAGGTTGGCCATGGGCAGGTTCAGGAAAGGGAATGGTACCTTGTTCCACTGGGCACCCGCACGGGCTGTGATGTCGATCTTTCCCCAGGAACCGAACCAGAAACGCTTGCGCAGTCCTATCTCCGTGAGGTTGAAGTTGTATTCACCACCCAATATGCCTTTGAAACCGACTGTATGCGAGAGGGTGAACTGAGGAGCGTCCAGCGATACGGGTACACGACGCTGCTTGGTATTGACAAATGTTTCGCCCGGGGCATAACGCAGCGTTACACCCAGTTCGGTAGTGGTGATATCATGGACCAGCGTATTGTTTTCGCCCAATACACCGGGAGTTTCACCGTCGTTGCGCCAGTATTGCAGGATGCCGGCCGGCTGGTCGTTGCGGTGGCGCAGCATGGCTTTGACGGAAAAACCGGTATTTGTTTCCAATTCGTAGTTGAGGGTAGCGTCACGAATATAAGACATCTGGTCGACGGTTGTCCATTTCCAGCCTACAAACATGTTGTCTTTGTCTGTCTCCAGGTATTTGTCCATAGGTGACATGACATCGTAGGTATATTTGAAAGACAGATAGTGTTTAGGAAACTCCCACAACACATATTCGCGTTTGTTGAACGAATAGGCCACCTGGCCGGAGTAGAACCACTTCTTGTCACGTGTACCATACGCACCATATCCGCTGAAGTTCCAGTGGGGATGTAGATTGCCGGTTGTCATACCACTGAGACGGAAACGGGCTCCGTTCACGTAGTTGCTGGTGATGATGGTGTTGATGGGGCCGAAGTCGAACTTACTGGGATGGTCTTTACTACCGGTTTCCACGAAGTTCTCGATCAGTGCCTTGGCGCCGAAGATGATGATTTTGAATCCCGGTATCTGTTCGATACGGTTCATGAAGAGGTCCATGGTACTCTCTTTCTTGGTGAGGGGGACCTGACGTACTTCAGCCCAATATTCGTCGCTCTTGGCCAGCATGTTGGCTTCCTTGATGACTTTTCCTTTCAGGCGGAAGAGGCGGGGTTCTATTTCGTCAAAGTTGTATTTCGAATATTTGGTCGTGCGTTGCACTTCCAGTCCCTGAACACCTTTCATCAAGGCCAGTTCTACGGTCATATCGTCGTCGGTCAGTACCCAATTGCTGTCGGGCAGTTGTTCAAACTGTTGTACGATGTCCAGACTTTCAACGAAGTTTACACCTGTTTTTTTAGGCAGGTTCATGGTACATTTTTTTACGGCATAGGTCGAGTCTTTCACTACATACAAATGGCCTGTAAAGCCGAAGTCCTGCGAATTGTTGGGGACGAACGTCAAGTGTACACATTCATGCTGATCTACCATGAGTGTATCCATCAGGTAATATCTGTAGAACGAGATGGCTCCTCGCCCGATGGGGCTTACGAAGCGGCGTTGCAGCAGGCGGATGTCGTCGTCGTAGATGTTGACGTCCGAGAAAACATCGTTCAGGATCGTACCCAGCATGTCGCCCGTACTGAAGAATTCTTCAATACCCGTCGAGTTCATACCTTCGATGATGGTTTTCTCGCTGCGTGGATCCTTGCGGTAGATGGTTCGCGATGCTGTCTCCTTGATGGAAATGGGCAATATTTGCTTGCCGGTTTTAGGCGATGTTTCTACCTGATCTTTGAAAAAGGAGAATTTCTTGTACAGTCCTTTTTCCATCTTTTCGGGGGTGACATCGTTTAGCGACATCTTCATCTTTTCGTACTTCTGGTATTGGTAGAAGTCGTTTTCTTCCAGTTTCAGCTGCTTCTTGTGTTCGATGACTTTACGCATAAAGTCCACAGCCGGATTGTTCTTACGGGAGTATTTTTCTCTTTTGGGTTTGACTACTACTTCAGACAACATGATGTCGTCGGGCGACATTTTGACATTCAGCACTTTCTGTCCGGGTTTGATCTTGACTTTCTTGGTGACGTAACCGATTGTTGAGAAAGTCAGTTCGTCCCATCCCTTGCGGGTCTCTACCTTGTATTCTCCGTCTCCGTTGGTAATGGCTCCCACGCCTTTGCCTTCGTACTGGACAGTGACATACAACAAGGGTTCGTTGGTGATTGAGTCTGTAACGGTACCTCTGATTTGGGCGGATGCTCCGGCTGAATGGGCGAAAAGGAGCACTGTCAGAAGAATGAGAGTTGTATATAATTGCTTCATATCTATCATAATCGAACTGCAAAGTTAGTAATTTGCAAGCAAATAAGAAGCAAATTTTGATTATTTGGGAATTGAGAACTAAAAATATGGAAAAATTGAAAACTATTATAAGTTTTCATCCTCTTCTTAGTCCTCAATTCCGGACAGGTATAGTCTGTTATTTTGTAAGCAGGACTTGTACGATACGTTCTGCCGTACGGCCGTCCCAACGTTCGGGTAGGGTACTGTGCTTCCAGTCACCTTTTAGCATTTTTTCCAGTGAGGCCGAAAGGGCAAACGTGTTTTCGCCTACCAGTTCGTTGGTACCGATACGCCATGTCTCGGGGTGTTCGGCATACGTATTCAGCGTGATGCAGGGTACGTCGAGGAAGGTGGCTTCTTCGGCGATGTTGCCCGAGTCGGTCACAATGCCCTGTGCCTGGTTGATGAGGAATCCGAAGTGCAGATAGCTTTGCGGCGGCAGGATGTGCAGGTTTGGGGCACTGATGCCAGTGGCTTGAATGGCTTGCTGTACGTATGGGTGCAGGGGGGCTACGACGGGAACCCCGCCGGCTCTGTCGAGAATTGTTTGTAGCAGGGACTGGAGGACCTGGCGCTGTTGCAGCAGCTCGTGTCGGTTCAGAGTGAGCAGCAGGTAGCAGCCTTTCTTCAGACCGAGCGTAGAGAACCACAAGGGTTGTAGCAGGCGGTGGCGGTTGTAGCGGATAGTGTCCATCAGGATATTGCCGACGTAGTGGATGTATTCCGGTATCATGCCTTCCTGGTTCAGGTTGCGGTTGGCGGCCATGCTGGCTGCAAACAGGTAGTCGGAGATGGCGTCGACGATGGTGCGGTTCACTTCACGCGGCATGTTCATATCGAACGAACGGGTACCTGCAATGACATGTGCCACCTTCAGTCCGCGCTTCTTGGCTACAATGGCGCAGCTCATGGTGGCGGTCATATCGTCCACTACCAGCACTGTCTGTGCCGGGTGGGCGTTCAACTCTTTTTCAAAGGCCAGCATGATGTCGGCCGTCACTTGCGAATGGTCGTTGCCCGTGACACCCAGATAGGAGTCGGGCTTCTTCATGGCGAGGTCGGAGAAGAGGGAGGCTTCCAGTGCCGGATCGTTCTCCGGGCCGGTATATACTACGCGGTAACTGATGTCCTGACCGGCTTCGCGTGCGGCATCGATGGCACGGCACAGGGGGGCTATTTTCATAAAATTGGGGCGTGCGCCCGCTACAATCGTTATTTTCATGAGTCGAACCTTTTAAATCTTTCACAAAAGTACGTTTTCTAATGGAATTTTATTCGTTACTTTGCAGGAAATTTCATCTATATGCCTACATTTGTTCAGATACTCGATTTTGTGGGGACGTTTGCTTTTGCGATCAGTGGCATTCGTCTGGCATCGGCCAAACGGTTTGATTGGTTTGGCGCATACGTGGTTGGTTTTGCTACGGCCGTGGGTGGCGGTACGTTGCGCGATTTGTTGCTTGACGTGACTCCGGGCTGGATGACCGATCCTATTTATCTTATATGTACAGGACTTGCGTTGGTTTTTGTGACCATGTTTGGCAAGCATCTCATTCACCTGAACAATACGTTTTTCTTTTTCGATACCATCGGTCTGGCTCTGTTCACGGTCGTAGGTGTAGGGAAGAGTCTGTCCTTGGGCTATCCTTTTTGGGTGGCTATCATCATGGGTAGCATGACGGGTGCGGCCGGAGGTGTTATTCGCGATGTGTTTATTAATGAAATTCCGCTGATATTCCGTAAAGAAATCTATGCGATGGCTTGTGTGGTAGGCGGATTGGTCTACTGGGTGTGTGCGTTGGCACAGATGGACGACTACATCTGCCAGATAGCTTGTGGGGTGGTGGTCTTTCTGACACGTATTCTGGCAGTGAAGTATAAGATATGCCTGCCGACCTTGTCGGGACACGCTTAAAAGGCGGACTGGTTACAGGTTATAAGTAGAAAAAACAGATACGGACGATGTGATGCTCAGTTTTCACATCGTCCGTATCTGTTTTTCTTTCTGTTCTGATGAAGTGCTTTCTGAGGGTCTGACGAAGTGCTTCGTCACCCTCTCATGCAGTGCTTTGTTACCCCCTGAGGAAGCACTTCGTGACGGTGTCATGCAGTGCTTTCTCAGTGGGGCATAATACGGGTCGTTTTGGTTAGAACAGCGTATCTTTCGTGTTGAACAGTTTGTTGTCGTTCAGTTTGACTACTTTTCCGTATTTCTCCAGCTTCTTCAGGTCTATCATCTTGGGGTTACCCATGATGGCGATTGCATAGGGTTTGCCTTTGATGTTTGTCTCGTAGAACTTTACGATGTCGTCGAAGGTCAGTGCATCGATTTGCGGCAACTGTTCCTTGGCAGGATCTTCAGTATAGCCTTGGTAACCGAGGTTAACCAGATACATCGCCTTGCTGCGGAAGTCGGGATGGTTGGTCAAGGCCGACTGGCGCAGATAACTCTTGATGTTGTCGATGCGGTCGGCATTCTTCGGCATGTCGTTGATGAGGCCCATGAACACGTCGATGGCGTCGTTGGCCTTGTCGTTCTGCGTACCGATGCTGCCGTACAGGTAGCTGGCTTTGCCGGCAATGCCTTGTGTGGCTGCGTAGGCGTAAGCCGTATAGGCCATGGAACGCTTCTCGCGGATTTCGTTCAATACCAGTCCGGTGAAGTCCAGACCGAAGTATTGGTTGAAGGCGTCGCGCAGTACGTCGTCCTTCTTGTCGGCCGTCTGCATCGGCAGGTAGAAGTGGATCTGTGCCTGTTCTGCGTCATTGTTGGGCAGGAAGTAGATGGTATTTTCACTTACAGCCTGCATCGGTTTCACGCGCGGCGATTCAGACGGGCGCTCATTGGCTACGAGCGGGAGGTTCTGGCTCAGAATGCTGTAGACGTTGTCGAAGGGAAGGGTACCGGTATAGAAGATTTTCGATTCGAAATTGGATGCGCGGTTGATGTCACCCGTCAGTTCGGAGATCTGCAGTTCGAGCACTTCTTTGTCCGTCAGTTCGTCGATGTAGTCCGACTTGTCACCGTAGAGCAGATACTGGCGCAAAGCCTCGTTCAGCGTGCTGACGTTTTCCTTGCGTTGCTGACGTGTACTCAGGATGTTACCTTTTAGCTGTGCCAGCTGTTTGTCGTCCAGTTTGGGCATCAGGATCTGGCGGGAGAGGAGCTGGCAGGCTTGGGGCAAGGTTTCTTCAAATCCTTCCATGACGATGGTCAGGTAGTTGGAGCTGGCCGATACGTAGCAGGTAGCATTCAGTTTGCTGAGTTCCTCCTTCAGCTGCTGCGGTTCGTAGAGTCCCATCACGCCGGCGTTGTTCATCAGGCTGGCGGCTACGTCGAGTTTGGGGAATTCTTCGGTTCCGGCTCCGTACTGCAGGACGAGCTGGAAGATGTTGTTTTCCTTGTTTGGCGTGTAGTACATCTTGGAACGGTCGTTCAGTTGTTTCACCTGTACGTCGCTAAAGTCAATCAGGTTTTCAGCTACATGACCGATGGGCAGGCTCTTGAATTGCAGGGCGTAGAGCGACTGCTGGCCTACGGGCGGTTCCACGGGCTTGTAGTTGGGCTTGGCTATTTTCTCACCCTTCTTGGCCTTGCCCTGTTCGATGTAGAGGGCCAGGTAGTTTTTGGACAGATATTGTTTGGCTACGCGTTTTACGTCGTCGTTTGTTACAGCCATGATCTTGTCCTTGTAGTTTAATATTTCGCCCAGATCCTGTTCATTATAGAAAGCATTCATCAGGATCATGGCTTTCTGTTCGTTCTTCTCCATGGCCAGGTCGAACTGGCGGCACATTTCCGCCTTGATGGCATTGATTTTCCAATCTTCGAACTCACCGTTGGCAATCTTCTCGATAGCTTCCAGAGCTTTTTTCTCGGCGCTTTTGTTCGATTCGAAGCGGCGTTGGTTTTCATCGTAAAGCGGTATGCTTACTACGACCGAGCGTCCTTGTTCACGGAAAGTCTGTGCGTAAGCTCCGGCACTGGTTAGTTCGCCGTCCAATACCAGTTTATCCAACGCACCTGTTTGGCTGCCGTTGCTCAGCAGAGAGAGGGCGATGTCCAGTGCATCTTCGTCAGGATGTCCGGCCGGTACACCGTTAAACACCATGGCCACCTGCGGATAGTAGCCCACCTTTTCAGTGTATTGTTTGCGTCCCTGGATGTTCATGTCTGTGTAGGTTTTGCGTACGGGCATCGGTTTTTTGGCCAGACGGCCGAAGGTTCCGGCGATGCGGCCGGCTACCTGCTGGGCGTTGATGTTGCCGACCAGTACGAGCACCATGTTTTCGGGTACGTACCAGGTGTCATAGAATTCGATGAGCTTGCTCAGCTGCGGGTTCTTCAGATGTTCGGGCAGGCCGATGATGTCGCGCGAATAGGGGTGTCCTTCGAATGCCTTGCTCATGAAAAAGCTGCTGACAGCCTGATTGGGATTGTCCTGTGCGCGGTTGTACTCTTCGTACACGTTCTCCAGTTCGGGTTGGAAAGAACGGAACACGGGATGGATGAAGCGTTGTGAAGAGATTTCGAGCCACTTGTTTATCTGATAGGCTGGGAAGGAGCTGTGGTAGAACGTATAGTCGTAGCTTGTTGCTGCATTCACGCCTTTGGCACCGATACTTTCCATCAGACTGGAATATTCGGTTGGCAGGCTGATCTTGCCTGCCTTCAGAGTGAGTTCGTTGATTTCCTGGTTCAGGGCATCTTTCTTTACCGGATCGGTTTCGGCAGCCCGCTGGTCATACTTGGCGATGATTTCCTTGTAGATAGGCTCTTCTTCCGTCCAGTTGAGGGCACCGATATTGTCTGTTCCCTTGAACATGACGTGCTCCAGGTAATGGGCAAGTCCGGTGTATTCTTCCGGCTCGTTGATGGAGCCGGCGCGTACACCAACCAGTCCGAACACGTCCGACTTGGATGCGTCTTCCCATATATATACGGAAAGACCATTTTTCAGTTTGAATGCTTTCAGCCCCTGGCTAAAGGCTGGCATGGCTATGACGGCAATGGCCAGACATAGTAACATTTTCAGTTTCATGACTCTCATAACTTTACATTTTTTCGATTGATGTGTTTTTGTTGGTTAATCAGTCTACAAAACTATAAAAAAATCACATTTATTTGTCTTTTTACTTCCGAAATTATCGTATTTCTAAAGTGGTTTGGAACCGGATAATTGGGGTAAATGTGACAATATGATATATAACATATCTTTTGATATGAATATTTTTAGTATTTATATGCCGATATGTCAATTAAAACCGCTATATTTGTATATGTTAAGTTAACCCAAAGAAAAAGAATCACTAATACCTGACTGCAATGAAAAAAGAAATTAAGTTCAGTCTTGTCTACAGAGACATGTGGCAATCCTCCGGTAAGTATCAACCAAGAGTGGACCAACTGGTTCGCATTGCTCCATTGATTGTCGAGATGGGCTGTTTTGCAAGAGTGGAAACCAATGGCGGAGCTTTCGAGCAGGTGAATCTGCTTTATGGTGAAAATCCGAACAAAGCCGTGCGTGCTTTTACCAAGCCTTTCCATGAAGCTGGAATCCAAACCCACATGCTGGACCGTGGACTGAACGCCTTGCGTATGTATCCTGTGCCAGCTGATGTGCGCCGCCTGATGTATAAAGTAAAGCACGCACAGGGTGTAGACATTACCCGTATCTTCTGCGGATTGAACGAAACTCGCAATATCATTCCTTCCATTCAATATGCTTTGGAGGCAGGTATGATACCACAGGCTACACTCTGTATCACCTATTCGCCGGTTCATACCGTAGAATATTATACCGAAATTGCCGATAAGTTGATTGAAGCGGGTGCACCTGAAATCTGCCTGAAAGATATGGCCGGTATTGGCCGCCCGGGCATGTTGGGGCGTCTGACCAAAGCTATCAAGGAGCGGCATCCCGAGGTTATCATCCAATATCACGGTCATAGTGGTCCGGGCCTGTCGATGGCTTCTATCCTCGAAGTATGTGAAAACGGTGCTGATATTATCGACGTGGCTATGGAGCCGATGTCGTGGGGTAAGGTGCATCCTGACGTGATTTCTGTGCAAGCCATGTTGAAGGATAAGGGTTTCCAGGTGCCCGAAATTAACATGAAAGCCTATATGAAGGCACGTGCCATGACGCAGGAATTTATCGATGACTTCCTGGGCTATTTTATGGATCCTACCAATAAACATATGTCTTCACTTTTGTTGAAGTGTGGATTGCCGGGTGGCATGATGGGTTCGATGATGGCCGACTTGAAGGGAGTGCATTCAGGTATCAATATGATTTTGAAGAGTAAGAATCAGTTGCCCATGAGCATTGACGATCTGTTGGTGATGCTGTTCGATGAAGTGGAATACGTATGGCCTAAATTAGGTTATCCTCCGTTGGTAACTCCGTTCAGCCAGTATGTCAAGAATGTGGCGCTGATGAACGTGATGCAGCTTGTTAAAGGTGAAGAGCGCTGGACGATGATTGACAACCACACTTGGGACATGATTCTTGGTAAGAGTGGACGTCTGCCAGGAGCACTGGCGCCTGAGATTGTGGAACTGGCTAAAGAGAAAGGTTATGAATTTGTGGATACCGATCCACAGGCAAACTACCCTGATGCTTTGGATCAGTATCGCAAAGAAATGGATGAAAACGGTTGGGAATATGGCGAAGACGATGAAGAATTGTTTGAACTGGCTATGCATGACCGTCAGTACCGTGACTATAAATCGGGCGTTGCCAAGAAGCGTTTCGAAGAAGAGCTGATGCGTGCCAAAGACGCAGCTTTGTCTAAGGGAGCTGTATCGGAAGAGGAAGTGAAGAAACTGAAGCGTGCTAAAGCAGATCCGGTGGTTGCACCCTCTAAGGGACAGGTTCTTTGGGAAGTTTCCGTAGACGGTCCTTCGTTGGCACCGTTTGTCGGACGCAAATACCAGCACGATGAGGTATTTTGTTACATTTCTACTCCATGGGGTGAATATGAGAAAATATATACCGGATTTACGGGACGTGTTGTAGATGTTTGCGCTCAACAGGGAGCTGTGGTCAACAAGGGCGACGTGATAGCCTACGTTCAGCGCAGTGATATTTTTGCATAATCTGTTGTTTCATGGTCGGTTATCGATAGGTGTTGGCATGTATTAGTTGTGCATGTGGTAAAAAGCTTGTAGATAGCAACAGATTGGGAGAGTGCATCAATGGGATGCACTCTCTTTTTATGTTTTAGAACGCTTCTGTCATGTTGAAGTAGAACAGCGTCTGGTTGTTTACTGTATTCTTGCCCAAATCCAGGCGGACATTCATACGAGGTTGCACTTCGATGCGAAGGCCGACACCGTAGTTAGGTAGTACACCTTCTATTTTAGTGGGAGTGGGGCCCATGAATCCGCATCCACCCCATACTACGAAACCCAGATGGTTGATTATACGTTTCAACCAGGTCTCTTGATCGGTATTCAGCATCTGTCGGTATTCAGCCATCACGATGTGCGATGATTTGTCGCGATACTGTCCTTGATAATAGCCTCGGAGATCGAAAGGAGTACCTGTCAGGGAGTATTGTGTTAAGGGTATGTTGTCACCGAATACATTTTTTGTTTGAGCAGTCCAGGCGATAACCTTGCGTTTGCCTACCTCTTTGTATTGGCGATAGTCCAATTCGAGACGATAGAAGTTGTGTTCACTTCCGAATATTTTGTGATACATCATTCCACGGAAATCCAGATAGATACCTTTATAGGCATTGGCTGGAACGTCGCGGCTATCGTATGTCAACAGGAAACCCAGACCGGAATTGAAGTTCTTGTATCCGTGGGCGGTTCCGCCTGCTTCTTGGTATGACTGGTTTTCTACCAAGCCTTTAGCAGGTTTGGTGAAATGATCGTAGTTGATGTCAATCTGTGGACCTGCGAAGAAATCGCTTTCGCCCAGTCGGAACAGAAACCATGGATTGATCTGTACGCCGCTGTATCGGTATTGGCTGGTTGAGTCGCTTCGAATGTAGCCTCTGTTGGTCGTATAGCCGATATCGTAATAATTTTCCACCGTGTTTTTGTAACTGAACTTACCAAAAAGACGGAAACGGTCGTGTTTAAAGAATAATTGTGGCTTGGAGAATATGTTGATTCCTCCATCGAACATGAAGGCCAGGGCTATTGGTACCACCGACCGTTTCAGGGTTGTGTCTTGAGGATTCAGGCTGAATGTCATCAAGGCACTTCCGCCTACCAGCAGGCCAAAGTCCGGTGAGTAGCTCGGGCCGCCGAGGATGTTATAGTGGAAATTACGGTTCGCTTTCTTGAGCTTTCGCAATTCTTTTTTGCTGAGGGTCGGGGTACTGTCGTTAACGGCTGCCGTATCGTTTTGTTGTTGGGCCTGTACGCCGGTCGCCACTAGCGTAAACAGAAGCAGAATGGTTATTAAATTCTTCATACTTGTTGGAAATGTGATGCAAAGGTACTAAAAATCTCAGAAATAGTTAATATCTTTGTCATTGTTAACATTGTAATTTAAATTGTATTGCTACAGATGAAAAAACAAATGATTTCTGTGATTGTTCTGTGTGCAGGCCTGTTAAGTGTACAGGCCCAGGACAAGAATGGTGGTATCAGCCCGGAAATGCTGGGACAGATACGCCAGAGCTATCAAGATACGGCTTCTGACAAAGCCTTGCGTAATGCCATCGGCAGTAACAGCATCAAGTCTTTAACTCTGAATCAGGAGAAGCAGGTAGGGATTGATACAGATTTCTCTGTTAAAGTGGAGTCCAAGGGGATTACCGACCAGCAGTCGTCAGGACGATGCTGGCTTTTTACGGGGCTGAACGTGATGCGCGCCAAGGCTATTGCACGTTTCGGCCTGCCGGGATTGGAATTCTCGCAAACGTATTCGTTTTTCTGGGATCAGCTGGAGAAGTCCAATCTGTTCTTACAGGGTATTATTGATACGGCTGAAAAGCCGATGAACGACCAGACGGTAGAGTGGCTCTTCAAACATCCTTTGAGCGATGGAGGTACGTTTACCGGCGTAGCCGATATTGTAGGGAAATACGGACTTGTTCCCAAAGAAGCCATGCCTGAAACTTACAGTAGTGAGCATACGAGTCTTATGTCGTCGCTCATCGGGCTCAAATTGAAGGAATATGGTTTGTCTTTGCGCGAGATGGTGCAGAAAGGGGCCAGTGCTTCCGATTTGGAGAAGGCAAAGACCGAAATGCTGGGTACCGTTTACCGCATGTTGGCTTTGAATTTGGGAGTACCTCCTACATCTTTCGACTATGTGCGAAGGGATGCGCAGGGCAGACGTGTGGAAGTGGAACACCACACTCCGATGTCTTTCCTCGAGAAATACGGCGATACCGGTTTGCTTACCAACTACGTGATGGTTATGAACGATCCTAGCCGGGAGTATTACAAATGTTATGAGATTGAATATGACCGTCATCGTTACGACGGCCGCAATTGGACTTATGTCAATCTCCCTGTCGAGGAAATCAAGGAGATGGCCATTGCTTCGCTGAAGGATAGCACGCGGATGTACTTCTCGAGCGACGTTACCCAGCTGGATGCCAAGCGCGGTTATCTGGATGTCGACAATTATGACTATGGTTCGCTGTTCGGTGTGACGTTTGGTATGGACAAGAAACAGCGTATCCAGACGTTTGCCAGCATGTCGGCCCACGCCATGACGCTGATGGCTGTAGATCTGGACAAAGATGGAAAGCCTGTGAAATGGATGGTGGAAAATAGCTGGGGAGCCGCATCCGGTTACCAGGGGCATCTGATTATGACAGACCGATGGTTCGACGAATACATGTTCCGCCTGGTGGTGGAGACCAAATATGTCCCTGAAAAAGTAATGAAGCTCTTCAAGCAGAAGCCCATCCGTTTACCGGCTTGGGACCCCATGTTTGCAGAAGAAAATTAAACCTCTGTTACCGTTTTCCAGAGTGCCACTTTAGCGCCGTAAAGCTCTTCTTTACGAGTCTAAAGTGGCACTTTATTTTCTTCGTGTTCGTTAACGGAGCCCATTACGGAAATTTCTCCGTATTTCCTCTCTTATTTCCTCTTAAATCACATTCTTTTTTGCTAATTTTGCAGCAAATTAATGAAACCATTATTTTAAATCAACACATGGCAAATGTAATTAAGTTACGTAAAGGCCTTGACATTAACCTGAAGGGCAAAGCTGCCGAAGAGTTCTTCTCTGTGAAAGAACCGGGATTCTATTCACTTGTTCCCGATGATTTTACCGGAATTACTCCCAAGGTGGTGGTCAAAGAGCAGGAATATGTGATGGCCGGGGGACCCTTGTTTATCGACAAGAACCATCCTGAATTAAAATTTGTTTCACCCGTAAGTGGTGTAGTGACGAGCGTAGAACGAGGTGCACGCCGTAAGGTGATGAACATTGTCGTTGAGGCTGCCACAGAACAAGACTATGAGGAATTCGGCAAGAAGGATCCGTCGAAGATGGATGCCGCGCAGGTCAAAGAACTGCTGCTCAATGCCGGAATGTTTGCTTTCATCCGTCAGCGTCCGTATGATGTAATTGCGGATCCGACTGTGGAACCGAAAGCAATTTTTGTTTCTGCTTTCGACAGCAATCCGTTGGCGCCCGATTTCGAGTTTGCGCTGAAGGGTGAGGAAGCTAACTTCCAGACAGGTCTTGACGCTTTGGCTAAGATGGCCAAAACTTATCTGAGTATCAGTGTGAAGCAGAAGGCTGCTGCTCTGATGCAGGCCAAGAATGTGACCATCACAGCTTTCGACGGTCCGCATCCGGCCGGCAATGTCGGTGTGCAGATCAATCATATTTCGCCTATCGCAAAGGGTGAGACGGTGTGGACTATCGGTGCCGAAGCCGTTATCTTCATTGGCCGTCTGATGAACACCGGCCGTGTAGACATGACCCGTACGGTAGCTGTAACGGGCAGTGAGGTGAAGAAACCCGCTTACTGCAAGCTGAAAGTCGGTGCTCTGCTTACCAACGTATTCCAGGGTAATGTAACGACTGGCAAAGAACTGCGTTATATCAGCGGTAATGTACTGACGGGTAAGAAAGTTTCTCCCAACGGTTTTCTGGGTGCTTTCCACAACCAGCTGACCGTGATTCCCGAAGGTGACGACGTACACGAAATGTTGGGTTGGATCATGCCTCGTTTCAATCAGTTCAGTGTGAACCATTCTTATTTCAGCTGGCTGATGGGTAAGAAGGAATATGTGTTTGATGCTCGTGTGAAGGGTGGTGAACGCCACATGATCATGTCCAATGAGTACGACCGTGTATTCCCGATGGATATCTATCCCGAATATCTGGTGAAAGCCATCATTGCAGGTGATATCGACCGTATGGAAGCTTTGGGTATCTACGAAGTGGCTCCCGAAGACTTTGCCCTGTGCGAGTTTGTATGTTCGTCCAAGGTGGAAGTGCAGCGTATCGTGCGTGCGGGTCTTGACATGCTTCGTAAAGAGATGGCATAAATATATAATAATGTTATAATAGTAATATAGTTTAGATGAAAGCGTTAAGAAATTATCTCGACAAGATAAAGCCGAACTTTGAAGAGGGCGGCAAATTCCACGCGTTTCGTTCGGTGTTTGACGGCTTTGAGACTTTCCTCTTCGTGCCCAACACCACTTCGAAATCGGGAACGCATATTCACGATGCCATCGATAGTAAACGCATCATGTCGATGGTCGTTATTGCATTGATACCGGCTTTGTTGTTCGGCATGTATAATGTGGGCTATCAGCATTTCCATGCCACTGGTGCCGAAGGCGGTTTCTGGGCCATGTTCTTTTATGGCTTCCTGGCCGTGTTGCCTAAGATTATCGTTTCGTATGTAGTAGGTTTGGGCATTGAATTTGTTGTAGCTCAGTGGAAGAAAGAGGAAATCCAGGAAGGTTTTCTCGTTTCGGGTATCCTTATCCCGATGATTGTGCCAGTGGATTGTCCTTTGTGGATGCTGGCCATTGCCACAGCATTCTCTGTAATCTTTGCTAAGGAAGTATTTGGTGGTACGGGTATGAACGTGTTCAACGTGGCTCTTATCACTCGTGCTTTCCTGTTCTTTGCTTATCCTACGAAGATGTCCGGTGATGCCGTATGGGTTTCTGGTGACTCGATCTTCGGTCTTGGCCAGACGGTAGATGGCTTGACCGTGGCTACTCCTCTGGGCATTGCCAAGACTTCGCCCGTTGCTCCCGATTTCTCTTGGGACATGGTGACGGGTTTGATACCGGGTTCTATTGGTGAGACAAGTGTGATAGCCATTGCCATTGGTGCCGTTATTCTTTTGTGGACAGGCATCGCCAGCTGGAAGACCATGCTTTCTGTATTTGTGGGAGGGGCGTTGATGGCTTGGATATTCAATGTGGCAGGTCCTGATACGGCTGTGGCCCACATGCCTTGGTATGAGCACTTGGTGTTGGGCGGTTTTTGCTTTGGTGCCGTGTTTATGGCTACTGACCCTGTTACTTCAGCTCGTACGGAGACGGGCAAATATATCTATGGTCTCCTTATCGGTGCCATGGCCATCATCATCCGCGTGCTCAATCCGGGTTATCCTGAGGGCATGATGCTCGCCATCCTGCTGATGAACATCTTTGCCCCGCTCATTGACTATTGCGTGGTGCAGAGCAACATCAACCGCCGTGCCAAACGTGTGGCCGCCAAATAAGTCTAACCATTAAAACCGAACGTTTGATATGAATACTAATAGTAATAGTTATACTATGATTTATGCTTCGGTAATGGTTATTATCGTTGCATTCCTGCTGGCATTTGTCAGCTCTTCGTTGAAAGCTACGCAAAACAAAAATGTGGAAATGGACACGAAGAAGCAGATACTTGCCGCTCTGAACATACGTGGCGTGGCCGATCCTGACGCCGAATACAGCAAATACGTGAAGGATATGCTGATGAACGAGGACGGTACGCTGACCGAGAATACAGGTGCCTTTGCCACCGGTTATGAGAAAGAAGTGAAGGAGAACAACCGCCTGCATGTGTTTGTAGCCGAGATTGACGGCGCTAAGAAGTATGTTTTCCCTGTATATGGTACAGGCCTTTGGGGAGCCATTTGGGGGTACATCGCCTTGAATGACGACAAGGATACAGTGTACGGTACTTACTTCTCACATGCTAGCGAGACTCCAGGTTTGGGAGCCGAGATCGCGGGTGAGACTTTCCAAAACGAGTTCAAGAATAAGAAGACGTTAGAAAATGGCGAGGTAACTCTGGGGGTAGTGAAGTTTGGTAAGATTGAGAAACCCGACTATCAAGTAGACGGTATCTCCGGAGGTACTATTACCTCTGTGGCCGTGGACGCCATGATAAAGAATTGCTTAGGCAACTACAAGAAGTTTTTAACCAATAATGAGGGGGAGGAATAATAGACTATGGGACAATTGTTTTCAAGTAAAAATAAAGAAGTGTTCGCCACACCGCTGGGCATGAACAATCCTGTCACCGTGCAGGTGTTGGGTATCTGCTCCGCATTGGCCGTAACCGCTAAGTTGGAGCCGGCTATTGTGATGGGACTTTCCGTAACCGTCATTACGGCATTCTCCAATGTAGTGATTTCGCTTATCCGCAAGACCATTCCCAACCGTATCCGTATCATCGTGCAGTTGGTAGTAGTGGCCGCGCTGGTAACTATCGTGAGTGAGATTTTGAAGGCGTTCGCTTATGATGTGAGCGTGCAGCTTTCTGTATATGTAGGTTTGATTATCACGAACTGTATTTTGATGGGACGTTTGGAAGCTTTTGCCATGATGAACGGTCCGTGGGAGTCATTCCTCGATGGTTTGGGTAACGGGTTGGGCTATGCCAAGATTTTGATTATTGTGGCGTTTATCCGCGAGTTGCTTGGATCGGGCACGTTGCTCGGTTTCAACATCCTGAACTATGAGCCTATCAAGAATATGGGTTACGTGAACAACGGCTTGATGCTGATGCCTCCGATGGCGCTTATCATCGTGGCATGCATCATCTGGTATCAGCGTGCCCATCATAAAGAGTTGCAAGAGAAATGATTTCTTGGATAGAAAACGAATAAAATAGAAATATCATATTATGGGAGAATTTTTTAGCTTACTCGTCCGCTCCATTTTCGTGGACAACATGATATTCGCCTTTTTCCTCGGCATGTGTTCATACTTGGCTGTGTCGAAGACGGTGAAGACATCCGTGGGCTTGGGTATCGCCGTGACTTTCGTGCTGGTGGTGACCCTTCCCGTCAACTATTTGTTACAGACCAAGGTGCTGGGTCCTGATGCTATTATCGAGGGGGTTGACCTCAGCTTCTTGAGCTTTATCCTGTTTATTGCGGTTATCGCCGGTATCACTCAGCTGGTGGAAATGATTGTAGAGCGTTTCACTCCTACGCTTTACGCCCAGCTTGGTATTTTCCTCCCGCTGATTGCTGTAAACTGTGCCATCATGGGTGCTTCGCTCTTCATGCAGCAACGCATCAACTTGGGCGCAAGTGATCCGAAGTACATTGGTAGCGTTTCCGATGCTATCTCCTATGCCCTTGGCTCAGGAATTGGCTGGGCATTGGCTATCATTGGGTTGGCTGCCGTGCGCGAGAAGATGGCTTACTCCGATGTTCCTGCTCCTCTGAAAGGTCTGGGCATCACGTTCATCACCGTGGGCCTTATGGCTATGGCGTTTATGTGTTTCTCTGGTTTGAACATTTAATTAAAGAAAGGAGCGTAACAAATGGATATGAATTTGATATTGGCAAGCGTGGGGGTATTCCTTGTGGTAATCCTGCTGCTTGTGGTAATCCTGCTGGTAGCCAAGAACTATCTGGTGCCGTCAGGTAACGTGAAACTAACTATCAATGGCGAGCGTGAATTGGAAGTGGCTTCTGGAGGCACGTTACTCAATACATTGGCTGTCAACGGTGTGTACCTTTCTTCCGCATGCGGCGGCAAAGGCTCGTGCGGGCAATGTAAGTGTCAGGTACTTGAAGGAGGTGGGGAAATCCTCCCCTCTGAGGTACCCCACTTCAGCCGTAAGCAGCAAAAGGATTATTGGCGCTTGGGATGCCAGGTGAAGGTGAAAGGCGACATGAGTATCAAGGTGGCCGAGAGCGTTCTTGGCGTGAAGGAATACGAGTGTACCGTCATTTCTAACAAGAACGTGGCTACGTTCATCAAGGAATTCAAGGTACAGCTTCCCGCTGGTGCCCACATGGACTTTATCCCTGGTTCGTATGCGCAGATTAAGATTCCTACTTTTACGATGGACTATGATAAGGACATCGACAAGAGCCTGATAGGAGATGAATATCTGCCCGCATGGCAGAAGTTCAACATGTTCTCGTTGAAGTGCGTCAATCCTGAACCTACTGTACGTGCTTATTCTATGGCTAACTATCCCGCCGAGGGCGATGTATTCATGCTGACTGTGCGTATTGCTACTCCTCCGTTCAAGCCCGATCGTAGCGGCTTTATGGATGTAAATCCGGGTATTGCTTCTTCTTACATCTTTACCCTGAAGCCGGGTGACAAGGTTATCATGAGTGGTCCTTACGGTGACTTCCATCCGCATTTCGATTCCAAGAAAGAAATGATTTGGGTTGGTGGTGGTGCCGGTATGGCTCCGCTCCGTGCACAGATCATGCACATGACCAAGACATTGAATACACGCGATCGCGAAATGCACTATTTCTACGGAGCTCGTGCCTTGAACGAAGTGTTCTATCTGGATGACTTCCTCGGACTTGAGAAGGAGTTCCCCAACTTCCATTTCCATTTGGCACTCGACCGTCCCGATCCTGCCGCCGATGCAGCAGGCGTGAAGTACACTCCGGGTTTTGTTCACACCGTTATGTACGACACTTATCTGAAGGATCATGAAGCTCCTGAAGATATTGAATATTACATGTGCGGTCCTGGTCCGATGTCTAAGGCTGTAGTCAACATGCTTGATAGTCTGGGTGTCGAATCTGCCAGTATTATGTACGATAACTTCGGTGGATAATTCGTTTATCCCGGTTAATAATAAGAAAAGCGCGAATGGCTTCTGCCATCCGCGCTTTTTTATGTCGTAAGATATGCACGTTCGTTTATTGGTGTGAGTAAGTTGTATATATGAATTCTTTATATTAAAGAATTCTTATCTAGATTTGATTTTGGATATTGGTGAGGCATTGTAGATAGATTAGAGTCTATCTGTTGATGTTTGAAGGTGAGATATGATTCTTTTTTTGCCCTTTGAATATCTTATAATTTAGAAGGGAGATAGATGTTTTTAATGGAGCTGTGAGGCTATAGAGTGTTTGTGGAAGTCTTTGCTAGTTATAGCAAATTTATATTATGATGAAAAAGAAAAGAGGGTACATTTTTGAATGACCCTCTTTTCATATGTTTTGTTCTTTATATACAGGCTTACATCAGGAAGCCCAGCAGAATACCGGCAGCTACAGCCGAACCGATGACGCCTGCAACGTTGGGACCCATGGCATGCATCAGCAGATAGTTGGTCGGGTCATATTCCAGGCCGACAATCTGTGAGATACGGGCTGAGTCGGGTACGGCTGATACACCGGCGTTACCGATAAGCGGGTTGATTTTGTTGCCTTTCTTCAGGAAGAGGTTGAAGAACTTCACGAAGAGTACACCTGAAGCGGTGGCTATAAAGAATGATGCCGCACCGAGTCCGAAAATCCACAAAGAGTCGGTTGTCAGGAATTCAGACGCTTGTGTAGAGGCACCTACTGTCAGACCCAACAAAATGGTGATGGTATCAATCAGCGGGCCGCTGGCTGTATTGGCCAGACGGCGGGTCACACCACTTTCCTTCAACAGATTTCCGAAGAACAGCATACCCAGCAAAGGCAGACCGGATGGTACCAGGAAGCATGTCAATAACAAACCGATGATGGGGAACATCACTTTCTCCGTGTGAGAAACTACACGAGGCGGTTTCATACGGATCAGACGTTCGTGCTTTGTGGTCAGCAGACGCATGACGGGGGGCTGGATAACCGGCACCAGTGCCATGTAAGAGTAGGCTGATACGGCGATGGCACCCATCAGGTTAGGAGCCAGCTTGGATGACAGGAAAATAGCCGTAGGACCGTCTGCGCCACCGATGATACCGATGGCACCGGCTTGCATGGGGTCGAACCCGATGGCCAACGCAATCATGTAAGCTCCGAAGATACCAAACTGGGCAGCTGCGCCGATCAGCATCAGCTTCGGATTGGAAATCAGCGCCGAGAAGTCCGTCATGGCGCCGATGCCCAGGAAAATGAGCGGCGGATACCAGCCGGATGTCACGCCTTGATACAAAATGTTGAGTACAGAGCCTTGTTCATAGATGCCGACCTGCAGTCCGGCCTCCATGTTGAAAGGTATGTTGCCGACCAGGATACCGAAGCCGATGGGGATAAGCAGCATCGGTTCGAACTCCTTGGCGACAGCCAGGTAGATGAAGAACAGACCCACCAAAATCATGATGAGGTGTCCCGCTGTGGCATTCGCAAAACCAGTATAGGTCCAGAAGTCGGCAAGATTGTTTCCAATAAAATCTATAAATTCTCCCATATTATTCGATGATTACGAGGTCAGTACCTTCGAGAACAGAGTCCCCTTTGTTTACATTGATGGCGGTCACCTTTCCGTCACGGTCGGAGTTGATGTTGTTTTCCATCTTCATGGCTTCCAGGATGATGATAGTCTGGCCTTTCTTCACCGTATCACCGACGTTCACCTTGATTTCAAGGATGACACCGGGCAGCGGTGACTTCACGCCCGACTTGCCGGCAGAGGCGGCGGCGGGTTTCACCACTTGCGTGGTTGGTGCGGCCGGTGTGGTGGCGGCTTGTCTTACGACGGGCTTGATGACGGTAGCTTTGGGTTGAGGCGCCTTCTCCATTTCTACCTGGTAGTGGGTGCCGTTCACTTCAACGTGGGCAATGTTGCCTTCAATGTCTCCAATGACTACTTTGTAGGGGTTGCCATTGATTTTGTATTTATATTCTTTCATTGTTCAGTCTGTTAAGGGTGATGTTACTTTTTATGCGGTGTCTCGCGCAGGGTATATATCTTCGAGCTCCACGGCGAGTAGCTGCGTTTTACGCGGGTGATGGTCAGTACGGTCTCCTCCACGTCGTGTACGTCGCTCTGCATCTCGTGCAGGGCCATGGAGATGGCGGCGAATACTTCGCCCGGAGCCTGGCCGAGTTCTTTTTCCTTGGCTTCTGCCTTGTCCGTAATGCCTTTGGCGGCCATGGCTCTCTTCCGGCTCATGGCTACAGAGGCCTTGCCGATAAAGCGGAAGGAAACGTAGAGCAGGATGAGGCCCACGAATACCACCAGCATGGCTGTGATAGCCATACCGATGCCTATGCTGTCGTGTTGCTCGAATTTCTCCATCTTCACGTTCTTGTCCAGCGTCTTGTTGTTGGTGCTGGGCGTAACGTATTTTTCGGGTGACTCGTCTTTCACTTCCCAATTGGCGGAAGCATCGTCCACACGGGCATACGATTGGTCGGCTTTCAGCAAACCGGCAGGGACGGTGATCTCGTCCAGCAGTTTCTTCCCGGAATCATACAGGCCTATCCAGTTGGAACTTTCTTTATCCAACAGGAAATTGGTGTGGAAGGTACCGCGGTTGGGTTTGTTGTCCGCCCAGAACAAGGCGTGCTGGCGCGGTGCGATTTTGGTCAGCACGTCGCCTTTGGGAATGAAATACACGGCCGTGTCGCCGGGCTGGCTGGAGTGCTTCAGGTAGCATCCTGCCAAGTCGGCCGAGCCGTATGACTGGTTGAATATTTCTATCCACGCGCTTTGTACGCCGTAGTCGTCCTGGAAATTGGTCTCGTTGTCTACCAGCACTTCGTTCAGTATCAACTTGCTTTCCCCTTCGACTCCGCATGAGGAGCAAATCCCCAACGTCAGCAGCAATGAAAAGAATATTCCTATGTTCACTTTTCTCATTGTAATGTTCTTTATAAGTTAGGAATTAGAGAGGAATGTTGCCGTGCTTCTTGGCCGGGTTCGTCAGCTTCTTGGTCTGCAGTTGCTGCAGGGCACGGATGATGCGGAAGCGCGTGTTACGCGGTTCGATGACATCATCGATGTAACCATACTTGGCCGCATTGTACGGGTTGGCGAACAGCTTGGTGTATTCGGCTTCCTTCTCTGCCAGGAATTCGGCCGGATTTTCATGCTCTTTGGCTTCCTTGGCGTATAGTACCTCTACGGCGCCCGCACCGCCCATCACGGCGATTTCGGCCGTAGGCCAAGCGTAGTTCATGTCGCCGCGCAGCTGCTTGCAGCTCATCACGATGTGCGAACCGCCGTAGGATTTGCGCAGGGTAACGGTTACTTTGGGTACAGTTGCTTCTCCATAAGCGTAGAGCAGTTTGGCTCCGTGCAGGATGACGCCGTTGTATTCCTGGCCTGTGCCCGGCAGGAAGCCCGGTACGTCTACCAGTGAAACGATAGGAATGTTGAAGGCGTCGCAGAAGCGGACGAAGCGTGCGCCTTTGCGTGAAGCGTTGCTGTCCAGTACACCGGCCAGGTACTTCGGCTGGTTGGCCACGATGCCCACCGACTGGCCGTTGAAGCGGGCGAAGCCGATGATGATGTTCTTGGCATAGTCCTTTTGGATTTCCAGGAACTCGCCGTTGTCCACGATGGCGCCGATGACCTCATACATATCGTAAGGCTTGTTGGGGCTGTCGGGGATTATCTCGTTCAGCGAGTCCTCCAGACGGTCGATAGGGTCGGTGCAGTCAATGTAAGGCGGTTCCTCCAGGTTGTTCTGCGGAATGTAGCTCAACAGCTTGCGTATCAGGGCCAGAGCTTCTTCTTCCGTAGCGGCTGTGAAGTGTGTTACACCCGATTTGGTGGAGTGTACGCTGGCGCCGCCCAGGTTTTCCTGGCTCACGTCTTCGCCCGTCACGGTCTTTACCACTTTCGGACCGGTCAGGAACATATAAGATGTACCCTCCATCATCAGTGTGAAGTCGGTCAGGGCAGGGGAGTAAACGGCACCACCGGCGCAGGGACCGAAGATACCCGAAATCTGCGGAATGACACCCGAAGCGAGGATATTACGCTGGAAAATCTCGGCATAGCCAGCCAAAGCATTGATACCTTCCTGGATACGTGCACCACCCGAGTCGTTGATGCCGATGACGGGAGCGCCCATCTTCATGGCCTGGTCCATGACTTTACAGATTTTCAGTGACATCGTTTCAGACAAAGAACCTGCTGATACGGTGAAGTCCTGTGCAAAGATGTAAACCAGACGGCCTTCGATAGTACCGCAACCGGTCACAACGCCATCGCCCGGATAGTGCTTCTTTTCCATGCCGAAATTGGTACAGCGGTGTTCAACGAACATGTCCATCTCTTCGAAACTGCCTTCGTCCAGCAGCATGGCTATACGCTCACGGGCTGTATATTTACCTTTTTCGTGTTGCTTGGCAATAGCCTTTTCGCCACCGCCCTGACGCGCTACAGCGCGACGGTCGATAAGCTCTTTGATTTTCTCTAATTGATTGCTCATCGTTATTAGAATTTTAGTAATGTATGATTTGGTTTAGTTACAAACTACCGGCTACAAGCATTCACTCAGTATAAAAACGATCTATCGCTTGTAGCTGGTAGCTCATTACTTCTTTATTCGGGTTTCTCGCAAAGTTCAGTCAGTACACCTAAAGTTGATTTCGGGTGTAAGAATGCAATGTTCAGTCCCTCGGCACCTTTGCGGGGGGCTTTGTCTATCAGACGGATTCCAGCTGCTTCGGCTGAAGCCAATGCGTTGGCTACGCCGTCTTCGATAGCGAAAGCCAAATGGTGCATACCGCCGTTTCCGTTATTTTTTTCGATAAATTTGGCGATAGTGCTTTCCGGAGAAGTCGGTTCCAATAGTTCAATCTTCACGTCGCCAACTTTCAAGAAGGCGGTTCTTACTTTCTGATCTTCAACAGTTTCAATGTTGTAGCACTTCAGACCTAAAACATTTTCGTAATACGGCAGGGCTTCTTCGATGCTTTTTACAGCAATGCCCAAATGCTCAATGTGTGAAATCTTCATAACTTTATTCTTTTTAATCGTAAATAGAATACGGGTTTGAATTCTCTGTTTCCGGATTCCGAATACAGGAGTTCCAAGTTGACCGAAGAACTCTGATTCTAAAATTCCATGAAACTTGGTACAAAGTAAGTCATTTCTTGCAAAATAGAGAAATTTTTCCTCAATTAAATTAGGGTGCAAATAGAGTTTCTGAAGCCTTTTCGAGTAGGGTGTTTTTAAGGAAAGAGGGGAGGTAATAAATAAGTCCCGGAGATTTTTTAATCTCTAGGACTTGTAGTACACCCTCAGGGATTCGAACCCTGGACCCACTGATTAAGAGTCAGTTGCTCTACCAACTGAGCTAAGAGTGCAATTTGTAGTGGATACGAGAATCGAACTCGTGTTCCATGCGTGAGAGGCATGTGTCCTAGCCGCTAGACGAATCCACCAACTGTTTAAAATATTGCGGAAGCTGGGGGATTCGAACCCCCGGTACGGTAACCCGTACGGCAGTTTAGCAAACTGCTGGTTTCAGCCACTCACCCAAACTTCCTTAGTGACCAGCATTCTTTCGAAATGCGGTGCAAAGGTAGAGAAAGTTTTGGACTGTGCAAACCTTTTGAGCATATTTTTTTTGTGGAATTTTTGCTTCAATCGCTAATCGATTAACTCTCAAAAATATAAGGCTGATAAAAAATGTGGCAGATTGGGGATTGTAGAAGCAGAAGATACAAAGTTCAGAAGAGCCTTTGCAAAAATAGTCCGGTAAGCTCGTTTTTCTGTTTTCGATTTTCACCCTCTTTTTAATAAGAATAGGATGTGGTTTGGAATGACCAAATTTGAAAAACATGGTTTTTCGTTTGTCTCTGCTCTCACCTTTTCGTATCTTTGTGCCTGCTAAACCTAGAAATGAAGTTGCAAATGGATACTTTATTAAAAGAAACTGTAAATGCAGCGGTGAATTCCCGATATCCGGCTATGAATTTTGAAGGTCGGAAGCTCATAGAAGAGATTCTGGTGAGAAAAGATTTTGAAAAAGGGGAAATTCTTCTTTCCGAAGGCCAAGTCAGTCATGATATCATGATTGTAGGAAAGGGTATGGTACGCCAATTTTATTATAAAAACGGAAAAGATGTGACTGAGCATTTTTCTTATGAAGGCTGTATCGTTATGTGTATCGAAAGTCTGTTGAAGCAGGAGCCTACCCGTTTGATGATAGAGGCGCTGGAAGACGGTACTGTTTATCTTTTGAATCACAAGAAGTTGAATTTGTTGGCAGAGACTTCATGGGAGGTTAATATGTTCTATCGGAAGATTTTGGAGTTTTCGCTCATAACTTCTCAGATTAAAGCTGATTCGTGGCGTTTTGAAACGGCCCGTGAGCGTTATAATCAATTGTTACAATCGCAGCCAGAAGTGGTTAAAAGGGCTCCTCTCTCACATATTGCCTCTTATCTGTTGATGACGCCAGAGACATTAAGCCGAGTTCGTTCGGGTATTTTATAAGAATAAGATTCCTTTGTTTTTGAAAAAAACTCTTTTTGATTTATGTCAAAGGCACAATGGAAAGTTGTGAGTACTTTTGCATCGCAAAAACAATAGGAGAATTTAGTTTTTATAAAAGAGAGAGAATTGGTTTTAAAAGGGTACAAAAAGAAACAGGTTCCGAATTTCGGAACCTGTTTCTTTTTTGTTGTATGCGGGTTACGGTTGTTTTTCATTCCCGAACAATTTGTTGTAATCACGTTGTGAAGCTGTTTTTGTCCACGTTTCAGGAATAAAGCGCCATTGGTTTAAGGCTTTAGGTGAAATGGTTTGCTGTTGTTCGATATACTTCATCAGATAGTAACGCAAATCTTTGTCTGTGGATGAGAGGATGCGTTTTTCCAATTCGTCTTGTGGGATGCCGGCTCCTTTAGTCAGCAGCTCTCCACCACCATTACCGCGGTAGGAATTGACAGCTACCTTATACATTTTTGTTTCGTCGAAAGGGGTGCCGTCAGCCATGCTTAGGATATACACCTTTTCACCTTCGGGTTTGGTTACGTCGACAGTATAGAGGATTCCTGCTGCTGAGTCGAAGTTGTAGCTGGGATTCTGGAATACAGCACGGTCCGCTGCGCCTTCACGCGGTTGGGTGCGCAACAAGAGGAGTGGATCGTCGGCAGACTTCATGCGATTTGTCCATAAGGCGTACGACATCTCGAGGGCGCCGCGGATTTCTTTCCCGGAAAAACTCATGGTATATAGCATGTTTTCGTATTTGTAAAGGCTGAACATGTCGTTCACGAAAATATCGCCCGCTTTTATTTCAGCATCAAAAGACAAAGGTGCGGCCAATGAGATGTCGGCTCCGCTAATTGCAAGTTGGAGCTGGTGTATGAGGTCGATGAAAGCTGAGGGACCGAAATAGGCAGGCCGTGTAGAAATACTTTCAGTAAATCGGCCTATTCGTTTGGATACAAATTGTTCCACGTCTTTACGTTGTGAGGCGAAATGACTGATGAACTTCGCATCTGGCTCGTAACTGTCCATCCGTACAAGTTCGCCAGAAATTTCTTTTTGGGTTACGTGGCCATCCTGTAGCGTTAGCTTTACGTCTACGGAAGAGATTACTGAGGCATTATTGGCTGGGTTAATGATCAGAACTGAATCACCTTCTGCATTGATTACCTTTTCACAGGCCAGAGCGTGATCGTGTCCCATCATTACTATGTCGAAGCCGGGTATGCGGCGTGCTATGTCGGCCGAAGCGTTTTCGTTATACTTACCATTCATCACATAGGCGTTGCGTCCTGCGTGGAAGATGCCTATTACTAGGTCTGGCTTTTCCTGTTCGCGGATAACCGTCATCCAATGGCGGGCTGTTTCCTCCATGTCATCGAAACGCAGGCCACGCCATAGGTTTTCCGATAACCAAGCTGGAATAGCTGGAGTTATCATTCCTAATATGGCTATCTTTATTCCATCACGCTCCAGTATAATGTAGGGCTTAAAATGAGGTTGTTCTGTAGCTGTTTCTATTATATTGGCTCCGAGGATAGGGAAGTGGCAGTCTGATGCCCAGCGATCGAACACGGTACGGCCCGTTTCTATGTCGTGGTTACCCATATTGCCCGCATCATAATCCATAAAGTTCATCATTGCGGCGCATAGGTGTGTAGTTGTTGTATCTATATAATTATAGTAATAAGCTGTGGGTTGCCCTTGGAGGATGTCACCGTTGTCCAGTAAGATTAGTCGGTCATTATACTCTTTGCGTTCCTGGCGTACATAGGAACAAACTCTCGACAAACTGCCTGTTGCATCTTGGCGAAGAATAAAGTCGTAAGGAAAATAATTCCCATGCACGTCACTGGTTTGTACCAATTTTAGTTTTACGATTCGCTGTTGAGCCCATGTAAAGGTTGCCAACAACAGGAATATGCTTAGAATAAGATGGCTCTTTTTCATATAAAAATGATGATATATAATTAACTTTTAGTGATTTAATCTTCAAACATTCGACTTCTGGCCAGCATGCATGCACCGATGATGCCGGCTTTATCTTTTAACTTGGATGTGACAATGACAGAATCCTTGTTTACCATATTAAGTGAATATTTACGGACGGCTGTCTTAATGGGTTGGGTGATATAATCTCCCGTCAGTGAAAGAGTCCCACCGATTATTACCATTTCCGGGTTGAAGATATTGATGAGTCCTGCAATTTGTTTGCCTAATTTTTGGCCGATTTCTTCTACAATTTCTATGCATAGCGGATCTTCCTTGCATGCAGCTTCGATTAGTTCGTCCAATGTGAGCGGCTTATTTTTTTCTTTAAGCCTGTTGGACAGGATGGAAGTTTCACCGTTCTTTATTCTTTCCAGGAATATTCGGTGGAAAGCACTACCGGAAGCTTCCGTTTCCAAGCATCCTTTTTTACCGCAGTGGCAGATGATTTCGTTGTCGAATACATTGACGTGTCCGAATTCTCCAGAAAACCCCGATTTTCCCGTGTATATTTTCCCATCAATAATTATTCCAATGCCTAATCCCCAGCTGATATTGACGAAAATTATATTTTTTTCTCCTGTAACATTTCCTTTCATATATTCTCCGTAGGTCATGGCTCGTGTGTCGTTGTCGATACAGACGGGAAAACCTATTTTTTTTGCCAATACTTCGGCTAAGGGTTGCTCTGAAAAATTGAACATACTAAAGCTATATCCTGATTCTGGATTGACGCGCCCTGAGATATTGATACAGATATTCATGATCTTGTCTTTATTAACTTCAGTTTCTTTTATGAAGTTTTTAATCAAGTCACAAAGTCTTTCCAAGGCCTCTTGTGTGTTTTCAAATTTATAGGGGGTATTCATGTTAAGTTCTAACATGTCTCCTTTGAAATTGATTAAGCCTATGTTTATGGCAAATTTTTTAATATCAACTCCGATAAAGTAACCAGACTCGGGGTTTAATCCATATATACTTGGATGCCGTCCGCCACTGGTTTCCAGTTTGCCATAATCATTAATGTAGCCTTCTTCACACATTTCTGATATGAATTTGGTTACAGTCGGTACGCTTAGATCTAACTCTTTGGCTAGATCTGTAATTGTTGAACTACCATTATATATATAATGTGTAATGATTCTCTTTTTGAGAAGAGCGTTTTTACTTCCAATCTCTATTTCTTTGAGCAAAAGTTGTTTCATCTGGCATAAGCTTTACAGGTTGTTACACTACAAATATAGAAAAAATTTTATATTATTCCTACCTATTCTTATATGTATAAGTTGATTTTTTAATTGAATTTTCAAATTACGTCGATATTTAATAAAATATTTTATTAAATAGTTTGCGAATAAAAAACAATTTAATATATTTGCTGTTGAGAAATACATCTTTTAAAATATGATACTATGATTGTCTTAAATTATCAGAATTCAGATCGTATAGAATGTCTTCATCCATTGTTCAAGACTTTATTTGATTATGTAAAGTCTCATGATTTGTTACGTACTGCTTTGGGGCGTATTGATGTGATGGGAGATGATTTGTTTATTATGAATGTTGAAGCTGATGCAGTTTTGGCAGAACAGCAAGTACTTGAATTGCACCATCAATATATAGATGTGCATATCTTGTTGGAAGGTCGTGAACGGATCGGATGGAAAGCTGCTGATGATTTGACGCAGGAGGTGAAGGCTTATTCTTCGGATGGAGATTGTGCTTTGTATGGTGATGCTCCAAGTATGTGGGTTGATCTGCTGCCGGGGCAATTTGTGATTGTTTATCCTGAAGATGCTCATGCTCCTTGTATTGGTGAAGGGAAGATCAGAAAACTTATTGCGAAAGTAAAATTGTAATTGGTCTTATGGAAAACAAAAAACTATATCCTTGGGTTGTAGTGGGGTTGCTTTGGGTAGTAGCTTTGCTTAATTATATGGATCGCCAAATGCTTTCGACAATGCAGGAGGCTATGAAAGCCGATATTGCAGAATTGAACAAGGCAGAAGCTTTTGGTGCCTTGATGGCTATATTTCTGTGGATTTATGGTTTTATGAGTCCTGTTGCCGGTATGATTGCCGACCGTTGTAGTCGTAAGTGGCTGGTTGTTGGTAGTTTGTTTGTCTGGTCTGGTGTTACCTATTTGATGGGTTATGCGGATACATTCCATGAATTATATTGGTTGCGTGCAGTAATGGGCATCAGTGAAGCGCTTTATATTCCTTCCGCTTTGTCTTTGATAGCCGACTGGCATCAGGGTAAATCAAGGTCGTTGGCTGTAGGAGTACACATGACCGGATTGTATGTAGGTCAGGCGGTTGGTGGTTTTGGTGCAACTGTTGCGGCTATGTTTTCCTGGCATTCGGCTTTCCACTGGTTTGGTATTATTGGTATCGCCTATTCGTTGATCCTTATGTTGGCTTTGCGTGAAAATCCGCAACATGCTTCTGAAAACATGAAGTCTTCTGCAACCATGGGAGAAAAGAAACCCTCCGTGCTTAGTGGCTTGACTATGTTGTTTTCAACATGGGCTTTTTGGATCATCCTGTTTTATTTTGCCGCTCCAAGTCTTCCTGGTTGGGCTACTAAGAATTGGTTGCCGACTCTGTTTGCCGAAAATTTGGGTATTCCCATGTCAGAGGCTGGACCGATTTCAACGATTACCATTGCTGTGTCTTCCTTTATAGGCGTTCTTGGCGGTGGGGTATTGTCTGATCGTTGGGTGCAGAGAAACATACGCGGACGTATATATACTGGAGCCATCGGTTTGGGCATGACTATTCCCGCATTGTTGTTATTAGGTTTTGGACATAGTCTGGTTGCAGTTGTGGGAGCAGGTCTGCTGTTTGGTGTAGGTTATGGTATTTTTGATGCAAATAATATGCCTATTCTTTGTCAGTTTGTATCGGCTAAACACCGTGCTACGGCATACGGCGTGATGAATATGACGGGTGTATTTGCTGGTGCGGCTGTCACGGAATTGTTGGGACGATGGACGGATGGTGGCAATTTGGGACTTGGATTTGCCATGCTAAGTATAGTCGTACTGGTAGCATTAGGATTGCAATTGTATTTCCTCCGCCCCAAAACAGATAATGCAGAATAATAAACCTTTAATATATTGAGAGTTATGGAAAAAATTATTGGATTGATTGACGCACCGTTTACTCCTTTTTATGAGAATGGAGAGGTGAATTATGAGCCTATTGAGGCTTATGCGAAAATGTTGCAAAAGAATGGACTGAAAGGCGTATTTATAAATGGCTCTTCCGGTGAAGGTTATATGCTGACCGAAGACGAACGTATGAAGTTGGCTGAGCGTTGGATAGAGGTGGCTCCCAAAGGTTTCAAGGTGATCGTTCATGTGGGCAGCTGTTGTGTCAAAGCGAGCAAAATGTTGGCTGAGCATGCCCAGAAGATTGGTGCATGGGGAATTGGTGCCATGGCTCCTCCTTTCCCGAAAGTGGGCCGTATTGAGGAATTGGTCAAGTATTGTGAGGAGATTGCTGCGGGTGCTCCCAATCTGCCTTTCTACTATTATCACATTCCGGCGTTCAACGGTGCTTTTCTGCCTATGACCGAATTGCTGAAAGCTGTAGATGGCCGTATTCCCAATTTTGCAGGTATCAAATATACGTATGAGAGTATATACGAATACAACCAATGCCGTCTTTATAAGAACGGTAAGTACGACATGCTTCATGGGCAGGATGAAACCATTCTTCCGTCTTTGGCTATGGGAGGTGCCCAAGGAGGTATCGGAGGTACTACCAATTATAACGGCATCAATCTGGTAGGTATCATTGATGCCTGGAAAGCCGATGATATCGAAAAAGCGCGTGAACTACAGAACTTCTCGCAGGATGTTATCAATGTTATTTGCCACTACCGCGGCAATATTGTGGCCGGAAAACGTATCATGAAATTGATCGGTCTTGATTTGGGTAAGAATCGTACTCCGTTCCAAAACATGACAGACGAGGAAGAAGCCCGCATGAAGGCAGAACTTGAGGCAATCCATTTCTTTGAACGATGCAATAAATTCTGATCAGTATGGAGGTAAAAGATTATTTGAGTAAGTGGGCCTCTGCTTATAAGCAAGAGCTTCAGGAAAATATCATGCCGTTTTGGCTAGAACATGGCTGGGACCGTCAACACGGTGGCGTGTACACGTGTGTGGACAGGGAAGGCCGTTTGATGGACACTACTAAGTCGGTGTGGTTTCAGGGGCGTTTCGGCTTTATTGCCGCTTATGCATACAACCATGTGGAAAAGAATCCTGAATGGCTAGCTGCCTCTAAAAGCTGTATCGATTTCATAGAGCGGCATTGCATTGATACGGACGGCCACATGTATTTTGAGGTGACGGGCGACGGACAGCCTTTGCGCAAACGTCGTTATGTGTTTTCCGAATGCTTTGCTGCCATTGCCATGTCCGAGTATTCCATTGCGTCTGGCGACAAGGCCTATGCTCTGAAGGCGTTGGAAATGTTCAAGCGCATTCAGAAGTTCTTGACGACCCCAGGATTTCTGGAGCCAAAGTACTTGCCGACTTTGCAGTCTCGTGGCCATTCTATAACGATGATACTTATTAATACCGCTTCACGCGTGCGTGCTGCCATTGCTGATCCTGTACTGGATATACAGATTGACGAGTCGCTGTCAGCCATTCGCCGCTATTTCATGCATCCCGAGTTCAAGGCAGTGCTCGAGATGGTGGGGCCTGAAGGTGAGTTTATCGACACCTGTAACGGCCGTATTATTAATCCCGGTCATTGCATCGAAACCTCGTGGTTCATTATGGAAGAAGCCCGTCATCGTGGTTGGGATAAGGAACTGGTACAGATGGCCCTTCAGATACTGGAATGGTCTTGGGACTGGGGCTGGGACAAGGAATATGGTGGCATCATCAATTTCCGCGATTGCCGCAACTTCCCTGTTCAAGACTATTCGCAGGACATGAAGTTCTGGTGGCCGCAGACCGAAGCCATCATTGCCACTCTGTATGCTTATCAGGCTACCAAGGATGAAAAATATCTTGAAATGCATAAGCAGATCAGTGATTGGACTTATGCCCATTTCCCTGACAGAGAGTGTGGTGAGTGGTACGGCTATCTACATCGTGACGGTACGGTGGCCCAGCCGGCTAAAGGCAATTTGTTCAAAGGGCCTTTCCATATTCCACGTATGATGATTTGCGGGTATAAGTTATGCAATGAAATTTTGTTGAAATAATATTTTACTTAATTCTTTTTATCATGAAAAACTTTTTGCTAATTTTATCTTGTCTGTGTATAGCTATAATGACACAGGCACAAGAGAGAACTGTTACAGGGACAGTTGTTGATGGGTTGAAAGATCCGTTAATAGGTGTATCAATTCAACAAAAAGGAACGGACAACGGAACGATTACAGACGCTGATGGCCGTTTCTCATTAACGATTAGAACAAATGCAGACGCTGTTTTGGTTTTCAGCTATATTGGTTATGTATCACAAGAAATAATAGTGGGTAATCAGCAAGTTCTAAATGTAACCTTATCAGAAGATACAGAACAGTTAGATGAAGTTGTTGTGGTAGGTTATGGTGTACAGAAGAAATCGAGTATGACTGCTTCTGTTGCATCTGTTTCGGTAGATGAAATTCAAAAACAAGTAGCTCCTAATGTGGCATCAACATTGCAAGGAAGGATTCCTGGTGTGGAAATTCTGCAGAAAGGTGGTGAGGCTGGTGCTGATGTTAAGATACTAGTTCGTGGGGCTGGTACTTTTGGGGAGACAGAACCTCTCTATGTTATAGATGGGGCATTTAGTAATAATGGATTGAATACCTTGAATCCAACAGATATTGAGTCAATTGAAGTTTTAAAGGACGGTGCAGCAGCTGCTATTTATGGGTCTCGTGCGGCTAATGGTGTTGTGCTTATTACCACTAAACAGGGTAAAAAAGGTGACGTAAAGGTTGATTTATCTGCTACATATTCTGTACAAACACCGTCGAAGAAGTTGGATTTTATGAATGCGAATGAATATCGGGAATATGCAGCAATGTTAGTAGCGAATAGTCCAGGAGCTATTAATGCTTCAGAAAATATCAATCCAACGAATCCTAATTTAAGTACAGACTGGCAAGATGTATATTTGCGTACCGCTCCTATGTATAACGTAAATGCTTCTATATCAGGTGGAGGAGAAAACACTACTTTTAATGCCAGTGTGGGGTATATGAATCAAGAAGGTATTACGATATATTCTGGATATCCTCAAATCCGCAACTAAGCTCTTCAGCGTCCTTCTTG
>ULVG01030704.1_pt1 | contig 46442 bp, 41 predicted proteins | sample 1959221 | NCBI WGS metagenome assembly ULVG01 (sample SAMEA4835780, study PRJEB28245) | human gut metagenome | biome: gut microbiome; material: fecal sample | place: Denmark | collected 2008
GCACGAAAGCGACGAGGACGCACCTCCTACGATAAGCGGCGGTACGTTTGAGATCTCAACGGGAATTGCCGGCGGAGCGTTCTGCTTATGATTGCTATGCTCCTCGGCGTGTTCGCAATTACACCGCTGACGGCTTGGGCGAAGACGGTTGCGCCTTTTTACGAAACGTCCTGGTGACGAACCGTATCAAATAATTTATGTTAAAAACCGGAAGTCAACGAAAAAGGAGAAATTGTTGCGTAAATGAAAAAAGAGCCGAACTTTTTGTTAAGTCCGACTCTCGGTATTATTAAGGTTTTCAGTAACAATTTATCCCGTTTACTTCCGATTTTTACTGTGCTACAACGTGGAGACGAAAGGCAAAAATATGGAGTAATAGAAGATAGCAATAAAAAAGCCGAGCGATTCTATTCGCCCGGCAATATGTTTTATATGTGTTCATCGTTTAATAATAATTCCGAAATATTCATGAGAAAAGAAATATACGCACCTAAACTTTTTATCGTTAGGGTGCGTACAGTTCTCTTGTGGCGGAGAAGCCAGTATTTTTGTACTCACCCTTAGTGTTTTTACTGGCAGGCTTTTCTGCCTGCCGTACTTTTTCTTCAATTTCATCAATATCATCAGGCGGTCGTTTCTTTGTAATGGGAGTATCAACAAAGTTAAATGTGATAACCACTTTGTCTTCATATAAGACAATTTCCCGAATTAAGTTGCGCACAATAACTTTTCGCACCTCATTGCTTTCAATATGTTGCAGTTGAAATCGAAGGGGCAAGATTACACTCTAACTAAGGATACTCAGCTTGAACCAAAGAGTAGCAAGTCTATATCTGATAAAATTAAAGACTTATATGAAGCTCAATTGGCTAAACTTAGTAAGTTAATCGACAAGCTATGATGTTAATTTTACAATATAAGTCAGAGAAAATAGTAAAACCTTGCCCATTTTTATAAAAATGTAAAATATTTTACTCAAAACACTTTACAAAAATGTAAAAACGCTGTAAAATAAAGAAAACTAAGGTGATCGAAATGAAAATTAAAAAGAATTTAAAGGCTTTAGATGTAAAAATATCAAAGTTGGCAATCGATTTAGGAATTTCTAGACCTACTTTAGATACATACATCGAGTACTACGAAAAAGGACAACCTATTCCAAATGAGGGTTATCAAAAAATCTTCGAATATTTATTTGAGAACGAGGAAATGAACTCAATTGAGTTTGCACAGAAATATGACTACGTAAAAAGAGTTATGTTGAAGGATGCAAAAAATGGAGTTGAAAGAAACTACGCTGAGCAACGTGAAGTCTTATTATCTGATAAGGTAAAAGACATGATCGATGCTGGTGTTCTTGATAAACCTTTATTAGAGTTCGTTACTTTATTTGCAAACAATAAGGACAATGACTTAGTCCATGCGATTTACATGTATTTCAATTATACTAATGGTTTTGTCAACATGGCGAATGATGAAATCCAGGACTTAGATAAAGCACTTTTCTCTAATTTTGCAAGATTGTTTGAAGAGTACAAGAATAATAATGTGGTATTTGATGAAGTTTACTACAAGCAAATCATCGACAAGAATCAAAGTTTATTTGAAAAGAAAAAAGCTAAACCAACACAAACAGACATTATTAATTATATTAAAGATAATTTAGATGGCGGAGACACTTTGGATGTTGAAACATTAAAACAAATGATAGCAACAATGGAGGATAAATAATATGTTAATCAATAACTATATTAAAAAAGAAGGAAGAGCTTTACCTGTTTTCATTTTATTAGACGTTAGTGGCAGCATGAGTGGTGAAAAAATCGAAACTGTAAATGTTGCTTTAAAGGAAATGATTAATAGCTTTAAGAAAATCGAAAATCCTAAGGGTATCATTGAGCTTTGCTTAGTTACTTTTGGTGGTAGTCAAGCAAATGTTATTAAACCTCTATCTAAAATTACTGACCAAGATTCATATGTTTTAACTGCGTCCGGCAATACTCCGATGGGGATGGCTTTTGAAAAAGTAGCAGAAATGATTGAAAACAAGGATGTTGTTTCTTCCAGAGCATACACGCCTACTATCGTTTTAATTAGTGATGGCAATCCTACAGACTATAATGCTGCAGGTAAGAGTGTGGAAGAGATCATGTCATGGGAAGCATTAAGCAAGATTAATTCTGGAACAAGATCATCAAAAGCTACTAAGTTAGCTATGGGAATTGGAAATGATGTGGATGTAAATATCTTAAAAGCATTCATCAACAATAATGAAATTCCTGTTATTTCAGCAAAAGACAATAACACAATTCAAAAGTTCTTTGAATGGGTAACAATGTCTGTTAGCGTTCGTTCAGTTAGTTCAAATCCAAACCAAGCAGTAGTTGAAGATACATATATGTTCGATAAGGATGAAATTGAATTCTAATGGTTAAAGAAGGCGACAAAGTATTAATAAACGGAAAGGAATACACTCTCGGAGCTAGGCTTGGTGGTGGACTAGAGGGTAGTATTTTTGAGGTTGAAGGCTTTCCTAAGCATGTTATTAAAGTCATCAATGACGATAGAATGTCAAAAATCCAAAGAGATGACACATATAATCATCTTAGATGGTTATACAATTTAGGCTCAAGAAATAAATCAATCAGTCAGGTATTGACTGTTCCCAAAGCATTATTAGATGACCAGTTAGGCTACATTATGCTTAAGGCTAGTGAGCATGACAATCTAAAGAAGTTCTTAGAAGTTCCAGAAGATATGTCTCAATTCGATGATTGGTATAAGAAGGGATTTACCCTTAAAAAGAGATATCAAATAATCGTAAATTTATTTAATGCATTAAGAGAGTTGCATTTGGCCGGATTGGTCTTCACAGACCTTTCACCTAACAATGTGATGGTTCACAAAACTCAAAATCAGATAGTTTTCATTGATACCGATAACACTCGTAATAGAATGGATTCATACTTAGGGGTATTAGGAACTCCAGGCTATATGGCACCGGAGGTGTATAGAAAGCCTGATTTGAAGTTCGCTAGTGCTTTGAAAATCGATCCAAAAGCATTGTCAAATTGTGGACGCATTACACCCGAAAGCGATATTTTTGCAGCTGCAGTAATTGCGTTTCAATTGTTAACTTTACAACACCCTTTTGTTGGAGACGAAGTTGAAGAGGGTGAACCTGAACTTGAAGAACAAGCTCTAGCAATCCAAACAGACTATATTCTTAAAGAGAACACATCAAATGTTTCAACTATGAACTTAGTTCCACAATTTGAGAAATTGACCACTCCAAGAATTAGAGAGTTATTTGAAAGAACATTTGTGGATGGCAAAAACGCTCCTTCTTTAAGACCTACCGATGAAGACTTCCTTGAAGCATTCCAAAACGCTTTAGATTTGATTGTTGAGTGTCCTAATTGCGGATATAGCAGACTCTATTCGTTTGAAGAAGAAAACGAGTGTATCAACTGTGGTAATGTGATTGGACCAAAAACAGTCATCGTTATGTATAACGTTTTTAAGGATATGAGAAGAGATGAGTTTATCAATTCAATTGGTGACTATCCTAAACTATCTATAAATATTGATAACTTAAAAGATCTTGATGGAAATGAACCATCGAATTTCTTTGAGGTGTCAAGAATTATCCTAGAACCTGGAGAAAAGAATGCTAAATACCTATATTTACGTCATTTTGAGGCTAATATTGAAAGAAGTAAAGCTTACGCAAGGGTAACTTTATCTGATAGTGAAACATCGCTAAAAGTTGAAATTCTACATAATGCATTTACTGCTCCATATTTAATTGAAAAGAAAACCTTAACTCACATCCCTCTTGGAAACGGTAAGGAAAACATCCAATACGATAGATATGGAATTATCTTCGACAGTAAAAAACAAGGAAAGGGACTTCTACAGATTTTCTGTAAGTTTATAAAGGTGTAATTTATGGATTTCAGAAAAGATGAGGTAAAGATAGGAAATAGTAAATATAACATTATTGCCTGTTCAGTTATGGGACAAGGTAAGCTAGAAAACCAAGATAGCTATGATTATTACTTTGATGATAATCAAATAATTATTACAGTAGCTGACGGACTTGGTAGTGCAACCTTTTCTAAAGAAGGTTCATCAAAAATCGTTAAGTTACTTATCGATATACTAAAAGAAAATATAGGAAAAGAGTCAATCCCATTGGAGTTACTTAACAGATGGAAGACTGCATTGGGCGGAAATCTAAGTCTATACGATACAACAATAAAATTCATTCATATAAAAGAAGACTCTATCAATTATGGAGGAGTTGGAGATGGTTGGATCGCAATTAACGAAAAGGAAAACTTCATTAGTTTATGTGCGTCTAACACATTCTCAAATCAAACAGATTCTATATTGTCTTTTGATTTAAGAAACAAATTTATCAATAGAGAAAACGAGGTAGAAGCTGTTCAAAACATGCTGATTTCTACGGATGGCTTTTCAGAAGATATTGAAAAAGAAAATGGTAAGTCCTTCATGACAGACATTTATAATCAAATATTAGAAGATAAGGCTGCCTTTGAAGAAGATATTAAGAACACACTTTCAAATTGGCCAGTAGAAAGCAACAGAGATGATAAAACAGTGGTGTTTATCCACAGAGAGGAGGCTTAGGATGATTAATAATAATTTATTCGTAGGAAATAACGTTACAGGTAATTTTAAGCCTCAATCAGAAATTACCAAGGACATCCATGACTATTCTATAGAGAAACTCGACGGTGTTCTTCATTTGGTAAATGGAAATGAGCGCATTGAGTTGGCTCCTATCACAGAAATAGATAAACTTATTGTAAAGAGTTTCAGTGATGAACTTGGCGATTTAAATGAATCAATTTATAGCCTTGAAAAATGTGGTGAAATAGTAGTTTTACTTTTATACACATATTCAGAGACACAAAAACTATTACTCGAATCTCAAAAAATCAGAATTCACTTATTGAGAGAAGCAGAAAAACAAATCTGTGGTGAAGGCTACAGTGATTTCCAATTAAACTCAATGAGTGAAATTGTGCCTTTATTAAGAGATTTATTCATCAACAATCGAAGCATTTTTATCCATAGAGATAAGAAGAATCCCGATTCATTCCAAATGTTCGGTAAGAAATATCGTGCAAACGTAAGAATGGAAAGACCTGGCATTTACGTAATCGATCGTTTTTATAAGAAATACAACAAAGAATACTCATTTGAATTAACTCAAATATTCGGTGATATCGATTTTGTTTTATGGAATGATTCGATAGGCTTACAAGGCAATGGTCAGCCATTACAATCCGTTAAACCAAATGAAATATTCAAAGCTTGGGACGAGTACATGGACTTTGAGCAACAAGTTTATGAAAACAATCTAAACGACTTTGGATTTATCAAATATAACAGTATTGAAGTAGATGGAGACCAGTTAATTTTTAATCTGTCAGAAAACATATATGAGGAAAAAGTCCGCAATGTTGAGTTGGAATTTATGTCCGCATATAGTGACGATGGAACTAAAACTCTTCCTACTACGATCAATGAAGTTTTGGCAGAAAAAGCTACTAAAAAGAATGCATCCATATATCTAGGTGAATGCGTTAATGATGGCATCTTTGGAGATAAATTAATTTTTGAAATACCTCGATATGGTTTCTTTAATGGACTTAAAGATGAAAAAGGTATTATCTACGTTTCTGACCACAGCTTAAAAGTGGAGCAAAAGAGAAGAAGAAAAGTAGTTGCTAAGATTGATTCAAAAACTAATGAATCAGCTAACATTATCATGAAATTAAGTGCTGATGATGTGGTTGATGATCAGTTGGGTACAACATACGATCCGGTTAATTCTGATGTCCTAAAGAAGATGTTCGGTAATCCAAATATCAAGCTTAAAGAAACCTATAGAGAAGCGATGTCTATTGCTCTAAATACACCTGATATCGCACTTATTCAAGGTCCTCCTGGAACCGGTAAGACTACATTGATTAAGGGGGTTATTACAAGAATAAATAGAATGAACAAGAACTATAAAATTCTAGTAAGCTCAGAACAGCACGAAGCTCTATTTAATGTTGTTGATAAGCTTTCTGAAAACAAGTTCATTCCTCCATTTGTATCAAGTAAAAAGTACGATGCAGATACAGATGAAGAGGATAATCAACATTTCGAGAAAAACGTAATAGAATTCCAAAGAAACTTCTTGCTTGTTTGCAATGAAATATTACGTGATGTAAAGAAAAGGGATAGCAAAGCAGTATTGATTACTGAATGTGTATATATCCTTCAAGATATCAAAGACAATAACTACTCTAAGAATTACATATCAACAGTAATTGATCAGCTTAAATCTAAGATAATCTCATTAGGTTACTACAATAAAATGACTAATGAGTTTGCCGATTTGTACCAATGCATAAAGGCACCTTCAACTATGAATGATGTAGAGAATCTGGATTTCTCAACACGAAATATCATTAGAAAAATTGAGGCTCAAAGAACATCGTTAGAAGGTTTCTATGACGATGGTGCAAGACAATTAAGGGATTTGCAGAATTTATTAGAGAGAAACGAGTACAACGAACTTTTACTTGATGAGAATACTTTAAATGCTCTTTTAAGTGAAGATGACAAACAAATTGAAAAGTGTTTCTCAAAATATGTAGAGTACGTGGAAGGAATCAAAGACAGATTTATTCCTAGAGAAGTAAATGAATTCAATGGCAAGGTACTCGATCCAAAAGTATTAGTTAAGACGATCTCAAATAAGCTTTCAAAAGAGTCTAAGGAAAAGCCTAAGGATTTCTTTGAAATCATCGAAACACTTATGTACAGATTGAATGATATCGATGCTGCAGGTGAAGTTGTTAAAAACTATACATCAGTTATTGGTAGTACATGTGCTCAGGCCGAAAGAAGTGGTGATATAGCAGACTTACAAAACGATAAGTTTGACTATGTAATCATTGATGAAGCAGCCAGAGCTAACCCCCTTGATATTATGATCCCTATGATGATGGGTACAAAAGTTATCCTTATTGGTGACCATAAGCAATTGCCTCACTACATAGAATCAAACTATGTTAATAAGTTCAAATTAGAAAAAAGCAGATATTCAAAATTCGATGAAAATTTGCTAACAAAATCTTTATTCCAAATCATATTTGAAAACTTAGATAAGGCATATAAAGAGGGAAGAATTAAATTTAAGAGAACGATTCAGATTGACGAACAACACCGTATGAACCCTGCAATCGGTACATTCATTTCAGAAGAATTCTATGGTGGCTCAATTAAGAATGGCGAAAGAACAGTAAACAATCTTAACGACTATAACATGTTCAATAAAAAGAACGTTGTGTGGTTGAATGTGAAGATGTTTGAAGGTCCTGAAATAAGAGTCGACCAATCCATCGCAAGAGAATCTGAAGCGTTAAGAATAATCTCTTTAATAAAGGATTTAGTAAGTAAGAACCCTGGCAGAAACTTAGATATAGGTATTATTTCGTTCTATAAAGGACAAGTAAAATATATTAAGCAAAAGTTAGAAGAAAACTTCCCTAAGTCAGTGTTAGATAACATTTCTTGCAATACCGTTGACTCATATCAAGGTAAAGAGTTCGATATTGTTATTTTGTCAGGCGTAAGAAGTAACACTCTTACTTCGCCAGAAAAGAGCTTAGGCTTTATTCATTATTCTGCAAGCCGTATTAACGTTGCGTTATCACGTGCAAGAAAACTATTAATTGTCGTTGCGGATGCAGATACATATAGGAAGAACGAACACTTCCAGCACTTCATTGAGTATGTAAAGAAGGAGGGATATTATGGACAATAGTGTGATCTTAAATGATAAAGAAGGTCAAAGAGTTGGCGAATTTATATGGCCCTTCTATCGTTTTAAAGCTGTTATACCTAATCAAATAGGTGGAGATATCTTTGTATGGTTATATTTATCATTGGTGGCTTTTGTAAATGAAACAAAAAACCTCGATAAAGATAACTACAGTGACGATGTAAAGTTGGAAACTGAGAAGTTAATCAACGAAAAATTTTCAAACATTATCGATCATCAGACATTTGAAAAAATAGTAAACAATGCAGAGAAGCACTTCATTGACGGTTCTAAAATAAAAGAAGAAACATTCTCTTTCTTAGATACTTATGAAAACTTGTTTGCTGAAAATTGTGAAACCAGAATGGTATATCAGGATGGTGTTACTGGCGAAGTGTTACCTTTCTTTGGCGATACCTCAAACATCGACGATTATAGAATCAGAACTGATGAGGATAAAAGCAAGAGTTTTGATCGCTGCAAGATAAAAGATCCAAGCAGTAAAGCAATAAAAAAAGCATATGAGCAATACATAAAACTTAAGAAATTCAACACAGTATCCGAAGATACCGAGGTCGAGTTTGAAGATGAGTTCTTTGACGAAGATGAACAAACCTTCTTAGATAACGAACCTAAAGAAATCTCATTCGTTGAAGAAAAGAAAGAAGTTAAATCCTTAAGACACATGGATGTTATTCCTGTTCAGGACACAAAGGTTGAACTTAATATTTTGGTTCCTGTATATATAAAGAATAATGAGTTAAGTGTAAGAAGTCCTTTTGGAAAGATTACAGATAACTGGTTAGCTAAGTGTTTGCTAAAGGGTAGAAATATCTCTGAAGATATGGACCAAAAAATAAAAGCTCTTGAATCAGTGTTCTGTATAGAAGAAAAGAAGATCCAATCTTATATAGAATCACACCGTAGGGATTTTGCTTCAACACTTAAGAACTGCCAAACATTATATCGTTTAATCGATTCATTAAATGATGACAACATGAGAGAAAACGTAGTAAAGCTTGACACTTATTTCTCTCAGAAAGATATCATTTGTTACTTCTATGGCGGAAGAATTCTTGATGGCTTGATTAAAAAAATCAATTACAACAAGACAGATTCGTTTGACAGAAACTCAACTGAGTTCAATCAATTCTGCTATGAATTAGATAACAAGTGTTCTGGTACTACCGTTAAGTACTTCTTCTTAAAAAGTAAAAACATCTTTGATGACTGGAAAAAGAAGTATTCCAGAAAAGATGGTAGAGAATACATGTCATTTAAAGCCGATATTGCAGATATCATTCTAAGAACAAATTTAATTAACTCTCCAAATATGTATGATTCATTCTTGGATGACTTATTCAATGTTTATGGAATGAGAAATGCCGTTGATCATAACGATGACAATGTCGTTGTAAGCCAAGACAAGTTAGACAAGCTTACAAAAGCAATAAGACTATTATTCGAATTAATATAGAGGAAGGTATCTTATGGGTAAGAAAAATAAACAAAAGAATCAACAACAAGTTTCTAATAATACACATGCTCAAGTTCAACAACCTGCAAAGCCTGTAATCAAAGTTACAAACGAGATTTTGACTACTGAAGAAGGCGAGTTACTTCTTCAAGAGTCTTTAACTCAAATGGAAACCTATGTTAATTCAGAAAAAGAAAAAGCTGATGCATATGTAGCAGAACAAAAAGAAAAAGCTGATTCCTACTATGCAAAGAAATTAGAAGAGGCTGATGGTCTTAAAGAAAAAGCAGAAGATCAAATTCAACAAGAAGTTGATAGAGCTGTAAAACAAAAAGAAAAAGAAATGAAAGCCCAAATCGACGATGCCAACAAGGAAGCAAAAGAAATTCGCAAAAAGGCCAAGGAAGAGGCTGATGCCGAATTAAAGAAGGTCGTTGAAAGAACAGAACAGCTTGAAAAGGAAGAAGAAGAATTAACTAAAAAAATAGCCGAATTAGAAGCTTCTAAGGTTAACTATAAAAAAGAAGTTCTTGATAAAATCCAAGAAGAAATTAAGTCGATTTCCTCTGAAAAAGAACAACTGGAAAAAGAATTAGAGGAATGCAAAAAAACTCTAAAAAAGAAAGAAGCTGACGTTGCGGCACTTGAAGAAGATAAAAAATACTATGAAGAGGAATTATCCGCTAATAGTGTTAAGAGAAGTGAAATTCTTGGATATCAAACTAAGATTACTACTCTTCAAGGTGACTTGGATACTATCAATAATCTTTACTCTGAACTTCAAGGAAAGGCTAAGAGACTTAATGCACAAATTCTTTTGTATGGAGATGATCCGGCAAAGGCTATTAAGAGAAATGCCGAATTAGAAAAAAGAGTAGCAGAACTTGAATCATTGTTAGCTAGCTGTCCATCTAAAGAAGAACTTGATAATTTAAGAGCTAATACTGCGAAGTATGAAAGCATAAATAATCAGTTGGAAATCTTAAAACAAGAAAAGCTTAGATTAGAAGCTGAAAACATTGATTTGAAAGTAGATAAAGACGAAATTGAATCATATCGTAAGTTCATCAAAATCCTTGAATTGCAAAAGGGTGAACTTCAAAGAGAATTGGATAGAAATATCGAGCTTTACAACAATAGCACCGAAAAGGTATTCGCAAACTTGTCTTTGATTGACGACATGCCTTGTAAAGATTATCCAACAATCTTAAGAAGTGGAAACATCAACTTGAAGGTTCTTTGTGATAAGTTTAGAGGCTATTTAGCTAATAGACCATCTAACCCTCTTTATTACGAAGAGAAGACTATCAGAACTTTCATTGCCGGCTTTGCATCTTCAAGATTGATGATTTTGGAAGGTTTATCTGGTACAGGTAAGTCATCATTGCCTAGAGCGTTTGCTGACTTTATGGGTTCTGAACCCGTTGACGCAGTTGAAGTTCAATCCTCATGGAAAGATAGAAATGACTTATTAGGTTTCTACAACGACTTTAAGAAACAATACAAGGAAACTAAGTTCTTAAAAGAATTATACAAAGCAACTCACGATCCAAACAACATCCATATTATTGTGTTGGATGAAATGAACATTTCTCGTATTGAATACTATTTCGCTGACTTTTTGTCCGTTCTTGAAAAGCCTAATACTGAGGATTGGAAGATTGAATTGATTTCTGACTATGCAAGTATCACTCAAAGCACTAAAGCATGGCCTAAGTTAATTCATGAGGGCAAACTTCAAATTAGTGATAATACTTGGTTTATCGGAACAGCGAATAAGGATGACTCAACATTTGATATTACTGACAAGGTATACGATAGATCAGTTGTTTTATACTTTGACAAGAAGGGCGAATACGAAAAAGTTGACTATTCAGCTCCAATCCAAATGAACAATTCAGATTTCCAAGCATTGTTGCGTCAAGCTTCTAGATTCTCTGATAGAGCTAGTGAGACTAGATATAAGGAAATGCTTAAGTATTTAGATAATACCGTTAAGGATTTGTTCGAAATTACATTTGGTAACCGTATCGCAAATCAGCTTGATAAATTCGTACCAGTATACATTGCATGTGGTGGAACTGTTGACGAAGCAATCGATATCATGTTCTCTCGAAAGGTTTTAAGAAAACTTGAAGGTCTTTACGATGAAAAGACTAAAGAAAAATTAGACCTATTCAAAGACGATATCAAACAACACAATTACAAAATGCCAATTACATTAAAGGCCATTGAAAGAATGGTAGAAAAAATCTAGGTGAGATAATGAAGACAGATATAACCAGAAGAGATGAAGAGAAATTCTTAAAACTAAAAATTGCTGGAAACAGTATTTTTGATGCTGCTTTATCTTTTGACGAGATTATCGATTCTATTGGTCATGGAAATCTGTCTCTTGAAGTATCCGATGATGATGGAACTAAGATTATTGACGATTCTAGTATCAAGGAAATTAAAAAAATAATCCCTCGCTTACTAAAAATCGTCAATAAACCTAGATCGTTCATTAAATCATTAGAAGAAAAGGTGCCAGTTGAGACGGCCAAAAGAATCAATCACAAAGCAATTGCTAAACTTAGCCAAGATAGTAATGACTGGTATGCTAGAACTGTTCTTTCAGTAAAACCTAAGAACATTGTATCTGATATTAATGAGGGGACTATAGATCTTTACGAGAACAGATTTATATGTTCGCTTATTGATAGAATATCTAAATTGCTGGCACAGGCTAGACAGTTTTACGATGAACAATTAAAAACGTTAGATGATAATTCTGCAATCAATGCCATTAATAGAGAGTATCAGCACAATACAAACTCTTTCACGTTCTATAACAAAATCTCAAAGAATATGTATTCCTATCACGAGGATTCTTCTTATAGGAACAAAGTTAAAGACGAAAGAGAATCTATTAAGAAAATCGAAAAGAAAATCAGATTATTAAAGCGTTCGGATTTCTATAGAACATTACACAAGAAAAGAAAAGTAGTAGATCCAATTCAAAAAACTAATATCTTGATGTTTGAGTACAACTACAATCAGGCATATAAGCTTTGGAAGTATCTAAACCAAAACAATCAAGATGAAAAACTTGATCTTGAAGTGGAATTTGAAGAAGGAGAGACAGAGGCATATTACAAGCTTTATAGCTTAGTGTGCGTTTTTGCTGTACTACATGATTTAGGTTTCGTTGAAACATCAAAGAACAAAATCTCATTTGATAGAGAAACCAGAAAAATCACTGTTAATCCTCTAACCTTTAGAAGGGGTATTCATACAATTAAGCTTAGTATGGATGAGAATTGCATTAAGAATTCTTTAACCGTTGAAAATAGCAAAGAGGTTCATGACTTCTATATTTATCCACGATTTACTGATTTTGAGTCAATGAGCAGGAGCGTGGTTGATGATTATTCAGAAACTCTTCTTAACGGATTAGTAGATAATAAAAAGTGCACGACAACGGTTGGAAAGTATGCATTCGTTTCTATTAACCTGAATCGTTGTTCAGAGGATAATTCTTATTCTAATAAGGTTTATAGACGGTTTTACAGTATTGGTAACAACTACTCGCCAGATGAAGCAAAAGAAAACATCGATAAATGGGGTAACTATAAAACAGGTATTGCCATTGTATCTCCAGTTCAATTAAGAAGTAACTTCCTTAAGATTGAGAAGATTTTTAACTATCATTTGTTGAAGACCACTAACTTTCAAAATGAACTTACTTCATGTCCATTGTGTGGCGGTAAAAACATTAGAATGACCGATACGAACAACTATATGTGCCATGACTGCGACCATAACATTTCAATTACTTACTGTAATGATTGCGATCCGAAACACAAGAAACCTATCGTATGGGTTAAGTATATCAATGAAAAGTTCCTTGAAAACGATGAAGTCGTAAAGGGCTTATCTGATATGAGTACATATTACAAACTAAGCAAAATCGAGACAATCATGGGTGAGAAAGCAACTACAGCTTTTGAGCTTGAAAAAGAAGTATCTGGATGGAAGTTGAAAACCATCTGTCCATATTGTGGCATCAAGCTTGGTGATAAAAGCGAGAGTAATAAATAAAAAATGGGGCGATTCGTGTGAGCCAAAAAACTGAAATATTAGAATTACTAAAACTAAAGACGTTAAAATAGAGCAATGCAATCGTCGTATTCAGTCTAAAAACGAACTTATCAACCAAATTATTATTGCGCTGGCGGGAATGGCGGCTGAAAAAGCGTTCTTTAAAGACGAAGAATATTTAGGCCCGTCGAGTGATGTTGAGCAAGCAAGCGAAATGGTTACAGATATAGTAACGAGCGGTTGCGCTTTTTGGTTTTGAATACTTATTGAAAAGCGATCGCGATCCGTTTACCGATAGCGGGATATCGGAAACACGGCTTCAGAAAGTCGAAAAATAATGCGACGAAGTCTTGAACGATTGTATGTTAAAGGCAAACGAGTTGATTGAGAGCAATATAGATTTCGTTAAAAAATTCGTTTCCGCATTGAAACGAAATTACACTTTATGCCGCGACGATATTATGAAAATTTATAAAAGAGAAACTCGAAAAAGGAAGATTGTCTGATGAAAAATATTTTGTTTGAAAAATCGGAAAAAGGTACATTTATTTGCAAAAGCCCGAATAATACGGACGTTTTATTTGACATAAAACACGAGCCGTCGATTGCAATTATAGATTCCGATCAAGAAAGATTAAAAGATACTGTCGGCGGACTTTTCAAATCTCTAACCGATGACGAAAATTTTGAAATTATCGGTTTCGGTGACGGTAGTATGCCGACGGGAAGTAATGTAAAAATGTTTGATTATACCGAGTTCGACGCGGTTATTGCAAGAATCTCAAATGAAATCAAAGCCCGTTATGAATTGTTCAATAAAAACAAAGTCAAAAATATAAACGATTATAACAATAAAATAGGCTTGCTACGGCATATCGTCGTAATGATCGGCTGTTTGAATGGAAAAATCGTAAACAAAATTACGAAAAACACGTCTCTTTATGATTTGTTGTATATAGGATGTGCCGCGGGGATATTCACTTGTATTTATTCGACGATCCCAATCAGATTAAATCGAGAGAAATTGCCCGAATATCCGTTCTGCGCAATTCCGTATTCTGTTGACTTTATAGATTACGAGCAAACGTATAAAATGTCCCAAAATGACGATACGTTCAGTAAAGCAATAAAAATCGCCAAGGAGAATGGCGTAATAAACGAATCAATATTGCAAAAGAGATTAAGAATCGGGCAATCAAAAGCGAGTTTATACATAACCGCGATGCAAAAACTCGGCATAATAAGCAAAGAATCATACAACTTAACGATAAAAAAATAAATTAAAGCCCGATTTTTTCGTATATCTCATCGAATTTATCGGGCTTTTGTATACATATTAAGTTTTAACGGCATTAGCAAAAAACTGACATATATTTTTGTTTGATACGGTTTTGTCTGCGCCAAATCGTCGTGCGGTTGACGTTCAGTATTTTTCCTATTTGAAGCATTGTAAATCCTGCCATCAGGATAGAAAGCGTTTCGTACTCTACTGCGGTCAAGTGCATTTTGGATATGAGGCTGTCAAAAGCGGTATAATCGTTCTTTTGCTCGTCATCGAGTATTGTTTCGGGTTCTGCCGTAATTCGTTCGTTAAGGCTAATTGTGTTGAGCATATATTTATTTTGCCTTTCGGCACAGACGGGGTAGCACCGGAAAAAGCAAATGGATAGGAGTAGTTAAAGTCGCAAAACCGGAAGTCAACGAAAAAGGAGAAATTGTTGCGTAAATGAAAAAAGAGCCGAACTTTTTGTTAAGTCCGACTCTCGGTAATCTATATGTTTTCAGTAACAATTTATCCCGTTTACTTCCGATTTTTCCTGTGCTACAACGACAAAGACGAAAGGCAAAAATATGGAGTAATAGAGGATAGCAATAAAAAAGCCGAGCGATTTTATTCGCCCAGCAATGTGCCGCGTGTGTATTCATCTTTTGATAATAATCCCGAAATATTCGTGAGAAAAGAAATATACGCACCTAAACTTTTTATCGTTAGGGTGCGTACAGTTCACTTGTGGCGGAGAGAAAGGGATTCGAACCCTTGCGCCAGTTTCCTGACGACCGCATTTCGAGTGCGGCTCGTTATGACCACTTCGATATCTCTCCAATCTGATTACGTCGGGGAAATGCCCAACGTGTGTAATATACAACATTTCGCCGGATTTGGCAACCATATTGCGGCAATTTTGCAAAAATCCTTTAATTCCGACAGCCGCAAGAAATAAAAAAGTAATGCGCGGCAAATACTTTGTGAAGAAGCGACTATCTGAAAAGCATAATGGGATAAGGAAACGGAAATTTTACAGGTCGGACGATGAAAAAAGTCCGACTTTTTTTGTCATAAGGAAGCGAAGGGCTCGGAGAGCGCCGACGGCGTAAACGTCCTTGCAACAGGCTTCGTGGGTGAGAGTCAGGGTTTCGTAATTGCCGAAAAACGAGATTTCGTGTTTACCGACTGCTGTGCCGCCGCGGATCGAATTTATCGAAACGTCCGGCGTGTTTTCGTCAACGCAAGACGACTTTATAACGTCCGCGAGCATTTTGGCTGTGCCGGACGGGGCGTCGAGTTTTTTCTTGTGGTGGATTTCCGTGACGTTGACGTCGAAGCCGTCAAGTAGTGACGCCGCGAGCGCAACAAGGCGCGACAAAACGTACACGCCGTGGCTTAAATTCGCCGTCTTGAAAACGGCTATTTTTTTGGCGGCAGCCGCGATTTTTTCGTTTTGGATTTCGGAGTGTCCCGTCGTTGCGACAAGGAGTTTCGTATTGTTTTTTACACAAAAATCAAGCACGTAGTCAAGGGCGGCGGGCGTTGAAAAATCGACCACTGCGTCCGCGGGAACGGCAACGTTTTTAATGTTTTTATACAGCGGAAAACCCGTTGAAATTCCCGTGCGGTTTACGTCGACGCCGGCAACGATATTTACGTCCGTCGTTTCTTTTGCAACCTTTTGAAACGTTGTGCCGAGCCTGCCGCACGCGCCGTTTAATATGACGTTTATCATACTTTAACTTAAAAAATCGTCAAGTAAAACGTCTAATTTGTCGGAATTTGCTTTTGACATTTTTGTGAGCGGCAAGCGCAGAATATTCTTGCAAAGCCCGAATTTATTGAGCGCGTATTTTATGGGGATGGGGTTGACTTCCGAAAATAATCCGTGTATCAGTGGGTTGAGTTTCAACTGCATTTTCGCCGCTTTGTCGTAGTTGCCGAGAAGGGCGGCTTTTGTCATCGCGGACACGAAATTCGGGAACAGATTCGCCGCGACGGAGATAACGCCCGATGCCCCCATGCACATTGCTGGGACAGTAAGGTTGTCGTCGCCCGAAAAGACGTCCGCGTCGCCCGACAGCATTATCGTGTCGGACATTTGCGAAAGATCCCCCGCCGCTTCTTTGATGGCGACGACGTTTTTAATTTTTGCAAGTTTTCGGAAAGTTTCCGGCAGAACGTTGACGCCGGTGCGCGCCGGAACGTTGTAAACGATAATGGGTTTATCGACGGAAGTTGCGATTTCCGAGTAATGCGCGACAAGTCCGCTTTGCGTGCATTTGTTGTAAAACGGCGTAACGACAAGCAGGGCGTCCGCTCCGAGCGACGAAAAAAGTTTGCTAAGTCTTACAGCCGATTTCGTGTCGTTCGAGCCGCTGCCGACGATGACGGGAACGCGCCCGTCCGCGGCTTTTACCGAAAACTTCACGACGTCGATTTTTTCGTCTTCCGACATCGTTGCGGCTTCGCCCGTGGTGCCGAGTATAACAAGAGCGCCCACGTCGTTTTCAATCTGAAAATCGATGAGGCGCCCGAGAGAATCGTAATCGACGCCCGAATCGGAAAACGGGGTAACAAGCGCGGTAGCGCAGCCTTTGAAAATTGACATTTTCGCCTTGACCTTCTTAAAAGATTATTACCGATTCGGGTTATTAAGCTTTTGTGAAATCGTGAATTAAACGAGATTTTCCTTTATAAGCAATTCGGCAATCTGAACCGTGTTGGTTGCGGCGCCTTTTCTTATGTTATCGGCGACGCACCAGATATTGACGCCGCTGTCGACGCTGTCGTCGATGCGGATACGACCGACGTAAACGGGGTCGGTATTTTCGATATCGACGGGCATCGGGTACTTGCAGTTTTTAATATCGTCGATGACGACGAGACCCGGGGCGTTTTCAAGGCATTCGAACACGCCTTTAAGGTCGCAAGGTTTCTCAAACTCGATATTTATGCTTTCGGAATGGCCGTGGAAAACGGGGACGCGAACGGTGGTTGCGGTGATTCGCATATCGGGCGCGTGCAGAATTTTGCGCGTTTCGTTGACCATTTTCATTTCTTCCTTGGTGTAGTGGTTGTCGCAGAACACGTCGATTTGCGGCAGGCAGTTTGCGAAGATTTGGTGATTGAACTTTTTGGGCGGGACGCCGTTTATGCCGTCTTTAAGGTCGTTGTAGCCCTGAACGCCCGCGCCGGAAACCGCCTGATAGGTGCTGTAAACCACTCTTTTAATAGTATATTTGTCATGCAGGGGTTTTAATGCCACCATAGCCTGAATCGTGCTGCAATTCGGGTTGGCGATGATGCCTTTGTTCCACCTGACGTCTTCGGGGTTGACCTCGGGCACGACAAGGGGAACGTTTTCGTCCATACGCCAGCAGCTGCTGTTGTCGACGACGGTTGCGCCGATACTTGCAAAAATCGGAGCGAATTCTTTCGAAACGCTTGCGCCCGCGGAAAACAACGCGATGTCGATTTTTTTATTGACGACGTTTTCTTTCGTAAGTTCGATAACGGTGTGCGGTTTTCCCATGAAATCAATCACCTTACCGGCGCTTTTCGCGCTTGCGTAAAGGTAATAGTTTTCGACGGGAAGGTTTCTTTCCGCTAAAACTTCCAGGAATTTATTGCCGACCATACCCGTTGCGCCGACAACCGCCACGTTATATTTTTTCATAGATACCTCCAAAATCGGAAAGGTTCCGAATAACCTCTTTAATAGTTTAATATGGTAACACACGAAAGAGACTTTGTCAAATGCTGATATATACATAGTATTATTTTTCGTCGATTCGTGTCAAAAGCCGACAAAACTCCGCGATAAATTCTTGATATATTTCTTTTTATAGTGTAAAATAGAAAGACAACAAATGTCGGAGCAAAAAATGAACAAAACTAATAAAACGAACAATAAAAACAAAAAGGAAGAATTAAGCCCTTTGTATAAAAAACTTTCGCTCGGACCCGAAATTCGCGCGGAAGAACCGAAGGGAGTATATCCTAAGGGCCGCGTGAAACAGGTTTTTGCGGTGATGAGCGGCGAGATGAACTCGCTCATGAGAGTGAACGCGTGGTTTTTGCTGTTTGCGATCCCGCTCTTTTTCGTGCTTTATTGGTGCAGTAATTATTTCACGAGCCTTGCGACGTCGAAGTTCGATTTTATGGGCAACGTCGGCATGGCGTTCCCGGGCGGGGCGGACACCCTGCAACAGGCGCAGATTGCCGTATACGACGCGTGGCAGATCGTGTTTTATCTGCTTGTCCCCGCAATCACGATTACGTTTATAGGTATGGCGGGCGCGTTCAACTGTCTGAAAGCCTTTATGTGGGGCGAAAAGGTTGAAAAAATCACGAAAACCTTCTTCAAAGGCGTCAAAAAATATTGGTGGAAATACCTTATCGTTATGCTTGTCGATTCGCTTCTCGTGCTTGCGCTCGGCAGCGCGTTCGTATTCTTCCTGAAATTGAAGGTGATGGGTGCGCTCAACGCCGGACACTGGGTGATGATAATCGTCGTGTGTCTTGTTGAGTTTTTGCTGCTTTACGTCAACATGCAACTTCTGCCGATGATTGCGGAAGTCGACTTGCCACTCCTAAAACAGGTCAAAAACTCAATCCTTTTCAGCGTGAAACTTGCGCCGATAGGTCTGCCGTTGTTCCTTGTATGCCTTGTGCCGATCGCGTTGTTCTTTGTCAAGAGCAGTTTCTTCTCGATAATCTGGCTTGTCGTGATGATGATGTTCGGCACGACTTTGTACGGGCTTACGTTCACGGCGTTTTCGCAATGGGCGCTCGATAACGTGCTTACCCCGCTTTATATGATGACGCAGCAAAAACCGTCGTCGAAGAAAGATAAAAAGGCAAAACAAAACGCGGTCACGGCGCCCGTCACGGCGGAAACCGAAAAACCCGTCGCAAACGCAAACGGCACTCCCGCGGAAAACCAAAACGGAAAAAATGCAAAAGGCGGGAAAAAATAATTGTACGAGATACTTGCAAAGTATTATGACGATCTGATGGGCGACTTTGACTACGACGCGTACGAAAAGTTCGTCCTTGAAAATCTGAAAGACGTTTGGGGCGGGTTCGGATACGATCTGGCGTCCGGCAGCGGCGAAATGGCAATCCGCCTTAAACGCAACGGGTTCAAGGTCGTCGGCGGCGACGTTTCGCCCGAAATGCTTGAAAAAGCGACCGAAAAAGCAAGAAAAGCACGTCTTGACGTGCCGTTTGTTTTTTCCGACCTGAACGATTTACACCTTGAAAAAAAGTGCGATTTCGTAACGGCTGTCTGCGACGGATTCAATTACGTCAAGGGGAAAAACCTTGCGGCGGCGTTTAATGAAATTTACTCCGCGTTGAACGACGGCGGTATTTTTATTTTTGACGTGAGTTCCGCCAATAAACTTGAAAACGTGCTCGGAAACAACCTTTTTTACGAGGACGACGAAAACTTGACGTACCTTTGGCAAAACACGAAAAAGGGCGAAAAAATAAAAATGGATCTGACCTTTTTCGAGCGGGACGGCGACGTGTATCGCCGCTTTGACGAAAGCGAATCGCAATATATACACAAAACGAAAGACGTCGAATCCGCATTGACGGCGGCGGGCTTTTCTTATCGGTTTTTTAACGAAAAATTCAAAAAATTTACGGAGCGTTGCAACAGACTTATCGTCGTTGCGAAAAAATAATGGACGTTATAAAAAGATTTATGCTGTTCGACAAGACGATTCTCGTCAGCGTGATTTCTGCAAAGGAACTTGTCGACAAAGCGATAAAAATTCACTCTCTTTCCCGTACCGCGGCGGCTGCGCTCGGCAGGACGCTTATCGTCGGCGCGTATATGGGGACGGAACTTAAAGACGACAAACAAAAATTGTCGATTACGATTAACGGCGGCGGCCCGCTTGGAAGAATCGTCGTGCTGTCCGATTACGGCGCGAAGGTCAGGGGCTACGTCGAAAACCCCGCGGTCGAACTTCCGCTGAATGGAAAAGGGAAACTCGACGTGGGCGGCGGCGTCGGCAAAAACGGCTATATCAGCGTCATAAAAGACCTTGGACTGAAAGAACCGTATTCGGGAAGATGCCCGATTGTCGACGGGGAAATCGCAAACGATTTTGCGTATTATTTCACGGTGTCCGAACAACAGCCGTCGGCGGTGGCGCTCGGCGTGCTTGCGGCGGATAACGAGTGCGTGTCGGCGGGCGGAATATTCGTAAGCGCGCTTCCCGGGGCGGACGACAACGCAATCACGGTGATGGAAGATATATTGACGAATTTCACGCGCGTCAGCGACCTGTTCAAGGAAATGACGCCCGAAGATATTATCGACAGGTACTTTTCGCATTTCGATATTTTTTATCTTCCCGACGTGTATCCGACGTACGAATGCACATGCAATAGGGCGCGGCTTGAACAAGTCGTCGTGTCTTTGGGGCGCGACGAGTCGTACGACATTCTGCGTGAAAACGGGCAGCTGGAACTTACTTGTCAATTCTGCAACAAAAAGTACGTTTTCACCAAAAACGACGTTGATACGTTGTTTTCAAAGGCTTAAAAGCGTTATTTTGTACTATGGCAAAAGTTATTAAGTTTGACGACACAATCGAATATAAGATAGACCGCGCAAACGATCTTTACGCCGACGAGAACTTCGCCGACGCACTTACCTTATTGTTCGAAGTCGTTAAACGCGACGAAAAAAACAAGGACGCGCTCATTCTCATCGGACGGATTTACGCCGATATGAACGCCTTCAACGAAAGCAACGTCGCATATATGACCGCCTATGCAAAAACAAAGTCGAAGGACGCGATCAAGGGCATTATCTCGAACGCGCTCGTTAACGGCAAGTTCCGCCTTGCAAAATACTACAAGGATACTTACGGCGTCGATTACGACTTTTCGGAGTTTCTGACGGTGCAGACCGAAGACGGCGAAACCCTTTTCCCCGACGACGAAGAAGAAGAGCAGGAGTTTGAAAGACACCTAAGGCTTGTCGTATCGAGAAAAGAAAAGGGCGGCGAAAACCTTGTCAAAGAAAAAGACCTGAAAAATCTGAAAAACCTTACGATAAACGATCTGGAAGGGCTTGGCGGAAATCCCGACTTTATGAAGTTTTCGGAACTTATGGAAAAACTTCTGAACTTCGACGACGGCGAAGAAAACGACAAACCCGAAAAACGCCGTACCGAAATCGGATTCAAGCAGGTTTATCCCCGTCCGTCGGCGGAGTGCGAGCAGATTATTTCCGACGCGTTCAAACTGTTTTCAACGGGGAAACCGCAGGAGTCACTTGACCTTCTCAAAAACATAAACGAGAAAAACGGGAAATATTATTACATTGCCGAGAAAAACAAGGCGATGTGTTATCTTGCGCTTGACCGGTTGCAGTCGATGAAAATCGCCGCCGAAACCGCGCTTAAAGGCTTGCCCGACGACTTTTCGTTGAAGTGTTATTATTACATTGCCTTAAAACTCCTTGACGAAAAGGCGGACGCCGAAAAAGTGTTTTCGGAAATCAAAACCGAAAAACCCAAAAACACGATGGAATATATGGTGAAACTTGACGCATGCCGTCTTGCGCTCGACCACGAAGGAGTGCTTGACGCCGTCGAAAACGTTTTGCCTGACTTTCCGTATCAGCCGCAGTTTTTGATTCTGTACGGAAAAGCGCAGTACAACTGCGGATATATCAAGCCCGCCCGCGCGACTTTTCTGGAAATCGTCCGACTGTATCCCGACAATTTCGAAGCCCGTCTGTTGCTTGACAAAATCAACGACGGCGAAGACGGTCTTATACCGTACGGCGATATGGAAGTGATGCTTAAACGCGTGCGGATTTTGTCCGATCTCAAAATGAAGATGCAGGACAACATCGGGTTTATGAATTACCTGAAATACGACAAGGACGCTTACAGAAATATCGAATACGTGTTACTTAACGAGAACGAGCAGAACGTGTACGTCCTGATGACGGGGCTTACCACGTACGTTTCCAAGCAAATGTTCGATATGTACGAAAAACTGCTTATTTCGCCGTATGCGTCGCCGTATCTCAAAACCCTTGCGCTGACGGTTTATCTTTCGGACGCAATGCCGGGCGAGGTTGCCGTCGCGAATATCGACGAAAAACTGAAAATCGTGAAAATGGGCGATTACGGCTGGGAAAAAGGAATAAACGACATCGTGAAAGCCGCCGCGTATTTTGCCTTTTCGCAGGTGATTATGCGGGAACAAAGGCCGAAATCCGCCGTAGACGCGCTGAGCGAAAGACTGAAAAGAATATCGGGGTTTTTAATGAGCGAATTAAGCCCGAAAGACCTTGTGAAAGAGTTGAATTCGATTGACAGTATGGTTGCGATGAAAGACGCCTTGTGCGACTTGTCCACGCACCGCGTCAGACGCTCGACGCCCATGACTGTCATCGACGAAAAGTATCTGAGATACGTCGAATTATTGAAAGAGGTTGACGAAAAATATGAAATTTGAGAATCTTGACAAATTGTTTGAACTTTACGTGCAGGAAGCCGTAAGGAAAAATAATGAAAAGTATTCCTCGCACGAGGCTCTCGAAGACGATCTCGGCATGCTTTTCAACAGGTTTGAAAACGTCAGGATCAAAACCCTTGACGGCAAAACGCCGAAAGAGTACGCGGCGGAACTTCGCGAAGACGGCGAAATTTTCGACTACGTTTCGAAATGCCTTGAAAACAATATCGAAGTTACCGACACCATTTGTGACGAGGTCGTGCGCGCGGAAGGCGCAACCGAATACCTGAACGGGCTTTTGTACGAAAACAACAAGGACGCAAAACTTCTTGCCGCGCTTTTACTTAAAGAAATCGACGACGAAGAAGTCGAAGATATTTTTATTTCCGTCCTTACAAACGACGAAATGCCCGACGAAGTGAAAACGGTCGCTTTCGAATATCTGTCCGACGGCGACGACTGCGTGCCCGAAAAAATATTGGAAATCATAAACTCCGTGCCCGAAAAAGATCAGGGAATTCTCGTTGAGGTACTTTCAAACTTCAAGGGGAGAAAGGACGTGTTTTACTGGCTCGTTACAATGTTGCAGCGCGCCGAAGACGTGCCGACGTACGCGGGGCTTCTCGGAAGATACGGCGATCCCGCCGCAATCGATATTCTCAAAAGTTTCGCAAGCGAGGTCGATATAAATTACGTGGAATTTGTCGAGATAAGAAACGCCGTCGAAGAACTTGGCGGGGAGATGACGGAAGAAAAAGATTTTTCGGACGATCCGTATTACAAGTACATAAATCATATCGGGGATAACGGCGAAAATCCCGAAACCGCCGAAACGAAAAACTGAATATTCATAATGTTATTTATTCATAACCCTGTGTTGCAAGGCATAGGGTTATTTTATGAAAGAAGGATTGAAATGCGCCGCCGTGTTTATCGGGACGGTCATCGGCGCGGGGTTTGCAACGGGGCAGGAAGTATTGTTGTATTTCGGAAGATCAAGCATTGCCGTGCCGATTTTTTCGGGGATTTTACTGGGACTTTTCAATGCGTATTTTTTGGCAATCGGCGCAAAATTTAACGATAGAATCAATGCACATATATTGCAGAATAAGGCAAAAGCACTTTATGATGTATGTATGTTCATTTGTGCATATATCACTTTTATAGCAATGTTTTCGGGTGTTGAAACCCTTTTTGTGAAAATATTCGGTGTTAAATACACAAGTGTGGCGTGGGTTGTCGCGGCGGGTTTCATCGCTGCAAACGGGTTAAGGTTCATGAAGGGGCTGAACTCTGTCACGGTGCCTGTGATACTTCTTCTGACAATAGTGATTTTCGTATATTCCGACAAAGAAAAAGCAAGCGGCGCATACAACTTTTTCAACGGGATAACGTACGCCGCGATGAACGTTATGTTGTCGATGGGCGTGATGATAAGGCTTGGAAAAACCGCGACGAAAAAGACAATTTGGGCATCGGGGTGCGTGACTGCGGTCGTTATGGCGACGATGCTTGCGCTTATCACGCTTGTCGTGAAAAAGAGCGGCGGCGAAATGCCCGTGTATGCCGCGGCGGACAAGGTCGGGCTTAAATACGCGGCGGGCGCGGTGATACTTCTTTCGGTATTTACGACGATGGTATCCGCGCTTGAAACGGCGGCGGAAATAATCGCGCCGTGCGAAAAAAAGAAAACCGCGGGCGTCGTTTTCGTCACGCTTTTGTCGTTGCCGTTTGTAGGGTTGTTCTCTTTTGAGGATATCGTCGATTATTATTATCCCGTCGTGTCGGGAATGGGCATACTTATCGTAATCGTTTTATCGTTTTTCGTAATTTTCAAAAAACGTGACGGCAAAATCAAAAAATCCGTTGACTTTTAATCCCATATATTATAACATAAGAAAAATTTACAAATTTTCCGAAAATAATTTTTAACGAGGTGTACAAATGGCAAAGATTTTGAAGGAAGGTTTAACTTTTGACGACGTTTTGCTTATCCCCAAGCGCAGCGACGTGCTTCCCAAAGACGTCGATTTGTCGGTGGAACTTGCAAAAGGGCTTAAACTCAACATTCCGCTTCTGAGTGCGGGTATGGATACCGTTACCGAATCCCAGATGGCAATCGCGATGGCAAGGGAAGGCGGCGTCGGTATCATTCACAAAAACCTGACGATCGAAGAACAGGCGGCGCACGTAGACCGCGTGAAGCGCAGCGAACACGGCGTCATTACCGATCCGTTTTACCTTGGGCCGGACAACCTCGTTACCGAAGCGGTCGCGCTTATGGCAAAGTACAGAATCAGCGGCGTTCCTATCGCGAAAGAAGGGAAACTCGTGGGTATTCTTACCAACCGCGACCTTAAATTCGAGACAAATTACAACCAGCCCATCGGCAATATAATGACGTGGAAAAACCTTGTGACCGCACCCGTCGGCACCACGCTTGAAGAGGCGAAAGAAATTCTCGGGGAGCACCGCATCGAAAAACTGCCCATCGTCGACGCAGATTTCAATCTGAAAGGGCTTATCACCATCAAAGACATCGAAAAAGCCATTCAGTATCCCAACTCCGCAAAGGACGCGGGCGGCAGACTGCTTGCGGGAGCGGCGGTCGGCATCGCGAACAACACGATGGAAAGGGTTGAAGAACTCGTCAGAAACAAAGTTGACGTAATCGCCGTCGATACGGCGCACGGACACAATGCGATCGTTATTGAAACGGTCAAAAATATCAAAAAGAAATTCCCTTGCCTTCCCGTCATCGCGGGTAACGTCGCAACGGCGGAAGCCACGCGCGACCTGATTGAAGCGGGCGCGGACATCATAAAAGTCGGTATGGGCCCCGGCAGTATCTGTACGACGCGCGTCATCGCGGGTATCGGCGTGCCGCAAATCACGGCGGTTATGGACTGCGCCGAAACTGCCGACAAATACGGCAAGAAAGTCATCGCCGACGGCGGTATCAAATTCAGCGGCGACATCGTGAAAGCAATCGGTGCGGGCGCGGCGGCGGTCATGATCGGAAGTCTGTTTGCGGGAACTATGGAAAGCCCCGGCGACATCGAAATGTTCCAGGGAAGAAGTTTCAAGGTGTATCGCGGAATGGGCAGTATCTCCGCAATGGCGGCGGGCAGCAAAGACAGATACTTCCAGGACAGCGAAGACGCGAGAAAACTCGTGCCCGAAGGCGTCGAGGGACGCGTACCTTACAGGGGAAGCCTTGCCGACGTCGTTTATCAGATGGTCGGCGGTATCCGCTCCGGTATGGGCTACTGCGGAAAACATAACATCGAAGAACTGCGTACCACGGCGGAATTCGTCAGAATTTCCAACGCGTCGCTTATCGAAAGCCATCCGCACGACATCACGATTACGAAAGAAAGCCCCAACTACTCCACCAGGGCTTAACGGATTTTATTATGGTTTACGGCAATACGAAAGGAATAAAACAAACCGTGCTTGCGCGGCTTGACGCTCTTATCGGGGCGTACGACAAAAACCTTCTTATCGACAGGACGGTTCTTTCGACTATTGCCGAAATTACCGAAAAAATCAATCGCGAGATTTGCGTGTTCGTCGCAAGAAACGGACAGGTCGTCGCGGTGGGAGTGGGCGACAGCGGCACGGTATCGCTTGAAGATTTTTCGTTGAAGCGCAGCGACAAACGGTTTCAGGGCGTGAGATGCGTGCATACTCACCCAAAAGGAAGCGGAAAACTGTCGGATATGGACACGTCCGCGCTCACATCGATGCGCCTTGACGCAATGATTGCCGTCGGCGTGTTGCACGGAAGAGTAAACGACGTCGAAGTCGCTTTTATCAACGGCAAAAAAATCGACAGGTTTTATTTTAAGTCCGCGGCAAAAATCGACGATGCCGATATGATTTCGAAAATCACCGAATACGAAAGAAAATCGGTGATCCCCGACGTTGTCGACAATACGCCCGAAACGCGCGGGGCAATCCTTGTAAACGTCGGCACGGGCAGCGACCTCGACGTCGAAATCGAGGAGCTGAAACGACTCGCCGACACGATGGGACTTGAAGTCAAAGGCGCGGTTACTCAAAAACAAAATCCCGACAAGGGCTATTGTGCGGGGCTTGGTAAACTTGAAGAAATCAAACGCCTCGTGCAGGTGAAAAATGCGGAATTCGTCATTTTCAACAATATGCTCACGGGAAGTCAACTGAACAATATCGAAGAATACGTCGGCGCGAAGGTCATCGACCGTCCGATGCTCATTCTTGAAATTTTCGCGCGGCACGCAACCTCGAACGAGGGCAAACTTCAAGTGCAACTCGCGATGATGAAATATACTTTGCCCAAACTTTTGGGACAAGGCAAAGAATTGTCGAGAATCGGTGGCGGGGGCTCCGGCGGCGCAGCGACGAAAGGAAGCGGCGAAACCAAACTCGAAACCGACAGACGGCGTATCCGCCGCAGCATTTACGAACTGTCGGAACGCATCGAAATTCTGAAAAAAGAAAGGGATTTGCGCCGTGAACGCCGCAAAAAATCGGGCATAAAAACCGTCGCCATCGTCGGATATACAAACGCCGGAAAGTCCACGCTGATGAACCTTCTGACGAAAGCGGGTGTCAAGGCGGAAGACAAACTTTTTGCAACGCTCGATCCCGTGACGCGCAAGATTTTCGTCGATATCGGCAAGGAATATCTTCTGACCGACACCGTAGGTTTCATCGACAATCTCCCGCACGAGTTCGTCGACGCTTTCAGAAGCACGCTGGAAGAAGCAACGTACGCCGACCTTATTCTGCACGTTGCGGATTGCAGTTCAAAAGACCTTGAAAGACAGGAAAAAGTCGTGAAAGACGTCCTCACGTCGCTGGGCGTTACCGACACGCCGATTATAACGGTTTATAACAAAGCCGACGAAAACGCAGGCTTTTCCACAGACGAAAAAAACGCCGTCGTGATTTCGGCAAAAACCGGGGACGGCGTGAATAAACTGAAAGAAATGATCGTCGAAAAATTATTTTAATTTTCCAAGTTTCCTTAATTTGTTGACGTTCATCGGATAATCGGGCGACTTGATAAGCGCGTTCCAGAGCAGGAAGTCGTCGACCGTGGTGTCGTAAAAATTCGCAAGGCCCAAAAGTATGTCGGGCTCCACGTCCTTTAAGTCGTTTTCGTAGCGGCTGTAAGTGCTGCGGGAGACGTGCAAAGCGTCGGCAAGTTGTTGGCTGGTATAGCCTTTTCTTTTTCTGATTTGTTTAAGTAAACGACCGAATAACATCTTTAATCATACAAAAAGGCTCGGTAAACCGAGCCTTTTATCATTTTATCTTAGTAAGCGAGTTCTTTTTCCAGATATTCGACAAGTTTATCGACAGGCATTCTGATTTGCGCCATGCTGTCGCGTTCACGCACGGTTACGGTGTCGTCGTCAAGGGTGTCGAAGTCAACCGTCACGCAGAAAGGCGTGCCGATTTCGTCCTGACGGCGGTAACGTTTGCCGATGCTTGCGCTTTCGTCGTACGTGCAGGAAAAGTGCTTTTGAAGCATACGGTAAATTTCCGTCGCTTTGTCGCCAAGTTGTTTCTTTTGCAAAGGAAGCACCGCAACCTTATACGGCGCGAGAGCGTGATGCAAATGCAAAACAACGCGGGTATCGCCGTCGACTTCTTCCTCGTCATAGGCGTTTGAAAGCACGGCAAGGAACATACGCTCGACGCCCAGCGACGGCTCGATAACGTAAGGAATATATCTTTCGTTCGTGACGGGATCGACATAGTCCATATTTTCGCCGCTGACGCGCTGATGGCAGTTCAGGTCGTAGTCGGTGCGGTCGGCAACGCCCCAAAGTTCTCCCCAGCCGAACGGGAATCTGAACTCGAAGTCGGTCGTGGCGCGGCTGTAAAAGCAAAGTTCTTCCTTATCGTGGTCGCGCAGGCGCAGGTTTTCTTCCTTGATTCCGAGGCCGTAAAGCCAATTTTTGCAGTGTTCCTTCCAGTAATTGAACCATTCAAGGTCGGTGCCGGGTTTGCAGAAGAATTCAAGTTCCATCTGTTCAAACTCGCGGACGCGGAAGATGAAGTTGCCGGGGGTAATTTCGTTTCTGAAAGACTTGCCGATTTGTCCGATACCGAAAGGCACTTTCGCTCTTGTGGTGCGCTGCACGTTTTTGAAGTTTACGAAGATACCTTGCGCGGTTTCGGGACGAAGGTATACGGTGCTTGTCGTGTCTTCCGTGACGCCCTGGAAAGTCTTGAACATAAGGTTGAATTTTCTCACGCCGGTGAAGTCGGAGTTGCCGCAGATCGGGCACGGGATTTTGTTTTCCCTGATATATTCTTCCATCTGTTCGTTCGTCCAGCCGGCGATGTTAAGGGTGATACCTTTTTTGGCGTTCCAGTTTTCGATAAGGTCGTCGGCGCGATGACGGGATTTGCACGCTTTGCAGTCCATAAGAGGGTCGGAAAAACCGCCGATATGTCCGCTTGCTTCCCAGACTTTCGGATTCATAAGAATCGCGCAGTCAAGACCTACGTTATATTCGCTTTCGGTGATGAATTTTTTCCACCACGCTTTTTTGATATTGTTTTTAAGTTCGACGCCCAAAGGACCGTAGTCCCAGGTGTTTGCAAGACCGCCGTAAATTTCGCTTCCCGGGAAGACGAAGCCGCGGTTTTTCGCAAGCGCGACGAGTTTATCCATTGTCAGATTTGCCATAAACGCATACCTCATAAAAAAGTTTATTTATATTCTATTTACATATTAAGAAAAAGTCAAGCGAAACGCCGACGGGCAAGGGTTCTATGTAACAAAAAAAATGAAGTTTGCGTATTGTGAAGTATAGATAATCCTTGCGGTTATCGAGTATGAAAGGGAGGTTGTGCTATGAACGGAAACTTTTTCGGCGGCGGTTCGGGCTGTGACTGCATGTTATGGATTCTTATCCTTCTTTGCTGCTGTGGCGGATGCGGCGGCGGTTGCAACGACGGTTGCGGATGCGGCGGCGGAGCGTACGGCTTCTGGCCGTGGCTTGTGATTTTGTGTTGCTGCTGCGGATGCGGCGGTGGCGGCGGGTGCAAATAATACATAAAAGCACCATTTTTTCGGGACGGCGGGCGGCGCCGTCCTTTTTTTAATTTATAATCGCGACGGCGTATGACAGCGACCACAGATACGAATACCATAAAAGCAGGACGGGAACGGCGGCTTTTGCAAGCTTCCCCGCGCGGGATCGCAGAATAAAAATACAAAAAATCCACATTAACGCCAAAGTGACAGTCATTGTGACAAGTCCCAAAAGAGGATTTCTTGCCGCGAAAAACAGCGCAAGGAACAATGCGGACGAAAACTTGACCGATGCATACAAGCCGAATGTCGGATTTACCGCGTCTTTGACGAGCGCGTCGGACACGACGAACGCTTCAAGTGCCGTCGCGGCCGAGAACAACGCCGTGAACGCCGTCGTGTCCAACCAAAACACCGGAAGACTTAGCCCAAAAAACCACGATAGGTTTCTTTGCACGGTGAAACTTCCCGTCCATTCCACGATAAGCGCAAACGAAAGCGCGAAAAACGCGGCGTAAAGCCATTTTACTTTTTGCATATAAAAATTATATTTATAACGCGTATCATATATGTTTGAAAAATAATAGTTGTAAAATGCGCGCGCTTTTGGTATAATAACGTAAAATCACGATAAGGATTAAAAAATGTTACTTGTTATCGACGTAGGAAATACGAATATGAAACTCGGCGTGTACGACGGCGACGTCCTGAAAAAAAGCTGGCGTCTTTCAACCGAGGCAAAGCGCACCGCGGACGAACTCGGAATGATTTTGTACGACTTGTTCAAAAACGTCGGTGTTGAATTTCAGGATATCGACGGCATTATCATGTCGTCCGTTGCGCCCATGCTCAACTACACGGTGGAACATATGTGCACGTACTATATGAAGAAAAAGCCCGTCTTCGTGGACGCCACTCTTAAAACGGGTTTGAAAATCAAATATAACAACCCCATCGAACTCGGCGCGGACAGGATCGTCGACGCGGTCGGGGCGCACTTCATATACGGCGGGCCGCTTATCGTTGTGGATTTCGGCAGCGCGACGACGTTCAACGCGGTTACCGCAGACGGCACGTTTTTGGGCGGCGCGATTTGCGCCGGCGTCAAAACCGCGTCGGAAAGCCTTGTGAACACCGCCGCGAAACTTCCCCGTTTCGAACTTGTTCCGCCGAAAGACGCGATTGCCCGTTCCACAATCGAGGGTATGCAGTCGGGCGCGGTTTACGGATATGCGGGGCAGGTTGACTACATTGTCAGAAAATTCCGCGAAAATCCGCTTATGAAAGATGCGAAAGTCATCGCGACGGGCGGTTTGTCGGAACTTGTCGTCAACGCGGATAAGTCGATTATCGACGTCGTTGACCGCTCGCTTTCTCTCAAAGGGCTTAAAATTTTGTACGATATGAATAAAGAAGGTAATAACGAATGAAAAAAGTCGGCATCGCGCTGCTCGGACTGGGTACGGTCGGGGGCGGCACTTATAAGATTCTGGAAAAAAACCACGACGCTTTCAAAAAGTACGAAGGGCTCGATATCGAAGTCCTGCACGTGCTTGAACGCAATATGAAAAGGGTTGAAGAATTGGGCGTAAATCCCGACATCGTTTCAACCGACATCGACAACGTCGTAAACAACAAAGATATCTCGATAGTTTGCGAGTTTTTCGGCGGTATCGAACCTGCAAGGACGTTCCTTATTAAGGCTCTGGAAGCGGGCAAAAGCATCGTCACCGCAAATAAGGAATTATTCTCAAAACACTGGCACGAACTCGAAGCGGCGGCAAAACGCGGCAAGGCGGGGCTGTATTTCGAGGCGAGTTGCGTCGGCGGCGTGCCCATAATCCGCACGATTACCGAAGGCATGCAGGCAAACACGATTTTGTCGATAAAGGGCATAATAAACGGCACGACGAACTATATTTTGTCGGCGATGAGCGAAAACGGCACGTCGTACGAAGACGCGCTGAAATCGGCGCAGGAGTTGGGGTATGCCGAATTCGATCCGACAGCCGACGTCGAAGGCTTTGACGCGTCGTACAAACTGTCGATTCTGTCCACGCTGTCCTATCACAAAATAGTGCCCGTACAAAGGGTGTATCGCGAGGGGATCACGAAAATTTCCGTGGACGACATAAACACCGGGAAGAAACTCGGCTACACGCTGAAACTCCTTGCAATCAGCAAAAACAACAACGGAAAAATCGAGGCGCGCGTGCATCCCGCGTTCATTAAAAGCAGCCATCCGCTTGCGGCGGTGTCGGGCAGTTTCAACGCTGTGTATCTTGTCGGCGACAGCGTCGGCGATATTATGCTTTACGGCAGGGGCGCGGGCGATCTGCCCACCGGCAGCGCAATCGTCAGCGATATTATTTATGCGGCGCATCAGCGCAAACCACGCTATTTACCGTTCAAAAACGACGGTTCAAGTCGCGATTCGGACTTTATCACCGATTTTAAGAGCAAGTATTACGTCCGTATATGCGCCACCGACCGCGAAGGAATTCTGGGCAGAATTTCAACCGTTTTCGGCAAAAACAAAATCGGCATCGAAAAGGTTTTTCAGAACGAAGAGAACGTCAATTCAAAGACGGACATTATCTTCGTCACGCACCTGAGCCACGAGAAAATCATTGAAAAAGCGTTGAAAGAAATCACCGCTCTTGACGGTGTGAAAAACGTCGCCGCGCTTATCCGCGTTGAAGAATAATGAAAGAAATCACACTGTCCGCAATCGGCGACACAATCAAAAATTTTGAGGAAAAAATCGCTCAGGCACAAACGCTTTGGGAAAAGGTGCAGATCTTTTTCAACACCTACAAAGTGTGGATTCTGGTCGGGCTTGTCGTGCTTGTGGGCATAATCTTTTTTGTCAACATAATGGAAGCGAAAAAGCGCAAAGACGACCGCGACAACAAAAAATAACCGCGCAAAACCGCACAAAACCACACAAAAAACGCACAAAAACCGCATTAAAAAACTCCGCGATCGCGGAGTTTTTTGTTTGGGATATACCGAAATGGATATTATTATTTTTTGTCGTTTTCGCGGATTTCCACACGGCGGATTTTGCCCGACGTCGTTTTCGGAAGTTCTTTCACAAACTCCACGATGCGCGGGTATTTATACGGCGCGGTTACTTTTTTCACGTGGTTTTGCAGTTCCTTGACAAGCGCGTCCGACGGCTGATAGTTTTTGGTCAGGACGATTGTCGCTTTCACGATTTGTCCGCGCAGGTCGTCGGGGACGGCGGTGATTGCACATTCCAACACCGCGGGGTGTTCCATAAGCGCGCTTTCGACCTCGAAAGGTCCGATGCGGTAGCCCGACGATTTGATGATATCGTCCTTTCTTCCGACGTACCAGAACCAGCCGTCTTTGTCCTGATAGGCAAGGTCGCCGGTGTGGAAGTAAACGTCGTTTTTAAGGGCGGCGGTGCGCGCCTCGTCCTTGAAGTAGCCCGCGACGAGTCCGCATTGATTTTCCGATTTCAGTATGGCGATTTCGCCTTCTTCGCCGGGTTTAACCTCGTTTTCGTCGTCGTCGATAAGGCGCACGTCATAAAGAGGGCTGGGCTTTCCGAGACTGCCCGTAACGGGGGACAAATATTTGAACGTGCCCAGCATTACCGTGCCTTCGGTCTGACCGAAACCTTCGTAAATTTTGAGCCCGGTCGCTTTTTCAAACTGTTTGAACACTTCGGGATTCAAACTTTCGCCGGCGGTGGAGCAATGTTTTATCGAGGATAAATCGAAACTCGACAAGTCTTCTTTCACCAAAAATCTGTAAATCGTGGGCGGGGCGCAAAAAGTCGTTATCCCGTATTTTTTCACAAGCGGCAAGACGTCCGTGGGGGTAAATCTGCCGTGGTAGTCGTAGGCGAAAACCGCCGTGCCCGATATCCACTGACCGTAGATTTTGCCCCAGCTGCATTTTGCCCAGCCAGTTTCCGCCATAGTGAAGTGCAAGCCGTCGTCGACGACGTCCTGCCAGTATTTTGCGGTGAAAACGTGTCCCAAAGGATACAAAAAGTCGTGCATGACCATTTTGGGCATACCCGTCGTGCCCGAAGTGAAATATACGAGCATCAGATCGCGGGGGTTCGGGCGCGCGTCGAAGGAAAATTCCGCGGGAGCGTTTTCAAGTTTTTCGTCAAGGTTGTCGAAGTGCGCGCCGTTTACCGATAACACGCCTTTCAGGTTTTTGCAATCGGGAAGGGCAAGCGAGATATGTTCCGCAACGTCTTCTTCTTCCGTCGCAAACAGCAGTTTCACGCCCGCTTCGTTCACGCGGTACGCGACGTCTTTTGGGGTGAGCATGTGCGTTGCGGGGATAAGTACGACGCCCATTTTGCAGCACGCCACGACAAGTACCCAGTATTCCCAACGACGGTTGAGCATACTCATTACGAAGTCGCCTTTTTTCACGCCGTACGACGAAATGACGTTGCACATTTTCAGCGACAATTCCTTCATTTCGCCAAAGGTGATGACTTTTTCTTCGCCTTTCTGATTGCACCATACAAGGGCGCGTTTTTCGGGACAAAGCATTGCGTATTCGTCCACGACGTCAAAACCGAAGTTGAAATCGGACGGAACGCAAAGTTTTGCGTTTTTTCTGAAATCGTCGTAGTCCGAAAAATCCGTTCTATTCAAAAACTTGCTTAAAAGATTCATATTCACTCGAAAATTTATAATTTAGTCAATGATAGCACACTTTATTATAAAATAAAAGCAAATTGAAATACTAATTTTCGATTGACTTTTTGAAATGCGGTTCCCTTCCGGGAGATGCGGCGCACACTACGCTTTTGAAATCACATTATTGCAAGCAATAATGCTCACTCTTATACTTGTGTGCGCCTTTTCCCCACGGGTACACAGTATCCCGCGGGGTCCCCGAGTTTCCGCTCGCAATGACAAATAGTGCGTTGCACGGAAGGAAATAAGGATAGTAGGATTTCGCAATGACAAGAAACGAATTTATTCAATAAAATCGAAAGACTTTTGTCAGGGCTTGCAATTTGACCTTGCAGGTGGTATAATAGGGTAACTAAAATGAGGTAGTATATGCTTGACAGGCAATTAAACGCCGTGCTGACTGTCCTTAACGACTTTTCGGACGGCGCCTATAAAATCATCGACGCGGACGAAATTATCGCGAAATTGTCCGATTCCGACCGTTGCACAAAGGTGGAACTTTCGGGGATAATCCGCACGTTGTCCGACAACGATTATATCAAAGTCAAATATTCGACGGTGGACGAGTATTGCCTTGCCACGCTTGCAAAAGCGCGCGCCATCGAAAAGGCGGAACCGCACGACTCGCACCCTACCGCGTCCGTCGACGTTCCCGTCGCGGGCGAAAAAGGCAAGTCGAAAGAAATCAAACTGGACAGCATCTCTTTAAGGAAAATGATAAGAAAAGCGGCGTTCTGGGGAGCGCTCCTCGGCGGGCTTATCGCAAGCGCGATCGCTCTTCTTATCGGCGTTTTCCTGAAAATGAAATAAGAGGCGGACTATGGCAGTTGAAAAACACGCACTGAATAAAAAAGAAAGGGCGCTTATGCACGTCCTTTTGAACCTCGCCGAAAAAAACGACGAGGGCGTTTGTTTGGTGAAACCGCTTGAAATTTTTGAGGCGTTGCCGTACGATTACGCCTACACCCCCGAAGAACTCGAACCTATGCTCAAAGGGCTTGCGCTCGACGATTATCTGGAATACATTTCCGCCGACAACCACGGCGAACTGACGTATTGCATCACGATGCATCAGAAAGGGCTTTCGTTCGCGCGCGTCGAAAGGGCGTGGCGTAAAAGCGTTTACAACAAACTGCTGATTACGGTATGCACGGCAATCGTTTCCGGCACGATTGCAATCATCATAAGATATATCATCGCCCCGCTTATAATGGGCAAGTTTCGTTGATGGAAAATCATCTTTTTCAGTTAAAATCGAAATTCAGACCGAACGGCGATCAGGAACAGGCAATCGAAAAACTTGTCGAGGGACTGAACGACGGGTTTCGTACGCAGGTGCTTCTGGGCGTTACGGGAAGCGGCAAAACCTTTACGATGGCAAACGTCATCGAAAGGGTGCAACGTCCCGCGCTCGTTATCGCGCACAACAAAACGCTTGCGGCGCAGCTTTGCAACGAGTTTCGTGAGTTTTTCCCCGATAATCGCGTGGAGTTTTTCGTATCGTATTACGACTACTATCAGCCCGAAGCGTATATCCCGAGAAGCGATACATACATCGAAAAGGAGCTGGAAGTCAACGACGAAATCGACAAACTCAGAAACAGCGCGACAAGCAGTCTTTGCGAAAGAAACGACGTTATCGTCGTCAGTTCCGTATCGTGCATATACGGACTGGGCGCGCCCGAAGAATACTTCAACCTTTCAATCTCTTTGCGCCCCGAAATGACGCTTGACCGTGACGATTTGGCGCGTAAACTCGTGAATATACAATATAAGCGCGCCGACATCGACTTTCAGCGCAGCACATTCAGAATGCGCGGCGACGTTGTGGATATATTCCCGTCGTCAAATTCGGAAGTCGCGATACGGGTTGAGTTTTTCGGCGACGAAATCGAAAAACTTTATGAAATCGACGCCCTTACGGGAAAGCCGTTGTCGCGGCTCGAACACGCAGTCATTTTCCCCGCAACCCATTACGTCGTCGGCGAAAGCCGTATGGAAAACGCCCTAACGCTCATCACGAAAGACAGGGAAGAAAGGGTGAAATATTTCACCGACCGCAATAAACTTATCGAGGCGCAACGAATCGGCGAGCGCGTCGCGTACGACGTCGAAATGATGCGCGAAATGGGCTATTGCAGCGGCATCGAAAATTACAGCAGATACTTTGACGGAAGGAAACCCGGCGAACCGCCTTATACATTGTTGGACTTCTTCCCGAAAAATTTCGTCTGTTTCATCGACGAAAGCCACATGACGATCCCGCAAATCCGCGGTATGTACAACGGCGACAGAAGCAGGAAGGAAAACCTTGTGGAATACGGTTTCCGTCTGCCCGCCGCTTTCGACAACCGTCCGCTCCGCTTCGACGAGTTTGAGAAAAGGATTTATCAGCTTGTGTGCGTGTCGGCGACTCCCGCCCCGTTCGAGTTGCAGGAAGCCGACCAAGTGGCGGAACAACTCATACGTCCTACGGGCATTATCGACCCCGAAATTTTTATACGCCCCGTCGAAGGACAAATCGACGACCTTATTTCCGAAATCAACCTGACCGTCGAAAAGGGCGGCAGAACGCTTGTTACGACGCTTACAAAAAAAATGGCGGAAAACCTTACTTCGTTTTTGAAGGAAAAGGGGATCAAGGTCAAGTATATGCACAGTGACATCGACACGCTGGAACGAATCGAAATCATCAATTCTCTGAGAAAAGGCGACGTCGACGTGGTTGTAGGGATCAACCTTTTAAGAGAAGGGCTCGATCTTCCCGAAGTAATGCTCGTTGCGATTCTCGACGCCGATAAGGAAGGGTTTTTAAGAAGCGAAACTGCGCTTATCCAGACCGTTGGCCGCGCCGCAAGAAACGTCGACGCAAGGGTTATTATGTACGCCGATACGATAACGGGCAGCATGCAGCGCGCAATCGACGAAACAAACCGCAGAAGAAAGATACAATCCGACTATAACGCGGCGCACGGCATCGTGCCGCACACCGTCGAAAAGGAAATCGTAAATACAATCGAAATCACCAAAAAGCTGGATAAAGACGCAAAACGCGACCGTAAAGATATCGCTTCGGAACTTGAACGTCTGAAAGGACTTATGCAAGTCGCGGCGGAAGGGCTGGATTTCGAGGCGGCAATCAAGCTTCGCGACAGAATATCCGAACTTAAAAAAGAACTTGGAAGATAACATAAATGACGGACAAAATTTTTGTAAAAGGAGCAAAAGAAAATAACCTTAAAAACATCGACGTCGAAATCCCGCGCGATAAACTTGTCGTGTTCACGGGGCTTTCCGGCAGCGGTAAGTCGTCGCTTGCTTTCGACACGATTTTCGCCGAAGGGCAAAGACGGTATATCGAAAGTCTGTCAAGCTACGCCCGTATGTTTTTGGGACAAATGGAAAAACCCGACGTCGAATATATCGAAGGGCTTTCCCCCGCCGTTTCCATCGACCAGAAAACGACGTCCAAAAACCCGCGCTCGACGGTGGGCACCGTTACCGAAATTTACGATTATTTAAGGCTTTTGTACGCCCGCGTCGGCACTCCGCATTGTCCGAAGTGCGGCAGGGAAATCGAACATCAGACGGTTGATCAGATTACCGACAAAATCATCGAAAGCACCGTGCAGTCGGGCGACAATAAGGTCATAATCATGGCACCCGTTGTCAGAGGCAGAAAGGGCGAATACAGGAAGGAACTTGAAGACTTCAAAAAGTCGGGCTACGTCCGCGTGCGTGTGGACGGCATCGACTATACCCTTGACGAAGAAATCGTCCTTGACAAAAACGTAAAACACGATATTTCGGTGACAATCGACCGTATCGCCGTAAAAGAAGGCTCGGAAAGACGTCTGACGGACAGCGTCGAAGCCGCGCTTAAACTCGCAAACGGACTTGTCGTCGTCGAAAATGCAAAAAAGACGACGATTTACAGCACGAAATACAGTTGTCCCGATTGCGACGTCAGCATCGAAGAACTGGAACCCAGACTGTTTTCTTTCAATAATCCGTACGGGGCTTGTCCCGAATGCGGCGGGCTGGGCTTCCGCAACGAAATCGACCTGAAAAAGATTATCGTCGACGAAAATCTGGGCGTCGGAAACGGCGGACTTGCCGCGCCGTCGGGGTGGAATCTCGGTAGTGGCGACATCGTGCGCTCGCAAATGAAAGCATTGTCGAAGGTAATGGATTTTTCGCTCACGACTCCGATTAAAGACTTGCCGAAGTGGAAACTTGACGCGATTTTGTACGGCGTCGACGAAAGAATCCCGATGGATTATAACTCACGCAGTTTCCGTGGGCAATTCATGACGAAATACGAAGGTATCGTCAACAACCTTATGCGCCGCTATCGCGAAACGACAAGCGACGGCGTTAAGTACGAAATCGAAAGATATATGGTGTCCTTGCCGTGCAAAACGTGCGGCGGAAAACGCCTGAAAAAGGAAGCGCTCGCGGTTACCGTTGGCGGGCTTAACATTGCGGAACTTTCGGATATGTCGGTTAAAAAAATCGACGAATTTTTCGGCGCGCTCGTTCTTGACAAACAAAAAACGCTCATTGCCGAAAGGATAATCAAAGAAATCCGCGCAAGGCTGAAATTTCTGGTAAACGTCGGGCTCGATTATCTTACGCTTTCCCGCTCCGCCTCGACGCTTTCGGGCGGCGAATCGCAAAGGATAAGGCTTGCCACACAAATCGGCAGCGGACTTACGGGAGTGTTGTATATCCTTGACGAGCCGTCGATCGGGCTTCACCAGAAGGATAACGAAAGATTATTAAGCAGTTTGAAAGGACTGCGCGACCTCGGAAACACGCTTATCGTTGTCGAACACGACGAGGACACGATGCGCGCGGCGGATTACATCGTGGATATCGGTCCCGGCGCGGGCATACACGGCGGAAAACTTGTTGCGGCAGGCAGCGTGGACGACATTATCGCCTGCAAGGAGTCGATAACGGGCAAGTATTTGTCGGGCGAACTCAAAATCGACGTGCCCGAAGAAAGAAAACGCCCCGACGGCAGATATTTGTCGGTTCGCGGCGCAAGGCAAAACAACCTGAAAAACATCGACGTCGATATTCCCGTCGGACTTTTAACCGCGGTTACGGGCGTTTCGGGCAGCGGAAAAAGCAGCCTTGTCAACGAAATTATTTATCCCGCGGTTTATAACAAACTGAACAAAAGCAACCTTACGGAAGGGAAGTACGACGAAATCGTCGGCATCGATAACTTTGATAAAATCATCAATATCGATCAGTCGCCGATCGGTCGCACTCCGCGCAGCAATCCCGCGACGTACACGGGCGTTTTCACCCCGATAAGGGAACTGTTTGCCTCGACTCCCGACGCAAAGGCAAGGGGATATACGGCGGGCAGATTTTCGTTCAACATTTCGGGCGGCAGGTGCGAAAATTGCGGCGGCGACGGCATAATACAAATTGAAATGCACTTCCTGCCCGACATTTACGTCCCCTGCGACGTGTGCCACGGGAAGCGGTATAACAGAGAAACGCTGGAAGTGAAATATAAGGGCAAAAACATCAACGACGTCCTTGAAATGACCGTCGAGGAAGCGTGCGAATATTTCAAAAACATTCCGAAGATTTACAACAAAATCAAGACGCTTTACGACGTGGGGCTCGGGTACATCAAACTCGGTCAACCCGCAACCACGTTGTCCGGCGGCGAGGCGCAGCGCGTGAAACTCGCAACCGAACTCAGCAAACGCAGCACCGGCAAGACGCTGTATATTCTGGACGAGCCCACGACGGGACTGCATACCCACGACGTTGCAAAACTTATCGCAATCTTGCAAAGGCTTGTGTCAAGCGGCAACACCGTCGTCGTTATCGAGCATAATCTTGACGTCGTGAAAGTAGCGGACAACATCGTTGACCTTGGTCCCGACGGCGGCGACAGAGGCGGCACGATCGTTGACGTCGGCACGCCCGAACATATCGCGGAAAACGAAAAGTCGTATACCGGACAGTTCCTTAAAAGAATTTTGAAGTAATGCGATAATTACAAAAAACAATGTTAAAAAGCGGGTTTACATTTGTAAAGCCGCTTTTTTGTCGAAATAATTAAATTATATCAATGGCGTTGAAGTCCAGCATATCCCGTATGTTTTGTATGAGTTGATACAGGCTTTCGATTTTGCTGAAAGCGTTGTCGGTGTCTTCGCACCTTAAACTTCCCGTGAGTTCCCCAAGTATTACGTTGACCTGTCGTGCGTCCTGACAGTAGGAAATCGCCTCCACGATTTTTCGTTTTTTCGCCCAGAAGTTTTGCAGGTCTTCGGCGTAAGAAAGAGCGGAATCAACGTCGTCGTTTTGAAGGGCGGCTTCGATTTTTCCTATGCGCTTGTTGAAGTCGTCAAAGGTTTTATGCACGAAAAAATGTTCGGTAATTCCCGCGCCCAGGATTATAAGAAATATTATAAAAAGGATAACTGCTTTTTTCATTTTTCGATTATCGTGTTCACGACGCGCCCGTCGTAACTTTGTATAAACGCCGCGTCTTTGTCAATGGAAAACAAGAACACGTCGCGTATTGTCATATTCTCTTTTTCAAGCGTTTTTACGACGACGTCCTTTTCAAGGGGAGGGGTAATGCTTTTGAAGGTATCCCCCATAAACCTGCCTTCGACGACGACGTTGTAAGGAAGGTTGTTGCTGCCGCCTTCGATATTAAGGTCGGCGTTCGTTACCGGCGCGTTTGCAAACTTTTGCAGCACGGACACTTTCCCGTTTGTTTCCAGCACGGCGTAGTTTATCTCGCCGATTTTGAAATATCCTTGTTCGCGCAGGCTTTCCAGAAGATCGTTTGCAGTCATTCCGCATTTTTTAAGCACGTCGCAGTCGATTTTGCCGTCGCCGATGAGAATAACGGGCTTGCCGTTGATGAGTTTTCGGAAGCGGTGACTTTTGATTGCGAAAAACGTCAAAAGATTATGCAGTATCACAAGCGTGAATATCGGGATTATGCCGTAAATTATCGGAATGGTGTTGTCCGACATCGGAATGCACGCAAGGTCTGCCGCGACGAGAGTTATCGCAAACTCGAAGGGCTGAAACTCGGACAACTGCCGCTTTCCCATAAGCCGCATCGCCGCCAGCAGGAAAAAGTACAATATTATTGCGCGAATTAAAACGTTGAGCATATCGCTATTATTTTTAAGTTTTCGCGATTTATGCGCCGCCGCTTGATTTTTCGGCGCGGATAGTTTATTATTAGCGTTGCAGAGTAGATAAGTCGCGTTAAGTGTTGCGGGATGGAATGTCGCCCGCAAACGAAAGGGAAACCTGCGGTGGCTTGTCGCGTTCGCTGCGAAGTACCGCGTTTTCGCGCGGCTTTTAACGCGAACCTCTTAAAGGAGGTTTTTTTATGCTCAAAAACAAAATCGTTGCACAAGAACCCGACGTTTCCGTCGGGGAGTCTTCCGAAAAAAAACGTTATTTCACGGCGCAAAAGATTGCGTACCTTGCGGTATTCGTGGCGTTGAACGTCGTTGTCGGCATATTCTCGCCGCGCTTAGGCACGCTCAAAATCACGCTGACTTATACGGTATGTTTTCTTGCGGGGTACTTTTTCGGGCCGATTGCCGGCGGACTTGTCGGCGGACTCGGCGACGTGATCGGCTGTTTCGTCGGTGGCGGGTATGCGCCAAACCCGGTGATTCTTTGCGCGTCGGTGCTTATCGGCGTTATCCCGGGGCTCACGTCGTATATTAAAATCAAAAAACTCGGCGGCGCGATGCCGTACGTGAATATCGCAATATCGTATATTCTGGTTTACGTCGTCTGCACGCTTTTCATAAACACGTACGCATTGTATCTTATGGGGCTCAGCAAAGGGCAGACGTTTTTTGCCTATATGGGGGTGCGCGCGGTTACGCAAACGCCCGTTACTGCGATAAACGTCGGGCTTACTTTTTTGATTTATCCCGTTTTTTCAAAGATTTTTTCCGCGTCGTTTTGTAAAAGCGAGTAACGTCGAAGATTCTGAAAGCGACGCACGCCGCAAGGTACAAAAGCATGGGTATTCCGCCCGAAATCGCAATCGCGAAAAACGGCGGAATTTTGAAAAACAGCAGATTTTTCAGAAGACAGGTCAGCGCGACAAGCGGAAACGACAACAATATTGCAAGCGCGGTCTTTTTGGGATTGTCCAGAATCCGCGCTTTTTTATTGAGCGCGTTAAGGTTCAGAAAAGACGAGATGACGCTTCCCGCCGCGCCCCCGATCGCGACAGCGTAAATTCCGACGTACTTCGGCAGCGCGAGCGTCAGAATCATAAGTATCGCCGCGCCGACGGCGTAATTGAAAAAGGATTTCTTTTCAAGCCCCATCGAGTTTAATATCGACGTCGAAATCTGGTTGAGCCCTAGCGGGTACAGCATAAGCGCGACGTTTGAAAGATACACGCCCGAAAACTCGTCTTTGAACACGAAAGTCGTGATCTCTTTTCCAAGCGGGATATACAAAATCGTGAAAAGGGCTGCGATTATTATCGCAAAATTTATGCTGCCGTCAATGCGCGCGGACATCGCGGATTTGTCGTCGTGTTTAATCGTCGCGATTTCGGGAATCAGCACGACGGACAGCGCGCCCGTGAGAGTGGTCGGCGCCATAAGAAGAGGCATCGCCATTCCGGTAACGCGTCCGAAAGTTGCCGACGCGTCGCTTTTTTCCATACCGTATTTTATGAGCAGGACGGGAATCACGATTGCCGTAAACGCGCCGATGACTCCGCCGAAAACGCGCATCGCCGTTATCGGAAGCGAGGGTTTTAACACCGTCGGAACGTCTTTTATACGGCCGAATTTACCTTTTTTTGTCAAAAACAGTATGAAAAGTACGACGGCGCACGCAATATCCGACACCAAAAAACCTACCGCAAGCCCTTTAAGCGGCGTTACGGCGGCGATAAGTCCCAGCGAAAATATCAGCGTGAAAGTAATACGAAGGACTTCTTCCAGCATCTCGGTGAAACTGAACGCAAGAAAAGACCTTTTTCCCCAGAACCAACTGCGGATAACGTTGTAAATACTCGTGCTCAGAAGTGCGGGCAGCATAATTACGATAAGCGGCAAAACCCGCTCGTCCGCAAAAACCGACGGCAAAAGGAAAGCGACGGGATATATTACCGAAAGTATCGGGAGTACCGATGACAGCGATAAAACAAGCGCGGTCGAAATAAGCGACGGTACGTTTTCGCCGCCCGTTTTTTCGTCCTCGGCAATCTTTCGGCTTATCACCGTCGGAAGTCCGCTGAGCGCAACCGCCGACGCGAAAAAATAAAAACTCAACGCCATCTGATATACGCCGACAACGCTCGCGCCGAACTGCCGCGACACGAAAACTTTGAACAAAAACGCAAAAAGTCTTGTCGCGACCGAAAATGCCGTTACGACCGCGACCGATTTGAAAATACTTTTCTTATTCGTCATAATCCGAAAGAATCACGTTCTGACCGGGGAAGAATTTGTCGGTGCCGTTCAGACGGATCACGTCTTCTTTTCTTGTTCCCGTCCTTTTTGCGACGGTTTCCGCCGTGTCGAAAGGCTTCGCGACGCAGGTTTTCCCGTGAAATTCCGCCGCGATAAGCCGTTCCCCCTCAAAGAAAAGCGGATTATCGTTCAATAAAAAAAGCGACCTTTCGGTCGTTTTGTATTTTCTTGCCAAAGATGAGGCGTTCTCGCCAAAGCCAACCCGAATTACCGTATATTTCATACGGTATTTATATTCGGTACGAACTTTGATTATTCTTTAATTGCGATTATTCGTAAGTGAAGGTCGAAAGCTTGTTTCGTATCCAGAAAGTGGCTTCCGTCGTCGTGAACTTCATCGGGCAGAAGTCGTACTCGTTAAGCGCGATCGCGTTGGTTTTTTTGCACCATTCGTGCCAGAGCTGCTTCCTTAAAGTGTTGTCGGTGACAAACTCAACCTTGCCCAAAAGCGTGATGCTGTCCGAGCCGCTGTAATAGCAAATACTTGCGTTCTGATTTTGTCGGATATTCTGGACTTTCTGGCTGTTAATCGGCGCGCCGAAATAAATGACGTTGTGTCCTTCCGAGCGAAGTTTCGTGATAATGCTGGAACGTGGACCGCCCCCTGCGCCGACCGAGGACAAAAAAACCTCGTTGGTGTTCATAAGAATCCTTGCCGCAATAATTTCTTCCGGTTTCAACATAATATAAATCCCCAATAATCATTATTCTTAGAAGTATTGTATCACACGATAACGTAATAAATCAAGAAGAATTTTGCTTGGCACCTGAAAATGTCCCGGCGCAACCGTTGCGCGCGCTGTGTATTTGTGGTAAAATTAAGAAAAAAAATAAGGATTTGAATATGTATTATATAGGCATCGACGTGGGCGGTATGAGCATTAAAGGCGGCATCGTCGACGAAAACGGCAACATAATCGTGAAAGACAGCGTTGTTACAAAACCGACGCAACCGTCCGACGACAATACAAAAGATATCGCGGGGCTTGTCGCAAAACTTTTGGAAGACGCCGGCATTTCGACGGACGAGATCGCGGGAATGGGCATGGGCGTTCCCGGCACGGTCGATCCCGACACCGCAAAGATTTTTTATACCTGCAATATTTTCTTCCGCGATTACGATTTCCGTGCGGAATTCAAAAAATATTTCGATTTTCCCGTATATATCGGCAACGACGCGGACTGCGCTGTCATCGGCGAATCGGTGTTCGGCGATATGAAAGGCGTGCAAAATGCTGTCATGGTGACACTCGGCACAGGCGTAGGGACAGGTACAATTGTCAAAGGTAATTTGATTTCCGGCTTCAAAGGCGCAGGCGGCGAAGGCGGACACACTGTCATTCGTATGGGCGGCGAAAAATGCGGTTGCGGCAGGCGCGGTTGCTGGGAAGCGTATGCGTCAGCAACTGCTCTTATCCGCGATACCAAACGCGCGATGGAAAAACACCCCGAAAGTCTGATGAACGAAATCGCCAAAAAAGAAGGGAAAGTCACGGGGCGTACGGCATTCGACGCGATGAACGCGGGCGACAAAACCGCAAAAGCCCTTGTTTCAAGATATATCAGATACGTCGGAGAAGGACTTGTGAATATCGGCAACTATATTCGCCCCGAAATAATCTTTATGGGCGGCGGTATAAGCAATCAGGGCGACTGGTTCATAAAACGCCTGCAAGCGTACGTCACCCGTTACAGTTACGGCGGCAAAAGAAATCCGTATATTAAGGTTGTTAAGGCGACGCTTAAAAATGAGGCTGGTATCTTAGGTGCTGCCGCCCTCGCCTTAAAAAACGGCAAAAATTAGCGCCTTTTCGGCGTTTTGACGGAATCTTGCTCAGTTACGTACGACAAGTACGCGCCTTCGCACGAACCCGTCAAGAACCCCAAAAATCCATCTAATTTTTGCCGTTTTTGGGATAGTTTTTTTTCATCAAAATTCTGACGATTTTAATTTTGGGAACCCTGCTCAGTTACGTACGACAAGTACGCGCCCTCGTAAGAACTTGCCAA
>ULVG01065587.1_pt1 | contig 46058 bp, 59 predicted proteins | sample 1959221 | NCBI WGS metagenome assembly ULVG01 (sample SAMEA4835780, study PRJEB28245) | human gut metagenome | biome: gut microbiome; material: fecal sample | place: Denmark | collected 2008
GGCAATTGAATTGCCGAGGATTCCCGCGCCGTTATCCTAAATTCGAACAGAATAAAGACCTCAAGCAGCGTCTCCTCGAAACGGGAACACAGCCAATCGAGGAAGATACCACCAGTTGGCACGATAACTACTGGGGAAACTGCCATTGCCCGAAATGCCGGAACATCCCGGGTCAGAACCGGCTCGGAACTATTCTGATGGAAACGAGGGATAAACTGAAAAAGCAAGCTGGCAAATAAAACTTGCGATGCCTTGCGAGTTCCATATAATTAGAGATGAAATCAAAAAGAATTATCTTTTGCGAAGACTCCGTTGCTGACGGCGTTCTCGTTTTCTCTTGTTCAAACGCAAAAGGCTGCCGCCCATCATGGGCAGCAGCCTTATTTTTTTTGTTTGTATCAACCGATAGGGCAGCAAATCATCTTGCCGCATTCAGAACGACTCACTGAACAACTTCGCCAAGGTCATTTGCGTATTTCGGGTCACACATCATGAAATAGTTGACGGGGCCGTACTCCAGACCGAGCTCCTGCGCGTATGCCTTGATGACTTCCAGAACGTCCTCTTTCTTGAGATTATACTTGGAATGCAGACGGGCAAACTCTTTGTCAGAGACAGAAACGCAAGAGCAATTTTCTGCATCGGTTTCTTTGCTGCCCAGCATCCCGTCAAAGATGTCCTGTCCTGCACAGAGAGTCGTCTCATTGTTCATCGCATAGGCCATAACGGAAGCCTTACAGTCAAAGTCGCTGGCTTCCACAAGGAAATCCTCAGGGCGGCCGTGACGTTCAACAACGTTTTCATAGATGTCCCGGAGTTCGATAGGGGCAGAAGGAGCGGTCAGCGCTGCTTTATGAAGGCGCATGAATTCCACAAACTTTTCATCCGAGAGGGTGTCGGTATAAAAGCCGATGCCGGAAACGCGAACCTTCACTTCGCTGGCAAAGTAATCGTCAATTTTGGAGACGATTTTCTGCTGGACCCGCTTGTATGCTTCCTGAACATTGGAAGCCGTGTAAAATACCGGGAACTTCATGATGTCGATTCCCTCCGGCAGACTCGCGTCATAGGCCGCATCAATGCCGCCTCGCAGCGCCGGAACCGCGTTATGCAGCTCTTTCACAGAAGAAATGTATCCGGTAATGTACAGCTCATCGTTTTTGCTGTAATGCCCGATAAGTCCCACATAGAGGGTCTGCATCAGCATCCGCTTGAAGCTGAACCAACAAAGACGAATGGGTAGAATGACATTAGCAGCCGTACCTTCCGCACGATAGGTGCCGGGGGCAGAGACCTTTTCCAGCAGAATCTGGTCGTTCTTGTCACCGTATTTTTCCTTGAAAAGAGCTTGAAGAATTTCAGTGGACGAAAGAGGAGTGGACATTGGAATCGTTTCATTCAGAAAAGAGAGGAATGCATCCACATTGTCTTTCTGCCATGCGTCATCGGACATGCTTGCACGCTGCATAGAGAGCTTGTCTTTCCCGTCGTCAGGCAAGGGCTCATACCCGCAGGCGATACGAAGCTCGTTCTCCGTGACAGCATCCGTTGCGCTTGCAATTTTCTTGATGGTATTTTCGGTCGGCTGAGCTTTTGCGTTGCCATTCACGAGGCTGCTGATATACCCACGAGTCAGTCCTGCCTGAAACGCAAACTTACCCTGTGTTCGGGTTCCGATGGCTTTTTTAACCAACGATGCCAGCCTTTGAAAGTCGGGCTCTTTGGGAAAGGTGGCCTCCGTATCCTTATTGCTGTTCTTTTCAAGTACCGACTTGTCCCAACCGGTGACAAGAGAATACCCAATATCCTTCAAGGATTGATAGGCAACCCCGTTCTGGTCAAGAGCCGGGGAGTATGTACCGCTGTTATCTTCCAGCTGCTCTACTGCGTCACGCACCATCCTTGCTTCGTTCATCAGGATGACGTCCGGGGCTTCAAGCCGGGCAAGACTCTTGTACCGATTATTGAGGCGCTCGACTCGTGCGGCCAATGCAGTGATGTTGGCAACTTGGTCTTCCGTTGCATGGGCAGAGATATCTGCACCAAGTTCAAAATGGTTCAGTGCAGGAATATCCACGCCTTTGCTCTTGGCGAATTTCACAATGGCTTCCGCGCCATAGAAACGCTTCTCATGGGCTGCGACAACTTTCGTTATCGTGTCGGCCGAGTTGTCCAGCTCAAGCACTTCACCTTTTCCGGCATCCTCAACATAACACCTGGCGTTGGTGAGAAAGCCTTTCAAAAAATCAGCATCCACATCCAGATTCTTAGCGATGCCGGGCAGCTGCTTATAGAAAATCACGGGCGTGGCGAGGTTAACAGAAATCATGGTGTACTCCTTTCAGATGTGTCATTTGCTGTATAATAATGTCATCTTCTGTAATTATAATAGCACATCTCTCGCCAAAAAGCAAGCATGAATTTACAATAAATGACAATAAAACACACAAGATGACATATTTGAGCAAAGCAATTGATTCTTGAGCTTTCCGGCTTGGTGACGGAACAAGCTCTATGCGCCTTGTCTTTACCACAGTTTTGCCTTGTACATCCGTGCGAATTAAATACAATTAAAGATGTCGAAAGATAAAGCACAACACACAAGAAAGGAAATTTCACTATGAACACCAGTATTTTGAAACTCAAAGCCACTGTAATCCGCCCCAAAGACGATGATGAACTTGACGGCCTTGCCGCATCCATCAGCTTTCCCGTCGAATGCGATGATGAAGCAATTGGCGAGGCTCTGGGCGACCATGACCTGATGGCCTATGTTGTCGGAGAGCTACACGACCTCGTTGTCCGAATGCGTCCCGAATGGCTGGATAATGAGGATACTAGCCTGACCATCAAGGCATTCCTGGACGAAGCTGAGTACCAGACGTTCAAGGGCCTTGTCGCGATGAAAGAAGACAGCTACACCTTCGACCTTGAAGGCTAAACACAACAGTGCAAAAGCAAACCCTGCTCGCAGCAAAATGCGGGCAGGGCTTTTTTGTTTGCGTAGCTGCATCCTTTTGTCCACAGAAGCCGTAGGTGCCAGGATGCGTAGCTGCCGACACGGCTTGACCTGATGTGCGAGGCTCGTACAATCAGATTTGTACGACAGATATCAAACACAAAATAGGATTTACATTGAGCTACTAAGTGGCCTTATGGCTATTGGGTAGCTTTTTCTTTTGTGCGAACTGCGTACAATAAAAATCAGACGGAGGAACAACTATGAAAAAATTTATTGGGACTGCTTTGGTGCTGTGCTGCCTGGCCTTGCCTTTAGCTGGCTGCAAAGAAACAATCAGCACTGTGACAAGTACCACAATGTCTGAACTCGAAGATATCCCGAGTCAGATATTGTCTACACCAGAAAGTGCTGAGACAGTACCGGAATACAATTACATTCATTTTCGCTACGACAATATTTGGACCGTATCCACTCTCGTAAGCTACGAAATCGTGGACAACGGGCAAAACATCAAATTTGAAATCAGTGATAGCCGTTACCGAGACAAGGTTTTCTATACCAGCATGTCGAATATAGAGCTCGTATACCGAGACAATAACGTTGATTATGGCACGGACTACACCATCTATCCAGGGAATGCTTCGAAATTTGGAAAGGGTGGTAAGTAAGATGGGCATTAAATTTATCGACGGCAATATTTTTTCACGACTTTCTGCGAGTAAGCCAACTTACATTTGCCAGCAAGTAAATTGCAAAGGCGTGATGGGAGCCGGACTCGCGATGCAAATTCGCAGCCAATGGCCGGTAGTATATCGGCGCTATCTGGGACTTTGCTATGGCAGTGATGGCAACAAGCTTGGGACTTATCAAGAAGTTCTGGTAGAGCCGAAGCTGTACATCGTGAACCTGTTCGGCCAAAATGGCTATGGCCGGGGCGAAAGACAAACAAATTACGCTGCACTAGCGACTGCACTGTTCTCATTTTTCCGAGACTGTGCTCAAAAGAATCAGAGCGCAATCGTCCGGCTGCCATATGGTTTAGGCTGCGGCCTTGCTGGAGGTGACTGGAATACGGTTCTGGACATCATCAGCGATGCAGCAAAAGCCTGGAATCTGAATGTTGAGATTTGGGAACTCCAGAAATAATAGCAATAAGACCTTTACCGAAATTCGGTAAGGGTCTTTCTTTTTTTGTAGGGATGCAAATATGTACAGATTGCAAACAAATGGCACCTGCTGTTGCGGGAAAAGCGCGATGGTGGGATAATATTATTATAAAAACAACGGCAAAAATCAGCAGTAAAGCGAGTAAAAAAATCTTATGACGAATACAGAACTAAAAGCAATTCTCCAGCGTGAGGAATACAACTTCCTGCGCACCAACAAACACTTGGGAAGCAACATTTTGTTTTTGACGCTTGGCGGCAGTCATGCTTACGGAACCAACGTTGAAGGCTCTGACATCGATATCCGTGGCGTGGCAGGCTCGCCTGAAATTTTGGGATTCAATCATTTTGAGCAGGCAATCGATAACCAAACGGATACCGTCATCTACGCGGTCAACAAATTCGTCAGTTTGCTTGTGCAGGGCAACCCCAACATTATCGAACTTCTTGGCAATGACCCGGAGTTGTACGTTAATATGACACCGGAAGGCCAAATGCTGCTCGACAATAAAGAGCTATTTTTGACTCGCCGCATTGCCTATAGCTACGGCGGATTTGCGAACGACCAGCTCAGACGCTTGCAGATGGGGCTCCTTCGCAACGGAGTCTCGCCGGAGGCACTCAAGAATAAATTCGAGAAGAGGAGCCTGGAACGGTCAATTGCCGGATGGGGCAAGGATGATATTTTCGAAATCTTCATCAGTGAGGATACAGATGAAGAAGGCAAACATCCGCTCCTGATTTCTGGCAGCTTGAACGATTATCCAGTCACTTCTCTCAAATCTCTGCTGAAGAGCCTGACGATGACCGTCGAACAATACGAGCAGCCGCAGAACAGCAAAGCCAAGAGGGATGCGGCCCATATCAATAAACACGCGATGCACATTGTGCGGCTGTACTACACCGCGTTCGATATCCTGGAAAAGGGCGAAATCATCACTCGCCGGGACAAAGAGAGAGAAGAGCTGTTGGCGATTCGCAATGGCAGATATATGCGTGAAGACGGGTCGTACGCACCCGAATTCTTTGAGTTTGTTGATGCGCTTGAAAAGAAATTTCAGGATGACGTGAGGAAAACCTCTCTTCCTGCTAAGCCTGACTTTGGAAAAATTGAGGAGCTTCTGGTGGAAATCAACAAGTCATATTTGCGGCGTATCGTGTGAAGCGGAACACCAACGACAACAACCATTAAGGCTGTACAAGATTATGCGCTCATTCGCAAGTTGCGGGTGGGCGTTCTTTTTTGCCCAAAAAACAAAAATAAACATAGTAAAAAGCCTTGCACATCTGTGCGAATCAGATATAATAACCCTAATAAGATAAGAATTGTGCCCTGGCGGCTTCTGAATTGGATGCTGCCGGGGCATTTTTGCTGTTAGGAGATATAGCTATGACGCTGAACGACTTGTCAAGCGAACAGCAGGAGTTCGTACATTTGGCATTGTCGGGCAAAAACGTATTGTGTGACGCCTGCATCGGCAGCGGAAAAACATCGACTATCAACGTACTCTGCGATGCGTACCCGCCAGAACGGCGTATTTTGTACTTGACCTACAACCGATTACTCAAACTTGATGCCAAAGACAAAATCAAGAATGGCAATGTCCTGGTTCAGAACTATCACGGATTTGCAAGCCTGCTGCTGAACAAAAAAGGAATCCGAAACTGTGGGCAAGGCGAACAGCTTGCCATGGTATTGGAAAAGAAAATTCCGATTCCGCCGATTGATACCCTTATCATCGACGAGTACCAGGATATCAATGACGAGATTGCAGAACTGCTCAAATATATCCGTTCTCAGAATCCGGGCCTTCAAATCGTTGCAGTGGGCGATATGAAGCAGAAAATCTACGATGATACAGCACTGGATGTCTGGGAGTTCATGCAGGAGTTTCTCGGCCGCCATGAACAGGTAGTTTTCACGAAATGCTTCCGTATTTCTCATGACTTGGCAGAACGACTCGGCAATATCTGGGGCAAGACCATCAACGGCGTAAATGGTTCCTGCATCGTGGAACAGATGTCGGTCGATGAGGTGACGGAGTTTCTGAATAAACAAAACCCGAAAGATGTTTTGTGTCTGGGCGCTCGAATCGGAGCTATGACAAAGGTGCTCAATGACCTGGAAAATCGCCCCGGAAACCTCTATGACAAGCATCACGTCTATGCAAGTATCGCGGACAATGACGGGGATAAGGCGGTAGCACCTTCCTCAGATGTTGGTATCTTCACAACATTTGACGGCAGCAAAGGTATGGAGCGACCTATCTGTGTCGTGTTCGATTTCACTGAAGAATACTGGTCGTCCCGCACAAGCAAGCCGATGTCACGATATGAGATTCTTCGGAATCTGTTTTGTGTCGCAGCAAGCCGAGGAAAGCAGCGAATTATCTTCGTGAACTATGACCATCCGTTGAGCGATAAATCCCTGATGACTCCGACTGGAATGAATTGCGTGTTCCGGCATCCATTTTCGTTCTCCGAGATGTTCGACCACAAATTCATCGAAGATGTGGATGCTTGCTATAAGCTGCTGGAAGTCACACCGATTGAGCACAACGACAATACGACCATCGATGTGCAGGCAGCGGATGCCATGATTGACTTGTCTCCCTGCATCAGCATCTATATGCAGGCAGGGTTCTTTAATTCCTATGATATCGATGATGCACTCGCTTATTACATGGACCTACACAAGGACATGCAGTATTTGAAAATCAAGAAAGGCGCAACGGTCGAGGATAAGGTTCTGCTGCTCACGGCGCTTGAAACGAATCAGTGCCGGTATGTAAAACAGGTCAAGCCTCCTTTTGTGAACGCAAAAGCCAAAATGTCGCTCAGTATGCGGCTTGGCACCGTGTTCACTCCCGATGAGTATGTTCAGGCACGCGGAGATATCGACATCCATACTAATGACCATAAAGTGATTTATACTTCGGACCTTGCGGATGTCGTAAAGAACAACACCGTCTACTGCATCAAGTTCATCAGCAGTCTGGCGCACAAGCATTTCCTGCAGTGTGCGTGTTCCATGATTGCGCTGGGTCTTCCATATGGCGTTGTCTGGAACGTGAAAAGTAACCTGATGTACAGCGTAAAAATCAAGGATAAGGACGCTCTGATTGACGCAATCCTCAAGTGCATCACGAAACGAGCTTACAACGGCGCGGATTATTACACCTGCCGAAAAGGCTTTGTACAGGATACGGCATCGATTATCGACCGCTGGACTGACGACGGATATGCGGAAGAACCCACCGCCATCACTTCTGGCGACGGTATCGCCATCATCAAGCAGGGAACTCGCTATTTTGTGATGGACGGGGCACGCCGAAACACTCTGAACGATAATTTTGGGCTTGGTTTTGCCGATGTGAAAGACGCTTGTCTTGCTTATGCGAAGAGTTGCGAACTTCAAAAAACCGTGGACCATGATTCTCCTTATTCCGAAGTTGAGTTCTGGCTCGACCAGAACAAAGCATTTGAGGAATACATGACTCAGGTAAGCCATGAAATCGAACAGCACAGAGAAGGACCGTATGCAAAATACAAGTCTTTCGGCACGCCCGTTGTCCGAAAAATGTTGGACGAAAAGGGACTGACCATCACGTTCCCGGAAAAGGTCCTTATCAAAGTCTGGAAGATGCGCCGCGCCGAAGATGCCATGTATCAGAAAATCGAAGAAGCAAAGAAGCAGAACAATTCCAATGTGCCGCTCGATGAGGCATTCTTTGACTCTGAACTGGTGGATTCCGTTGAGGGAAATACCGAAAGTGCCAAGGCAAAAGCCAAACCCCAAAAGGAATCCGCATTGCCGTTTTCCAAGTACGGTGCAGATGAAAAGAAAAGTTACCGTGTCGTGAAGAGTCCTGAACTTTCAAAGCCCAATCAGCCGCGCTATGTTGTGGTCGAGACGGCTACCGATAAGGTCCTGGACAACGCCAACGGATACGGATACCTCTCCTATCAAGCCGCCTGGAAAGGGTATTCGTACAAGAGCAAACATCATCTGGATGGGGCAAAGAAGCCTATGAGCAAGAGCGCAAAAGAACGGGCTAAGAAAAAGGCAGCTTTCTTCTCGACCGATTTGGAACAGCTCAGTTTCGGCTGATTATTACTGCCGATGAGAGGAGGTGTATCAAGCGCAGCTTCAGGACGTTGCGCGTTGTTTTCCAACACAAATAAAATCACAAATCAGGGAATTTTTCTGAATATCAATAACAAATATCAAACACACGCCTACTTGGGCAGAAAGGAATCACAAATGGGACGCTATAATTTCAATCAGAGAACGCGGGATGGCTACGAAATCTCGCCCGAACAGGCGGCAAAATGGCTTGAGAGGAACGATAACAATCGGAACGTGAACGTCGCCAAAGTAAAAAAGATGGCGAAAGACATGAGAGAAGGGCATTGGGATACAACGCATCAGGGTATCGCCATCGCCTCCGATGGTACGCTGGTCGATGGACAGCATCGGCTGCTCGCTATCGTCGAGTCCGGTGTGACCGTGCGTATGAACGTGACCTTTAATGCCGCCAAGTCTCAGCACATTGATTCCGGGAACATCCGCTCCATGGCGAACCGTGTGCAGATGTCCGAATACGATATGAGCTGGACAAACAATACAATTCTTTCCGCAGCAAACCTTATTGGCCGTGTGTTCACAGGCTCAAACCTCAGTCACGAGGAAGCTTTGAGCGAATGGCTGATGAAATACCGCACGCAAATCGAATCCGCCACCAAGTGCATCAAGAAGGCTACGCTGCCGGGACTCAATTCCGCAGGCACAACAGCCGCTATCATTGTAGCCGCCATGAACGATGTCCCCGCCATCTACATTGAGAAATTCATGGACGTGTTCTATTCTGGATTCACCAACAACGAAGCCGAGCATTATGCTATCACGCTGCGCGACGAACTGCTGCGCGAAAACCGTGTCAAGCGCGGCACACAGTATGCGAGGTTTGCCTTTTTCCGTACTGCCAACCGACTGAACCAGTATTACAAGACTGCCACCGGGCAGCGGGTTGCCAAGCGTGTCAACAACGGCGATTTTCCGTACAATGTTTACGACGCCAACGGCGGTATCGTAAAACCCGAAACCAAGAAGACCAAGAAAGTTGGGTAATGCCATCAACTTGAGTCTTTGCAGCTGTACGAATGTTGCAAAACTAAGATATAGCCCCATAAATTCCGATAAATCGCATAAAAAATTGTTGCAAGGAGACAAAAACCATGAATAAGTTTGAAGCAAAGAGCACGCTGGGGAGCGAGGCTGTCCCGGTTTTCGACGATGACGGTGAGCTCACGGAATGGCTGCACCGGGATAACTACACTGTTGAAGAGCTGGAACTGATGAACTTTGTCGGCGATGAAAAGCCCGTCGTCAAAAAGGACGGCGTGAAAATCATCCGGGATGGCACGGTCATTCGGAGAACCAACACTGAAACAAGAAAAACTGAATTTCTATTCATCCCGCGCATTGTCACCAGCGAACAGAAAACGGTGTGAGGTGTCAATCCGGGTGATTGGCTTGGAACGGTTGTGTTTAAGAAAACGTGGCAAGAATTCCCCCTCATTCATGCGGGGGACGAATTGCCACACCTTTAAGTTGATAGAACGTGCGAATCGCGTATATTTGTAATAGAAGGTGGTGATAAGCAATGCCAGTGCAAAAGCTAAATAGAGCAATTATGTATCGTGCATACCCTACGCCTGAGCAGCAAGTATTGCTTTCTAAAACCTTTGGCTGCGTTCGCTTTGTTTGGAACCATATGCTGATGGATGCACAACGATTTTTGGAAGAAGCAGGTGCGTTCTTTATTCCCACCCCTGCTAAATACAAAACCGAGTTTTCCTTTCTGAAAGAGGTAGACAGCCTTGCGCTTGCTAATGCACAACTTGATTTGAAAAATGCGAACAAGCGCCATCGAGAAGCCCCTAAAGCGGTTGGCTCTCCCAGGTTGAAAAGCAAGCGCAAAAGCAAGATGTCATACACAACAAATAATCAAAAGATGCGCCGTAAGGATGGCGCAATCAAGAACACAATTTATGTTGTTGGAAATCTTGTTCATTTGCCTAAAATTGGCGATGTGAAAATCAATAAGCATCGCGAGCCGGAAGCCAACTGGGTACTGAAAGGTGCTACCGTAAGCTGTACTCGCAGCGGTAAGTACTACATCTCTTTGCTTTTTGAGTTTGAGAAAGACATTCTGCCCATCAAGCCAACAAAAGAGACGTCGATTGGGTTAGACTATTCCTCTCATGATTTTTATATTGACAGCAACGGCGATGCTGCCAACTATCCAAGATTTTACCGTCAGAGTGAAGCAAAACTCGCAAGGGCGCAGCGAAGGTTGTCTCGTATGCAGTTTGGCTCTCACCACTATGACAAACAACTTTACAAAGTTCGAGTTCTTCAAGAACATATTGCCAACCAGCGCAAAAATTTCTGCCATACAGTGAGTACCGCGATAGCCAAGCAGTATGATGCTGTATTTGTGGAAGACATCAACCTGCGCAGTTTGGCTGGTTCTCTGAAATTGGGAAAATCCACTAACGACAACGGCTTCGGCATGTTCCGCACGATGTTGGAGTATAAGCTCATATCGCAGGGAAAGACCTTTGCCAAAATCGATAAGTGGTATCCGTCCAGCAAGACATGCAGCGTGTGTGGCTTTATAAAAGACGACCTCACACTTTCCGACCGTGTCTGGACGTGCAGTGCTTGCGGAAATACACATAACCGTGACCACAACGCTGCCATTAACATCCGCAATGTAGGATTATTGGGATTATATCCCGCATAATCCAATTCTTCCACCAGCTATGCCGCCCGCAACGGCGGTGAATGCCCATTGTACTCGGTAGCACGGACGGAAACCGTGCCTAACAGTCCGTCGAGTGGTGAATAAATTGGAGTCCTGCGGGGCTACAAGCCCCCGCGTTTAGGCGGGGGTAGTTGACTTGCTTGCTGAACAAAGTTGGGATACTTCTAATGTGACATCAATGAGTTATATGTTTAATAATTGTACATCTCTCGAAGATGCATCTCCTATTAAGAATTGGAATATATCGGCCGTGACAAGTCGGTATAAAATGTTTTATAACTGCCCTTGCGGTGACATCTTTGCATCTGCAGCATAAAGGAGGACTAAATGAAAAGGCTTTTGAAAATTGTTATTTTCGCTATCCTGGCCGGACTTGGTATTTTCTGGTATGCAGAAACTCGAAAGCACCGGACCATGATTCTGCTCGAATTTCGAGGCGAGTGAGATGCGAAAAGACATCAAGATTGTGCTGGAAACCATCTGGTATCTGGTTCTGCCGGTGTTTATTTTTGTACTTAACATTAGCTACTGGCATGGATATCTTGCGAATCCTGGCTGGCCTTTGACCCATCCGTCATATGTTATTCTTGGATTTGTCTTGAGCGCTGCGTTGTGCTTTGAGATTGTATATATCGACATCAAGTTCGGGGAAAAATAGCGCTTGCTATATTATTCGAATTCGGTAAAATATAAAATGTAAACAGATACTAAGAACCAATAGGATTCACAATCTGTATGTTAAGCGGACTTATCCCATAGCGGGGTAGGTCCGCTTTTTTTGTTGAAAGGAGAAAAAACATGAAACTCAAACACAATCCATTTCGGAGCACGGCGGCAATCATCGCTGCGCTCTTTGCACTCAGCTTCACCGGCTGCGGTCAGAGTCCGATAACCTCGGAAAGTCCATCCAGCACCGGGGTCGTCTCAGAAAGCACTGCAAGCAGTGAACAGACGGCTGGCGGTTCGGTGGACGGCAGCTTTACGATTCACTTTATAGACGTAGGGCAGGCGGATTCCGCCCTTATCACCTGTGACGGCCACTCAATGCTTATTGATGGCGGTAATGTAGATGATTCTAACCTCTTATATTCTGTTATGCAGCGTGAAACCGATGGGCACCTGGATTATGTCGTTGGGACTCACGCGCACGAAGACCACATCGGCGGCTTGTCTGGTGCTTTTGAAGCCGTCACTGCTGACATGACGTTATGCCCCGTGACAGAATACGACAGCAAAGCATTTCGGAACTTTGCAAGCTACGCGGAACAAAAAGGCGGAGGCATCACGATACCGGATGTGGGTGAAACCTACACTCTGGGGGAAGCGGAATTCACGATAGTTGGTGTTAATTCTGTTCCCGATGATACGAACAATGCATCGGTTGTTCTGCGCATCGTTTATGGGGATACTTCGTTCCTCTTTACTGGTGATGCTGAACAGGAAGCCGAAAATGTGATACTTGCATCGGGACAAGACATTCAGTCAACGGTTCTGAAAGTAGGTCATCACGGCTCAAGCACATCTACCTCAGAGGCTTTTCTGGACGCAGTGAATCCGACCTATGCTGTGATTTCCTGTGGGGCAGGGAACAGCTATGGCCACCCGCATCAGGAAACACTCGACAAGCTGCAAAACAAGGGTGTTGAGGTTTATCGCACAGACCTGTTGGGCGATATCTATTGTACCTCGGATGGCAAAGAGGTAAGTTTCACTACCGGAGAATATCATGATGAGAATCGGATTGAAGCGGGTTCTGCTGCAAATTCCGAGGATGAACAGGACAATGCCTCGCTTGTCATAGAAGAAACATACGTTCTGAACACAAGTACCATGAAGTTTCACAGGCCCGATTGTTCTGCAGTCGAATCGATGAGCCAGAAGAATAGAATCGACTATATGGGTTCGCGTGACGAGCTCGTCCAGGAAGGGTATTCGGCGTGCGAAATTTGTAAGCCTTAAAAATCGTACCTGATTTACTCGACAAGCTGTGCGAACTGACTACAATAAAAAATGTACGATAGATAACAAACATCGAAAAAGGCATTCTACCTTTCGTACAATTCACAATTCTGCAGACATAAGGCAGACTCACCGTCTTGGTGGGCCTGCCTTTTTTGTTTGCGCAACTACAAAAAGGGAGTGTATTACCATGATGACTACCAACGAATTTCTCCGCAAAACCTTCAGCAAGACCGTCTTTGGTACTGCTGCACTTCGTCCGAAAGCAGTTTGTGCAGACGGCTTCACCCTGTCGATTCAGGCAAGCGGTATGCACTACTGCATACCGAACGAGGACCTGTCGGACGGCGATTACTCCAAGGTCGAACTCAGCTACTTGTCTGAGAAGGTCGAAGAGTTTCTGCCGTTTGCTGAAGATGACGAAGCTCCGCTGGCTACGGTCTATGGGTATGTGCCCGTAGAAATCGTGGACGCGGTTCTGGCCAAGCACGGCGGCATCGTCAACGTTTAAGAAGGAGGAATACCAATGCTAAAGACTTTCACTGTCGTTGCCAATGAAGTCATTGGCTTATCCGCAACAGAATGTACACTGATGCAGTTCCGCTACAATCCGGAACAGATTCATGACCCCGAAACCGTTCTGCGCTGTGCAGTTAAGGACTATCTCCAGACCGAAGAAGGTAAGCACCAGCTGAAAATCAACTGCGGTTGCTGGAACTGGGGTGATGTCGATGACATCCCCGGCTCGTTCTTCTTGGACTACGGTTTGGCAAAAGTCGCACCGTTCGATGCGGATATTGTCGTTGACCGCAACGAGAGCTTCACGAGCGACCGTGACGAAGGGTAAAGAATATCATTCACACATAGCCACCGCCTCTCAAGCTGAGGCAGTGGCTTTTTTAGAAAAGGAGGCCGCAAATGGCTGAAATCAAAAACATGATTGCGCAAATCAGCGAAATCCTGACCAATAAAAAAGATAAACCATTTTCTTACGAAGAACTTGCAGCAATGCTCAAAACAGACCCGGATGCTCTCAAGACCTTTGATGAAGTTTATAAGACGCAGGTCCTGGAAAGCCGAGAACTGCATGAGAACATGCTCCAGTGGAATTCGGCTACTATCAAAGCAATCCTCGACAAAAAGGTCTATTTTCCGCCAGAACTCAATTCACTGATTGACCGCATCGTTGATGAACTGATTCCTGAAACGCGTCTGTATATCTACAATGCGAAGCACGGCGGTTATTACGTGAAATACTCTGCCAACCGCGATTTTGTGACGGATGTGACGAACAAAGAGCTCAATCGCTACCCGGAGGAACTCCGTCCGCAGCTTACCGGAAAGTTGATGATGGTCGATGTTTCGGAACCGTCGTACAAGTCGCTGCTCCAGAATTACGCTGAATACAAGAACGCCAAAAACGACCGCAGGAAAATGCTCTACTACAACCTCTTCCGTCAGGGTCTTGATATCCTTGACCTTGACGACTTCACTTATCAGATGTTGGAGATGAATCCCATTTCTATGGGTTTCTGGCTTCCGCCTCTGGTAGAAGGGTTGTACGGTAACAAGTTCTTCAAAGTGCCGGATACGAAGATTCTTCACGTTCCCATCACAATGCTGCAGCTTACCCGTCTTGGCTTTGAGACGCTGAATCCCGTCACGAAGGAAATCGTGAACCGCTATTGCCAGAAAGTCTTCCATCTCGACAGACACGAAGATTATTTCATTAAGACGGGCACGTACTCCTCCAAATACGAATTCCGAAACGCTCATATCCACGAGCCTAAGGAAGTCGATGAGATGGGCGAGTATTTCCTGCTCCTAAATCATCTGACTTGCTCTATGGCAGCTCCCACAAATAACCGCAGTTTCTACGGCGCAAACACCACCAATGAGTGGGTCGTAAGAGAGTATATCAAGGATAAGGAAAGTAACCCTACTATCTACAACGGTTTGCCACTTCATACCGAATACCGCGTGTTTGTGGACTTTGACACGAAGGAAATCCTTGGCGTGAGTCCCTATTGGCGCAGCGACGTCATGAAGAACAAGTTCAAGGAAGTAAGCAGTCCTCAGGAGCGTCACGACTATGTCGTCTACCTGATGCACGAAGACGTTCTGAATAAGCGCTACAATGAGAGCGTTCAGACCGTTCTGAATGAGTTGGAAAAGGTCATTCCTCGAATTAAGCTGACAGGGCAGTGGAGTATTGATGTGATGCGCAATGGTGATGACTATTATATCATCGACATGGCCCTTGCTGAACATTCCGCTCTGAATGACTGCGTACCGAAAAATCTGCTTCGCGCTTATCCTCAGCAGTGGCTACCGGGTGAATCGAACAGCTGATAACAAATAACCAATAATATATCAGGAGGTAAAATTATGGCCACTATTAGCAATGTGAAATACTTGAATGAAGAAATTATCTACAACTATCTGCATGACCCGAATGAAACTTATCTTGAAGGGTTTATTGCGGATGAAGAACCCGCTTCTTATTATCCATATAGCGAAAACGGTGTATATATCAAGCTCTTTAAGGTTCCGGTTAATAGCAAAGCAACGCAGCTTTATTTGCAGGAATTTCATTGGAGAGCCTGGGAGGGTGGTTACAATGTACCACTGCCTGAAGACGGTAGAATTGGATTTGAGCAAGCGGGATTCATCGCCAACTCGTCCGAGTTTTGGATTTATGATAATTGTCTTCTCTCTGTGTGCCCTAAATTAAATAAAGAACAGACGTATTTCCGTGATGACTTTGAGGAAGCATTCTGCACGAAAATCATGAAAGAGTATAAGGTTTATCGTGACGAAGACGAAGCCGGAAGGAAAGAAATCAACAAGCGTGCAAAGCAATATGCGATTTATGCAATGCTCGCTAAAAAACCTGTATATCGTGATTTCATCATCAGTGATGCTAATGATATTTTGCACTACACCGTTAAATGTGGTTTTGGAAGTGTGGCCAATTACATCCTCGATAAGGACGACTATCTTGATGACACGTTGAAGTCGCTTAGTCGTTGCTGCCACGGCTTTGACAGGTGTCAGGATATGTTCCCGATAAAAGTTGCGGCGGCAAGGTTGGCCGACAAAATCGGCTCCACGTATATTTCTGATGATAACGAATCCCAGCGTATTGCAGAAAGTTTGTGCGCATACTGCGCTGACCTCTTGGATAAAAGGTCTAAGATTAACGTTGTAATCGGAACCGGTAGTGATGACGATATTCACGCCAAAGTTTCTTGCGATACCCTGCTTCATTACGAGCCAACCTCCAAAGAGGTTTTTGTCAATGTCAAATCCGCAAGCAAGAACGAACGCGAAAAAATCAATCAATACGTAAAAGACAACGGCACTTTTGTAAGCGAAGACCTTGTTCCAATGAGCCTTTTACAGTCTGTTGTCTCCTACGGTTGGGAATATTGGAATCGAGACTTTCCTAAATAATAATCCTAGATATTTGTATCACTCATACAAAGCCGGAAAACTACTGGATTGATTTTCAAAAGCAATAGCAATCAAGACCACTGCCCCGAAAAGGGTAGTGGTCTTATTTTTTTGCACAATACTTACCATAAATTACCAGAAAGAAAAACATTGTACATCTGTGCGAATTGCATATAATACAAAATATAGAACGAAAGGCATCAAAAAACATCGTTGGTCGGGCAAAATCCGACCGAAAGGCTAGGGCGGGCTCAGTTTTGAACCTGCTCTTTCTTTTTACGGAGGCTTTATGTCAAACAAAGAAGAACGCATGAACCGCAATAAAAGCATCATTGAAGATTACAAAAACGGAAAGTCGATTTTGGAAATCGCGAGGGAATACAATCTTTCAGAAACAATGTGCTACAAGATTCTAAAAGGCACGCAGGAGCCGCCTCGTTATTTTGAAAAAAAGAGGAAGAGACTTACCACTCGAAATGAGCAGATTGTTAAACAGTATAAAGGCGGTATGACGGCCAGAGAATTGGGCAAGATGTACGGCATTTCCATGCAGCGTATTTATGCAATCTTGCATTCGAGCGGAGAGTACGAAAGCCAAAAATACAATCATATTGAAACGGCTCTCAAAAAAGAGAAAAAGATGCGGAACCAAACTTTTCTTGATGCTTACAAGAAAAATCCTCAAAAATCGATTATCGAGTTGAGCAGGGAGGTGAATATCAGCCCTTCACTAGGTTACCTTATCCTTCATCAAAATGGGATTTACCAGTATAACGTAAAAACCAGAGCCAAGGAGAATAGCGAAAATGCCGATTAACAAGATTACCCACGTGTGTCTAACTCATGACAAAGTCAGGGCACGAAATGAAAAGATGCTGGAGGATGCCAAGAACGGTATGTCCCAGGAATAGCTGGCTGAAAAGTATCAAATCTGTGTTTCTACTGTCCGATATAGTCTGAAGGACTTTTACGAAGAACAGGCCCGGCAGAAGAAGGCAAAGAAGGAAGCCTGGCAGGCACAGATGATTCATGAATATGAGATAGGCGCAAAATCTCCGGAGCTTCAGGAAAAATACGGCATCAGTGGAACGCTCTTTTATCGGATTCTTCATGCGCACGGAAAGAATGGCCGACAAATCCACAGCCAAAACCGTATCGAGACTGGCAAGAAAAGAAACGCCGAGATGGTTAGGAGATACAAAAACGGCGTTTCTGTCAAAGAGCTTGCGGAAGAATACGGGCTCAAAAAGGGAAGCGTATATCGCGCCATGAAGCGGTATAATCCAGGCCCAGGGAAAAGTAAAAGTTGTCAAAGTGAGGAATAATTGCATGGCTGCATCAAAGAAAGATGTTGCGAAGCAGCAGGTCAAAGAAGACCGCGAAAAGGTCCGGGAAATGTATCTTTCTGGCAAAACTGTCAAGGAAATCGCCAAGGAAACGTATTTTTCAAGCTCTTATTGCTATGCCATGGTGAGAGACCTAGCAAAAGAAAAGAATCTTGCAAAGAAAGCAAAAAGAGCGCCTCTCAACGAAGCTATGATTCAAGATGCGAAAGCCGGGATGACGGTTGCTGAAATCGCAAAGAAGCATGGCGTGACCTATCAGCAGTGCTACTATACTGTTTCTGAATACGCTCAAGCTACGATTAAGAAGAACAAGAAAAAGCAGTCTGCTGCCACGAAAGTTCGCAATGCGGCTATGTTGGAAGATGCGAAAGCCGGAATGACTGATAAGGAAATCGCCAAAAAATACTTTTTGTCTCGAAGCAGTGTTCGTACCGTCCTTGCAGGGCATTTACATACAAATTCCAAAAAGTTGGATGAAAGGCGCAAGGCGATTCTTGCGGATTATGAGGCAGGAACGTCCTCAAAAGACATCTGTGAGAAATACGGTATTTCAAAATCCACTCTTTACAAGGACATGCGCCAAGTTGGAAAAACCTGTCAGGAATACTATCACAAGGCACTGAAAGACAAGACCAATCAAAGGAATTCCGATATTCGAAGCAAAATCGAAAGAGGGGTCTCGGTCAGCACTATTGCCAAGGAATACGGAATCTCTAAAACGGCGATTTATGAAACCTTTCATCAGGAAAATGTCAGAGCTGGAATTTTACAGAAACGCGGCCGTCCGCGAAAAAACACGGAACGTAATGCACTGATTGCTAAACGCCACAGGGAAGGCGAGGCAATACAGGCACTTGCTACCGAATATAATCTCTCTATTTCGACGGTAAACACTATTTGCAGTAGAAACAAAAATCAGAATATAGCATCGTATTAGGGTAGTTGACTAGTCTCATATTAACAGGCTGCCATTTGGCGGCCTGTTTCTTTTTTAGGAGGAAAATAGCAATGACAGATGACGTACGAAATTTGATTCGATTTGTGGTGGATGGCGATATCCGAAACGCGCAGACTCAGTGCCGAATCATGCTTGAGAAAAACGTTCCCGAAAAGGATGCCAGATTCAAGGAAAATGAGCTTCGAAAGCTGAATCTTCTGAAACCGGAACTCATTCAGCTGCCTGCCAACCTGGAAAGTCTCTTGATTGCGGAGGACGCTACAAATTTCCCGGAAAGCCGGTTCCTGCTCCGTGAGGAGGAAAAGGCGGTTATCAACAAGCTCCTGGCTACCAGAAAAGCAGCTCTTGCCATCAAGGAATTGGGCATTCACTATACCTGCTCTTTGCTTTTGACTGGGCTTCCTGGCGTCGGCAAGACCGAATTGGCCCGTTACATTGCACACAAGGCAAATTTGCCGTTTGTTTTCCTGAAATTCTCTGGCTTGGTTGATTCTGCTCTTGGTCGTACACAGCAGAATATCGGCAGAGTATTTGACTACGCAAAACGCACGCCCTGCGTTCTCTGCGTTGATGAAATTGATGCCATCGGAATGTGCCGTGGCGGCCGCGATGATGTTGCTGAAATGAGCCGCGTCACCATTGCTTTGATGCAGGAGCTTGACCGCCTGCCGAATGATGTTATTCTCATCGGCACCACTAACCGTGTCGATAATTTGGATGAAGCGCTCATTCGCCGATTCACTTTCAAGCACCGGGTCAAGCCTCTGGGTGATGACGACATGAAAGAGCTGTGCAAGAAGTTCCTTGCTTCGGCAGACTACCCCTTCACGGAACCTGAGCTCAATGAACTGTGCCATTCGCTCCGTGAGCAGCGGACTGCCAGCGCTGTGGTCAATGCCTGTACAGAACGTATCGTTGCACATATCGTATCGCAGCTGCCTGAAAGCTCGGCAGATGCCCTGTAAGACTATGGTAGCCTGGGAAGAAGGCCCTCGTCAGTTCAAAATGTCCAAGCAGCTTGATGAGGGGAAATTCGGAGAAGACTTGGCTCGTAAATTCCTCAATGACCCGATTATCAAAGTAAATCATGGCATTAGTCATTACGATGACGTGACTCAGGACAGAACGTACCAGGACAAAGATACGGATTTCATTGTCTGGAAAAAGAACGGCAAAACCTTTGGTTTGGAAGCAAAAGTGGACAGCCATAATACGGGAAACCTCTACCTGGAAACCTCAGTGGACTACTTCACCATGGTGCCGGACGCTCTGAACGAACAACGGGTAGCGCGGCGGTATCAGGATGGCATCGACCCTCTATGGCACACCCCCGGCTGGGTATACCGGAGTGGTGCAGACCAGATTTTTTATTATTTCAAGCCTACGCAGCTGCTTTACATCTTTTCCCGCGTGGATGTCTGGTTCTACGCTGAAAAGCTTATGCGCGGTGGAATCCATCTTGACCCCGAAATTAGAAAACCGAAGATGTATTCGGCCGAAAACACCAGCGAACGAGATGGCTCAACTCTCTTCTTTGCTAACGGCTTATGCGTGAACGCCGAGCAGACATACAAGGCTTTAGGAACTCAAAAAAGAGTCATTAAATATCAGGTTGAGAACCCGGATTCAGACATTCCAACGTTCAGCTTTTGCCCTTTCAAATTATGAATTTTTCGCTAACAATCGTTAAAAAATCACACTTCAGTCTGACGGAAGAGTATAATTAAAGTATGGAAAGAGAGGACAAAAAGCATGAACCAAATCAACGCTGTAACGCTTGGAAAACTCATCGCCGCACACCGTGAAAGCGACGAGGAAAAATTCAGAACCTATGTCGAATTCATCGCCAAAGCCTATGAACAGCAGGGAAATGACCGTGCCGCTCATATCATCCGGAGCAACTATACGGGTGACTACGGTGAGCAGGGGAAAGTTGTTCTGGATGAAGCAGGCGAGCAGACTGTATACTATGAAACGGGTTGGTACGAACCCGAAATCTTAGGCTCTGGTGGTTCCTATCGCGGAGTTACAAAAACAAGCTCAGAGGAAGAAGCTCTGCAGCGGATTCAGAAGAACGCTGCAAACTACGCACATCGTATCACTGTATATAAGAAAGACGGCAAAACCGTTAAACGAGAAGTCGCTGAGTACGACCAGTGGGAAAAAAGGTGGATGAGTTAATAATGAAGCATGAAATCTCAGAGACCGGCATTCGAATGCTCGAATACCAAGAGCAGCTTGCCCACGAGTATAAGTACAAGCCTATCCCGCGCACGTTTTTCAAAGATGTGCGGGCAGAATTTGAAGAAACTTTGCCGGAATGGTGCAATATGTCCGGCGATACGACCAAACTCGAAACCAGAAGCGGCACGGTCATTGCCAGCGGGTATAGCCGAATCGTGATTGGCGACTACGGCGCATTCGTTGAGTTTTCGCGTGCCCAAGCAAATGCACGTCATTTGAAAATCAAAGAGGGGCAGAGCTATCGTATCGAAGACCCGCGCTATGCTGAGCACGTCAAGTATCTTTGGCTCACGGCGGACGATGACTCAGACGTGAAAGTATACGACCAAAAACGCTCGGTTGAGTACGCTGACTACAAGCCGGGGATGCTGTATGTCAGCGTGTACGAGGTGTTTCCAGCGGAAACTGATGCCGGATTATCATGACGAGCACTGTGCTTTCGACAGCAAGCCAATCAAGCGTACACAGTGGGTGCGTTTTCTTGGGAAGGACTAACCATAGGGGCAAAAAGATTCCATTGCCGACCTGTACGCGAAAAGTGGCGCTGTGGTTTCCACGGTAGGTTCGGCTAAAGATTTGCTGACTTTCCTGCAATCTGCCGGAACCACAAGGCATTTTTGATGCGCTTGCCCCAACCACTAGATATAGTGGTATCTTAATGTTTGTTTACAATTTAGACACTATATATTGTGTCTTTTCATTGACCGGATACCACATATATGGTATAATACAATTGTTCTCAGGAAGAGGAACGGCTCCTGAGACATCAAGGTTTTCCTTTCCCCAATCTTGGTCGCATGGCTTCATTTGAGCTGACACAGGTGAAGCGTGAAAATCATCCGTTTCATAGTAATATCCTTCCTTTCTTACCAAACAGGGGTTCTTAGAGTGGACCTCCGGGGGACTCGACACGTTCCTCGTTAGAGAGCTGCCCCGCAAGGGGTGAAACTCCACAGGAGGATGCACTTAAAAAGCTGGGAACGCAGACAAGTATGTTGGTCAACCTTTCGAGGCTGGATGCTCATGGAAAGCTACACCCGTGGATTTTTGTGGGAAACCGCATAACTCGCTGCTTGGTATGCTGCATGGTGATGAGCCATGCGATTGCCGCCCAGGAATCCCACGGTTTTAGCCGAGGGAGAGTGTCAACTCTTTATTTCCCATTCGGCGTGGGTAACTCCGCGCCAGCCGTCCAAGCAAACAGCCTCCACGCGGCGGACGGTGGGCAACAGATGTTTCCGTGTTCCGGGCATCTGGCTAATGTTTGTATTTGCTGGTTTAGCTCAGCTGGTAGAGCAACTGATTTGTAATCAGTCGGTCATCGGTTCAAGTCCGATTTCCAGCTCCAGACGCTATCCGTTGGATGTATCGAAATCACATGATACGATGCTATACACAACATCTGGCGGACAGCATGCCACCCATTAAGACAGCCTCCTCGTGGCGGGTGGTGGACAGCGGCTCTTGCGGCTGCTGACGAATGTCTTAGAAGCATGCAAACGTACGAGCATCCCCGTCAAGCCGGGGCGCATCCAGACGCGACACAGCCGTAAAGGCGAGATTGCTGCACGGCAACTGGTAAGTTTCGCTGCAGTCTCACACACAGCCCAACGACAACCGTTAACCCGATTTGACAGGGAATCAACGACAGGGCTCAAAATTTGAAGTTGGCCAACACCCAAGCGCTTTCTTGGATTCTCACGCATAGTCAACGATGAGATTCGCAAGATTGTCAGGTGGTGTAAAGATGGCGTTCGGGGCCGACTACCTCCTAAACGAACATCATGGCGGGGCTAAGTGAGGGTTCACCCGCAATCTTGTGGAGTATTCGTATAACGGTTAATACCTATGCCCTCCAAGCAGATGACGTCGGTTCGATTCCGATATACTCCTCCATATCCCTACGCTGGCAGCCTCCTCGTGGCAAGGAATAGGCAACAGATGCTGTAGCATCTGGCTAATGCCAAACATAAGATTAAAAAATAGTAGATAGTCATCCCCCGAACATCATCTTTATCGCAAGCGCCGTAAATCCCCTTGCTTTAGCTATGGGGAGAATGTCAAGCATACGAAAGGGAAATGCATGTATACATTCTATATCATGAGATTTTTTGAAAAAACACATATCTCTGTTTATGATGGAAGTTTAGAAGGACTTTGTAAAATGATAGAATTGATATTAGGGGAAAAACTGGAGCCAAATCATCTTCAAAAAATACTAGAAAGAACAAATGTAAGCCGATTGGGTCTACAATATATAAAAAAAAATAGAAATGAAATATTGTTGATTTATCAGATTGCGCCGTAAATCCCCTTGCTTTAGCTATGGGGAGAATGTCAAGCAGACCTATGTCGTTGTCACCGTACGCACGACACTAAATAAAGCGAGCATGGTCCACATGTGGTCCGCTGTCCGAATGCCAATGGACAGCCTATAAAAGAATAGGCAAACAGGTGCTGTGCCTGAGAGTATCCGTGAGTCCCGGTGTCAGTCGCGAATGAGGTCGGAAAACGGCGGAGAGGGTACAATACAGAATCCGTCGGCGTGGCTGCCGAATGGTACTGGAAGGAAGGGGTTGGCTGCCCCGATTGCGGGATGATAACCAGTATAAAACATCCTAACATGCTTGGTTAGCTCATTAGGCAGAGCGGCACACTCGTAATGTGCAGGCAGGCAGTTCGAATCTGCCATCAAGCTCCACGGTCCGATTGGGCGACGCGCTCTTTGAGAAACCGCCCAAGAAGCTTCCAACGGGGGCATGCACCTGTTGGCGGTTGGCTAAGTCCTGTCGAAAGTCGTCGGCACCGGAACCGAACACGAATGGGCGACGTAAAGTCCCGCATGGCAGAGCGTTATCTGCTACAGTGCATGACAACTCTAAGCAGAAAGGAGGTGATACCAATGGAGCAGGCAATTATCAATGTCGAAGGTACGTCCACGATTGAAACCGCAGCAGCGGCAAAAAAGCTGATTGTAATGTTTGGCAACCGGAACATCCGTGCCATCGCTGTCAACCGTGTAAACGACAAGAGCGACGAGGTCATTGTTGAACTCGATTTCGTTCCCGGCTTGGCACCGCATCTGCACGGCTTCACGCTTCAGGTTAATGGCTTGACCTGTGGTTATGCTGGTACTGGTCCTTCCAATCTGTATGAAGTCCTGCAGGCGGCTGGCGTGAGTGAAGCTCAGGTAGCACGCGAGGACATCACTCAGAAGAGCACAAAAACCATTCCTCTGCGCCTGGAACGTGCAGTCACACAGTACGGCGACTTCCAGTTTGCGTAAGATTATTTGGCGGGGTTGACCCGCCATCATGGAGGGATAGCTTAGCTGGATAAAGCACCTGCCGCAAAGCAGGGTATCGATGGTTCGAGGCCATCTCCCTTCTCCATCCAGACACCCTTTCGCTTCCTTTCGCCAAAGGTATCTGGGGTATTGTACTGCATTGCGTGTAGTACGGCCAATCAGGCGCGGAACTCCGAAACCATACCACGAAGAATTTTATCCTCTCCGCGCAGCATGGACATGCGATTTTACGGGGATAAATTCAAACCGAAATTGTGTCGAGTGGCGAAGACGGTTGCGACACTGGCGAAGCACATATCTGCTTCGTCAACCATCTATGAGAAAGCCTCCACGTGGCAGATGGTGGGCAACGCAGCAATACTGCGGCTGATTTCTTTCAAACCGGTATCTGAATAAATGCAGATAAATAGACGAAAAAATCAAAAAAGCAAAGGAGTACACAGCATGAGTAATCAGAAAATCATCAAAGCAATCGCAGGGATTGCAGCAGCCGGTATGATGGCAACTTGTCTGCCTGTCGCAGCATTTGCAGCCACCGGTGACACCTATCATTTCTCTTTCAGCAATGGTTCTTCCCAGGACCTGGCTCCTGGCGGTTCTATGACGTTCCCGGCAAGTCAGTATGACTACGGCTACTGGATTACCCTGCAGGGCCACGGCGGCTACACCTACAACTACTATCCCGGCGACACTCTGCCGTACGATGCAGTTGACCAGTGGTTCACCGCTGACGGCATCACTTCCTGCTATGCGGCCGAAGGTAATCCGCGTTCCATCACCATCAACTATCAGATTGATGGCAGCACGGTGCTGACCGAGACTGATACCGCTACTTTCCCCGGCAATGTTGACGGTCAGAGTGTTGAAGCCTGGACCACCGATTCCGGTGATACTTACACCGCATCCAGCAAGAGCCTGAACCACGACCGCCTGTTCTACTACCTGGGCGATGACATTCACGACAATGTCCTGACCCTGAAAGCCACTACTGCATCCACTCCCGATGACGGCAAGGATGACAACAAGGGCGATGACAAGGGCGATGTCACCAACCCCGACGATAAGGGCGACAACAAGGGCGACAATACCGGCGACAGCGGCACCACCACTCCCGATGACAAGGGCGACGTAGTGGCCCCCGATAAGGACAACACCGGTAAGGATAACACTTCTACCGGCTCCAACAAGGGCAACGGTACTACCACTACTCCGACCGCTCCTCGCAAAAACGTTGAAGTCTCTGAGCACGGTGAAATTGCCGCCGCCATTGCCAATGGCACCTGGGGCAATGAGTACACCGTCTGCACCAGCTGTGGCTATCACAACTGGACCCGCAAAGGTAACGTTTACGTCTGTGACCATTGTGGTCACGAAGTTCTGACTGTCAAGGGCGCTGATGGCGTCAAGGGTTATGCTGGCACTCTGGCTGGCAATGAGCCCCAGTACGCTTCTACCTCTGAAGCTCAGGCTGCTGCTGACAAGCGCGAAGCTGCCTATGCTGCTTCCATCGCTGCTCTGCAGGCACAGGTTGCCGCGCGTGAAGCTGCTTATGCCGCTTCCCTGGGCATCCACTAATTTGCCATCCTCTGACGATATCCGATAATTTTCTCCTTGCTGTGGGGCGGGGCTTCGGCTCCGCCCCATCCTTTTTTGGTCAGGTGTCCGAGCGGTTTAAGGAACTGGTCTTGAAAACCAGCGACGCCAAAAACGTCCGTGGGTTCGAATCCCACTCTGACCGCCATGTTTGCCGGGGTTTCCCGGCTTTTTGTTTTTGTGAGTGGTGTGAAGAGGCAATGCCAGATGACTCTGCTGCAATCATGGTGCCCTTCGACCTGGCTTTGGCTGACTACGAGCCCAAGGTGGCTAACGCTTTAGGCGCGTTGTGCTCGTATGAGGGCATACTGCTCTCGGATGCGATAGCACGGATTGCGGCTTGGAAACCAGACATGCACTGAGCTCGAAACTTCCATTATTTTTGCGAAAAGCCTTGACTTTGGCTTTTACATATTGTATAATTGAGACACTGAATTTTGATGAAAGGAAAACCGCACGATGTTTGCTGCTATGATGAACAAACAGAATAAATTGCAAAAGCTGTGGAGCATTTGGAATCTCTTCGGCTGTTTTGTGTTGTCTGTTTGTGCAAATCATAGTGCAGTGATGGTTGAATGAAATCATCTAAGTATCGGTTGTTTTCCACACTCTGCACGATATGAGCACCTGTCAGACGCACAACGCCTGATGGGTGCTTTTTTGATGCAGAAAATCAAAATCAGGTCATTCTAATGCCGCCGAAATAGAATTCGGTCAGGCTTGTTAAAGTGTTTCGTGTTATACAGTCTGTATAGTACGGCCAACACTCACTTTCATGCGCATCGGAAGTGAGATTCCACAAAACCGCGTTCCCATAAGCAAGGTACGGAAGATGCGCGACAAGTGCTCGTAACTCAATCGGTAGAGTACCCGACTTTTAATCGGGGTGTTCGGGATTCGATTTCCCGCGAGCGCACCATGCCCGGCAGAGCATTATCTGCCACTTTTGTGGGTGTATAGCTCAGTAGGCAGAGCGGCGGACCGTTAATCCGTGTGTCGCAGGTTCAAATCCTGCTACGCCCGCCATAAGCTCCTCTGGTGAAATTGGCAGACACAGTGCGCTCAAACCGCACCGTTTTGAGGGTTCGAATCCCTCGGGGAGTACCATGTCCGGCAGTACAACAACTGCCATTTTAGGGGTATAGCTCAAGTGGTAGAGCAGCGGTCTCCAAAACCGCGTGTTGCATGTTCGAGTCGTGTTGCCCCTGCCACAACAAGAAAAGCCGTCCTCGCAAAAGAGGCGGCTTTTTGTTTTGAATAGTATACAGACTAAAAAACTAAACCACAAGTTGATTGCAGATTCACAAAAACATGGTATAATAATATCAGAACGAAACGAAAGGAGACAACCCAAAATGCTGTGCAACACTGTTAATGTTATGTCGTTTGCCGAGTATAGTTATGAATCTGAGTTCAACTCTTATGAACGCAGTTTTGTTTCTCATACTCCTCGACAGGCAAAAACAGACCATGTACAGAGGCGGTGCGTCCTCTAAACGATAACTGCATTTTAACACGCTGCTTGTCGAGATTTCGGCAGGCAGCTTTTTTGTTGCCTGCAATACAGAAAGGCAGCAAGAAAATGAACGTTCCTACAATTGATATTCAGAAAACCGGTGCCAACATTAAGACACTGCGAAAAGCAGCAGGTATCAAGGTGAAAGATGTGGCCGATACGCTTGGCGTATCCACGCAGGCAGTCGCCAAATGGCAAGCTGGAACCGCGCTTCCAACCATTGATAACCTTGTGATATTGGCAGCGATGCTGGATACCAAGATAGATGACATCTTAGTCATCGCATAATCCCCGCCGCATGATGCGGCATCATATGGCCTGCTCGACGAATAGGGTAAGTCATCAGTTTCTCAGACTGAAGGTTGTGGGTTCGACTCCCACGCAGGTCACCATATGCTTCTGTAGCTCAGTTGGTAGAGCAGTGGTCTGAAGAACCGCGTGCAGTTGGTTCAATTCCAACCGGAAGCACCATATGTGTCGGTATGCAAGTGGATAAAGCAGGCAGTCTGTAAAACTGTTCCGTTACGGTTCGCTGGTTCGAATCCAGTCCGACACACCAATATGGCCCCTTCGACAAATTGGTCCAAGTCACCACGCTTTCACCGTGGAGTTAGCAGTTCGAGTCTGCTAGGGGTCACCACGTCGCACCTACGTTAAAAGGTGCATTATGCAGAGGTCGCCTAACGGTGGGGCAGCAGCTTGCTAAGCTGCCGTCGCGGTAATCGCGGCATGTGAGTTCGAATCTCACCCTCTGCGCCATATGCTTGCTTGTCCGAGTGGTCGATGGAATCGGTCCAGAAAACCGACGATGGGAGACTGTCCGAAGGTTCGAATCCTTCAGCAAGCGCCACTGCCCTCATTCTGTGCGGTATCCGTGCAGGTGAGGGCTTTTTTCTTTTGCTTTTCGCTTCGAATTTCGGACCCGAATGGCGTTAATGGTCGGGTATTCTTGATTATACATGCCTTTAGAGTACGGCAAATAGCTCCAAACAGTATTGGTTTTTACACCCAATTCTTCTGCAATTTCCGGAACTGACATACCATTTGACCGCATCTTCCCGATTTTTTCTGATGTTTCATCCGACCAGACACCGGCAGTAATCAATATTTTGCGCACTTTCTGCAATGAGATGCCTGCACGTTTGGCAATGGTTCTTCTGGGTATACCTTGCTCATGGAGCCGGAGAACCGTCTGCATTGTCACATCCATTTTGATTGTACCTCGCCGCATTTAATCTCTTTCGTATCATTATAATTGTTATACTCTAATCATACAGCAAAACAATGAAACTGTCCAGGAACCAAAAGCATCTTCATTTATCACTGATTTATCTGTTCGGAACAATATCGAAAATACATTGATATTGTTCCGCTGCAATGTTCCGACTGGCTGACTTTGTTCCGCAAATTGTGGATTGGATTCCTACCAAAGTTTGAAAGCAGAATGTTTCATCTATAGCTGCAAGGCTTTGGTGAGGAAGTTCACGGAATCAGTCCGTAAATCTAACGGCAGGATACTGCTCAAAGGTACAAATCCTTCAGCAAACGTCACAATCTCCAAAGTCAGCGATTGTTCGTGAATTTATGGAGGACTGCTTTCTTGTTTAGCACCACAATTTGTGATATAATAGCGAAAGAAAACAATGAATAATGGAGTGCCATAAAATGCAGAAATACGATTTCATCAAGAAGCAATATACGCCGTACACCCCACCTCAGAACGGGCATTGCGACATCATGGTTCATGCCAACGAAGAACTCAATTGTGCTGCGTGCGGACGTACCATCAACGAGCACAACGCATATACGTCTGTGGCCATCCAGAACGATATTGGCATTGGCTATCTGATTTGCAAAAGCTGCTATGAGCACGAGCTCGAAATCAGAAAAGCTGTAAAATAAGGGTCCAGCCGCTTCCATAAGGAGGCGGCTTTTTTGCTTGTAAAAATATGTATAAACTGTTACCATTTAGCGCTTTCCGTTGTGAGTAATTGCGAGTCGCGGTATAATTAAAGTGTAGAAAATGAAAGGATTTTTGCCGTATGTACATTGATTTCACGAGCAAGCAGTACTTCTTCATTCTGCACGCTCTTGCTGTTATGATAACGTTTTACAACAACGATTTTTCCTCTATCTGCAAGGAAGTTGGAGAGGCTTATGGAGCAAGCGAGGCAGACATTGCAAGTGCTTGTGCTACTCTGACGGCTATCAACGTAACGGCTCCTGTTAAAAGCTATTCCGACAAGTGCAGCGAAATACTGGAAGATATGCTGCATCATGCACGGGAACTGCCGGAAAAGGATGCTCCGTATAAATACAGTATCGGCTTAGATACTCCTTCCTGGAAAGTCGTTGCCGATGCACTGGATACATATTCTCGCATTTTGATGGGTCAATTTGGCATCATTTATGAAGTGCTTGACATTTCTGGTAACGATGAGCAGCATTTCCAGGCATATCACGATGCCCGCTGGAACGGAACAGGCGTTATCGAAGCCCGAAACCTTCTAATTCCGCAGCTCAAAAGGATGGGAATTGGTTGGAATGGGAACTTTGGCATTTCAAATTCAGGACTTACCTACAACAGCAAACTGGCATACGAGATTCTTAAAACCATTCGATATGCGACAGAGAAACGAGATAGCTCCGTTCTGAAAGTAACAGACAAGCCGTTACCACGTATTGAAGGCTCTTCCCAAATCAAAGCACTGTGAACAAGATTGGAGGTTTTCCAGGGTGGGCGACCACATTATTTCTTTTCTCGACATCTGCGCCATGCGCGGTCAGCTGGTTTTGGCAAAAGCGCCGTCCATCCCGGCCATCAACAACAAAACTGTGTATTGCACCGGGGCTCACAAGCGCGGGGAAGACCGCTGCATCGTCCTTGACGGTGAGGAGTACAGCCAGATTCTCTTTGTCGATGGAACAATAAAATTATGCTGGCAGTGAGGTGGCATTGTGGATAATATCATTGTGAACAGCGCTATTTGGTATGCCGAGCAGAGCAGCCAGTTTCTTGTGAATTCTGGGGCTAATAAGCTACTGGATAAAGGCTACGACTACTATGTGAAAGAATTTATCCCGCTTGGGCACCGCCTTATCCAAAATGGTCAGATTGCAGCAGATGCAATGGATGGGGAACTTGCCGCACAATTTTCGATGGCATACGTCGCAAACTATTGGCGTGCAGCAAAAACCGTGTACAATTTCGCTCCGGAATTTCTCAGAACATTAGCCGAGACTGAGGACGCACCTATTTATTCTGACATTATGATGCGGTTGCCATACAGAGATTTTGTCATGAATCTGCCCACTGGCTCTCATCATGATGCGATGTTCGTACACATTGAATTCGATGCTTCCCACGGGCCAAATGATGTGGATACGCTCTTCCTGATTGTTCCTTTTAAGGCGAACCCGAATGTCGATAACATCGAACTTTGCCAGTGCATGCAGTGGTGTCTCAACGGCAAAAAGCTGATTGAGTCTTATCGGCGCAACAATGATGCTCGCGAGCAGGCATTTCAGAACGGAACTGATTCTGCGACTGTCAATGACGCCACGGTATCAAACGTACCAGGTGCCGTTCTCAGCGAGGAAGAGCTGCAAAAGCAGCGGAAATTTAATGCTGGTATCGAACCGTATCTTCGTGTAGCGGTTTCTGCTGCTTATTATCTTGCATCCAAAAATGCGGAAATCAAAGAAGTGAAGATTTCGAAAGAAAAGCGGCCTGTCCTTGTTTCCAAACCCGGTGCAACACCTAAGAAAGTTAATATCAAGACCTACAATGTAGGCTTTGTCATCGGAAAGAGCTTTGAAAAGCAGCTGGCTTCCGGTACAGAATATCAGAAATCTACGGCAACTGGCACAGGCCGTACGGTCAGACCACATGTCCGCCGTGCTCATTGGCACCACTACTGGGTTGGAGAAGGTCGAACTCGCTTAGAGGTCCGCTGGATTGAGCCGACTTTTGTGTTGCCGGAAGGAAAACGTGAGGTAAAAATTGCAACAGTAAGACGCGTCATGGGCACTTAAAGGAGATTCATATGAAAGCAAACTACAAAGTAATCGCAAACAAGCAGAAAATTCTTGAAAAAGAAATTGAAAATTTCGAGCCAACATCAACAATGTCAGTGCTTCTGATGCGCTACAGCATCATACAAGGGCTACTCCAGGTTAAACTGAACGAAAAAGACGCGAATGGTAGCCCTAACATCAGCCCTTCCGATATGGCATACGATATGACTACATTTTTTAACGATGCCGTCAATACTGCGGCCGATGATTTCACAGATGATGATGACGACCGCACAATAAAATTTGATGGCACCGTTGATGAATTCCGACAAGAACTAGCTAATCGGGTTCTGATAACACTCGGCCTGGCGTTTGAACATGAATTCATAAATTTTGCAGAACAAACCGGGATTACCCGCGCCCAGTATGAGATTCTTGCCGCTGAATACATCGCCCACGCTGAAGATGATGGCAGCAAAGTATCCGAAATGTTCAAAGGTGACGATTCTGAAAAAACCAAGCCCAAAGGTTGGACCAGCGCCACACCACAAAACAGACGAAGCTAAAAAAGCCACTTGCACGAATGTGCGAACCGCCTAAAATAATAATTGCATAACAGATACCATCTCTTACCTCCTAACTGAACATTAACAATCTGTCATGCGCTTGTAAGCAGACTCTCTTTTGAGGGCCTGCTTATTTTTTATGTATTGATTAGAAAAACATTTTAGAAAGGATGAATACCATGACGAATACCAAAAACAGCTTTACCAGGTTCGCAGCTGCCGCAAAAGATTGCTTCTATGTGAATTCTTTTCGCGCAGACTTAGTTCAGTGTGACAGAGCATTAAAAATGGACGGCGAAATGCGCGTCGAAGCAGAATGCTGGATGAACATTTTGGATGCCCTGGACGATAACGACATCAAGATGTATGTCGATAATGAATACCGTCCCGGACTTTTGAACCCGTTCCATAAATGGTAACGTTCCAAAAAAACAAATGAATCACAACCCATTACTCATGCGGTAGGGCAGCATTGCTGTTCTGCCGCTATTTTTGTTTTTGATGTCGGTTACGTTATTGGGAAAAGCTTCAAGCAGCAAATGCGTCCTGCTAACGCAACCTGTGCCGAAAGCTTTTCCCATTGTGGCAGCAGTCACAGCGTTCGCCCTCATGTGCGCCGCGCTCACTGGCATCATTACTGGGTCGGGGAAGGCCGCACAAGACTCGAAGTCCGTTGGATTGAACTGACCTTGGTTCTTGCCAACAGCAAAAACGAAGCCGATGCGGCTATCGTACGAAATGTGAAAGGGGCATGACAATGCTTAATTCAAATATCAATAATGCTCTCGAAACCAATTCAAGCAAAGCGGTGCTTCTCAGCATCAAAAAGCAGTGGCTTGAAAAGATTCTGAGCGGAGAAAAGACCATTGAGGTCCGAAAAACCATGCCGTGGGAAATCAGCTATCCTTTTGTGGTGTTTTGCTACGAGACAAAAGCTGATGGTGGTGCCGGAAAAGTAACTGCTGCATTTATTTGCCGCGACATCAATACACTCGATTGTCTGCGCGAACTCCCGGCATATGCTATTGGCACAGAAGTCACCGAAAAGACCGCTCAATTCGTGAAGGACAGCTGCCTTACTGCGAACGAACTGATTACATACGGCAATAAGTCCGGCACCCTGTATGGCTGGAACGTCTCTGACATCCAATCTATGGATATGTCACTGCGAGAGTTTGGCGTTAAGCGAGCACCACAGTCCTGGATGTATCTGCAAGTTCCCAACGACAAGACGTTCTGAACGATGCCTGTTGGGGCTGCATGTGCAAACTCAGCAAAATATCAACCGCACGATAGGAGCAAGTTCGAACGAACGATTCATCGTGCAAACAAAGCAGACTCTCGATTCTTGAGGGCCTGCTATTTTTTATTTCAGGAGGAAGCATCAATGATTCTTTATCACATCATGGCAGATACCGGATGCCTGCCGGACGATGTTGTTCCGCAGATACCAACGAATCGGATGAAAGGGGAGGACCAGGAAATTCCAAGAATTTGTCTTGGGCACACCCTCGACGACTGCCTGACCAGTATTGGGATTGCGCATTTCGTCTCGAAGTTCCTGCTCGCTGAGCTGCGTCAGAACAAAAAATACTCCAAGGACATGCCGTTACCGTTCATTGTCCGAATGTACAACATCAAGGACGAAGACCCGAATCTCTTGACCGAGCAAGAAACACAGAAATATGTGGCGGATTCTGTCGTGACCAGTGAATGCTGGCTCACGAGATACGAAAAACCCGTCAAAATCCAGAAACTTTGGCTTGTGGGCGGCGAAGTGGTGCTTTGGCCCTATATCGTTGACGGCGTTGTATACGATTACCCAATCGTCCGTAACTCAATTTGGACAGAAAGCAAAACATTGCCGGACCCGGAATTTCAGAATCAAATCATGGATATCACTCAGAAATGGCTTAACGAAGCCTGAAAAAGAAGCACATCAAAAGCTCTTGCATATCCTTGCGAATTCCATAATATAAAAGTTGTACGACAGATAACATCTACTTGGCACACTGCGTGCTCGTACAATTCATAATTCTGTTCTCATTCAAGGCAGACTCATCTTCACGATGGGCCTGCCTTTTTTGTTTTCAGGAATCCGTCATCCACCCATTTTAACAGCGACTGATAAGGAGGTCCGCTATGTCTATTTTCAAACATTTTACTCCGAAAAACACCCGCTTCGCCATCTATGCCGGTAACCCAGGTTTTTCCGGCATGGTTATCTGCTCCGATTTTATCGGGTATGTTAATGCCCCAACGCTCAGCGACGCCTATGATGCAGCGTATCGGTATCTTGCCAACAGCGGATATACCGCCATCGTAGTTCGTGAAGCATGAAGTTTTTCCAACAACCGAACATCTATCACATCCCGCCAGACAGTTATTGTCGGCGGGAACTTTATTTGAAGGAGTAATCACAATGAACGACAAATTGAAATTCTATGCCGGAACCATCGCTTTCATGCTCAGCGTTATCACCATTATCGGCTGCATAGCCTGCTTTTTCTCGATGCCTGCGTATGCTGCGCCGGTAAAGACAGCTGACGATTCCGATATCGAGTATGTCACGCCGTTGGAGGTCCATCTTCGGGAGCTCAACGCTCAGTCGCCTTTCGCGCCGGTACTGCCTGTACCTGAACCGGAAACGACTGAGACAGAGCCTGAATCTGAGCCCTCTGTAGAGACGGCAGAGACCGCGGTGGAACCTGCAGAAGAACCTGTGACGAACACGATTCCTCAGAACCTTTCTGACAATGAGTACGCCATCTATACAGCATTGCGGGATGTGGGTCTTTCCAAGGCCGGTACTGCTGCAGTAATGGGCTGCATGACAATGGAGAGTGGTCTTAACGCTTCAGCCGAAAACCCTTCGGATGGCGGCTATGGGCTCCTGCAATGGACTTACAGCCGAAAAACGGACTTGTTCAATTGGTGCCATGGCAATGGCTATGACTCCAACACCGTTACGGGACAGGTGATGTTCTTTGCGTATGAGCTTAACAGCACATACAGCAAGGCCGCCAAGTACTCGTATCCGGTGTATGAAACCCTCACTACCAGCGATAGCTTGGAAGATTGCCTCTCAATGTTCTTCTCCCATATGGAAGCGGGAACCAACGTGGCAATCTCTTCCAGCAAAGTCTATGCAGGTGGCCTGACCACGTTGAACCTGTATCACGAGCGCCTAACTGCCGCTTACAAATACTTCGAATAAATTAGGAGGAAATTACAATGGCAAAAACCGCTTACTTATCTCGCAAGCTCTTGAACCAGTTAAAAGTAAAAGAGGCCGAAAGTGCAAACCTCATGCTGACCCACAGCTTACACAATATCGTTATCAACGGAAAGCATGTTGGTTGTTCCGGGCACATTCAGAACGTACTCAACGATAAGTGCGTCTACATCTGTACCGAAAAGAGCTGCTATCAGCCACTATCTGACAAAAATCTGGTTCGCTACGCCGCCGACATGAGGGATTTCTCATCCTATGACCTCGGCGCAATGGGCCGCAACCAGTTTGTTACGGATGACGCACTTGTAGAAAAAATCATTGATATGCTCCATTAAGGAGCGAAAGGGAACATCCCATGAATAAGATAATCCATACCATTGTTAAGCTCCTCACTACATTTTTCGTTCTGACCATCCTTTTGGGCGTCAGTGCTTTGGCACAGTTTTTCACGCTGCGCAATATAGCGCTGCTCGTAGTCAGTGTCATTTGCCTGAACAAATGCTGTGGAATTCTTTTGAATTTAGGAGAAAAAAAATCATGAAGTCAAAGTACAAAGTAACCGCTATGGTTCCCATGATGTTTCCTGTCTCCGGAAACTTCGATTCCGAAGAGGCAATCAAAACCATCAAAGAAGTTTTCGAGATGTGTCGCGATAACAGCGACTACGCGGACATCGTTTTTGATGGAATTGAGAAGTCGCTTCGTTCCGGTAACATCAAGTATCAAGTTGAAACCGTCACCCAGCCTCAACCTGAGTTGGAGGCGGATTCCGATACCCGTTCTCTCGCCTCCGATATCTGCGATATCTTCGAGAACTATCTCGACGAAAACGGTATTTGCATCGTTTGCGATGATGCAGATGAGGAGCGGGAACGGAAAGACAATGAAAGCGGCGCGATGCTGTACGGCATGGAATATTGGCATCTCGTTGAGGATGTCGAGTTCCATCTGGGTCAAATGAGTGCGCTGGGTAAGCCGGTCACTACTTCTAAGATTTTGAAGGCGTTCGATGAACTTCTCGCATCCAAAAGCCTCGGTGACTCCGTGCCAAGCGGCGAGAATCGCTATCAACTGCACTCAAAGATTCTGAGTTGCTTGCGTTCTCGTGAGGAGGGGTTGGAATGAGCACGAAAGGCTGGAACAGTCTGAAACCCATCACAACCCCTGACCAGATGTCCGCGCCGATTCATTGGAACCCAATGAACGAGGATTGGAAAATGCGGCTTACCAAAAGCCAAATTTACAACACCTCTTCTGGATTCAATGCTCAGACGCTCGGTGACATGAAGGAACTGCACGACAAAATTCTCACCTTTGGCGGGGATGAAGTTTGCATGACGATGTTCGATGAAGATGCTTCCAAAATCCTTGAACGCGGCCAATTCTTCTATGGCAGCAACTATATGAGGAAAGGTCAGGATTGCCAGTGCCATTACAATTCTGCACGACTCTGGTATGAGAACAAAGAGCGGTGCTTTATTGCAACGGGGTATGCTCTTTCCGAAGACGGGCTCTGGCGCTGTCATTCCTGGGTCGTTCAGCCAATGGCACGCACCGTTCGCGTGTGGGAAACCACCGTCAAGCGTGTTGCCTATTTCGGCGTGGTTTTGACCAGCGAGGAATGCGAAGACTTTGTCGAGAACAACACATAACAATTGGGGAGGTTACCCAACATGGGTGAACAACTACATTTCAGTATGGATGGTGAGTTCCTCACCGCCATTGCACGTGACTGGTTCTGGAATATGGACAAGCCGTATAAAAAGTGTGAGGAGCTGCTGCTCTCCTGCATGATGGGTGGCAACGAGGAAGAAAAAAGGCATGTTTGCCAGGACATTATCGAAGGCCGGAAAAAACTTGTTGGTGTCAATGAGTTTGAACTTGTCGATGACAATGTTCATGTTCGTTCCCTCGGGCAGAAGGTTGAGGAGCTTCAACACAAGATGCTGGTCAATCAAATTCGTGAGGATATGATTGCACATCCGCTCAATTATGTTGACCGCTTTGCTATGACTGATAGCTATGAAACGCTCTGCACCAATGCAAAACATCATTATATCGATTGCAGCTATGACGGTATCAAGTGCTTCCTCTATGGGGAAACGGGTTATTCTGATGCATTCAACAACGGTGCATGGCTTTTTACCCACCCAGACCTTGTTGCAGAATTCAATGGCGAACCGCTTCCTGAGCAGGAATCCAACCCGGAATTCTACAAAACCGATTTTTGGACCAAGCTTGCCTCTTGGATTGAAGCAAACATGAAAGGCACATCCGTTGAACGCCGTCAGCGACTGTACAACAGCTATATCAGTGATAGACCCATTCGGCATCAGCTGACCGAATATGGTCTGATTGCTCCCGATGGCACCTGGTATGCCTGCGAGTTTGGCGAGCACGCTGCCCTGGCTGGCCGCATCATCATGCGCAATCGAGAAGCGTTTGGTCTTTCTGACCATGAAGTTCTCAATATGGCGTATGACTGGAGCGGCAAGGGTCTCGATTTCCTATATAAGCGCGGTTGGATTGCCATTCGTAATCCTTCGATGGGCAATACATTCCTCGATATGGATGAGACCAAAACCGCAACAAAATCTCAAGTAAATACCATTTTTGACTATATTTCTAAATTCAACCGCTATGACATGAATATTTCTAAAGTTATGGTTGACTAAAAAGGAGATTTTATTATGACTTCCAATATGACTATGACCGCTATTTCCATCTGTGATTTTCTGAAACTCATCGTGAAAAGCACGGTTGAGCATTACACCGAGGATTTCAAGCTGGACATAAAGATTTTTAAGCGCTATGCCAAAGAAGCACAAGAAACTGGAAAGCCGGTATCGATGCTCTGGTTCTGCCGCTCTTGTGGAACGTATCTCTGCCCTGAGGAAGATGCGTACAAGAAAGATACTCCCATGTTCATCACGTTCAAATACTATGATGAGCAGGAAGAGGAAGAAGCCCGGACCATTAAGGCTTTTCTGGTCACTGTGACAGGGATGGAAGGACAAAAGCCGGTTGGCTATATCACTCCCATCAACTATGCGGATGAATGTGACCGCATTCGCCGTTACGCAGTACCTGCCGAAAAGGTCGAGCTGGTCTATGATAAAGGTTCCCTTGTCCAGAACAATGGCAACTATACGATTCTGAAGCATCCCAAGCTTGGTACACTTCAGAAAACGAAATTCTTGGCTGATGACCCTGACGCGCTTGATTATGCGCTGCATATGGCTCGCAATGAGAGAAAGGCAGGGTGACAGCCATGAAAACGATGGTTACATTGACTCACGAAGAAGCCCAAAGCTATTTGGCGTACGCTCTGATTTGCGAAACGATGGAAGGAGCCTTTTGGAATTCCGGACGTCGCCGCAGAATGTACAACAAGACGTTCACTGAAACTGAACAACGGCAGATTCCCCGCATCAAAGCTGCTGCCCATAAATGGTGTCTCGTCACTGGCGTTCCTGAAAAGGTACGCATGAAAACCAGCACCTATTTGCTGTGGCAAAAGCTCGCGATGTTCTGCGCTGAAATTTAATTTTTCATTACCGCTGCCCATTTGGGTGGCGGTTTTTTGTTGCGGATTTATGCGAACGGCATATAATCAAAAATGTACGATAGATAACAGTTATCGAAAAGGCACCCTGCCCTTCGCACACTTAACAATGCGCTTTAGGCGAACTTCCCATTTGGGTGGTTCGCCTTTTTGCGTATAAAAGAAAGGAAATAATCAAAATGAATGAGTACGAAGCAACAATACAAATCAACCCAACCGACGATATCAAGTTCATACTTGAGGAGTCCGGCTGCTATGAGTCTGAAATTGAAATGATGAAGGCCGGTGGCACCTATGATGCGTTTGTCAAGCGCGTCCATGATGCCATCGACTGGTCTCATCTGTTTGAGCGTATGGCTCAGATGGAAAACGAAACCATCACAGCGACTATCGACAAATTGTCTGATAGCATGATTTAATTTTAGGAGGTAAATACTATGTTCATTCTTATCAAAAATCAGGAAGGCGAAAGCATGAACTTGCTTTCCCAGAATACCGATTTCAACGCTCTACTGGCAGCCATGAAAACTGACATTGAGGCAGAGTACGAAAAGGCAACAGGTTATGCGATTGACCTTGACGAGGATTCCGGCAGTGATTATGAAGTCGGTATCAACGTTGAGGACAGTGCAGCAGACGGTTTCTGCCTTGCGTCCGGGTATATGTACGGCGCAGACAGCAACTTTGACTGGGGCATTTTCAAAGTAAAGTCTCAGAAAAACAATGCTGCAGCGAAGCCTTACCTCGGTCTGGATATGGACGAATTTTTTCGGCAGAAAATGCTGCTGATTGACTTGTCGGCAAAAGTGAAGGACCTCGGCTATGACCTTCTGGCCGATGAGCTTTGGGGTGCAGTTGGCGTCTTCGATGCTGTACAGGATGCAGCTGAAGAAGACGGTGCTTTCGCCGCTCCGGAAGCAGATGAAGAAACCGGTCGATTCCTCGATGACACTTACAACGACGTTCTGGAAAAGATTCTGAACGCCAACAAGAAAAAGGAGAAAAAGTAAGCCATAGTTCCTGACTTTTACAAAATGAAGGCCGGGAAAGCCCACGGTTTCAACCGTGGGGTGAAAGGTGTCTAAGTAAAAAATAGTTGCTGTCTATCTTCGGATAGGCAGCTTTTTTGTTGCCCGAGCTTGCGAATTGCCTATCATGAATAGTAGAGCTCAAATGAAAGGAGGACGCTATTTATCAGGTTGCGCCGTAAAACCCCTTGCTTTAGCTATGGGGATATAAGGCGCAGTGAAACTTAATCTGTAATGTTTACAATTTGTATAAGTATTAAATAGCGAGATGTTGTATAATACAACTATGAAATACAAAACAAATTGTAATGTGGTCTATTCTTGCAAATATCATATAGTTTGGTGTCCAAAGTACAGGCGAAAGGTTCTAACCGACGGAGTAGACATTCGCTTGAAAGAGTTACTTCTTTCCTATGCTGCAAATCTGAATGTAGACATTTTGGAAATGGAAATCATGCCTGACCATGTGCATTTGCTCGTAGAAGTAGACCCTCAGTATGGAATTCACAAAGCGGTAAAAGCGCTTAAAGGATATACTTCTAAAGTTTTAAGAGATGAGTTTCCCACTTTAAGAACGAGGATGCCTGCTCTTTGGACGAATAGCTATTTTGTTTCGACTGTCGGTGGCGCACCTCTTGAAGCTGTCAAACAGTATATCGAAAATCAAAAAACTTCTCAACGGCAAAAGGATAAAATGGGATGACATTTCAAAAGGGCGTAAAATTTAGAATCTACCCAAACAGAGAGCAGCGAAATCTGATTGACCGCACTCTCGGTTGTAGCAGGCTCATTTACAATAAAGGTCTTGCCATGCGGGAGGACGCTTTCAAAAGTGGGGAGAAGTGTGGCTACAAACAAACGTCTGCTATGCTGACAGCGCTCAAGCAGAATATAAACTATGCGTTTCTTAAAGAGGTGGATTCCATTGCTTTGCAGCAAGCGCTGCGAAACCTTGATACCGGATACACAAACTTCTTTGAGCATAGAGCTGCACATCCAAAATTTAAGAGTAAGAAAAGCTCTAAACAATCATATCGCACGCTCAATATTGGTAACGGTATACGCATTTCTAATAAGCGTATTCGCTTACCAAAAATCGGTTGGGTAAAAGTTCATCAGTCTATGGAGATTGGTGCGATTCACAACGCAACGGTAGTGCGTACAGCCACCGGTAAATATTTCGTGGTTCTTAATGTAGAATATGACCCTCAGCCTATGCCAAACAACGGTTGTGTAGTAGGCACTGGTGTTGGGCTCAAAGAATTCTATTCCGACAGTAACGGTGCTGTGGTTAATAATCCCAAATACTTGGAGAAGAAAGCTAAAAAACTTGCTCGCGAACAGCGGCGTTTGGCTCGCAAACAGAAAGGCTCACATAATCGTGAAAAGCAGCGTGTGAAAGTCGCTTCCGGCCACGAAAAGATTGCTAATCAACGAAACGATTTCCTTCAAAAACAGTCAACGATGTTGGTGCGTGAAAATCAAACCATCTGTATCGAAGACCTTAATGTAAAGGGAATGCTTCGTAATCATAAACTTGCAAGAGCTATTTCCAGCGTTTCGTGGTCGTCTTTCTTTAGCATGCTGGAGTATAAAGCCTATTGGTACGGTTGTACAGTAATTCGTGTACCTACATTCTATCCAAGCAGTCAAACATGCAGTTGCTGCGGCTATAAGAATGTGGCTGTTAAGAACCTCAGCATCCGTCAATGGGAATGCCCGTCTTGTCACACGGTTCATGACCGCGATAAAAACGCTGCTATTAACATTTTGCGTAAAGGGCTTGAAAAGTCCGCTTAAACTAATACATACCGTACCGTGGGACACACGGGAAGTAACGCCTGTCTGACATCGTGTAAGACGCAACAGCTTCGGTTGCTGCGCAGTGGTGGTTGATGCAGGAATCCCCCTGCTTTAGCCGTGGGGAGAATGTCAAGGATTATGGCAATGCGTTTGCGACCACGGATATTTTTGTAAATCATCGTACGGAAGCCTCATCAGTTCAGTGTTCCACTGAAGACCAACTATTCAGCTTCAAGCAAGCTGCACTTGATAAATAATATCTAACTCGTATCTTTGCGGTCGTTCCTTCGGGAGCGGCCGCTTTTTTTGTTTTCAGTTTCCTTGCGCAAATGTGCGAGTCTCATAAAATAAAAATTAGGGAGGTGCTGTTTTGAAAATTCAGAGAATCATGCCTGCAACTACTCATTCCATGAAAGACGCGTTGCCGCTTGGAACTATCCTGACGGTGAAAAATATTGCAGACCAGAAATATATTGTGGTCGGCTATGACACAAGTTCTGTTCCGCACAACTACTATGCGGTTCCCTGGCCGCAAGGGTACATGGGTGAAGAAAATATGTACTTGGTAGGATTTGATGATATTGCGAAAGTTCTGTGTCGCGGCGGAATCAATGAGGAATCCAGAGCTTTCTTGCAGGCACTGGATGATGTGTTGAACGGGAGGTGACACGGTGACGGTAAAAGGGCTGAAGCATATGCTTGAGAACGCGGACGACAATGCTATCGTCGTTGTGCGAAATAACTGGGCTCCGGCGGAATTCCTGAATGCCTCTGCTCGGAAGATGGTGCTTGTGAAAGCAAATGGCAAGCTCATGACGCCGAAATGGGCCGAGGCGAGCGGGTATATCTGCGAAGGCCCTGCTATGTCGGCAATTTTGTTCGATTGAGGTGAGAAAAATCATGCCCGATAAAAAAGTGGCCACGCAGGCATCTGACGGTCCCTGGGAACGCGAAACCATCATCACGTTCAATGATGCGGAGAAGAAAGCGTCCTACTACACCTGCAACAAAGCTCGTATGGAACAGCTGAAAGAGCTTGCGAAAGAGTACCCTGATGCTGTTAGAATCACGCGGAATGAGGACTGGTGTATGGAGGCAGATATGCCCAAGAAATGGGTCAAAATCAAGCCGCCTCGCAAGCTGACCGAAGAGCAATATGCGGAACTGGTCAGACGCGGCAAAGAACTTGCAGAGCGGCAGCGACAGGCAAAGAACTTAGTGAAGGAATAAACCGGCTTGATATGCCGGAAGAGGAGGATATAAAATGTATAATTCTTACAGTGCTCTTAATCTATTGGGCGGAATGCTCTACACGGTGATTCTTTTGGTAGTGGCGTATTTTGTACTCAAAATCGTTGCAAACTGGAAGATTTTCGAGAAAGCCGGGCAGCCTGGCTGGGCATCCATCGTCCCGTTCTACAGCAATTACATTGAGTTCAATCTCTACTGGGGCAACGGCTGGCTGTTTCTGATTCCGGTCGTGCTGAGCCTTTTGTCCGGTATCCCGCTGCTCGGCAATCTGTTCCTGGTCGTTGCTCTCATCATCGGTGCTATCACCAACTACAAGAAAGCTGTTGCGTTCGGTGAAGGTATTGGTTTCACGATTGGTCTTTGCCTTCTGAATCCGGTGTTCAACATGATTCTTGCTTTCGGCCATTATGAGTATCACGGTATCCCGCAGGATGGCTATTCCTATTCTCAGCTCAAGACCAAATATGAGGAAAAGAAAGCCGAACAGCAGAACAACCCCAGTACTGTTCAGTACCAGGCCCCCGAAACTCCCAAAGAGCCGAGCCAGAATGTTCAGTATCAGACTCCGAATGCTCCTGCTGAAGTCAAGACCCCGCCGACTCAGCAACATCAAAATCAGGACAATGGCTGATATTATTTGGGTCGTTGTGTTTCTCTGCGTTCTCATCGCGTCCTGCTTTGGAATGTACTATTTCCAGGGTGAGAACAAACAAAAATTTGTGTTTTGCTTTTTGCTGGTAGCATTATCTTTTGGGGTCCTTGCGTTTCGGCTCCTGAATATTGCCTACACAATGATAAACGCAGCTGTCAAAGCCGCACAATAACCTTTTTGCAATTCTCAAACTGTTTTTTGGCAGACCTTCCAACCGAGGGCCTGCCTTTTTTATTGTTGCCAGGAGGAAAATCTATGAAAATCCGATTCTATACAACCAACAAGGAAGCTATTGTATTTGACCTTGAGGATATTTTGAAGCAGCTCAACATTAAAGAGCAGGTAGCCACTGTCGGCCTTGTCGTTGAAAAAGACGAGGCAGAGGTTGAGGCAATCACTCAGACGATACAAGACGATTATCCGAACATGTATCTCCAGGCAAAAGAATACGGACGGAATCTGACCTTAGCTTGTGCGGAGCTTCCGAACCCTACTAACCCGGATATTGTAACCTACCTCTATGCGGGCGATGATGCTACGGAAACTGACAGTTGGATTGCGAAAGTGAACAACACAATTCGTGCGCAAGGGGATAACAGTGAACGGCTCATCCATATTGACTCGAATCTCGCTGCCGTGGTAGAAGCAAACGAAACGGAACAAGGATACTATGCTTCCACCGTGGCGCAGCATGACAAGGCCACAAACGAAATGCTGAGTTTTCGACAGCTTGCAGAGTCGTTGGAAGCTGTTGGGGATAACTACAAGTACCAGAGCGCAAGCAACATTCTGACTGCAAGAACCAAAGCGGAAAGGAACTACATTGTCCGGCTTATCAAGATGTATTGCGACGATACTAAATACCTTGCTGGTTCTATGCCGCAAAGTGAGAACCCGTTCTGTGTCCAGAACGTTGACGCTCTGAACCAGCGCGATGCGCAGTGGTCCGAAATCAAAGAGTATCTTGCACAGGACGAGAATCGCAACAAGCTGGATGTGATTCTTGGCTTCGTGCCGGATGAGGAGAGCGACAAGACTCTAATTCTGCACAGCATTGAAGAAAAAGGGAAGGCCATGTCTGATTCTGAAATCGAAAAAGCATATAATTTGCTGTTTGGTGACTGTAGCAATGGATGAATAATCTTGCGCTTTCGTGCGAGACCCGTATAATTTAGCTTGTACGATAGATACCATCTACTAAGCACACTGTGTGCTCGTACAATTCACACTTCGCTTTTAGGCGGACTTCCCACACCGGGAGGTTCGCCTTTTTGCGTACAAAAAAGGAGTTTAACTATGGATAACGTATGGACAAATCTTGGCAACCGACTCGAAACTGCTTGGAAAAGACCAACAAGGCCCAACTCTAAACGCCCGAAAGACGGTGAAATCATCGACGAAGAGAAATCGGTGCGCTGGAACAGGGAAGAGGTCGTTCGCCGACAGAAAGCCTGGGATGCGGAATGCTCTCGGCTGAAGAAGGCGCAGAATGCAGAAATCGAACACATCTCGGAAGCTATCGAACTTCAAATTCAGGAAGACATCAAAGCCGAAACGAAACGCAGCATTTCCAAAAAGGCTGCAACCATCCTCTGGCAAAAAGCCTACGACCGTGGCCACGCCTATGGTTTCGCTGACATCTACTGTGCCATCGAAGACTACGAGGAGCTGGTTGTTGCCGTACTCACAAACGCTCGTTGAAAGAAAGGAAAATACCATGAAGCTGAATGAATACCTCGCTAAAAATGCCGTCAAGCTGATGATTAAGGGCTCTGGAGAAAAGAATCCTACGCGCCAGACCAATGACCTCGGCATGTACGATTATGTTGAGAACCTTGAAAGCGTCCTCGGCAAAATGGTCTGGATTTGCGATTATCGCGCAAATGCGGACCCGACCAAAAAGCCGATTCGTAACATCAAACCTACCCCGGTTGTTGTAACGGACGCAAAAGAAACGAGCAAAACCATCTATTATTCTCCGGTCTATTTTCGGCCGGTAAATCGGGGTAAGATTTCTTCAACCGTCATTGCCCCATTGGACAACACCGGGTATCGCTGCAACTCTGGTACTTCCGTCAACATCTTCTACACGAAAGAAGAGTGCGTGAAGTGCTATCGGGAGCAGGTTCGACAGGCAGACGAGATTTATGAGAAAGAGAAGGCTCGCATCATCAAAGAGTTCGACGCTCGCATGCAGATTCTCAATGATTCTCTCACGCCGTTCAACGATGTCCCGCAGAGCGACTACACCGTTGTTGCAAAAATGGATGTTACGAACGATTCTCTCGGATACAATGAGAAAAATCGGCATTTTTATCTCGAGACGACCCGAACCATGATTCCGACTCGCTATACCATCGAAATGCTCAAGATGCAGGCACTGATTGGCCTGGCGGATGAACTCCGTGCAAACACCACCTGGCAAAAGGGCGTCCCTTTCCGTATCCTTATCAGAACAACAGTTTTCGTGGATGGTATTGAAGATGTCAGCCAGGCCACAACGGAATCTCAAACCATTACCCTTTGATGAACTGTCAACAACCCCGCCTAAACCGGTTCACCGGTTATAGACGGGGCTTGCGGGGCAACCCGTAAGCCCGG
>ULVG01043760.1_pt1 | contig 45826 bp, 32 predicted proteins | sample 1959221 | NCBI WGS metagenome assembly ULVG01 (sample SAMEA4835780, study PRJEB28245) | human gut metagenome | biome: gut microbiome; material: fecal sample | place: Denmark | collected 2008
ACTGCCAATAAGTTCTTCGGCGGGCGTTATGCGGTAGAAAGGACGGTTAGCAGCCTGGATTTCTGCCTCTTCGGCCTTGCTGAACCAACAACGCTCGCCGTTATTCAACTCATGCAGCAGTTGGGCATAAAGCTGGGCGTGGTCGATAGGCGTCGTACAGTCGATGGCATGCTCCACTTCCACACAAATGAAACGGCGGCTGCCCGAAAGGTCGGTCAGCAGGTCGCGGCGGTTGCTCGTGCCGATGAACGAAGCAATTCTTGGCAAGGCTTCGGCCGAACGGCGGTAGACACGACGCACACGCAGGTCTTCCATCTGCATCAGATTCTTCAGCTGGGGCATCCGGCTGGCGGGAAGGCGGTCGAACTCATCGAGGTTGATCAGGCCGTAGGAGGCCAGTTTGTTCTCCGCCGACGAGGTGTTGGTCAGGTTGAAGCTTTCCGTGAAGTAATCACGCAATTCTTGGGGGAGCAACATACGACAGAAAGTGGATTTACCCAACCCCTGTGTGGGGCTGACCAAAAGCGGAGCCACACTGTTGGCCCTGCGGCCACGGTTGCCCGAGCCTGTCCACTGAGCTGTGACGGCCAGCATCCAGCGGTGAAAGGAACGTATCCAAACGTCTTTATCGGATACACGTTTTGCCAGTTCCGTCACACGGTCCTTACCGTCCCATTCGGGCAGGTTCTTGAAATAGAGTTCGAAGGGATGGTAGGCTTGTACGTGGTCGGATTCCACATATCGCTTGATGTCACGATCCCAGCACTCCACGCCGTTTTCGATGGCACTGAGGGCAATGCCGTTCAGGGTGCGGCTGTCTACGGGTGTATAAGTAAGGTGGTGAGCCTCATCGGCTTTCTCCATATCCAAACGAGCACATTCCGTCCGCTCCGTCAGCATATTGTAGCGGAAAGCATAGTGCAGTTTCAAGTAGCGTGAGAGGCGTTGCATCATCCGCTTTTGCTTCGGTTCCTTTTCTCCTTTTTCTATATCTACAGGTTTGGGCTCTTTCGTAGCAGTTGGAACGGCTTCTATCCATTCCGTCACTTCATCCTGTCCATTTAGGCTGAACATGCGTTTATCGGGGTTCATCTGTTGCGGTTTCCAAGTCAGGCGGACAGTGAACTCGCCGTCGCCTGTCACGAGAAAGGCCTGTCCTTCGGGCAGACTGGAACAAGCACGGTTCAGGTCGGCAAGCAGCCGGTCGTACGACGAAACGGATGGTTCTTCACGAAAAAAGAAATCTCTCAATTGGCAGATCAGATTCATAGGCATATTCTTTTTCTCGTAAAGATACGACATCAAAAAGGCGAAGTCAAGTTTTTCAGCGTAAATAACGGACGATAATCAACCATAATCAACGGAAATCAACATTGCATTGCTTTCACAAATTGATTTCAGAGCTTATTGGCTGTGAATTCATTGTAAACTGTTTAAATTCAGCATTTTGCAATGAAACATGCCTAATCCCCGTATTTGTACGCTTTTGCTTTCACCCTAACTTTTACATTTAAAACAAGATACGACGATTGTGGAGCCGTGAAACCATTTTGGGATAAACATATCCTTATTTATGGATGTGAAAGCATCGTTTTCGGTAAAGCACTGTTTTGTTCTTTGTAAAGCAATGCTTTCTTGGGGATGAAACGGTGTTTTGTGTCAAAGGGGGCATTGGAGAATAAGAAAGGCAACTTGGCTGGTATAAACATGGACTTGACGGGCGCAAAGAGGGACTTGGGAAGTGTAACTATGGACTTGGTGAAAGGGAATATTGAAAACTATGTTTTCATTTGTTTCTGCATTCAACTTTCCCTTTCTTTTGATAAGATAGGGGGCGTCTCAGCAAAAAAATCAAGCAAGCTTGTTTCTTCTGCATTCAACTTTCCCTATCTTTGCCAATACATTGTTTAAACTAAATAGGGCATGAAAAAATATTTATTATTGGGCTTTCTGCTGATAGCAGGGCTTTGTTGTACGTATGGGCAAGCCATCACGCCGGCTGAGGAGCCTAATCAGACGCAGCGCGAACTGATAGAGCGCGGGTATGGTATGTTTGTTCATTTTGGGGTGAATACTTTCTCGGGCGATGAATGGTCGGACGGGACAGTGCCGGTGGATAAATATAACCCGGCACGTTTGGATTGTGACCAGTGGGTGCGGGTGGCACGTGATGCTGGTTTCCGATATGTGTTGCTCGTAACGAAGCATCATGACGGTTTCTGCTTATGGGACAGCCAATATACGGATTATGATGTGGCTTCTTCGCCCGTTAAGACGGATGTGGTAAAGGCGGTTTCGGATGCCTGTCGGAAATATGGTCTTCAATTTGGTGTTTATTATTCGTTGTGGGACAGGCACGAACCGTCGTATCGTGATAAGGATCCGAAGAAATATATCGACTATATGATTGGGCAGCTTCGGGAGTTGTTTTTGAACTATGGTCCGATTTGTGAATTATGGTTTGATGGCGGCTGGGACCGTCCTGTAAAGGATTGGGATCTTCCTCGTGTATATGCCGCGGTGAAGAAGATGCAACCTAACTGTGCTGTCGGGGTGAATCATACGGTGGTCGATCGTGAAGGAAGCCGTAAACATATTTTGCCGGATTCGATGCTGGTGGACAATAAGTATTATCTGCAATACTTCCCTACGGATTTCCGCTTGTGGGATCCGAAGATTGCGCATAGGCTTGACAAGAAGCAATATCTGTATGGCGGTAATTCCTACTATCTGCCGTTTGAGCATACGGTCTGCATCAGTAAGGAGTGGAACTGGTTTCAGAAGAATACCCCCAAAACGGTGCGTAGCCTGGATGAACTGGAAGAATTGTTCTATTGGTGTACTTCGGGCAACAATACATTGGTGGTTAATGTCCCTCCCGATCAGACGGGACGTATCCGCGAGAATGAGGCCAATCATATCATTGCGTTGAACAAGGAACGTTTGCATTTGTATCAAGACCGCCCGCTGCCTGTAGGAAGTGCGTGGCTGACTGAGGGTGGGACGGCTACGGCTTCATCGGTTTATGAAAACAATGAAGAACGGTATGGTGCAGCTTATGCGATCGACGGAGGAATGCAAACCCGTTGGGCGGCGGACGATGTGCATGCGGAACTCGTCATTTCGTTCGACGGCATGAAATCGTTCAACAAGGTCGTAGTGTTTGAGCATTGTGATGCGGTGAATTCTTCTGACGGCTTCTCGAACAAACGAGTGAATCGGATACAATCTTATCGTATCGATATCTGGAAGGATGGCGATTGGGAGTGTGTATATGTTTCTGACGAACCGATGGGAGATTGTAAGGTGATCAGATTCCCTTATATCTATCAGACAGACAAAATTCGTCTGAAAGTGTTGAACGCTTCCTTGCCTCCTTCGATTGACGAGATATATGTTCAGGAAGTCGACTGATATTTGCTGTTTTCGAAAAAAATTACGAATATTGTACCTCTACACAAACATTGGATAAGATATGAAAACGGTATTCAGCATTGTATTCGCTTTCTTGTGCGCAATCGCCTGCTCTGCACAAGTTTTGACTTTGCCTGCCTCGGAGGCTGTGTCGCCTGGCATGTGGCTTTGTTATCGCATGAATCTGCACTTGAACGACGAACCGTCGGATGTGGAGCTTCGCATTGCGGCGGACAGCAAGTATTGGCTTTGGGTGAATGGCGAATTGCAGGTGAGGGAAGGCGGACTGAAGCGGGGACCCAATCCGAAGGATACGTATTGCGACGTGCTTCGTGGGTCGCAGGGCTTGCGCGAAGGCGACAATACGGTGGCCGTATTGGTGTGGTACTTTGGCAAGGACGGGTTCAGCCATCGCAATTCGCCGGCGCCGGGGTTGGCTTTCCACTTGTCGGTGGACGGTAAAGTACTGGATACGGACAAAGCTTGGAAGGTATGCAGGCATCCTGCCTATTATTTGCCTGAAGGAGAAGAGCCCAACTATCGTTTGCCCGAGTCGAACATCGGATTCGATGCCGCGAAGGACATTGCTTTTCAGCAACCCGACTATGATGACAGCAGTTGGAGCAAGGCTCGACGGGTGTCGTTGGAGGAGGCCGGATGGAATCAGTTGGTGGATCGTCCCATTCCTCAATGGAAAGACTATGGCCTGAAAACCTATACAAGGACGGAGCGGCAGGGAAATCAGATTCTAGCTTATTTGCCCTACAATGCGCAGGTAACTCCTTATCTGAAAGTAAAGTCGGTGGCCGGCCGAAAGATTGACATCCGTACGGATGATTATCGGGGCGGTTCGGCTACGAATGTGTTTGCCGAATATATTACGCGTGAAGGCGTTCAGGAGTTTGAATGTCGTGGATGGATGAATGGGCATTATGTCATCTATACCATTCCTGAAGGTTGTGAGGTGTTGGAATTGAAATATCGCGAGACAGGATATGAAACGGATTTTGCAGGCAATTTCTGGTGTGACGATCCTTTCTTGACCCGCCTGTGGACGAAGTCACAACGTACACTCTACATCACGATGCGCGACACCTACATGGATTGCCCCGACCGGGAGCGGGCACAATGGTGGGGCGACGTGGTGAATGAACTTGGCGAGGCTTTTTATGCTTTGGACGAGAAGGCACATCGGCTGACGCGCAAAGGCATCTGTGAGCTGATGGACTGGCAGCGGACGGACAGTACCATCTTTGCCCCTGTACCTGCCGGCAACTACAAGGACGAACTGCCCATGCAGATGCTGGCTAGTGTGGGCTATTATGGCTTCTGGACGTACTATATGGGGACGGGCGACAAGGAACTGATTGAATACGTGTTTCCCAAAGTGAAGAAATACATCCATGTCTGGAAGACGTCCTCCGACGGGCTGGTTATTCCCCGCAAGGGTGGATGGACATGGGGCGACTGGGGTGACAACAAGGATATGGAGCTTCTGTTCAGCCTGTGGTATTCCATCGCTTTGGATGGCTATGCCCACATGGCCCGTCTGGTGGACGAGCCGGCAGAAGCGCGTTGGGCGGACGAAACCAATGACCGTCTGCGCAAAGTCTTCCATCAGAAGTATTGGACGGGGACGTATTATCGGTCGCCCGACTATGAAGGGCTGCCTGACGACCGTGCCCAGGCCTTGGCCGTTGTGGCGGGTGTGTTGCCTAAGGAATTTTATCCGACTATTCGTCCTTTCTTTCGTCAGCAATATCATGCCAGCCCTTATATGGAAAAATATGTCTTGCAGGCGCTTTGTGAGATGGGATACTATCAGGATGCGATGGACAGGATGAGGCTACGCTACGAAGCGATGGTGGATAGTCCGCTGACCACCTTGTGGGAAGGCTGGGGCATCGGCAAGGAAGGCTTTGGAGGTGGTAGTTATAACCATGCCTGGAGCGGAGGCCCGCTGACTATCTTGAGTAGTTACATGGCAGGTGTGAAGGTGGTGGAGCCTGGCTTTAAAGTTTTTTCGATTTGTCCCAATTTAGGAAACTTGAGCCATGTGAAAGTGACGGTGCCGCTTGCGGGCGGACGCTTCATCGAGGCTGATGTGAAAAAGGATGCAGAGCGATGTGTGCTTGAACTGGCAGTGCCCGAAGGTACGGCTGGATTGGTGGGTTTGCCTGATGGATATACACAAATGCGTGTGAATGGGAAACCTGCCGAAGCAGGAATGGTATTGAAAACAGGCGTTTGGAAGATCGAGTTTGGAAATCTTCCTGACAAATAAGATTTGAGCGGATTATGGAAAAGACATGGAGGTGGTTTGGTAAAAAAGATCCGATTACGTTGGACATGCTCCGACAAATTGGTGTGGAAGGCATTGTGACGGCGTTGCACGATATCCCCAACGGCGAGATCTGGCCGCTGGAGGCGATTGTGGAGCTGCGCGACTATATAGAACGGGCAGGATTGCGCTGGTCGGCGGTGGAAAGTTTGCCCGTGAGCGAAGCCATCAAGTATGGTGGCAAGGAGCGCGATCGCCTGATAGAAAACTATGGAATAAGCCTGGCAAACCTGTCGAAAGCAGGGATCAAAACAGTGTGTTATAATTTCATGCCCGTCATCGACTGGATACGTACTGACTTGAACCATCGATGGGAAGACGGCTCTTCCTCGTTGTATTTTGACAAGATACGTTTTGCCTACTTCGATTGTCGGATTTTGCAACGTAAAGGGGCTGAAGCTGACTATACGGCGGAAGAATTGCAGAAGGTGGACGAGCTGGCAAAGACCATTACGGATGAAGAAAAATATGAGTTGATAGATACTGTAATTGTCAAGACGCAAGGCTTTGTGAATGGCAATATTGACGGCCATACGCCCGACCCAGTACAATTGTTTAGAGAACTTTTGTCGCGCTACGAAGGGATCGACCGCCATCAGCTGCGTGACAACCTGTGTTATTTCCTGTCGGCTATCATGCCTGTCTGCGATGCTTGCGGCGTGGATATGTGCATACATCCCGATGATCCGCCTTATCAGATGCTGGGATTGCCTCGTATTGTCACTTCGGGTGAAGACATCGACTGGCTGCTCAAGGCGGTGGACAATCCTCACAACGGGTTGACCTTCTGTGCCGGTTCGCTGAGTGCAGGTTTGCAGAATGACGTGGTCGAACTTGCCCGTCGCTTTGCCTCACGCACTCATTTCGTGCATTTGCGTAGTACAAATGTCATGGAAGATGGAAATTTCATGGAAGCGTCCCATCTGGAAGGGCGTGGACGCGTGCCTGAGCTGGTTGCTTTTTACGAAAAGAACCTGCCCGATGTGCCTATGCGTGTCGACCACGGCCGGCTGATGCTGGACGATGTGAACAGGGGCTATAACCCCGGTTATTCCTTCCATGGACGGATGCTTGCATTGGCTCAGGTGGAAGGTATGATGGCAATGGTGCGTAAATTTCCGACTTTTTTCTCCTAATATTTTGTAGTCGAACAGATTATTTATATCTTTGCAAACGGAAACGGATGAAAGGTGGAGGGGCAATCAAGCTCCTCTTTTTTATTCTTATACGGTTTATATGATAGAGAAAAAAACGATTTGTGAAATTGTAGAAGATTGGTTGAAGGACAAAGATTACTTCTTGGTGGAGGTAACGGTGAGTCCTGATGACAAGATTGTGGTGGAGATCGACCACAAAGACGGTGTTTGGATAGAAGATTGTGTGGAGTTGAGCCGCTATATCGAATCCCGCCTGAACCGCGACGCGGAGGATTTCGAACTGGAAGTAGGCTCGGCCGGTATCGGACAGCCTTTCAAGGTACTTCAGCAGTACATGAACCACATTGGTGAGGAGGTAGAAGTGCTGACCAAGGATGGACGTAAACTGAGTGGCGTACTGAAGGAGGCCGATGAACAGCATTTTACGGTTACCATCCAGAAGAAAGTGAAGGAAGAGGGCATGAAACGCCCGAAGATGGTGGATGAAGACTTGAACTTTACGTACGAAGAAATAAAATATACTAAATACTTAATCAGTTTTAAATAAGATTATGGCCAAGAAAGAAGAGACTGTCAGCATGATTGACACATTTTCGGAGTTTAAGGAGCTGAAGAATATCGACAGAACCACGATGGTGAGCGTACTTGAGGAGTCGTTCCGTAGCGTGATTGCGAAAATGTTTGGTACGGATGAGAATTACGACGTCATTGTGAACCCCGATAAGGGTGACTTCGAAATCTGGCGTAACCGTGAGGTGGTTGCCGATGAGGACCTGACGAACCCTAATCTGCAGATATCCCTGAGCGAGGCACAGAAAATAGATGCTTCGTACGAAGTGGGTGAAGAAGTGACAGACGAGGTGAACTTCGCGAAATTTGGCCGTCGTGCCATCCTGAACTTGCGCCAGACGTTGGCCTCCAAGATATTGGAACTGGAAAAAGACAGCCTTTACAACAAATATATCGACAAGGTAGGAACGGTTGTGAATGCCGAAGTCTACCAGATTTGGAAGAAAGAAATGCTGCTGCTCGACGATGAAGGCAACGAATTGCTGCTGCCTAAGACCGAGCAGATACCGAGCGACTTCTATCGTAAGGGAGAAACAGCCCGTGCGGTGGTGGCTCGTGTAGACAACAAGAACAACAATCCGAAGATTATCTTGAGCCGTACTTCTCCCGTCTTCTTGCAGCGTCTGTTCGAGATGGAAGTGCCTGAAATCAATGATGGTCTTATTACCATCCGTAAGATAGCCCGTATCCCTGGCGAACGTGCCAAGATTGCTGTAGAAAGCTATGACGACCGTATTGATCCGGTAGGCGCATGTGTCGGTGTGAAGGGAAGCCGTATCCACGGTATTGTACGCGAACTTCGCAATGAGAACATTGATGTCATCAATTATACTTCGAATGTACAGCTGTTCATCCAGCGCGCGTTGAGTCCTGCCAAAATTTCTTCCATCCGCTTGAATGAGGAAGAACGCAAGGCAGAAGTGTTCTTGAAACCAGAAGAAGTTTCGTTGGCTATTGGTAAAGGTGGTTTGAACATCAAGTTGGCCAGTATGCTGACTGAATATACCATTGATGTCTTCCGCGAAATTGATGGAAATGTGGAAGATGAAGATATCTATCTGGATGAATTCCGTGATGAAATCGAAGGTTGGGTTATTGATGCAATCAAGGGTATCGGTATCGATACAGCCAAGGCTGTATTGAACGCTCCTCGTGAGATGCTGATTGAAAAAGCCGACTTGGAGGAAGAAACTGTAGACGAAGTGCTGCGCATTTTGAAACAGGAATTTGAAGAAGAATAATAGATGTGTTAATATATATGATTTGAATGTGCTAATGTACTGGTGAAAGCAGTGAGGCACATCGAGGAAGAGGGGCGATTTATTGGCACATTAGTACATTGGCACATTAAAATCATTAAAAGTAAAATATGACGATAAGGTTAAATAAAGTAACACGAGATTTGAATGTGGGAATTACGACGGCTGTTGAATTCTTACAGAAAAAGGGTTTTGTCGTAGAGGCAAATCCGAATACGAAAATTACCGATGAACAGTTTGAGTTGCTGAAAAAAGAATTCAGTACAGACAAGGATCTTAAAATGAAGTCCGAGCGCTTCTTGCAGGAACGTCAAACCAAAGAACGCAACAAAGCGTCTGTGGCTATCGAAGGCTACGAAACGAAGGATTCCGTGAAGGAAAAGGTGGAGGAAATTAAAACTGTAATTCCCGAAGATGTACGTCCTAAGTTTAAACCTGTAGGCAAGATTGATTTGGATAATCTGGGTAAGAAACCTGTGGTTGAGAAAGAAAAAGAAGTGGAAGAGCAGAAACCAGAACCGGTTGTAGAGCCAGTTCAACCGAAGCCGGAAGTTAAAGAAATGCCTTCGGAAGAGGTTGAGGCACAAGTTGCCGAAAAAGTTTCGGAAGTAGAGCCTGTTCAGGAAACCGTGGAAGAGAAAACAAGCGAAACGCCTGTGGAAGAACCTCAGACTCAGGATGTGACTGAAGAGGAACACCATTCGGATGAAACAACAGACGTGAAGGTGGAAAAAGAAGAGGAAGCTCCAGTTGAAGAAACAAAGTCGGCTGATAGCTCTGAGGAGATCTTTACAATTCGCAAACCTGAGTTCGTTTCGAAAATTAACGTTATCGGTCAAATAGACCTTGCTGCTTTGAATCAGTCGACTCGCCCCAAAAAGAAGTCGAAGGAAGAAAAGCGTAAAGAACGCGAAGAGAAGGAAAAACAGCGCCTTGACCAGAGACGTCAGATGAAAGAAGCCATCATGAAAGAAATCCGTCGTGAAGACAGCAAGATGAGGGATGAAAATGACGGTGAAGGCGGTGGTAAAAAGAAACGCGTTCGTATCAACAAGGAGAAAGTAGATATCAACAATGCTTCCAGCTATCAGAAAGGCGACCATCAGAAGGGTGGAAATGCCGCCGGACAGCAACAGGGGGGCAAGAAAAATAAGGATCGTTTCAAGAAACCTGTTATCAAACAGGAAGTCAGTGAGGAAGATGTTGCTAAACAGGTGAAAGAAACTTTGGCACGCCTCACATCGAAAGGCAAGAGTAAAGGAGCCAAATACCGCAAGGAGAAACGTGAACAGGCTGCCGACCGTATGCATGAGCTTGAAAGTCAGGAAATGGCTGATAGCAAAGTATTGAAGTTGACAGAGTTTGTGACAGCCAACGAGCTGGCCAATATGATGGACGTACCCGTTACGCAAGTCATCGGTACCTGCATGAGCATCGGTATCATGGTGTCCATTAACCAGCGTCTGGATGCCGAGACCATTAATCTGGTGGCTGAAGAATTCGGCTTTAAGACGGAATATGTAAGTGCGGAAGTGGCACAGGCCATCGTGGAAGAAGAGGATGCAGAGGAAGATTTGGAACCTCGTGCTCCGATTGTAACCGTGATGGGTCACGTAGACCATGGTAAGACATCGTTGCTCGACTATATCCGTAAGGCGAATGTGATTGCCGGTGAAGCGGGCGGTATTACGCAGCACATCGGTGCTTATCACGTGACGTTGGAAGACGGACGTAAGATTACGTTCCTTGATACGCCGGGTCACGAAGCATTTACCGCCATGCGTGCCCGTGGTGCCAAGGTGACGGATATTGCCATCATCATTGTGGCAGCCGACGATAACGTCATGCCGCAGACCAAGGAGGCTATCAACCATGCCATGGCTGCCGGCGTTCCCATCGTATTTGCCATCAACAAGATAGATAAGCCGACTGCCAATCCCGATAAGATCAAGGAAGAACTGGCCAACATGAATTTCCTGGTAGAGGAATGGGGCGGTAAGTACCAGTCTCAGGATATCTCGGCTAAGAAAGGTATTGGCGTTCCTGAATTGATGGAGAAAGTATTGTTGGAGGCTGAAATGTTGGAACTGAAGGCTAACCCCAATCGTAAAGCTACAGGATCTATTATCGAGTCGTCGCTTGACAAAGGTCGCGGTTATGTAGCAACTGTGTTGGTATCCAACGGAACGTTGAAAGTAGGTGATATCGTTTTGGCCGGAACCAATTATGGTAAGGTGAAAGCGATGTTCAACGAGCGTAACCAGCGAATGACACAGGCCGGTCCGTCTGAACCTGCTCTTATTCTGGGCCTGAACGGAGCCCCTGCCGCAGGTGATACGTTCCACGTGATTGAAACCGAACAGGAAGCACGCGAGATTGCCAACAAGCGTGAGCAGTTGCAGCGCGAACAGGGTCTGCGTACGCAGAAGATGCTGACGCTCGACGAAGTGGGCCGCCGTCTGGCATTGGGCGACTTCCACGAGCTGAATGTCATCGTGAAAGGCGACGTGGACGGTTCGGTAGAGGCCTTGAGCGATTCGTTGATCAAGTTGTCTACAGAACAGATCCAAGTCAACGTTATCCACAAAGGCGTGGGACAGATTTCTGAATCGGATGTATCCTTGGCTGCTGCTTCGGATGCCATTATCGTAGGCTTCCAGGTGCGTCCTTCGGGAGCTGCTGCCAAACTGGCCGAACAGGAGGGTGTAGATATCCGTAAGTATTCTGTCATCTATGATGCTATCGAGGAGGTGAAGTCTGCAATGGAGGGTATGCTTGCTCCGACATTGAAGGAACAGGTTACCGCTACTATCGAAGTGCGTGAGGTCTTCAATATCAGTAAGGTTGGCGTAGTAGCCGGTGCGATGGTGAAGACCGGTAAGGTGAAACGTACCGATAAGGCTCGTCTGATTCGTGATGGTATTGTGGTATTTACTGGCAATATCAATGCCTTGAAGCGCTTCAAGGATGATGTGAAAGAAGTCGGAACTAACTTTGAATGCGGTATTAGCCTGACTGGTTGCAACGACATCAAGGTGGGCGATGTCATCGAAACATTCGAAGAAGTGGAAGTAAAACAGACACTCTGATTCTGAATAGTTAGACTTTCAGCCGCAGACAACGCGGACGACACGGATTTTATGCTGCGCGAATCAATCGTGCTGCCGAGCTGTAGGAACGGGTGAAATCTGCGTTGTTGGTGTAGTCTGCGGCTGATTTATTTATATCATAAAAAGTATGACCACCATAGATATCATTATACTCGTCATTCTGGGGGCGGGAGCCATAGTGGGGTTTGCCAAAGGCTTTCTCAGACAGTTAGCTGGTTTGCTGGGGCTTGTAGCCGGTCTGTTGATCGCCAAGGCATTGTATGCTACCGTGGCCGAGCGGATATTTCTGCCGCTAACCGACTCGTTGACAGTGGCACAGGGCATCGCTTTCGTGGTTATTTGGTTGGCTGTTCCGCTGGCATTCCTGCTGTTGGCTTTGTTGTTGACCAAGGCGATGGAAGCCGTTTCGTTAGGATGGGTCAACCGTCTGCTGGGGGCCGGATTAGGCTTGCTGAAGTCTGCTTTGCTGGTAAGTCTGCTGATTTGTGTGGTCGAATATATTGATACGGACAATACGCTCCTGAAGAAAACAAAAAAGCGGGAGTCTGTGTTATATTATCCGTTGGAAAAGTTTGCAGGTGTCTTTTTACCTGCGGCTAAAGAAATGGCTGTCGAATTCTTATGACAGTGAAATTTTGATGAACTTGAATATAGACAAGATATGCGACAAGAAGAACCTAATAAATATGTCAAGGAACTTACGCAGGAAAAGTACAAGTACGGTTTCACGACCGATGTGCACACTGACGTCATCGAGAAGGGCTTGAACGAAGATATCATTCGCTTGATTTCCGAGAAGAAGGGCGAGCCCGATTGGATGCTGGAGTTTCGCCTGAAGGCTTATCGCCATTGGTTGACGCTGGAGATGCCTACATGGGCTCACCTCCGTATTCCTGAAATTGATTACCAGGCCATTTCCTATTATGCTGACCCTACCAAGAAAAAAGAAGGGCCGAAAAGTATGGACGAAGTCGATCCCGAACTGATCAAGACCTTCAATAAGCTGGGTATCCCTTTGGAAGAACAGATGGCATTGAGTGGTATGGCTGTGGATGCTGTGATGGATTCTGTCTCCGTGAAGACTACCTTCAAAGAAACATTAATGGAAAAAGGTATCATTTTTTGTTCCATGAGTGAGGCTATCCGTGAACATCCCGATCTGGTGCAGAAGTATTTAGGTTCTGTGGTGCCTTATCGCGACAATTTCTTTGCTGCGCTCAATTCTGCTGTGTTCTCTGACGGTTCTTTCGTTTATATTCCCAAAGGAGTGCGGTGCCCGATGGAATTGTCTACTTATTTTCGTATCAATGCGCGGGGAACGGGGCAGTTTGAGCGTACGCTCATTGTGGCCGATGATGATGCTTATGTCTCCTATCTCGAAGGCTGTACTGCTCCAATGCGTGATGAGAACCAATTGCATGCTGCTATCGTAGAGATTGTAGTACATGATCGTGCGGAAGTGAAATACAGCACTGTACAGAACTGGTATCCGGGTGATGCTGAAGGCAAAGGTGGCGTGTACAATTTCGTTACCAAACGTGGCATTTGTAAAGGTGTAGATAGTAAGCTGTCGTGGACACAGGTAGAAACGGGTAGTGCCATCACGTGGAAATATCCTTCTTGTATCCTGGCGGGTGATAATTCGATTGCTGAGTTTTACAGTGTGGCTGTAACCAATAACTACCAGCAGGCCGATACGGGTACGAAGATGATCCACATCGGAAAGAATACCCGTTCGACTATCGTCAGTAAAGGAATTTCTGCCGGACGGAGCGAGAACTCCTACCGTGGACTGGTACGTGTTAGCCCTAAGGCTGACAATGCGCGTAACTACAGTCAGTGTGATTCGCTCTTGTTGGGTGACAAATGCGGTGCACACACCTTCCCCTATATGGATATTCATAACGAAACTGCAGTGGTGGAACATGAAGCGACCACCAGTAAAATCAGTGAAGATCAGATATTCTACTGCAATCAACGTGGTATTTCGAGTGAAGATGCCGTAGGACTTATTGTGAATGGTTATGCCAAAGAAGTGCTCAACAAGTTGCCGATGGAGTTTGCCGTTGAGGCTCAGAAGCTGTTGAGTATTTCGTTGGAAGGAAGCGTGGGTTAAATAAAGAACGGATAATAAAGAATTAAGAATAAAATGAGTCGGATGAGGAAGACAGGATGAGGAAAGGCAACTTTCATTCTTTATTCTTCATTCTTAATGATAAAAATTATGTTAGAGATTAAAGACCTTCATGCCAGCATCAATGGCAAAGAAATATTGAAAGGCATCAACCTCACGATTCGTGACGGTGAGGTGCACGCCCTCATGGGACAGAACGGTGCCGGAAAAAGTACGTTGAGTAATGTTCTCGTGGGACATCCTGCTTATGAAGTGACACATGGTTCTATTACCTTCAATGGCAAAGATTTATTGGCCTTGTCACCCGAAGACCGTGCTCATGAAGGTATCTTCCTGTCTTTTCAAACACCTGTTGAGATTCCCGGTGTGTCAATGGTGAATTTTATGCGTACGGCTGTCAATGAGCAACGCAAGTATCGCCACCTGCCTGCCTTGTCGGCTTCGGAGTTTTTGAAACTGATGCGTGAAAAACGGGCTATTGTGGAACTGGATAGCAAGTTGGCCAACCGTTCTGTAAACGAAGGTTTCAGTGGCGGCGAGAAGAAACGTAATGAAATCTTTCAGATGGCGATGCTGGAGCCTACTTTCGCTATCCTTGACGAGACGGACTCCGGCCTCGACGTGGACGCCCTGCGCATCGTGGCCGAAGGCTTCAACAAGCTGCGCACGGAGCAGACGTCTGCAATGGTCATCACGCACTATCAACGCTTGTTGGACTACCTGAAGCCTGATGTGGTGCATGTCCTTCTAGGTGGCCGTATTGTGAAGACGGGCGGACCGGAATTGGCAACGGAAATCGAACGCCGCGGCTTCGACTGGATAAAAAAAGAGCAGTTAAATGAGGAGTGAGGAATTATGAGACCCGAACAACAATACATTGATCTGTTCTCGCAGTGTGAGGCTATGATATGCCAGCATAGTTGTGAGGTAATGAATGCTCCGCGTGCTGCGGCTTTCGCAGACTTTGAGCGCCTCGGTTTCCCTACCCGTAAGGACGAGAAATACAAATATACTGATATCAGTAAACTCTTTGACCCCGACTATGGGCTCAACCTGAAACAGCTTGACATCCCCGTTAATCCTTATGACGTGTTCAAGTGTGATGTGCCCAACATGAGTACTTCGCTCTATTTTGTCGTCAACGATGCCTTTTACGGCAAGGCGCTGCCCAAGTCGCACCTGCCCGAGGGCGTCCTCTTCGGCAGCCTGCGGCAGCTGGCGGTGGAGCATCCCGAATTGGTGAAGAAGTATTACGGGCGTTTGGCCGATACCGAGAAAGATGGCGTGACGGCCCTTAATACGGCCTTAGCGGAAGATGGCGTGTTGCTCTACGTGCCCAGTGGTGTGGTGGTAGAACGGCCCATACAATTGGTAAATATATTGCGCAGCGATGTCAATCTGATGGTAAACCGTCGCGTGCTTATCGTATTGGAGGACGGTGCACAGGCACGGATGCTGGTTTGCGACCACGCCATGGATGCCGTCAATTTCCTTGCTACGCAGGTGGTGGAAATCTTTGTGGGACGCGACGCTGTTCTTGACCTTTACGAACTGGAAGAAACCCACAACAGTACTGTACGTGTCAGCAATATGTATGTCCAGCAGGACAGCGGAAGCAACGTGTTGCTGAACGGTATGACCTTGACAGGCGGTACGACGCGCAACTCCGTCAATGTTACTTTGGCTGGCGAGGGAGCTGAAATCAATCTTTGCGGCATGGTTATCGCCGATAAGAACCAGCATGTAGACAACCATACTGCTATCGATCATGCTGTTCCTCGTTGTACATCGAACGAACTCTTCAAATACGTGCTCGACGATCAGGCTACGGGTGCTTTTGCCGGACTTGTTCTGGTGCGTCCTGGGGCACAGCATACCTCTTCGCAACAGACCAATCGGAACCTATGTGCTACGCGTGAAGCCCGCATGTACACGCAGCCGCAGCTGGAAATCTATGCCGATGACGTGAAGTGCAGCCACGGGGCGACGGTCGGACAGTTGGACGATGCAGCTCTGTTCTATATGCGACAGCGCGGCATTCCGATGCATGAGGCTCGTCTGCTGCTGATGTTTGCTTTCGTCAACGAGGTTATCGACACTATTCGTCTCGACGCCCTGCGCGACCGGTTGCACTTGCTGGTAGAGAAGCGCTTTCGTGGCGAGTTGAATAAATGTCAGGGGTGCGCCATCTGTAAATGAAATCAATGACAATTAATTGTTATTATTATGTATAATGTAGAAGAGATAAGGGCTGATTTTCCGATTCTCGCCCGTACTGTTTATGGCAAGCCACTGGTCTACCTGGACAACGGCGCTACTACCCAGAAGCCCCGATGCGTAGTTGATGCCATCACTGATGAATACTACAGCGTCAACGCCAATGTCCATCGCGGCGTTCACTTCCTTTCTCAGCAGGCTACTGAACTCCACGAAGCCAGTCGCGAGACTGTCCGCCGCTTCATCAACGCCCGCAGCACTAACGAAATCGTCTTCACCCGCGGCACCACGGAGAGCATCAACCTGCTTGCCTCCAGCTTCGGCGAAGCCTTCCTCGGCGAGGGCGACGAGGTCATCGTCTCCACCATGGAGCACCACAGCAACATCGTCCCCTGGCAGTTGCTGCAGATGCGCAAGGGCATCAAGCTTCGCGTCATCCCTATGAACGACTGTGGCGAGCTGCTGCTCAACGAATACGAACGGCTCTTCACCGAACGTACCCGCATTGTCTGCGTGACGCACGTTAGTAATGTACTTGGCACGGTCAATCCGGTCAAAGATATGATTGTCACTGCCCACGCTCACGGCGTACCCGTGCTGGTGGACGGCGCCCAGAGCATCCCTCATATGCCCGTCGATGTGCAGGCGCTCGATGCTGATTTTTATGTTTTTTCCGGACATAAGGTCTACGGTCCAACGGGTGTCGGCGTGCTCTATGGCAAGGAGGAATGGCTCGATAAACTGCCTCCCTATCAGGGCGGCGGTGAGATGATTCAGCACGTCTCTTTCGAGCGGACCACGTTTAATGAATTGCCCTTCAAGTTTGAGGCCGGCACACCCGACTATATTGGCACCACCGGACTGGCCCGCGCACTTGATTACGTTATGACCCTTGGCATGGACCGCATTGCCGCTTACGAGCACGATCTGACTGAGTACGCAACTCGTCGCCTGAAGGAAATCCCCGGCATGCGCATCTTCGGTGAGGCTGCCGAGAAGGGGAGCGTTATATCCTTTCTTGTGGGCGACATCCACCATTTCGATATGGGTACTTTACTCGACCGTCTCGGTATTGCCGTCCGTACGGGGCATCACTGCGCTCAGCCGTTGATGCAGCGCCTTGGCATTGAGGGTACTGTCCGTGCTTCGTTTGCCCTGTATAATACGAAGGAAGAAATTGATGCGTTGGTTGCCGGTGTGGAGCGGGTCAGTCGGATGTTTTGATCGGGTGTTGAAAAATAACGGCTCGCTGCAACTTTTTGCCACTGCGCTGCGTCTAATAGGAGCAAATGACTTTTTAAAACGAACGAATTATGTTACTGACAACAACCTCTATGATTGACGGCGGGAAAATCACCCGCTACTATGGCATCGTTTCCGGCGAAACCATTATCGGTGCCAATGTTTTCCGCGATCTCTTTGCCAGCATCCGTGACATTGTGGGTGGGCGCAGTGGTTCTTACGAAGAAGTGCTCCGCGAGGCCAAGGAAACGGCCTTGCGCGAGATGGAAGAGCAGGCGCGCGCACTAGGTGCCAACGCCGTCATCGGCGTCGACCTAGACTATGAGACCGTGGGCGGTAGTGGCTCTATGCTGATGGTGACCGCTGCAGGTACGGCTGTGACGGTGGAGTGACGCTTCTGAGCCTCCCACATTGGACACGAGGGCGAGACACGTTCCGCAACGCTTTGATGCGAGGTACATGTTTCGTCCTCGTTTCGTTTTTCATTTTCACGACATATTTCTGCCTGCTTTCGACAGTGCCTAAGGAATAGTTCGTAGCGATGGTCCGTCCTTTGAAGTAGGCTGGCAGAGGCGTTGTCTTGTTTGTAGGTAAGAAGGGTTTTGGTTTTTGTTTTTTAACAGGATATAGCTTTTGCTCAGGCGATATTCATGGCGTACGGATTTGCTTTTTTCATTCTAAATCCATATTTTAGCGCAATCAATCATTTCGAACCTTTAAAATTGAGAATGCTATGGACCAACTGCTTTTCTGGCTGGTGCCGGCAGCTTCCGTGCTGGCTCTCGGCTTTGCCTGGCACTTCCATCGCCAGATGATGAAACAGAGTGAGGGTACGCCTCAGATGATTAAAATTGCCGCAGCGGTACGCCGAGGCGCCATGTCTTATCTCAAGCAGCAGTACAAGATTGTGGGCTGGGTTTTCTTAGGCCTTGTTATCCTGTTCTCAGTCATGGCTTATGGCTTTGATGTGCAGAACCACTGGGTACCCATCGCCTTTCTGACGGGTGGTTTCTTCTCGGGCTTGTCGGGCTTTTTGGGCATGAAGACGGCTACGTATGCTTCGGCTCGTACGGCCAATGCTGCCCGACAGTCGCTGAATGGTGGTCTACGCATTGCCTTTCGCAGCGGCGCGGTGATGGGGCTGGTTGTTGTGGGATTAGGTCTGCTGGACATTTCATTTTGGTATTTGCTGCTAAACGCTGTTATTCCGGCGGACGTGCTGACGCCGACGCACAAGCTTTGCGTCATCACGACCACGATGCTGACCTTCGGCATGGGCGCGTCGACGCAGGCGCTGTTTGCCCGCGTGGGCGGCGGCATCTACACGAAGGCGGCCGACGTCGGCGCCGACCTCGTGGGTAAGGTCGAAGCCGGCATCCCCGAGGACGACCCGCGCAACCCCGCCACCATTGCCGACAACGTGGGCGACAACGTGGGCGACGTGGCCGGCATGGGCGCCGACCTCTACGAAAGCTATTGCGGCTCCATCCTCGCCACGGCGGCACTGGGTGCGGCGGCTTTCATCCACTCGGGCGACACGATGATGCAGTACAAGGCCGTCATCGCCCCGATGCTGATTGCGGCGGTGGGCATCCTGCTCTCCGTCATCGGCATCTTCTCGGTGCGCACCAAGGAGAACGCCACGATGAAAGACCTGCTCGGCGCGCTGGGCTTCGGCACGAACCTCAGTTCGGTACTTATCGTTGTGGCTACGTTCCTTATCCTCTGGCTGCTTAAGCTCGATAATTGGATGTGGATTTCCTGTTCTGTCGTCGTGGGGCTGCTGGTAGGCATCGTCATTGGTCGTTCGACGGAGTACTATACTTCGCAATCCTATAAACCCACACAGCGCTTGAGTGAAAGCGGTAAGACAGGGCCGGCTACGGTCATTATTTCGGGCATCGGGTTGGGTATGCTTTCTACAGCCATTCCAGTAATTGCTGTGGTGGTGGGTATCATTGCTTCCTATCTCTTTGCCTCAGGCTTTGATTTCAGTAATGTAGGTCTTGGTCTGTACGGAATCGGTATTGCTGCTGTAGGTATGCTTTCCACGCTGGGTATCACGCTGGCTACAGATGCTTACGGTCCTATTGCCGACAACGCCGGTGGTAACGCTGAAATGTCCGGACTGGGCGCCGAGGTACGCAAACGTACTGATGCCCTTGATTCGCTAGGCAATACGACGGCTGCTACGGGTAAGGGCTTTGCTATCGGCTCTGCCGCACTGACAGGGCTGGCATTACTTGCGTCGTATGTCGAGGAAATCCGCATTGGCCTGACCCGCTTGGGAACGAACGAAATCTTTGTAGGTGATAAGGCTATTCCACTCCAGGATGCTACATTCTTCGATTTTATGCATCACTATGATGTGACGCTGATGAATCCGAAAGTCCTTTCGGGCATGTTCATCGGTTCAATGATGGCCTTTCTCTTCTGCGGTCTGACGATGAACGCTGTAGGACGTGCTGCTGCACACATGGTGGACGAGGTGCGTCGTCAGTTCCGCGAAATCAAAGGTATCCTCACGGGTGAGGCTGAACCCGATTATGCACGGTGCGTAGCCATATCGACCAAAGGTGCACAACGTGAGATGGTGGTGCCATCGCTCATAGCCATCATTGCTCCTATTCTGACAGGCCTTATCTTTGGCGTACCGGGTGTATTAGGGTTGCTTATCGGCGGATTGAGCAGTGGCTTTGTACTGGCTATCTTCATGGCAAACTCGGGTGGTGCTTGGGACAATGCCAAGAAATACGTGGAGGAAGGTAACTTCGGCGGTAAGGGCAGCGACGTGCACAAGGCCACCGTGGTGGGCGACACCGTGGGCGACCCGTTCAAGGATACCTCCGGCCCCAGCCTGAACATACTCATCAAGCTGATGTCGATGGTGGCCATTGTGATGGCCGGGCTGACCGTGGCGTGGAGTGTGTTCTAAGTCGGCACGGGTAACATAGTTTTGTTTTAACAGACAAGTTGACGAGGAGATACAGTCCGCAAGGCAGTACCTTGTCAGCTTGTCCTTTACATTTGCTTAAAAATGGTTTCGAGATACGTGTTAAATCATTATTGGGTTATATTAGCTCTGTTTGGAGTGTCGTTTGCCGATAGGGTGCAAGCGGATGATACGGTGTTGAATATTGATTCGGTATTGCATGTGTTGGATTACGAGATGAGCCAGTGTGATGTATACATGCAGAAAAAGGAAGAAAAACTGGTTTCGTTGAAGACCTTGTTGCGCCAATCGGTCGACGATCATCATTGCTTTGCTTTGTGTAATGAACTGTTTGAAGAATACAAGCATTACCAGTACGATTCTGCTTATGTGTATGCCGTGCGTTCCTTGCGGCTGGCGGAGCAGTTGCAGCAGCCCGAGTCGATTGCGCTGGCCAAGAGCAGTCTGATTTTTTGTTATACGGCAGTGGGCTTTTACAAGGAAGCCGACGAAGTGAACAGGGAATTTTCGGTGGAAGGACTGACTCCGCAGATGTTGGAACATTATTATTTTCAATGCCTGTATTTATATCAGAATATGCGCGATTTTGCGGTGGGTAACGACAGCCTCTGGCAACATTACGAGTACTTACGCGAACAGGCGCGTGCACAGGTGCTGATGAATGCCGACAAGAATACGGACGAATACCAGCGGAATCACTCGAAAGACATGCTTTCGGTGGAGTTCCTTTCGCCAGACTCGATGATTGAGAGGCGGAAGCTGTTGCTGGACAAGTATTCGCTGTCGCTACACGACCAGGCTGTGCAGTACTTCATGATAGGCGAGATGTGCGACAAGCTGGGACGGCGAACCGAAGCCACCTATTACATGGCACTTTCCGCCATCAATGACATCCGTTCCATTACGCGCGAGACCTCTGCCGGCAAGACACTCGCTTCCTATATGTACGAGGCGGGCGACATTGACCGTGCCACCCGTTACATACACCGGGCGCAGAGCGATGCCAACTTCTACAATACACGTATCCGTAAGATGGAAATCAACTCCATCTTGCCGCTTATTGAAAGCAGACGTTACGAGCAGATGAGCCGCCAGCGGAATTTTTCGTTTGCCTTTGGTGCTTTTGTCTTGCTTACTTTGCTGCTGTTGGTCATCTTGTATGTCATTCTAAAGAAGAAGAACCGCAGCTTGCGCGAGGCAAGGAATGAAATCGAGCAGAAAGCCCGTGAGCGCGATGCGGTCAACCGGCAGTTGTCCGTCATCAATATGCAGCTGCAAGAAGCCAATGAGATAAAAGATAGCTATATCGTCCAGTCTCTATATGGTGATTCGTCTTTTGTGAACGAGGTTGAAGAAAAATGCAAGCAGATGGAACGTAAACTGAAAGCCAAGCAGTATGACGATTTGCTGTCTGTCATTCACGGAATCAACATCAGACAAGAGCGTGAGCGCATGTCTTCATCGTTTGATGCCGCTTTCTTGAAACTGTTTCCTACCTTCTTGGAGGAATACAACAAACTTTTTCCAGAGGAATATCAGGCTTGTCTGACCGATAGTGGCATGTTGCCCACCGAAGTACGTATCTTTGCCTTAATGCGGTTGGGTATTGCCGACACGGCATTGGTGGCCAAATACCTGAATATTTCGCAAAATACGATTTATGTCTACAAAGCTAAGGTAAAAGCTAAATCGCTCGTTTCAAAAGAAGAATTTGACAATCGTATTTTGCGTATTTGTAAACTTCAGGGATCTTAATTTTATATTGATTCATATTTTATATTTAGTTGATTTATAGTGATGTAATGTAAAAAGTAGTATTAATAAGACCTTAATTGGTTGCTCCCGGAAGATATCTTATCTACCTTTGCATGTAAACAAATGAACCACATTGTTTAACTTTAAAATGTAAAGTAAAGCTATGAGAAGAAAATTCCGTAAACTGGTTTTTTTATTATGCTTGTTGTTTGTGCTTGGAGGACTGGCTCAAACTGCGTGGGCGCAGCAATTAAGCGTAAAGGGAGTAGTGACAGACGCAGCTACTCAAGAAACACTTCCTGGAGTAAACATCCAAGTTAAATCTACAACAAAAGGTTGCATTACTGATTTAGACGGGCAGTTTGTGCTCGAGGGGGTAGGCAAAAATGATGTGCTGATAGTGTCCTACATTGGTTACAAAACTGTCGAAGTGCCGGTGAATGGGCGTACAGAGCTGAAAATTGCCTTGGGTGAAGACACTGAGATGTTGACCGAAGTGGTGGTTATTGGCTATGGTACGATGGATAAGAAAGAACTGACTTCAGCCATTTCGCACGTTTCTCAAAAAGATTTTCTTGCCGTGAGCAGTATTGACCCTACCATGATGATTCAAGGCAAAGTGCCCGGAGTGTCTATTACCAATACCGGTGCGGGCGACCCTAACAACCAAGCCAGTATTCAGATACGTGGCGTTTCGTCGCGTGCGGCAGGTTTGGGCCCGTTGATTGTAATTGACGGTGTGCCTGGAGGTAATCTTACAAATCTTAATCCAAATGACATTGCCAGTTTCGATATATTGAAAGACGGCGCGGCTTCGGCTATTTATGGTACACGGGGTTCCAACGGTGTTATCCTGATTACGACTAAGAAAGGTAGCAAGGACGGCAGCATACATACATCTTATACCGGCACATTCTCGTTCGATGTGATGAAGAAAGAACTGGATATGCTTACTGCACAGGAATACCGCGACTTGCGTTCGGATTCTTCGGTAGGTTATGATTTGGGTGGTAACGAAAATTGGCTGGATGCCGTAAGCCAGACAGGATTTAGCATGCAGCATACGCTGACTTTAAGTGGCGGAAACGACCGTACTTCCTACCGTGTAAGTGCCGATTATCGCGATGCACGCGGTATCGACCTTCGTTCAGGGCGTGAAGAATATGGTGCACGTGCTTCTTTAAACCATACAACGGCTGATGGATTGTTTACGTTTACCGTTAACATCGCTCCACGTATCGCTTATCGTGACCAAGCTGCGTGGGATGTGTTCCGCAACGCTATTGAGGCCAACCCTACCACGCCAATCCGTGACCCTCAAGATCCTTCAAAATATTATAACTTCCAAGGGCAGACGGCAGGATACAATCCTGTGGAACTGATGGCTTTGGAGGAAGACAAAGGAGAAACCAAGTTGCTTGACTGGGATGCTACGGCCCGTTTGAACCTGTTGCCTTTGTTGCTGAAAGACAAGACCGGCAATCATTCACTGAACACACAAATCACATTTGCCGATCACCAATATGACAACTTTAACGGCTGGTTCCGTCCTTCTACCAGTACGTTGTGTATAAATGCCGGACGTGACGGAGAGGCTTCTCGCTCGTATAGCAAGGAACGCCAACACGTGTTGGAGTGGATAACTAACTACCAGACATCTTTCGGTGGGCACAACCTGAAGGCTATGGCCGGTTACTCTTACCAGTATTCGCAATATTCTGGGTTGAATGCTTCAAACAAGGATTTCTCCAACGATGGTTTGGGATTCAACAATATTGGCTCGGGTGAATATGCTAAAGATGAAGGCGAAGTGGGAATGGGCTCTTATAAGAATGATTCAAAACTCATAGCATTCTTTGGTCGTATCAGTTACGATTACAAGGGCAAGTATCTGATGACAGCTTCACTGCGCCATGAAGGCTCTTCAAAGTTTGGAGCCAACAACAAGTGGGGTAACTTCCCCGCCGTTTCACTCGGATGGCGTATTTCGGAGGAGTCGTTTATGAAGGGTATTGACTGGATTAATGATTTGAAGCTGCGCGGTGACTTCGGTATTACCGGAAACCAAGAATTCGACAGCTATAAGTCGCTGAGTACAATGTCGCCTTTTGGTTATTACTACTACAATGGACGCTATTTCCAGGTATGGGGTCCGTCAAAGAACGTAAATCCTGATTTGAAATGGGAAAAAGGAAAGAACTGGAACATAGGTATTGATTTTGCCCTCTTCAAGAACCGAGTGTACGGTTCTATCAATTACTTCAACCGCCGTCAGCAAGACTTGTTGGGTGATTACAAAGTGTCGGTTCCTCCCTACTTGTTTGACACAACGTTTGTCAATGTAGGTACAATGAAGAATACTGGTTTGGAAATAGATATTACTTGGGATGCTGTGAAGACCAAAGACTTTGATTATTCAGTGTCAGTAGTCGGTTCGACCATGGGTAATGAGTTTGTTGATTTCAGTAACTCGGAATATGTGGGACAAGATTTCTACGACGTAGTGGGTACTGAGGATCCCTATCCTTACCATTACTTGCAGCGCATTGAGAAAGGGAAGCGTTTAGGAAACTTTTATATGTTCAAATATGCCGGTATCGATGAACAGGGCAACTGGATTGTGTATGACAAGGACGGAGATATGATTAAAGCCGACCAGGCTACGGATGAAGACCGCCAGATTGTAGGCAACGGACTTCCTAAGTTTACTGGTTCTATGACTCATAATTTCCGTTATAAGAATTTCGACCTCTCCATTTTCTTCCGTGGCGCTTTTGGGTATGATATCTTTAACATCCATGATTTTTACTATGGCACCAAGAGCTTCATTGGTAACGTGCTGAAGAAAGCGTATGAGAAGAATGCACAGATTACTGTCAACCCGGTAGTAAGTGATTATTTCTTGGAGCGCGGCGATTACGTGAAGCTGGATATGTTGACTTTGGGCTATACCTTCAATCCTCAATGGAAATACCTGAAGAAACTACGTGTTTATGGTACCGGGAAGAACCTGTTGACTTTCACTAAGTTTAGTGGCGTAGATCCTTCTACCTATCAGGTGAACGGACTGAATCCGGGGGGTACCGGTTCGCGCAGTTACTATCCGTCGAGCCGCCAGTTTATTGTAGGTGTGCAGATTGATTTCTAAGATTCCTTAAAATTAAATGAATATGAAAGTCTTAAAAAAAATATATATAGCCGCAACGGCATTAGCTACCGTGTTTGCAACCGGTTGCACCAATTTGGATGAAACCCTTTACGACCAAGTGGGTTCCCAGAACTATTACAATACCCAGATGGATGTGGTACGTGCTACATTCCGTCCTTTTGAACATGCTTTCTGGAGCATACAGTCGCGACATGTTTTGAACGAGCTCTCGGCCGACCAGTTGATAACGCCTACGCGCGACGGATGGTGGGATGACGGAGGACGCTGGCGTCGTTTGCATTACCATACTTGGACGATTGAAGACGGCGATGCACAGACTGAATGGAACGGATGTTTCCAAGGTATCATGCAGGCCAACTATGTGATTGAAGACCTCAGTTCGTTATCGTCCGAGAAATTTGGTTTTACGGATGACGAGTTCAACAACCTCAAGGCACAGTGCCGAGCATTACGCGCTTGGTTTTACCTGAGATTATTGGATGCTTTCCGCAACGTCCCGTTGGCAGTAAGCTTCAATGATGTATCTTTGAACTCTGAAGGACAAGTAGAGCCGAAAGTCATTTTTGAATTCATTGAGTCGGAGCTGAAAGAATGCCTGAATTTGCTGACTACGAAAGAGACATTGGGAGGTAACCAAGGTATCCAGGGACAATGGACCAAAGCAGCGGCTGCCTCTTTGTTGGTACGGCTTTACCTCAATGCAGAGACCTATATCGACGAAAACCGCTATGCCGATTGTGCCACTTACGCCCAGGAAATTTTGGACGGCAAGTATGGCAAGTACGAATTGGCTGCCACTTGGGATGCTCCGTTCGATTGGAATAACGAGACATGCGACGAAGTCATCTTTGGATTCCCTGCATCACAGGGCTACTCTTATTGGCACTATCAAGGCGATACCTATTGGTGGACTGTGCCGGCGCGCATCCGTTTCTACTTCAACGACTCCAAGGCAAAGGCGGGTGATCATAACTGTAAGTATGCTGCTTCACCCAGCTATGACTTGAGTGGCAATTTGTATGAGTACACGTTGGGTATGCCTATCCAGAAGTTCCGCAAATATCCTGAAGATGAACGTTTGAAATTGTATAGGAACTTGGGCAATAATACTCGTGAAGGAATGTTCCTTTACGGCAAGCTGCCCTACACGGATGAAAACGGTGAACTGAAGTATGTACCTTCTCCTAATTCAGATTATGATTTGTGTATCCGCGATGCCGTTGGAAAGTTCCACGGACTTCCCGAAGGACAGTATCCAGACGATAAGACCAGTAACCTCACAACGGGCGATCACAATTCAGGATGGCACTTCTGTAAGTATCCTTTCTATAGTGACGAAGATGACCAGCAGATGGAATCTGACTTTACTGAAATCCGCCTGGCTGAGATTGTCTACTCATTGGCTGAATGCAAATTCCGCCAAGGTGATGTAGAGGGAGCGGCCAAGTTATTGAACAGTGTGCGCAAGCGCAACTATCCGGCGGAAAGCTGGACACGTAACCTTTATGCACCCGAAGGACAAGCCCAACTTACTGAGAGCGAATTGCTGGATGAGTGGGGACGCGAGTTCTTTGCTGAAGGACGCCGCCGCATTGATCTTATCCGTTTTGGACAGTTCAACAGTGGACGTTGGTGGGATAAGGAGGCTGATTCCGATAATCATACCGAGATTTTTGCCATTACGCGCGACGTGTTGAATGCGAACCACAACTTGAAGCAAAATCCCGGATACGACAAATAAATCTCATAACTAAAAAAGACTCATTCTTATGAAACAGCTATATCATTTTGTACAGGCAGCCGTGCTGCTGCTGACTATAGCCTTGGCTGGTTGCGAAGGGGAAAAAGACCTGATAGTCATCGAAGGAAATCTGCCTATCAAAACCGAAACGTTCTATATGGTAGGCGACGCCACTCCGGCAGGGTGGGATATCAGTAACCCTACGGCTTTGACGCCGACGGAAGCCGATCCGTTGGTTTTCGTGTATGAAGGATATCTGAATACCGGCGAATTGAAATGCTGCTTGGTGACGGGCAGTTGGGATGCGCCGTTCGTACATCCGGCTACGCAAGGACGTGAGATAAACCAGAGCGGCATCAATGCCGAAGTATTCTTGATGTACGCCGGAGGCGAAGATTTGAAGTGGAAGGTTACCACAGCGGGAACCTACAACCTGACCTTCGACCTTCGTAACTGGACCATGTCTGCATCTTATTTGGGCGAATAATTGCTAAGACGATATGTATGGACGTCGTTTTTAAACTATTCTTGTTGGGAAGTTTGCTTTGGGCAAACTTCCTGCCCGTCCATTCCCGCGACAGCAAGTTTACCCGCAAAGGTACCGGTCCGATGTATTGGATGGCCTACGAGTATTGCTACGACAACAACCGTCCTCTGCCCGAAGACCGTTACAAGAAGAACATTGATTGGATGGACACGCATCTGAAAGCGTATGGCTATGATATGATATGTACTGACGGGTGGATAGAACAGGCGCAAACGATAGATGCCAACGGATACATCACCAAGTACAACAGTGATTGGCAACATGACTTCAGCTATTGGAGTGATTACATCCGTGGCAAAGGGATGAAGTTCGGCGTCTACTACAACCCGATGTGGCTGACACGTACCGCGTGGGAACAAGACTGTCCGGTGGCAGGCGCGGAAACCACCGCCCGTCAAATCGTGGGGAAGAACAGTTTCAACGCCGATTTGTATTGGGTGGATACCGCCCGTCCCGGAGCCGAGCAGTGGATAAAGGGATATGTGCGCCATTTCATCGACTTAGGAGCCACTTACCTGCGCATTGATTTCCTGGAGAATTACGAGCGGAATTACGGTTCGGACAAATACGTGCAAGCCTTGGAATGGATTAAGGAGGAAGCAGGCGATGAGATTTTTATCAGCCTGGTGATGCCCAACTGTTTCAGTCACGGCAAGAACGAAATACCGTATGGCGACATGATACGCATCAGTGACGATTGCTTCAAAGGCGGATGGGATTTTGTGAGTGGACGCCGGAGGGGCGAACGTCAGGAAAACTGGCCGCAATACGGCAATGCGTTCGATGGCTTCATCGGATTCTCTGACATAGCGGCCCCCGGCCGGTTGATTATGGACGGAGATTTTATGCGCATGAACACTATGGCCGATATGAACGAACGCCGTTTCCTGTTCTCGTTGATGGTTGTCACAGGCTCTGCACTGGCCGTTTCAGACCAGTTTGACACGGCGACGGAGGAGTGCTTGCAGGTCTATCGGAACAAGGAACTGATAGAACTGAACAAGGCTGGCTTCTGTGCCAAACCGTTATCCCAAGATGTCAAGAGCAAAGACAGTTCCCGATGGGTTGGGAAATTGCCTTGCGGCGATTGGATTGTCGCTTTTTTCAACCGTGAAGATGTAGCGGACGAATACCGCATAGATTTCGGGAAAGAACTGGATATCGAAGCGGGAAAAGCGGGAAATGTGCGTGACCTTTGGACACATCAGGACATGGGCGCTATGGAAGGCTTCTATTCTGTGACGTTAGAGCCTCATAGTTGTCAAGTAATACGTATAACAAAGTAATTAGTGATGAAATTGGCAACAGTTTTCAATATGGGTATTTGGATGATAGTCCTGGCATTCCTTTTAGGAGGATGCCAGGATTCTGGAAGCGGTTCTTTGCAGGAGCCGCAGGAGCCTGAAACGGACATTCACGTTTACAAAGCCCCGTTGTATTGGAGTGTGTACGAATATTGTTGGAACCAGAGCAAGAACGGAGTGGCCAATGAGGATATGGACATCAGCCCGGACGAATGGGACAAAATAATCGACTGGGTGGCACGCGACCTGAAGCCTTACGGATACGATATGATATGCACCGATGGCTTTATTCCGATGATAGCCGACGATGAATCGGGATATATGACCCGTTATGGAAGCATGCCGCTGGAGGAACTCATTGCCAGATGCAAGGCAAGGGGTCTGAAAGTGGGCGTCTATGACAACCCCTTGTGGCTGCACGGACCCGATGACACCCCGATACCGGGCACGGACGTGACCTTTGGCGATTTGAAATACAAGCCGGGCGACAAGATTGACAATCCCGGCCGTGACGACACCTGGTTCAACTGGGTGGTGGCCTCGCACAAAGGTGCCAGGGAATATGTGGACGGATTCTTCAAGCATTTTTCAGAAATGGGGGTGGATTATATCCGCATTGATTTCCTGAGCTGGTATGAAAACGGGCAAGACCGTTCAATGGGCGTCGTGGGACGTGGCTACGGACGCGAAACCTATCGGCTGGCCTTGCAGTACATCTGTGAATCGGCACAAAAGTATGGCGTGTTTACTTCATTGGTCATGCCTCACCTGTTCGACCATGCCGACCTGGAGAAACGCTACGGCAACATGGTGCGCATCGTGGCCGATACGGGCGATGGAGGGTGGGGACATTTCTCTGCCAACGAACGGGGGAAGATTTATGGCTCCTGGCCCGCAAGCATGAATATGTTCGACGGATTTCTCCACTTCTCCGATGTGAGCGGACGGAACGGCGTGATTCTTGACGGTGACTTTATCCGCCTGAACACCTTCGGTACGGACGAGGAGAAACAGTCGGTCATCTCGTTGCAACTGATGGCCGGAGGCCCCGTGACTGTGGCCGACCAGTATCACACGATAGGCGACAACCTCCGCTTCTACCAGAACAGCGAATTGCTGGCCTTGAACGCCGACCGCTTTGTCGGGAAGCCGCTTGCCGCCGACCGCTGGGACAGCCGGAGCCAAATTTGGTACGGGCAACTCACTGACGGCGATTGGGTGTTGGGGCTTTTCAACCGGGAAGACAGCAGGCAGAAACGTTCTGTGGAGTTTGCTGAGCTGGGCATCGAAGGCTGCATGGACGTGCGCGACTTATGGACACACACCGACGAAGGCGAAGCCTCGCGACTGGAAGTGGAGCTGCCTCCGCACGGTTGCAAAATAGTTAAACTGAGTAAGAAATAATGTATCTTGAGTAATCATTTTAAACCAAACAACATGAGACCTTTTTTCAAAACCATCTGTCTGGCCTTGTCAGCCTCTTTCATGGGCTTACTGGCACAGGCACAAGAAAGCACAGTACAGTCGGTCACGTCGCCCGACGGAAACCTGACCCTCTGTTTTGAACTGGCCGAAGGAGGAGCGCCTCGCTATTCATTGCAATATAAAGGCAAGGATGTGGTCAAACCCAGCGGGATGGGCTTCCGGCTGAAGGACGGCACGGCCCTGGTAGATTATTTCAGGCTGGTGAAAGCATCTCAAAGCGAGAAAGACGAGACGTGGAAACCCGTGTGGGGCGAAGAGAACAAAATACGCGACCATCACAAAGAACTGCTGGTGGAATTGGAGCAAACCTCTTCCAAACGGTTGATGAACATCCGTTTCCGTGTATTCGACCACGCCTTGGGCTTCCGTTACGAGTTTCCGCAACAGCGTAACCTGAGCTACTTCGTCATTACCGACGAATGTACGCAGTTTGCCATGACCGGCGACCACACCGCCTGGTGGATTCCCGGTGACTATGACACGCAGGAGTATGACTACACACGCAGCCGCCTGAGCGAGATACGCGGCCTGATGACCGGGTCCATCACCGGCAACCTGTCGCAAACCAGCTTCTCGCCCACCGGCGTACAGACGGCCCTGATGCTGAAGAGTGACGACGGCCTGTACATCAACCTGCACGAAGCCGCTTTGGTGGACTATCCGTGTATGCACCTCGACCTGGACGACAAGAACTTTGTCTTTACCTCCTGGCTTACGCCTTATCCCAATGGCGACAAGGCTTATATGCAATCGGCCTGCCGCACGCCTTGGCGTACGGTCATTGTCAGCGACGACGCCCGCGACATCCTCGCTTCGCGCGTCACGCTGAACCTGAACGAGCCCTGCAAGCTGGAAGAAACATCCTGGATAAAGCCCTGCAAGTACATGGGCGTCTGGTGGGAAATGATTACCGGCAAAAGCGAGTGGAGCTACACTTACGATGCGCCCAACATCCATCTGGGCCAGACAGACTATACCAAACTGAAACCCCACGGACGCCATGGCGCCACAACCGAAAACGTGAAGCGGTACATTGATTTCGCGTCAAAACACGGCTTTGACGCCCTGTTGGTGGAAGGATGGAACATCGGTTGGGAAGACTGGTTTGGCAACGCCAAGGACGAAGTGTTCGACTTCGTGACGCCGTATCCTGATTTCGACCTGCCGGGCATCCGCGACTATGCCAAGCAGAAAGGCATCAAGATGATTATGCACCACGAGACGTCTTCTTCCATCCGCAACTACGAGCGCCGCATGGACGAGGCCTACCGCTTTATGAAAGAAAACGGCTACGATGCCGTGAAGAGCGGCTATGTGGGCAACATCATTCCTCCCGGACAGAACCACTACAACCAATGGCACGTCAACCACTACCTGTATGCCGTGAAGAAAGCGGCCGAATACAAAATTATGGTCAACGCCCACGAAGCCGTGCGTCCCACCGGCTTGTGTCGCACTTATCCTAACCTTATTGGCAACGAGTCGGCGCGCGGTTCAGAGTATCAGGCTTTCGGAGGCAGCAAGCCCGGCCACACGGCCATCCTGCCCTTCACACGACTGATAGGCGGCCCCATGGACTACACTCCCGGCCTGTTTGAAAACGACATAAAGAAGTACAACCCCAACAACTCTTCGTGGGTGAACACAACGTTGTGCAACCAGCTCTCACTGTACGTCAGCATGTCGAGCCCGTTGCAGATGGCAGCCGACCTACCCGAAACCTACGAACGATTTATGGATGCCTTCCAGTTCATCAAGGACGTGGAGGTGGATTGGGACCAGAGCTGGTATCTGGAGGCCGAACCGATGGAGTATGTCACCGTGGCGCGCAAGGCCAAAGGGAAAGACCTGTGGTTTGTGGGCGGCACCAACGGCGAGCAGCCCCGCACTTCAGTGGTCAGCCTGGACTTCCTGCCTGCGGGCAAGTACGAGGCCACCATCTACCAGGACGGCAAGGATGCCCATTATAAGGAGAACCCTCAAAGCTATGTTATTAGTACCAAGAAGGTGACTCCCAAAACTAAACTGAAAATCTGGACGGCGGCCGGTGGCGGATATGCCGTCAGCATTCGGCCGCTATAACCTTCGTTCCCTTTGGGGAGCAGCCGTCCTCGTTGCGGTCAAGGGCCTGTATTCCTCCTTGTCGGCGCGAGTGAAGGCAGACAGTTTGTGAGGCAGATTGTACGACTGGTTGTTTTCAGCCGGCCTGATATCCTTATTATACCGGATGGTTTGTGAAACATCTCTTTTTGTCTGAAAGCGGAAAGAATGTTTTTCAAGCCATTCGGTTGTTTTTATTATTCTTGTAGAGCGTAAGCGGCCGTTATAATATCAAAGCGGTTGATGTCGGTGTCTCTCTCACGGATAAGGTAGAACTGAACCCGGCCCCAGCCTGAACATCCTCATCAAGCTGATGTCGATGGTGGCCATTGTGATGGCCGGGCTGACCGTGGCGTGGAGTATTTTCTAAAAGCTACAGAACAGCGTCACCAGAAACGGGACGCTGAAGTCCGTTACAAATCCGTGGAAGATAGACACAACGACGAATTCCTGCCCCGAAACGCGGGTGATGACGGGCAACGTCGTATCCATCGTCGTGGCGCCTCCGGCGGAGATAGGAGCTAACGGGCCGAACCATCGGGCCAGCAATGGAGCAGCAAGTAGTGTTAACAACTCGCGGCTAATGTTGGCCAGCAGTGCAATGGTGCCCAGCTCGGCGCCGCGATATTCGGTGATGAAGATACTCGACAGGGAGTAATAGCCGAAACCCGAACCGATGGCGAGGCAGTCCGTCAGGCTACGATGCGTCAGCAGCAGGCTTACGACAGCTGTTCCCGCCAGTGTACCGAGGATAGTCATTACGGGTAAAAATATTAGTCGTGGGTTTAGTGAACGGAAGTTTTTCAGCGTCTGAGGGTCGTTCCCTACACTGATTCCTACACACGTCATCAGGCCGCAGAGTGCATAGAAGCTGACACGGCTACCAACATGTCCAGGGACGATTCCCATAAGGCTACATAGTACGCCTAGCACGAAGAAGCCTACGATGACGAGGCTTCCTTTCAGAGCGTGCAGCGTATCGCTTTGTGCCGACTGGGATGTGTTGGTTTCCGATGGCCTCTTCTTTTTTCCGTCCGTCAGTGCCTGCCATAACAGTCGGGCTGCTGTTACGCTGCCCAACGTACCGCCTAGCGTCAATACCACGGCTTCCAGCCCGATGGTGTGCAGGCCGCGGATAATGGCTTCGTTGCCACCTACCTCGATGCCCAGCAGGAAGAGCAGCGCCCAGATAAGCATGGTGATGGCCGGATGGATAAAACTCAGGTTGCGTTTGCGCAATAGAAATCCTGTCAGCATACCTGCCAGCATGAGTCCGATAACTGTAAACATATCTAAATCTTTAGGATAAAAACGGGGCAAAGATAACAATATTTTGTCAGCTTCCTCTTATCTTTGCGTCGTGTAAAAAGATTATAAGGCCATGTTACTTCCCTATCTGAATGCCGATCTGACGGAGGCAGGTTGCGATGAAGCCGGTCGCGGTTGCCTGGCTGGAGCTGTCTATGCCGCTGCTGTCATCCTGCCAAAGGATTTTCGTAACGAGCTGCTCAACGACTCCAAACAATTGACCGGGCATCAGCGCTACGCCTTGCGCGAGGTTATCGAACGTGAAGCCGTAGCATGGGCTGTCGGTATCGTTTCGCCGCAGGAAATTGATGAAATCAACATCTTAAACGCTTCGTTCTTGGCCATGCATCGTGCTATCGACCAGCTCATTGTTCGTCCGCAGCACTTGCTCATCGACGGCAACCGTTTCCGTAAGTACCCAGATATTCCCCACACCACGGTGGTGAAGGGCGACGGCAAGTACCTTTCCATCGCCGCCGCGTCCATCCTGGCCAAGACCTACCGCGACGACTACATGAACCGCTTGCACGAAGAATTCCCCTGCTACGGATGGAACCACAATAAGGGCTATCCCACGAAAGAGCATCGTGCCGCCATTGCCGAGCATGGCACGACGCCCTATCATCGTTTGTCGTTCAACTTGCTGGGTGACGGCCAGCTCTCCCTAGACTTCGGTTGAGATATCAGAACCACTTGATTCGCCTGAACCACACGAATGTCCCTGCCGAGATGGCAGCCGAAAGCAGCACGATGAGCAGGAACGCGTGGGGGAACGAGTCCAGATGGATGTCCACGTTCATGCCATAGAAACTGGCGATGACGGTGGGTATCATCAGGGTGATGCTGAGGCTCGTCATGCGTTTCATGATGTCGTTCACGTTGTTCGAGATGATGGAAGCAAAAGCATCCATTGTGCCAGTGAGGATGTCGCTGTAGATGTTCACCGTGTTGTAGGCCTGGCGCAGCTCGATGACGGCGTCGTCCAGCAGTTCCATGTCCAGCATGCCAGTGTTTTGGAAAATGTTCTTCAGACGGCCTATCAGTACCTCGTTGCCGCGGATAGAGGTGTCGAAGTAAACGAGCGTTTTCTGGAGCTTCATCAGACGCAGCAGGTCTTCGTTGCGGATACTCTTTTCCAGTTCTTTTTCGGCGTTGGCCACTTCGTTGTTGATCTGCTTCAGGTACTTCAGGAACCATACGGCCGAGGAGTAGATGAGGCGCAGAATCAGTTCCAACTTGTTGTTCACGCAGATGTTCTTGCGGCGCGTATGCTGGATGAAGTCCGGCAGCAGTTCCGTACGGTGATAGCAGACGGAGACAATGATGTCGTTGTTGGTGATGATGCCGATGGGCACGGTGATGAAGGGAATCTGCGGATTGCTGCTCTGCATGGGGATGCGCAGGATGGTGAGCAACCAGTTGCCTTCGGTTTCGGTACGCGGCCGTTCGTCGGCGTCGGCAATGTCTTCGAGGAAAGATTCGGGAACGTTCAGCTCGCGGGTGAGGAACTGAAAATCGTCGTGGTCGGGGCATTCTACGTTTACCCAGCAATTGGGCGCCCACAGAGGTTTCTCAACGAAACCATTTTCGCTGTAGAGATACTTTCTCATCGGTTAAGGCCTCCTTTCTTTGGTTGCGTACGGAGGCTGGCGATGCAGAAGTTCTCCGTCCGCGGTTAGGGATTCATACTGTTGTTACACGTTCGTGGATTGGAATCGTCCATATCTGTTGTTCTCAATTTTATTTTTGCGGGGCAAAGATAGAAAATCGGAGGCATTTGCGGTGCCTCCGATTCTGTTTTTTAGGTTTTGTTTCGATTTTCGCGATGCTCCTTCTTGAGGAAACAGACTTATTGTTTGTCCTCAAAACGTCGTTTCAGGAAGTCGGCTAGGTTGTGGGCACTCACTTCTTCGGTAGAGATGCTGCCATCCTTCTCCACCACTACGTAATGCGGAATGCCGTTGAACTGGAAGAGCTGGCGCATGTACTTGTATTCCGTGTCCGTCAGGCGGTAGCAGGCTTCGCCTTTCAGGTGCTTCTCCACATAGTCCGTATAGGATTTCTCGGGCGATTCGTTTTCGCTGGTGATGTAGACAAACTGGAATTCGGGATGGTTATGGTATTGCTTGCGCAGGTCGGCTGTGGCTTGTATGCCTCCCCGACAGGGACCGCAGGTGGTTGCCCAGAAGTCGACAAACAATACTTTGCCTGCATGAGGAGCGATAATACGGCGGAAGATGTCGGTGGCTTTCCCCTCGGGCAGCTGATAGGATGCAGGTCGGGTTTCGGGACACAGCTTTTCCAGCAGATTGCGGGCCGTGGTTCGCAGGTAGGGATGGGTAAGGGTCTTCTCCATCCGGCTGAGGAAGACTTCGGCATCCTGTCGCCGCTTCAATACATTGGACAGCGTAGAACGCAGGTTACGCACACAGGCTACCTGCCAGAGCAAGGGCGAGGGCGTGGCGCACAGGCTGTTGATGATACTGTCTTTTTTCTCATAGAATCTCAGTTGAAGTTGCAACATCCTTTCGTCGCTGGACAGAGCCTGGAAAGCTTCATCGTTCTGCATGTTTTTCTGATCCTGATAGGCTGCTGAAAGGGGACTCATGAACTCAAAGCGGTTGATGAAGATTCCAATAAACAAATCTGCCAATGCCGACGGTTCATTCAAAGGCATCTCTTTCAGGAAATGGTAGTACGAAGCGTCGGGCTGTACCTTCAGTACCTGGTTGGTGCTGTCTTGCTGTGCATAAAAACTGCGCATCAATTGAAAATCGAGGAAATACCTTCCTTTTTGGAGGTTCATGTGGTTACGTATCAGCGACACGGCTTTTTGCGAAGGGGCATAGAGGCGACAGAGCGAGTCGGCCTGCTGTTGCCATTGGGCTACAACGGGTTTCAGTTGTTCTTGGAATTGGGCAGGCGTCAGTGTCTTTTGCGCCTTGTCCTGTTTGGCGTATGGATATTCAAAATACTTGCTCAGCGTAGTGGCGAGGTAAGATAGGTCGGCTCTTCTTCCCATATGGGCTGTATGGGGGAGCGGATAGCTGTTGTCGCGTGCCCGGCTGCGTGCCATGAGGTCTTCCCAGCTTAGGTAGAGGGTGACGGTATCGCCCGGCTCGGCATAGTAGGATATCCAGTTGTTGTTGAGTAACAGGTTGTGGCAGATGGGATGTTGAAGGACAAACTTACACTGAAAGCTACCATCGGGTTTGATGGGAACAACCACGGGATATTCCTGCCAGGTGATTTCGTCTTCCAGATACAGGATGCCGCTGTCGAAGCCCAGCCGTGGGTCGTAGCCCTCTAGATAGCCTTGCAGGCAGACGCTGTCGCTGCGGAAGAAGTCGTCGCCATAGCCGTTGTCGGCTTCCACGGCAGGTGTGTCGGGGCGGGTGCGGACGTAGCGTTGCGGCTCGCCGCCGTCAAGGGCAATGAGGCAAGAACCGTCCTTGCGAGGTGTCAGCTGCAGCGTTACGGAAGAACCGTCGGCACGGCTTTGTGCAGCCAGTATCAGCCGTTTGCCTTTCTTGTGGAACGTCTTCAGGTCGTACAGACGGTTGTTTGCGATGACGAGGGAGTCGTAGATGCCATACGCCCATCGGCCTTGTGTGTCGTCGGCAAACCAGTTGCCTTCCACTTGCTTCAGGGGCTGCTTATTCTTGCGGGCGGGGACAAGCGAGATGTCGTAAGTGTTGCTTTCCGTGCTGTTGGGGGCGATGAGATGGATGGTTTGTACATCCGCCGGCAGCGGCTCGAACAGTAGGATGAAGTCCGTCGTGCCCGAGTCGGGCATGTAGGTTTCCTTTTTCAGCTCGATGCCTTCGGCACCCGTTTGTGCGTATCGTTTGCCGGTGGAGGCATCTTCCAGATAGCTGTCGCCGTCCTCCATGATCCACCAGTGCGGGCGGAAGATGGCGTGGATATAGACTTTGGTACACTCGGGCGTCCGTTCGATGCGGGTGATGTTGCGGATGCTGCCATTGCGGGCCTTGAACGTGGGGTTCTCGATGGTTTGTGCCGTTAGCAGGAGTCCCGACAAAAGAAACAAAAGACTGCAAAAGATTTTTTTCATTGGATTCATGGTGATATCAGTATTGGTTATATCTACTTAAGTTTCGTACAAAGGTAAAAAAAAGGCAGATAGATGAAAAATCTCGTGTAGGAAAATGATGTGAAGATTGGTATTTCTTTTGTTCTTCGTGCAGGAAAGAGGCCGTAGCATCGGATGCTGCGGGGTAAAACTTACTGAGAGGGTGCGGATAAGATAAGAGTAGCGAAAGCAGGTTTCTTTGCCAACTTAACATAGATTAATCCCTCAGATACGCATCTTTTTTTGTAACTTTGCGGGCGAAAAGAAATAAGACAGATTCAAACTTTAAATACTTTAAGCATTATGGCAAAGAAAGCTCTTTTAATGATTCTCGATGGTTGGGGTTGTGGCGACCATCAGAAGGACGACGTGATCTTCAACACTCCCACGCCTTACTGGGACAGTCTGCTGGCCAACTATCCGCACTCACAGCTCCAGGCGAGCGGCGAGAACGTAGGTTTGCCCGACGGTCAGATGGGTAACTCTGAAGTAGGTCACCTGAACATCGGTGCGGGCCGTATCGTTTATCAGGACCTCGTGAAGATCAACCGCGCTTGTGCCGATGGAAGTATCCTGAAGAATAAGGAAATCATCTCTGCTTTCTCTTATGCGAAGGAGAATGGCAAGAACATCCACTTCATGGGTCTGACTTCGAACGGCGGCGTTCACTCTTCGTTCGACCACCTGTTCAAGCTCTGCGACATCGCCAAGGAATATGGCCTGCAGGATACGACGTTCATCCACTGCTTCATGGACGGACGTGATACCGACCCGAAGAGTGGTAAGGGCTTCATCGAACAGCTGACTGCCCATTGTGCACAGTCGGCCGGCCGCATTGCCAGCATCGTGGGCCGTTTCTATGCTATGGACCGCGACAAACGTTGGGAGCGTGTGAAGGAAGCTTACGACTTGCTCGTCAACGGACAGGGTCGCGTGGCTACCGACATGGTACAGGCCATGCAGGAGTCGTATGACGACGGCGTGACGGACGAGTTCATCAAACCCATCGTAAATGGCGCTTTCGACGGCACCATCAAGGAAGGCGATGTAGTGATCTTCTTCAACTACCGCAACGACCGTGCCAAGGAGCTGACCATCGTACTGACCCAGCAGGATATGCCGGAGCAGGGCATGCACACCATCCCCGGCCTGCAATACTACTGCATGACGCCGTACGACGCTTCGTTCACTGGCGTACACATCCTCTTCGACAAGGAGAACGTACAGAACACACTGGGCGAATACCTGGCCAACAACGGCAAGACGCAGCTGCACATCGCCGAGACAGAGAAGTATGCACACGTAACCTTCTTCTTCAACGGTGGCCGCGAAACTCCGTATGCCAACGAAGACCGCATCCTCGTTCCTTCTCCGAAAGTTGCTACGTACGACCTGAAGCCTGAGATGAGTGCCTACGAAGTGAAGGACAAGCTGGTTGAGGCTATCGGCACCCAGAAGTACGACTTCATCGTGGTGAACTACGCCAACGGCGACATGGTGGGCCACACAGGTATTTACGAGGCTATCGAGAAGGCCGTTGTAGCCATCGACAACTGCGTGAAGGATACCGTTGAGGCAGCCAAGGCAAACGGCTACGAGGTGATTATCATCGCCGACCACGGTAATGCCGACCATGCTCTGAACGCCGACGGTACGCCCAACACCGCTCACTCGCTGAACCCTGTGCCCTTCGTTTACGTAACGGACAACAAGGATGCCAAGGTAGAGAACGGTGTGCTGGCCGACGTAGCTCCGTCCATCCTCCACATCCTCGGCATGCCTCAGCCTGCTGAGATGACCGGTAAGGATCTGATTAAGTAATGATTCGGAAGATTGCAAATGAATAGAGGGCAGGCAGAAGGTGCTGATGAAAAGATTCCTTCTGTCTGCCTTTGTATTTTTAAGGAATGTCTTCCTTCACGAGGGGCCCTGTTTACTCCGTTTGTACTGTCAGTTTAAAGCCTTTGTACTGTCAGTTTACTCCGTTTAAACTACCAGTTTAGTACGTTTAAACTGCCAGTTTATCAGCATTAAACTGAGAGTTTATTTTCCTTAAACTGAAATAAACTGATATATAATTGATTCATAACGGTTTATGTGAACGCCCGATTGTGAGGAAAGTCTTTGATAAAAGAACGGTAATTTATGATACAGATAGACGATGTAGTGGTAAGTCTCGACGTGTTGCGCGAGAAGTTTCTGTGCGACCTGTCTGCCTGCAAGGGCGAGTGTTGCATCGAGGGAGATGCCGGAGCGCCGGTAGAGCTGGACGAGGTGGAGAAGCTTGAAGAAGTGCTCCCCGTGATATGGGACGACCTCAGCCCCGAAGCGCGGGCCGTCATCGACCGCCAGGGGGTGGTGTACACCGATTGTGAGGGCGACCTGGTGACGTCCATTGTCAACAACAAGGATTGCGTCTTCACCTGCTACGATGACAAGGGATGCTGCTATTGCGCCATTGAGAAAGCCTTCCGCGAAGGCAAGACAGACTTTTACAAACCCGTTTCCTGCCACCTTTATCCCATCCGCGTGGGCGACTACGGGCCCTACAAGGCGGTGAACTACCACCGTTGGGATGTCTGCAAGGCCGCCGTCTTGCTGGGGCGCAAGGAGAATGTTCCTGTCTATAAGTTCCTGCGCGAACCGCTTATTCGCAAGTTCGGCGAGGCGTGGTACAAGGAACTGGAGATCGCGGCGGAGGAGCTGGAGAAGCAGGGGATGTTGTAATTAAATAAATATAGAATGATGGATAGTTTGTTTGTCTGGCTCTTCGCAGCCATTTTTGTCCTTCTGGGTCTGCTTGTACGCAAGTATCCCAAGCTGATAGCCGGGTATAATACGATGTCGCCCGAGCGGCAGAAGCTGGTCGATGTCAAGGGACTGACGACTTTCATGGGCCGGGCGTTTTGTGTCATCGGGCTGCTTGTAGTCCTTGTTTATTACCTGCTGTTGTGGGACGGGATAGCCGAAATGGCGGCCAGGCTGGTCAGCATAATCGCGGTGCCCGTTGTCGGCTCGGTGGTGATGGTAGCCGGTGCCCAGCGTTATGACCACGGGCGATGAGGCGTGGTAAATGTTCGCGCCTCATTCCGCGTCGATATACATCTCTTCCAAATTTAGCGTCACGCGGCGGAAGTGCTCCAGCAGTCCTAATCCGATAATGCCGTCTATATTGCCGATGCCAAACATTTCTCCAACGGGCTGGCCTGTGTGCAGGTCGAGGCCCGTGCTGGCGTGTACGTCTTCAATGGTCGCTTCACCTCGCCCGATGCGGTAGGTGACGCTTGGCAGTCGGTAGGTCTTCTGCCTGCTGACGCCCCCGATGCCTGCCATGCGGATTGAGTCCGGTTGTCCCTGTGCCTCCACTTGGGTGCGGTGGGTGGCATACCAGCGGGCGGTCAGGTCGCTACCATAAGAACCCGTGTCGAGGTGCATGTACATCGGGCGCCCCTTGTCGTCGCGGCTCATCACGCGCAAGCCTTCGCTGTCCGTGCGCAGCAGGTTGCTTTCACCTAACGGATTAGGTGTTGGCGTGGCGGGAATCACCAGTTCGCGGTGTTCAAAATCAAACTGCACTTCTTTCATGCTCAGCATAATGGGGAGTCCGATGACGGGCTGGAGCAGTCCTCCGACGCTGTCGGCTTCGGCATCGCCCGTTCGCGTGTCTACAATCAAGAAAGGAACGTTCTGCCACGCCATCGGGCCGATGCGCAGCGTGTCGGCCAAGGCGATGCGTCCCTGTTGTGTGCCGATGCCCTGCATGTCGATGGTGATTTCAGTCTGTCGCAGGCCACATGCCTTGGCTTGGCTGCTGCTGATGATGTTCATGCCAGCACCGGTGTCGAACACTACCGGTTCATCCGTCCCGTTGATACGTGCATCCAACATCAGGAAGTGACCGCTCTTCTTGTATCCTTTGTGCATGTCGTCGTTGAATGTAAAGGGAATGTGATATTCACCTGCCGGGTGGAGTTGGCGACAGAGAGGTGATTCATGGGCATACATCGCGTAGACGTCGGCCGCCTTGCGAATGGCGGCGGTGGTGGCGGTATCTACGCCTTGTGCCTGTAGCTGTTCGGCGAGGCTCTGCATCAGGGCGGCGGCTTCCTCGTAGCGGCCGCAGCGCGTCAGGTTGGTGGCCATCAGCGAGACCATGTGCGCGGAGTTTTGTCCGCCCATTTCCGCCTGGTGTTCGTTCAGTAGTGTGCCGATGGCGGTGCAGGCCGAGTCGGGGCGATTGAAGTAATGGGCGGTCAGGGCTGTGCCCATCTGGTAGAGCAGAGGGCTGACGGAGTCGCGAGGCGTTTCGTCCATTGTTTGTTTCAGCTCGAACCAGTTGCTTTCATTGATCAGGGTGCCGATGTGCTGGTCGGCGGTTTGTGCGGAGACGGTTTGCACGGTGGCCAGGCAGAGGGCCAGGAGTAATTTCTTCATGATGTCGTCGTTTGGAGTTTTCAGACCAAAGATGACAATTTTGCTTCAGCGTGCCAAGGAATCAGTCTTATTTAGTCTTAACAGGCCGGAAAAAGAGGGGCGCCGGAGCGGGAGCATGTCTTCCGTTCCGGCGTGTTCGTTCACTTCCATCGCTCCGCTCTGCGTCGCACCGCGGTGTGGAGCCATGGGCACATTTCAATTCTTTCAAAGGCAGGTCCAGGTCCTGTGGCAGGGCATGTCAGAAGTACACGTTGACAGAGAGGTAAAGGTACTCCGTGTTGTCCTTGTCTGTTTCGAAGTAGACTTTGTCCTCTCTTGCCAGCCAGCCGATGGCGGCATTCAAGTCCCTGTCCGTCAGTCCGGAGGCGGTTTTCAGGTCTTCATAACTCCATCGCTTGCCGTTGTTCAGCAGTCGCCAGACGATGCCTGCATTGTTTCCAATGGTACTTTTATCCATAATTCAACCGATATAATAGTTTAACTCGATGTATATGATGTTTCTTCTTCCGACTTTGGTTTCATCTATCGTCAGTTTGCCTTCACGGGCCAGCCAGCCGATGGACGCATTGATGTCTCTGTCCGGTAGGCCGGTTGCCTTTTTGATTTCCAGATAGTCCCATTTTCGGTTCTCACTCTGGAGCAGTCTCCAGATGATTCCTGCGTTTTCACCGATACTTTGTACATTCATAAGCAAAAAATTTAAGAGGTTAATTTTATGTCTTATCTTGTTTACTGGCATCCCGTATGCCTTTCCTTTAGCAAAATTCAGCTGGAAGGTCGTCCGTTTTGTCCCCATGTTCCAATTTCCCTTTCCTGTGTCGGATATTGAACTTTTGTCATGGATAAACAGTTTCTCCCAGCAATCTGTTACAAAATTATACTTTTCTTTTAATAAAACAATTTTATTCTCTCTTTTTTCTTGAAAACTTCTGGTCTTTGACTGATTTTGTGCCGGTGGGTATGGGTTGTCGGGAAGTCATTTTGCAAGAATGTTTCAGGGAGAGGTCGCAGAAGGCGGATTTGTGTGTTGGGGAAGTACTGAAAGAAAAAGTCCCGGCCGGCAGGATTTTCCTGCTGCTCCGGGACTGCTTCAGTTGTAAGATGTGAGGTTGGTAAATAATAAATTATGCGTCAATGTTGGCGTATGTTGCATTCTTTTCGATGAATTCGCGTCGCGGACCTACGTCTTCGCCCATCAGCATGGAGAAGATGTAGTCGGCTTCAGCTGCGTTTTCGATGTTCACTTGCTTCAACATACGGTTCTCGGGGTTCATGGTTGTCTCCCACAGCTGTTCGGGATTCATTTCACCCAAACCTTTGTAGCGCTGGGTGTGGATGGCATTCTCCGAACCGCCGCCGTAGGTGTCGATAAACCGCTGGCGCTGCTGGTCGGTCCAGCAGTATTCCTTCACCTTGCCTTTGGTGCAGAGGTAGAGCGGGGGAGTAGCGATGTACAGGTAGCCCTGCTGGATAACTTGTGGGAAGTAACGGAAGAACAGCGTCATGATCAGCGTGTCGATGTGAGATCCATCGACATCAGCATCGGTCATGATAATCACTTTCTTGTAGCGCAGCTTGTCGATGTTGGCTTCCTTGCTGTCTTCGCCGTTGAGGCCGAAGCGGATGCCCAATGCCTGGATGATGTTGTTCACCTCGTCGCTTTCGAAAGCTTTGTGCCACATGGCTTTCTCCACGTTCAGGATTTTACCACGCAGGGGTAGGATGGCCTGGTATTGGCGATTACGTCCTTGTTTGGCCGAGCCGCCTGCCGAGTCACCCTCGACGAGGAACAATTCGCATTCGTCAGGATCCTTGCTGGAGCAGTCGGCCAGTTTGCCAGGCATACCTCCGCCGCTCATAGGCGATTTGCGTTGTACGGACTCACGAGCCTTGCGGGCTGCTACACGGGCAGTTGCGGCAAGTATCACTTTGTCGACAATCAGTTTGGCTTCTTTCGGATGTTCTTCCAGGTAATAGGTCAGAGCTTCGCCAACTGCCTGATTGACGGCGCCGCTCACTTCGCTGTTGCCCAGCTTCGTCTTGGTCTGTCCTTCAAACTGGGGCTCAGCTACTTTGACGGAGATGACGGCGATGAGTCCTTCACGGAAGTCTTCACCAGATATCTCTACTTTGGCTTTCTCCAGCTGTTTGGCGCAGGTCTCTTCGCCGTATTTCTTCAGTACGCGGGTTAGTGCGGCGCGGAAGCCGGCTTCGTGCGTACCACCTTCCTTCGTGTTGATGTTGTTCACGTAGGAGTGCAGGTTTTCACGATAGCCTGTGTTATACATGATGGCGCACTCGATGGGCACACCTGCCTTTTCAGTATTCAGGTAGATGACGTCATCGAAGAGCGGTGTGTTATTGCTGTTCAGGTAGCGGACAAATTCCTTTACACCTTCTACGGAGTGGAATACTTCCTTTACGTATTCACCGTTTTCGTCCTGTTGACGGCGGTCGGTCAGGGTAATACGGATACCGGCGTTCAGATAAGCCAACTCACGCAGGCGGGCCTGCAGGGTGCTGTACTTATATTCGGTCGTGGTGAAGATGCTTCCATCAGGCCAGAAAGTCTGCTTTGTGCCTGTAAAGCCAGGTTCGCAGGTGCCTACTTCCTTGACGGCGTAGAGTGGTTTGCCGCATTCGTATTCCTGCTGATAGATTTTTCCGTTGCGGAATACTTGGGTCGTCATGTGCGTGGAAAGTGCGTTGACACACGATACGCCGACACCATGCAAACCGCCTGATACTTTGTAGGAGCCTTTGTCGAACTTTCCACCAGCATGGAGTACGGTCATTACGACCTCCAGTGCCGATTTCTTTTCTTTTTCGTGCAGGTCGACGGGGATACCGCGGCCGTTATCTTGTACAGTAATGGAGTTGTCTTCGTTGATGGTCACTTCGATGTGGTCGCAGTAGCCGGCCATCGCTTCGTCGATGGAGTTGTCCACCACTTCGTAGACCAGGTGGTGCAAACCGTTTTCGCTGATGTCGCCAATGTACATGGCGGGGCGTTTTCTTACCGCTTCCAATCCTTCCAGCACTTGGATGTTGCTGGCCGAATAATTGTTTTCACCGTTTATTTTTTCTGCTTCAGTCATAAATTTGTGCTTATTGTAATAACTGAGCAAAAATAGTGAAAATCTTTGGATTATGCCACTGAGGTGGGGAGTTTTTTCTGCCTTTACGGCTTTTTAGCATCCTTGTTTTGGGGATGTCTATAAACAAGAAAAGGTCGGACTTTTGTCCAACCTTCTTGTTATACGTTACTTGGCTTTACGCTCTTTTATTACGCAAGCTTGTTGATGTGCAGAGCCAATTTAGACTTCAAGTTATTGGCTTTGTTCTTGTGGATAACGTTAGTCTTAGTCAGCTTATCCAGCAACTTAACCAATCCAGGATACATAGATACTGCTGCAGCCTTGTCAGTAGTAGCACGAAGTTTGCGAACAGCATTTCTCATGGTCTTGCCATAATATCTGTTGTGAAGTCTTCT
>ULVG01016147.1_pt1 | contig 43428 bp, 36 predicted proteins | sample 1959221 | NCBI WGS metagenome assembly ULVG01 (sample SAMEA4835780, study PRJEB28245) | human gut metagenome | biome: gut microbiome; material: fecal sample | place: Denmark | collected 2008
TTCGTGCGGTTGACGAGGCGGTGGTTCTCGACGTGCACGCCGTCCAGCTCGTAGCTGGCGTGCTTGTCGGACTCTTCGCCCGTCTCCTGTGCTCCGGCCTCGAGCAGGAGGCGGTTGGCGCGGGGCTGCCCGTCCTTGCCCAGATAGACGTCGATGTCGCCGCACTGGCGGTGGCGGGGCTGGCGGTAGCAGCCGGCCATGCCCTGCCCCTTGAGCAGGACGGGGCGCAGGCCGGCGTCGGTGTAGAGGCAGTCGAGGCGGACAATCATGCGGTCGAGGCGGTCGTTGGCCTGCTCAATCTGGAGCGTCTGCGCCGCCCATTGCAGGTAGAGCGGACGGGGCGGTCGCAGGTCGGCAGGCAGGGTGTTCAGCCCGTCGAACACGACGGCCAGCAGCGACTGCGTATGCGCCAGCCGGTGGAGCTCCTGCCACTGGGCGGGAGTCAGTCCTCGGAAGAGAGCCGCGTCGGCGGGCGTGCCCCACAGCCCGGCGCGGACAAGCGAGAAGAAGGCTTGCTGCATCATGGCTCGGTCAGCTGAGGATGCCGCAACGTTGCAGCGACTGGATGAAGGCTTCGGCATCGCGACGCGCTTGTTCGGGGGCCACGTCGTAACGCTCGGTCAGGGCCGCGGTCAGGGCGTCGGCATCGAAGTCGGCGTCGCGGAAGCGCTGCCACAGGTAAGCGGCCGTTCGGTTAAGGTTGATGATGCGGCTGAAGTCCACGTTCGTGGAGCCGTCGTGCATGACGATGTATTCCTCGCCAATCTGATGAAGCATGAATTCGGGTTTGATTTTCATATTCAATTATCCATTATCAATTATCCATTCTTATATTCTCCTAAATATCGCCAGTAACCACCGCCTGGCAGGCGTGAGCCGCCGCCACCAGCGGGAGTAGCGGAGCCAGACGGCGCCGTCCGTGGGATACGTCCGCCCCTTGCGGATGACGGCAGTCAGCAGGCCAATGACGCGGCCGGTGTCCGTCCGCTCCGTCTGTCGCAGGTTGCCGTCGCCCAGCAGCGTCAGCTCGTCGCCCTGGCGGCGCACGATGCGGTGGAGCACATAGCGATGGTCGTCCGTCAGGGCCAGCACCACGGCACCAGGTTGCAACTGGGCGTCGGTGCAAGGGCTCAGCACGACGCGGTCGCGGCGGTCGACGATGAACGGGTTCATGCTGTTGCCGCGCGCTGTCAGCGTCACCGTGTGCCCTTGGCGGATAAGCTCGGCCACCTCGGGGATGAGCAGGTCGTTGGGCAGGCTCTTCTTCATGACGGCTGACCTCCTCTGGCTTGAGTGACGGTCTGCATGCTGAGACGTGCGGCGGCCTCATCGGGCAGGCACTTCAGATGGCAGACAGGGATGCGGGTGACGATGCGCGTCACGGTGTCGATAATACCTTTATAGATGGCCGCGTCCTGTTTGAGGCACGAGCACGAGGGCAGCAGGGCGGCGAAGGCGTGCGTGGCCGTCAGGCGGCTGATGTCGTTGGCGGGCGCCTGCTCCAAGCGGACGAAGGCGCCGACGGGCACCGATTCGTTCAGATAGCAGGGCGTCTTGCCGCTCCAGGGCGTGCCATAGACGGTGGCTTCGCCCGTCTTGGGGTTGAGGGCTACCACGGGGTTGTCGTCGTTCAGCAGGCGGCTCCCCTCGATGTGCTTCAGCCAGAGGCGGGTGTGCGTGCTCTTGCCCGTGCCGCTCTTGCCCAGGAAAAGATAGCCACGCCCTTCGTAGCGGATGACGGAGGCGTGCACCATCAGCGTTCCCCGCTCGGCGGTGGCGAAGGTGTAGATCATCATCAGGAAGTTGTTCACCACAAACGGAGCCATCGGGTGCAGAGCTTCGGGCAGGCTGATGACGTTGCGGCGGAAGCGGTCGGTGCAGTCGGCATAAGCCTCGACGGCGAGGTCGTCCAGCGGGGCGATACCGATGCGGTAGTTTCCGTCGGCCCGTCGCCGCAGGGTGCAGCGGGCGTTCTCCCATTCGAAGGAGACGGGTTGCGGAAAGGTGTCTTCGACGTCGGTGGCAGCAGCAACTTCACTCGGGCAGATGTCCACCTCGATGACTTCCGCGGCTTCCTCTCCCTCCTCCACGGGAAGGGCGAACGGAGCAAACGAAGGCAACAAGGCGGACGGCTCCAACGACTCGGCACCGCCGATGCGGAGAACGTGCGGCCCGACGCGATAGTAGGTATTTGTCTGATTCATTTACGCTTTGTTTAAGGCTTCAAAGATAAGCAGAATTGTTGATAATTAATAATTGATGGGCGAGAATTGTCCACAGTTCGCCGCGAATCGTTACCTTTGCAGGCTCAAACGAAAAAAGACATTGACTCTATGATATCTGTAGAAGGACTGAAAGTGGAATTCAACGCCACGCCCCTGTTCGAAGACGTGTCTTACGTCATCAACAAAAAAGACCGCATCGCCCTGGTGGGCAAGAACGGGGCGGGCAAATCGACCATGCTGAAGATATTGGCCGGATTGCAGCACCCCACGGCGGGTACGGTATCTATCCCCCGCGAATGTACCATCGGCTACCTGCCGCAGGTGATGGTGCTGAGCGACGAGCGGACGGTGATGCAGGAAGCCGAGCTGGCCTTCGAACACATCTTCGAGATGCAAGCCGACATCGAGCGCATGAACCAGGAACTGGCCGACCGTACCGATTACGAAAGCGAGGACTATCAGAAACTCATCGACCGCTTCACGCACGAGAACGACCGTTTCCTGATGATGGGAGGCACCAACTATCAGGCCGAGATAGAGCGCACGCTCCAGGGCCTGGGCTTCAGCCGTGCGGACTTCGATCGTCCCACGAGCGAATTCTCGGGCGGATGGCGCATGCGCATCGAACTGGCCAAGCTTCTGCTTCGCCGCCCCGACGTATTGCTGCTGGACGAGCCTACCAACCACCTGGACATCGAATCCATCCAGTGGCTAGAGAACTTTCTCGCCACGCGCGCCAATGCCGTGGTGCTGGTCAGCCACGACCGCGCTTTCCTGAACAACGTCACGACCCGCACCATTGAAATCTCCTGCGGACATATCTACGACTACAAGGTGAAGTACGACGAGTTTGTCGTTCTACGCAAGGAGCGCCGTGAACAACAACTCCGTGCCTACGAGAACCAACAGAAGCAGATTGAGGATACCGAAGCTTTCATCGAGCGTTTCCGCTACAAGGCTACCAAGGCCGTGCAAGTGCAGAGCCGCATCAAGCAGCTGGAGAAAATCGAACGCATCGAAGTGGACGAGGAAGATAACTCCGCCCTGCGCCTGAAGTTTGTCTGCTCCAGCCGTAGCGGAAATTATCCCGTCATCTGCGAAGATGTGGCGAAAGCCTATGGCGACCACGTAGTTTTCCACGACGTCAACCTCACCATCAACCGTGGCGAGAAGGTGGCCTTCGTGGGCAAGAACGGCGAAGGTAAGTCTACGCTGGTGAAGTGTATCATGGGCGAAATTTCCGACTACACGGGTAAACTGACGCTGGGACACAACGTACAGATAGGCTACTTCGCGCAAAACCAAGCGCAACTGTTGGACGGCGAGCTGACGGTGTTCGACACTATCGACCGCGTGGCTGTGGGCGACATCCGTCTGAAGATACGTGACATCTTGGGTGCCTTCATGTTCGGCGGCGAGGCATCGGACAAGAAGGTGAAGGTACTCAGCGGAGGCGAGCGCACCCGCCTGGCCATGATCAAGCTCTTGCTCGAGCCGGTGAACTTCCTCATCCTCGACGAGCCAACCAACCACCTGGACATGCGCTCCAAGGACGTGCTGAAGGAAGCCATCCGCGACTTCGACGGCACGGTGATTATCGTGAGCCACGACCGTGATTTTCTCGACGGGCTTGCGACTAAAGTCTATGAGTTCGGTGGCGGAGTGGTGAAGGAACACTTGGGTAGTATCTACGACTTCCTGAAAAAGAAACAGATCGAGAACCTGAACGAATTGCAGAAGTCGCCTTCCCTGTCGGAATCACCTACGGGAGCCAAGAAACCGTCGGCGGCGGAAGCCCCCCAGGCCTCAGCGGGCCGCCTGTCCTACGAAGAGCAGAAGGAACTGAACAAGCGCCTGAAAAAGTTGGAGCGACGCGTAGCCGATTGTGAGGCCGAAATCGAACAGACAGAAGCCGCCATTGCCATCCTCGAGGAAAAGATGGCTACGCCTGAAGGAGCTTCGGACATGTCGCTCTACGAACAGCACCAGAAGTTGAAGCAGCAGCTCGACCGTGTGATGGAAGAATGGGACGCCGCTTCGACCGAACTGGAGGAAGCCAAGAAATAAGCAAGAAAATGTAAACTTTTAAACAATAGAGATTATGAATTTGAAGTATTATTTCCCCGTTGCAGCCCTTTGCCTGGCATTGGCATCCTGCAACACAGGCAAGCAGCAGACGGCTCTGACCGCCGGCATCGATCTTGCCAACCTGGACACAACCAACCTGCCGGGTACGGACTTCTACCGCTATGCCTGCGGTGGTTGGATCAAGAACAATCCGCTAACCGACGAGTATTCCCAGTATGGCTCGTTCACCGTCCTGGCCGAAAACAACCGTAAGCAGATTCAGGGCCTTATCGAAGAACTGGCCGCTACACAACACGAGGCAGGCTCTGTCGCACAGAAGGTGGGCGACATGTATAAGATTGCCATGGACAGCGTTAAGCTGAACCAGGAAGGCGTAGCTCCCATCAAGGCCGAACTCGACCAGATTGCCGCCCTGAAAGACAAGAAAGAACTTTACCCGTTGCTGGCTGAGATGTACAAGAAAGGCATCGCTGCCTACCTCGCCATCTATGTAGGTGCCGACGAGATGAACAGCAACATGAACGCCGTGCAAATGGCCCAATATGGCCTGAGTATGGGCGACCGCGACTATTATCTGCTTGACGATGAAGCTACCGTGAAGATTCGTGAGGCCTTCAAGGAGCATGTAAAGAAAATGTATCAGCTGGCCGGCTTCGATGCCGCTATCGCCGAGCAGGGTATGAAAGCCGTTATGGACGTAGAAACCCGTCTGGCCAAGGCCTTCCGTTCGCGTGTAGAGCTGCGCGATCCGCATGCCAACTACAACAAGATGGCGATGGCCGACATCAAGAAGCAATATGCCACTTTCGACTGGGATGCCTATCTGAAAGGACTCGACCTGAACGATGTGAACGAAATCATCATCGGCCAGCCCGCTTCGCTCGAGGCATCGGTCAAGATTATCGACACCCTGCCCCTCGACCAGCAGAAACTCTATCTGCAATGGAAACTGATTGACGCCGCAGCCAGCTATCTGAACGACGCCATGAAGGAGCAGAACTTCGACTTCTATAGCCGCACGATGTCGGGTGCACAAGAGATGCAGCCCCGCTGGAAGACGGCCGTAAGTGTGGTTAGCTCCATGCTGGGCGAAGCTGTAGGTCAGATGTATGTGGAGAAATACTTCCCTGCCGCCGCCAAGGAACGTATGGTGGGTCTTGTGAAGAACCTGCAGACGGCCTTGGGCGAACGTATCCAGGCCCTTGAATGGATGGGTGACTCTACCAAGGTGAAGGCTTTGGAGAAGCTCTCTACCTTCCACGTAAAGATTGGTTATCCTGACAAATGGAAAGACTATAGTGCACTGGAAATCAAGGATGATTCTTATTGGGCAAACATCGAACGTGCCAACCTGTGGGGACATGCCGAAATGGTGGCCAAGGCCGGAAAGCCTGTTGACAAGGACGAATGGCTGATGACGCCTCAGACGGTAAACGCCTACTATAATCCGACAACCAACGAAATCTGCTTCCCTGCCGCTATCCTGCAACCGCCTTTCTTCGACATGAACGCGGACGATGCCTTCAACTACGGAGCCATCGGTGTGGTAATCGGTCACGAAATGACACACGGATTCGACGACCAGGGCCGCCAGTACGACAAGGACGGTAACCTGAAAGACTGGTGGACGGAAGAAGACGCCAAGAAGTTCGAAGAACGTGCCAACGTGATGGTAGCTTTCTTTGACAGCATCGAGGTGGCTCCTGGTGTGCATGCCAACGGCAAGATGACATTGGGTGAGAACATCGCCGACCATGGTGGCTTGCAAGTTGCCTTCCAGGCCTTCAAGAACGCTACGGCTGGTGCTCCGCTCGAAGTGAAAGACGGCTTTACACCCGAACAGCGTTTCTTCCTGGCTTATGCAGGCGTATGGGCCAACAACATCCGTCCAGAGGCTGTGCTTCAGATGACGAAAATCGATGTACACTCGCTGGGTGAATGGCGTGTGAACGGCGCCCTGCCTCACATCGGTGCCTGGTATGACGCCTTCGGCATCACCGACAAGGATCCGATGTTCATCCCCGTCGCCGAACGCGTGTCCATCTGGTAAAATATCTTTCATTGCCGAAACGCATGGCGTATCGGCAGAAAAACTTTCAAGAATGCCCGAACTTCTCGTTGTGGAAGTTCGGGCATTTCTTGTCAAACAGAAAAGCATCGTTTTCCGAGGCAGAAAGCACCGCTTTTCGAGGAAGAAAGCAATGCTTTCCCAACAAGGGGCAACTGGGACGAAAAAACATAAACCGCTCATTCTTTTAATTATAGTAAATTTCTTGCCAAGGTGTATATGGGTAAACCAACAAAATTTGTAACTTTGCGGGGTTATTATATAATACGCATAAAAACCATATAGCCATGACGGAAGCAAAGAGAATCAAAACAGCATTGGTATCCGTTTACCATAAAGACGGTTTGGACGAAATCATTACCAAACTGCACGAAGAAGGTGTGGAATTCCTCTCAACAGGCGGCACACGCCAGTTCATCGAAGGACTGGGTTATCCTTGCCGCGCGGTAGAAGAACTGACCACCTATCCGTCCATCCTGGGCGGCCGCGTAAAGACGCTCCACCCGAAAGTGTTCGGAGGCATCCTGTGCCGCCGCGACGTGGAGCAGGACCTGCAACAGATCGAAAAATATGAAATCCCCGAAATAGATCTCGTTATCGTAGACCTCTATCCGTTTGAGGCAACCGTAGCCAGCGGAGCACCCGAAGCCGACATCATCGAGAAAATCGACATAGGCGGCATCTCGCTCATCCGCGCCGCTGCCAAGAACTACAAGGACGTGGTCATCGTAGCTTCGCAGGCACAGTACCAGCCCCTGCGCGACATGCTGATGGAGCATGGCGCAACGACTTCAATTGAAGAGCGCCGCTGGTTTGCCAAGGAAGCATTCGCCGTTTCGTCACACTACGACTCGGCCATCTTCAACTACTTCGACGGTGGCGAAGGAAGTGCCTTCCGCTACTCGGCCAACAACCAGAAGACCCTACGTTATGGCGAAAACCCCCATCAGAAGGGATATTTCTATGGCAATCTGGACGAAATGTTCGACCAGATCCACGGCAAGGAAATCTCCTACAACAACCTGCTGGACATCAACGCCGCCGTAGACCTCATCAACGAATTCGGAAACGACACAACGTTCGCCATCCTGAAGCACAACAATGCCTGTGGTTTGGCTACCCGTCCGACGGTGCTCGAGGCTTGGAAGGACGCCCTGGCAGGCGACCCCGTATCGGCTTTCGGTGGTGTGCTCATCACGAACGCCGTCATCGACAAGGCTGCTGCCGAGGAAATCACGAAAATCTTCTTCGAAGTCATCATCGCTCCCGACTATGACGTGGACGCCCTCGAAATCTTGGGTCAGAAGAAGAACCGCATCATCCTGGCCCGCAAGCAGGGCGCACTGCCCACGAAGCAGTTCCGTTCGTTGCTGAACGGCGTACTGGTACAGGACCGCGACCTCAAGGTAGAAACTCCCGAAGACTTGAAAGTAGTGACCGTCAAGGCTCCTACCGCACAGGAAATCGACGACATGCTCTTCGCCAACAAGATTGTGAAGAACTCCAAATCGAACGCCATCGTCCTGGCCAAGGGACACCAGTTGCTGGCCAGTGGCGTAGGTCAGACAAGCCGTGTGGATGCGCTGAAACAGGCCATCGAGAAGGCCAAGAGCTTCGGTTTCGACCTGCACGGAGCCGTAATGGCCAGCGACGCTTTCTTCCCCTTCCCCGATTGCGTGGAGATTGCGGGCAACGAAGGCATCACTGCCGTCATCCAGCCGGGCGGAAGCATCAAGGACCAGCTGAGCTTTGACTACTGCAACGAGCATGGCATCGCCATGGTGACGACAGGTTTCCGTCACTTCAAGCACTAAAAATAATGAAGAATGAAGAACGAAGAATGAAGAATTTGAGCGCATCGAAGTGCCTGCCTGAATTCTTGTTTTCCGTTCTTCATTCTTAATTCTTCATTCTTAATTCTTCATTAAAAAGATGGGATTATTCTCTTTTACCCAAGAAATAGCCATGGACCTGGGCACGGCCAACACCATCATTACCTCCAACGGTAAGATTGTGGTGGACGAACCTTCGGTTGTGGCCCTCGACCGCCGTACGGACAAGATGATTGCCGTGGGCGAGAAAGCCAAGCTCATGCACGAGAAGACGCATGAGAACATCCGCACCATCCGCCCCCTGCGCGACGGCGTTATCGCCGACTTCTATGCCTGCGAGCAGATGATACGCGGACTCATCAAGATGGTAAACACCCGTCACCGTCTCTTTTCGCCTTCGCTCCGCATGGTCATCGGCGTGCCTTCGGGCAGTACCGAAGTGGAGCTCCGTGCCGTGCGCGACTCGGCCGAGCATGCTGGTGGACGTGACGTTTACCTCATCTTCGAACCCATGGCCGCCGCTATCGGTATTGGCATCGACGTAGAAGCGCCCGAAGGCAACATGATTGTGGACATAGGTGGCGGTTCGACCGAAATCGCCGTCATCTCGTTGGGAGGTATTGTATCAAACAACTCCATCCGTATTGCAGGCGATGACCTCACGGCCGACATTCAGGAGTACATGAGCCGCCAGCACAACGTGAAGGTCAGCGAGCGTATGGCCGAGCGTATCAAGATCCATGTGGGAGCCGCCTTGACCGACCTGGGCGACGATGCCCCTGAAGACTATATCGTACATGGCCCGAACCGCATCACGGCCCTGCCTATGGAAGTGCCCGTATGCTACCAAGAAGTGGCCCACTGCCTCGAGAAATCCATCTCGAAGATCGAAACGGCTATCCTCAGCGCACTGGAGAACACACCACCCGAACTGTATGCCGACATCGTACACAACGGTATCTATCTGGCTGGTGGAGGCGCTCTGCTTCGCGGACTCGACAAGCGTCTGACAGACAAGATCAACATTCCTTTCCATATCGCCGAAGATCCTTTGCACGCCGTTGCCAAAGGTACAGGCATTGCGCTGAAGAATGTAGATCGTTTCTCGTTCCTGATGCGATAAATAATCAGCGGTTAGTGGTAAGCGGTTAACGGTGAGTAGCCATCTGAATGGGGATACTAACCGTTAACCCCTTACCACTAACCGTTCATCATTAACCACTAACCGTTATTTAAGATAAGAGACGTGCGTGACCTCCTTAACTTCCTGTTAAAATACAACCACTGGCTCCTCTTCTTGCTACTCGAGGCAGTCAGCTTGTTTTTGTTGTGCAACACCGGTCCTTACCAGCACAGCGCGGCTCTTTCGTCCGCCAACCTGATTGCGGGAAAGGTCTACGAAGTAACGGGAAGCATCACGTCCTATTTCCACCTAAAGGATGCCAACGAAGACTTGCTCGACCGCAATGTATGGCTGGAACAACGAGTCTTGCAACTTGAAAGCGCTTTATCCGGATACGTAGGAGACTCTGCCGTCCGCCAAGCGCTAGATCGCTACATGCCGCCAGACACAGGAATCGAACAAAGCTTCAAGGCGCATGTGATAAAAAACAGCCTGAACCGAACAGACAACTACATAACCCTCGACCAAGGGAGTGCAGCTGGTGTCAAGCCCGACATGGCCGTAGTAGGTGCAGCCGGTGTAGTAGGAATTGTTTACCGCACTTCTCCAAGCTATTCGCTGGTCCTTCCTCTGCTCAACAGCAAGTCCAGCATCAGTTGCAAGATTCAGGGAAGCGACTATTTCGGCTATCTGAAATGGGAAGGAGGCGATCCCCGCTATGCCTATCTGAAAGACCTGCCTAGACATGCAGAGTTCAATCTGGGCGACACCGTTGTCACCAGCGGATTTTCATCTGTCTTTCCGCAAGGACTTATGGTAGGAGTCGTCGACGACATGGCCGACTCCAACGACGGGTTGTCTTACCTGCTCAGAATCAAACTTGCAACAGACTTTGGCAAACTGGGTTCTGTCCGTATCCTTGCCCGACGTGGCCAGGAAGAACAAAAAGCATTGGAACAAGAACAATGAGTTCTAAATTCAGAAATAAAAAAAATGACAATAACCTATCTACATAAAGCAGGATGGCTTGTCGCACTGGTTTTGTTGCAGGCATTGATATTGAACAACCTCCACATCGGCGGTTATGCCACCCCTTTCCTGTACATCTACATGCTTTTGAAGTTTGAGGCAGACGTGCCGACAAACAGGCTGATGTTATGGGCATTCGTACTGGGGTTGATGGTCGATATCTTCTCAGACACCCCTGGATTGAATGCAGCCTCAACAGTACTTCTCGCTTTCGTCCGTCCTACCCTACTGAGACTTTTCGTTCCCCGTGACCTCCAAGAGACACTTGTCCCTGCCATCCATACCATGGGAATAAATGTCTTCCTGAAATATGCGACTACAGCCGTGTTACTGCACCACGCCGTATTGCTCTCACTTGAATCATTCTCCTTCGCCCATCTGCCAGAGTTGTTACTGCGGATCATCTCCAGCACCCTCTTTACCATGCTTTGCGTACTGGCTTTAGAAATGCTCTTCCAAAAAGGTAAACGATGAAACGAACTAAAAAATAACAGACTGATGGCGAAAGATTATACATTCGAAAAACGGAAATACATCCTCGGCGCAATTGTCGTTTGCATCGTCCTGATATACATTCTCCGTCTGGCAGGACTCCAGATCTTCTCAGACAAGTACAAGCGCTACGCCGACAGCAATGCTTTCCTCAACAAAATACAATACCCTTCACGTGGAGCCATTTACGACCGAAACGGCAAACTGCTCGTTTTTAACCAACCGGCCTATGACATCACATTCATTCCACGTGAAGTGACACAACTCGACACACTCGATTTTTGCCGCTCACTGGGAATCACACGCGAACAGTTCCTGCAACGCATGGAAGAAGTCCGCAACTTCCGTAAAAATCCGGGCTACTCCAAATACACCCCACAAGTGTTTATGACGCAACTTTCGGCCGAAGAATGTGGTGTGTTTCAGGAAAAGCTCTATAAGTTCCCCGGCTTCTCCATCCAACGACGCACCATCCGCCAGTACTCCTACAATTCGGCCGGTCATGTCTTGGGCGACATCGGCGAGGTATCCATGCGCGACATTGAAAAAGACGACTATTATATCCGCGGCGACTACATCGGCAAACAGGGAGTCGAACGTTCCTACGAAAAATACCTTCGTGGCGAAAAAGGCGTAGAAATCCTGTTGCGCGATGCACATGGCCGCATACAGGGACATTATATGGACGGACAACTGGACCGTCCGTCGGTACCTGGCAAGAACCTGAAACTGGGTATCGACATCGATCTTCAAATGTTGGGCGAACGTCTGATGCAAAACAAAATAGGTGCTATCGTAGCCATTGAACCTAAAACGGGCGAAATTCTCTGCATGGTGTCTTCTCCCAGCTTCGATCCACACATGATGATCGGCCGACAACGTGGAAAAAACCACCAACTTCTGGAAAAGAATCGCCAAAAGCCTTTATTGAACCGAGCCATCATGGGTACCTATCCTCCCGGCTCAACTTTCAAGACAACACAAGGTCTGATTTTTTTGGAGGAAGGCATTATTCAGGAAGATACCCCCTTCCCATGCTCCCATGGCTTTATTCACCGCGGGCTGCGGGTAGGATGCCACGGACATGCAGCTCCCCTCCCGCTTATACCGGCCATTGCCACTTCATGTAACTCCTATTTTTGCTGGGGATTATACAAAATGATCGGTGACAAGAAATACGGTTCTCCGCAGGAAGCGCTTACCGTATGGAAAGACGATATGGTGTCACAAGGCTTCGGCTACCAGCTGGGAGTGGACCTGCCAGGAGAACTGCGAGGATTCATTCCCAATTCACAATATTACGACCGCATCTACCGAGGCTCCTGGAACGGATTGACAATTATCAGTATCGCCATCGGCCAGGGAGAAATTCTGGCCACCCCATTGCAGATTGCCAATCTGGGAGCAACAATTGCCAACCGCGGCCACTTTATCACCCCACATGTCGTAAAAGAAATACAAGACAACCCGCTGGACAGTCTCTACCAGACAGTACGCACTCCGACAATCCGAAAGGAATATTACGAGGATATCGTGAAAGGTATGCGGGCAGCCGTTACGGGTAGTACAGGAAGCGGAACATGTCGGTTGGTAGGTACATTGCTTCCCGGAGTAGAAGCATGCGGAAAGACCGGTACAGCACAGAATCCGCATGGCAAAGACCATTCCGTTTTCATGGGATTCGCTCCGATGAACGATCCCAAGATAGCCATCGTCGTCTATGTTGAAAACGGAGGTTGGGGAGCGACTTACGGTGTACCTATCGGTGCATTAATGATGGACCAATATCTGCATGGCAAACTTTCGCCACAGAACGAGATACTGGCCGAAGATTTCAGTAACCGAGTAATTATTTATGGTAACGAGGAGAGATAGTATTTGGAAATCGCTAGACTGGATGACGGTTGTCATCTATCTGCTACTGGTCATTTGGGGCTGGTTCAGTGTCTGCGGTGCAAGTTATGATTATGTAGACCGCGATTTTCTGGACTTTTCCACCCGCGCAGGCAAACAGTTCGTATGGATTATCTGTTCCTTCGGTCTGGGCTTTGTATTATTGATGCTGGACGATATGTTCTATGATACCTTCGCCTATATCATATACGCGGGCATGCTGGTATTGTTACTCGTCACCATCTTCATTGCACCCGACACAAAAGGATCGCGTTCATGGCTCATACTGGGACCGGTAAGTCTGCAGCCGGCCGAATTTGCCAAATTCGCTACGGCACTGGCTTTAGCCAAATTTATGGGAGCTTATGGCTTTGTTCTCCAAAACTGGCGCAACGTGCTGACCATTGCTTTCCTGATAGCCTGCCCCATGCTGCTCATTGTAGGACAGCGCGAGACGGGTTCAGCCCTGGTCTATCTGTCTTTCTTTCTGATGCTTTACCGCGAAGGTATGCCGGGGGCGATTCTGTTTGCCGGAGTATGTGCCGTCGTTTACTTTGTTGTAGGTATCCGCTACGCCGATGTCACGATGCTCCATGACTCCACTTCCGTGGGCGAGTTCGCCGTGTTGTGCCTCATTCTGATTTCCGCCCCTATCCTGCTTCAGGTCTATCAACGCAACCGTGCCATAGTCAGTCAGATGACAATCACGTGTATTGCAGTAGTAGCCTTAGCCTGTGCCATATCCGGCTGGCTATGGACATTCAACGTGGTCTATGTGCTTTGGGGGCTTTGCGCATGTGCTGCGGGATGGCTTGTATTTTTAGCCTTGCGCGAACGGCGGAAGATCTATGTACTTGTCTCGGCATTCATGATAGCCTCGGTAGGCTTCTTGTACTCGTGCGACTATGTTTTCAACCAGGTCCTGGAGCCTCATCAGCAGATCCGCATCAAAGTAGTACTGGGGTTGGAAGAAGACTTGGCCGGTGCTGGCTATAATGTCAACCAGTCGAAAATCGCCATCGGCTCGGGCGGACTTTGGGGCAAAGGTTTTCTGAATGGCACACAAACGAAACTGAAATACGTGCCCGAGCAGGACACCGATTTTATTTTCTGCACGGTAGGTGAAGAGGAAGGATTCGTAGGTTCGGTATTCGTACTGTTACTCTACATGTTCCTGCTCCTGCGTCTGATCCATTTGTCCGAACGCCAGCCTACCGTCTCGGGACGTGTCTATGGATACTCCGTGCTGGGAATCTTCTTCTTCCACCTGTTTATCAACATAGGCATGGTACTTGGCCTGACACCCGTCATCGGCATTCCGCTTCCGTTCTTCAGTTACGGCGGCTCTTCTTTATGGGGATTTACTATTCTGCTGTTCGTATTCCTGCGGATCGATGCGGGGCGTGGGAAGAGGATGAGATAACCATCCTGACTCCAACATCGCTCACGCCTTGCAAAAGTGAGTCTTGCATAACTGGCAACAGGACAAAACGGCAAGTGGCAGGTGTATCCAGCCGAACCGTCGTTACATAGGATGCGTTATGATAAAGATTGGCAAACCCTTCTCCTGTCCACCGTCCTTCGCTATCGGCCAGCATCAATCGCAAGGTATCTGTACGGACAAGAGAATCCGCCGGAGAAGACAACATGCTGGTCAATGACAGAGCCAGATTGCGGTAAGGATAATTATTGCCATGACGCACATCCACATAGACATCCAGGCTTTTGTCGGGAACCGTAACAGTGGTTGTAAAGGACAGGGTGTCGTTCTTTCTCCACCCCCTGCCCTCTACAGCCTCATAATGGCTATACACGACATTTTCTCCACAAGCCGTCAACAGGATTACGGCTGCCGTTGCCGCCACAAGCCGCATTACATCAACCTTGTGCATTACCGCTTCCTTTTTCTTCCCGCTTGCCATCATTCTTATCCGCAGGCTTGGCGTTCTTTTTCGACCTGTTGCGGCGGTTTTTCGAGCGTGAAGGTTCGGCCGTTTTTTCTGTCGAGGCCTCTTTATTCTCTTTCTTGGCCTCTACCGGAGCCTGTGCGGTTCCTTCCTGCTTTGCTTCTTGAGCCTGTACATCACCGCCTCCTTTATTTTTCTTCTTTTTCTTCTTGCCTTCTCCGTTTCCGCCACCTTTGTTTTCGTTGCCCCCTTTTCCTTTGCGGTTGCGATCAAAGCGGGTCACGCTTTCCTGTTCCAACAAGTCGGCCGAAACCTGCTTCTTTTCATTATCCGCTTCAGCCAACGTATCAGGCGCCGCTCCTTTGCGATTCATATTGATTACCTCAAAAGCACGGCGGGCAGGAATGGTAACCAAGTTGGCAGGAATAGACTTATCACTCGAATAGGTCACCTGTCCGGCCAGAATATCCGCCTTAAAGTAGAACCATTCGGCATCCTTGGTACGCAGCGTAATCTCCTTACTGGGCAATCGTTTCTGAGCTTCGACATAGACATCCACCTCATAGTTGAGGCAACATTTCAGTTTGGCACATTGCCCGGCCAGCTTCTGCGGATTGGGCGAAATATCCTGATAGCGTGCGGCTCCTGTAGAGACAGATACAAAACTGGTCATCCACGTGGCACAGCACAACTCACGGCCACAGGGTCCAATGCCTCCAATGCGTCCGGCCTCCTGACGGGCTCCGATCTGTTTCATCTCGATACGTACCCTGAAAGCCTCAGCCAGCACCTTGATGAGCTGACGGAAATCCACACGACCTTCGGCAATATAATAGAAGATGGCCTTATTACCGTCGCCCTGATACTCCACGTCACCGATTTTCATGTCCAGCCCCAGGCTGAGTGCTATTTGCCGGGCACGTATCATGGTAGAATGCTCGCGCGCCTTGGCCTCAGCATACTTCTCCATATCAGCCGCTTTAGCCTTACGGTAGATACGGCGGATATCGGCTTCGTTGCGCACTCCGGTTTTCTTCATCTGCAGGGGTACAAGGCGACCGGTCAAAGTCACGACACCGATATCATGACCGGGTGTAGCCTCAACCGCCACAATATCTCCTTTCGCCAGTTCCAGGCGGTTGGAGTTGCGGAAATAGCCTTTCCTCGTATTCTTGAACTGCACTTCGACATACTCCGACTCGGCTTCATTGCCGGGAATGTCTGCCAGCCAGTCATACGTATTCAGCTGCCTGTCCTGCCGTCCGCAACTGCGGAGGCAAAGCCGCCCGCTTCCGTTATGTAGTGTAAAATCAGTCATAATGTATAATTTTCAATTCTCAATTTTTCATTTTAATCAGCACCGTCATGTTCAGTATCAGATCGAAGAACACCATTCGCGGATTCACATTCTGCTGGATGTGTTCCTGAGCCTTGCCGAGCAGGTCGGTCATCCCGACGATGTTCCGCTCGTTGACGAAAGGAGCAAAACGCGTGGCAAACTGCTGTTCGTCAGGTCCCATATAGTTCATTTCTCCCCGGTGGAAGTTTGCAATAAAATTCTCACGTACCATCCGCTGGGCATATTCCAGAAACATCTTCTGCCGTTCACGACCCAAGACAGCCACCTGCTCACTCCAGGCCTTCATGCCGCGTATGTCGCGCTGCCAGGCCAGACGCATCAGCCGGGTAAAAAGTTCGAAACACAAAGCCTGCTCGCCGCTCTGCCCCATCATTTCCAGCACCTTCAGGAAACTTCCGTCAGCCCTGTGAGCCATCGAATGCGCCTCTTCCTCGGTCTGTCCGTATCGGGTTGTCAGCACACGGACCATATCCTCTTCCTCAATGCGGGGCACGTAGATACGCTGCGTGCGGCTCACGATGGTGGGCAGCAACCGTTCGGGCTCTTCACTCACCATCAGGAAAGCGGTCCGCTCGGGCGGTTCTTCCAGCAACTTCAACATCTTGTTGGCACAAGCCTCGTTCATGCGTTCGGGAAGCCACACCACAACGACCCTCCATCCGCCTTGGCTGGACTTCAGACTCAGTTTGCGGAATGTCTGGTCGCTTTCGGGAGCATAAATCAAAGGTTGCGTATTTCCGGCGTCTATCAGTTCCATCCAGTGCCCCAGGTCGGTATAGGTACTTTCCATAAGCATCTTCCGCCACAAGGGCAGGTAGTCGTCGCTCACCTTCTTGTTGTTCACGATGGGAAAGACAAAATGTACGTCAGGATGAGCCAGTTTTTCCCACTGACGACACGAGACACACTGTCCACAAGCTTCCCCGCCTTCGGGGTGCATGCAGCACAGACGCCGTGCCAGCGCCAGCGCCAAAGGCAGCTTTCCCGCTCCCCTCGGCCCCGTCAACAGCAGCGCATGGGCCGTACGCCCCTGCTCCACCTCCGCTTTCAGGCGGCCGATTACTTCTTTCTGCCCTATAACATCCCCGAAACCGAACATTATCAATTTTCCATTTAAAAAATCTGTTTCGCCACCTCGCGTATGCTGTCTTCAGCCGCCACAGAATAGAAATGCAGGCTCGGTACGCCGTGGGCTATCAGCTCGCGGCATTGGCGCACGCACCACTCGATGCCCACCTGCTTCACCTGTTCGTCGTCCTTGCAACGCTCCACTTCCTCAGCCAGTTCCTGCGGGATGTCCACTTTGAATGTCTTGGGAATGATGCTCAACTGTGCAGCACGTTTCAGGGGCTTGATGCCCGGTATGATAGGCACCGTAATACCCGCCTTGCGGGCACGCTCCACGAAGTCGAAGTAACGGTTGTTGTCATAGAACAACTGCGTCACGGCATACTGCGCACCAGCATCCACCTTCCGTTTCAGCCACATCAGGTCGCTCTCCAGGTTGGGAGCCTCGTCATGTTTCTCGGGATAACAGGCTACGCCGTAGCTGAAGGGTGTGCGCGTCACGGTCATCGGACTTCCATCCTCGAAGATGCCCTGGTTGAAACGGTTGATCTGTTCTTCCAGTTCGATGGCATGTGAATACCCACCCTCTTCGGGCACAAAGCGCGCCTCGTGCTTCGCCTTGTCGCCGCGAAGCACCAGCAGGTCGGTGATACCCAGGAACTGAAGATCCAGCAGGACATACTCCGTGTCCTCGCGCGTAAATCCGCTGCACAACAAGTGGGGAACCGTAGTCAGTCCGTATTTGTTCTGTATGGCTGCCGCCACGGCTACCGTGCCCGGTCTGCGTCTCAGGCGCTTCCGCTGGTAGAGTCCGTTGCCCAGTTCCTGATAGACATACTCGCTCCGGTGGGTGGTGATATTGATGTATTTGGGGTCGAACTCACGCAGGAGGTCTATGGTGGCGTACAGCTTCTCGATGCCTGTCCCCTTCAGAGGTGGAAGCACCTCAAAAGAGAAGGCGGTATGCTGGTTGCTGTTTATCAAGTCTACTACTTTCATTGGCTATGCCGTTTGTTTAGTTATTCTGCAATGCGCCCATATACGCATATTGAGGCAAATATAAGAAAAAACTAACAAACAACAGGACTTTTTCCTCGATTTCTTTATTTCTTCAATGCTGTCATCGGATAGCAAACGATATCGTTCAGAACCTTTTTACCTGTATTTCTCCCATAAATAACGAAGCGGGCTAAGCAGCCGTGCCGTCACACTCCGCTCGTCGGCCAAAATCTGTGCTGTTCCCGCCAGTTCACCTCCGAAGTCCAGCCGTTTGCCGTAGGACGTGCGCAAATCCTGCGGCAAGCTTACAGTCACCGTGTACATTCCTTCCTCATCGGCCAGCAGCGACACCGTCTGCACACACCCCGTCAAGAAACCGAATTCCATATACGGATACCCCGCCACACTGATATTCACCCGCTGCCCCGGCCTCACTTTCCCCGAACCCGATTCCGGCAGCTTGATTTTCCCGATGACAGCCCCCATATCTTCGGCTACGACCGAAAACACCTTGTCACCGCTGTTCACATTCTGGTTCTTCTGCCATACGTTATTATAGGACAAGATACCTTCCGCCGGACTGACGAACAGGAAGGCCAGTTCCCAGTCATCTATCTGTGTTTTCAGTTCGCCCAACGCCGCTTTCAGGGCGGTCAGCTGCGTGTTCTCTTCCCGCTCCCGTTCCATTTCCGTCTCTATCAGGCTCTGTTCCAACTGGGCTTCCTGAATGCGCGCTGTAGACAGTGAAGTCATCAGTTGTTCTGTTCCCTGCCGTTTGGACAGCAGTTCCTGTTGCGCCTTCTCATATTCCGCCTTGGCTGTCAGCCCACTCTCGTACAGGCCTTTCTCCCGGGCGTGCACAGTCTCTGCAATGGTACTTTGCCGCTTGTCCAGCTCCACCTGCCGCTGCAGGTGCCCGATGTAGGTACGGTATTCCTTCAGTTCCCGCGCCGTCGCCTCCAGCTTCTGCCGGTACAGGTCCAATGCCAGAAAGTTGCGATAGTCCGTCAAGCTTCTCAAAAACGAGGCATAAGCCGTCTGTATGCTTCCCAGTGCCCGTTTTTCGGGAAAACGTACAGCCCGTATACAGCTGTCTGTCACGGTGAATGCCGCCAGTTCCTCTTTCAGTGCCAGTACGTCGGCCGTCACTGCCGGATTGTCGAGTACGGCAATGATGTCGCCTGCCCTCACCGAATCCCGATCGTGCCGATACAGTTCCTTCAGCTTGCCGCTTCCCTTGGCCACAATCCACACCGGCGGATGTTCGGTGGTCACCGTCACGGTAGCGTCCACCGTGTCGGGATACTTGAAGAAGCATCCGCCCACAAAAATAAGGGCCAGCACTCCGAAGAACACCGTGATGCCCCATTGCACCAGCGCATGCGGAGGCCGTGTCAAAATCTCCTGCACTTCCTCGCTCCTCAGTTCTATCTCTTTCTGTTCCATCGCCAATCACTAACCGTCCGTTTCATATTTCCAGCTGGTTCTTTACCAGCCTGTAGTACTGCCCACCCCTTGCTATCAGCTCCTCGTGCGTACCCTGTTCGCTGATGCGTCCGCGGTCTATCACCACTATTTTGTCGGCATGGCGCACGGTACTCAGGCGGTGGGCCACCACCACCGAAGTCCTTCCTTCAAAGAAGCGTTGCAGATTCTCCATGATGCGCCGTTCGTTGTTGGCATCCAGCGCATTGGTCGCCTCGTCGAAGAAGATGAATTCCGGATCCTTGTATACCGCCCTCGCTATTAGGATACGCTGCTTCTGCCCCTGGCTCAGCCCATGCCCCTCACTGCCGATGCGGGTATTGTAGCCCAGCGGCAGGCCGTCAACAAAGTCATCGATACAGGCCATCTGCGCCGCCCGGCGAAGCCGTTCCTTGTCGATGTGTTCCACTCCCGGAGCAATATTTCCCGCAATGGTATCCGAGAAGATGAACCCGTCCTGCATCACCACCCCGCACCGTTTCCGCCATTCCCTCACGCTGTAGGCCTCCAGCGGCACATCGTCCAGCATGATGCTGCCCGACGCAGGCGGATAGAAACCCAACAGCAGTTTCACCAGCGTTGTCTTCCCGCTGCCGCTCATGCCTACAATGGCCGTCTGCCTTCCTGCCTCCACACACAGGTCGATACGGTCCAGCGTAGGCACCTCGGCCAGCGGGTCGTACTTGAAGCACAGGTTCTCCACCCGCAGGTCCTGTCCGCGGGGTATATCTTGCACGTTTTCCCTTCCGGCCGGTTCCTCGTCGGGCTTGTCGCGCACCTCGCTCAGGCGGTTCATGCTCAGGCGGGCGTCCTGCATGTCGCGGGCAAAGCCTATCAGTTCGTTCACCGGACTGTTCAGCTGCCCGATGATGTATTGCACCGACATCATCATGCCCAGCGTCATGTCACCCTGCACCACGAAGCTGGCCACCAGTCCCGTGATGATTACGTTCTTCGTCTGGTTGATAAGCACCGCGCCCGAGTCCTGATACTGCCGCAGGGCCAGGCTTCGGATGTTTACCCGGAACAGGCGTGCCTGTATCCGTTCCCACTCCCACCGTTTCTGTCGCTCGCACGCGCTCAGTTTGATTTCCTGCATACCCGTCACCAGCTGTACCACGCTGCTTTGGTTGGCGCTCTGCTGGGCAAAGCGCTTGTGATCCAGCTCCGCCCGCTTCTTCATGAACAGCCACACGTAGGCCACGTAAAGCGCGCTGCCTGCCATGAAGATGAAAAACACCAGCGGGCTGTAGAGCAACAGCACCACCCCGAACACCACAATGTTGAACGTGGAGAACACCACGCTCAGGCTACTGCCCGTCAGGAAGTTCTGGATGCGGGTGTGGTCATTGATGCGTTGCAGGATGTCGCCCGTCATCTTCGTGTCGAAGTAGCCCATAGGCAGGCGCATCAGTTTAGCCAGAAAGTCGGAGATAAGGGCAATATTGATGCGTGTGCCCAGATGGAGCAGAATCCATCCGCGGATAAACTCCACCGCCGCGCTGCTGAAGGTCAGCGTCAGCTGTGCCACCAGCACCAGCCAGATGAAACCCAGATTCTGGTTGTTGATGCCGAAGTCCACCACGCTCTGTGTCAGGAAAGGCAGCATCAGCTGTATCCCGCTGCCCAGCAGCAGCCCCAGCAGCAGTTGCCCCACCAGTTGTTTGTAAGGCCGCAGGTACGAATACATGAAGGCGAATCCCTTCCGGTCCATCTCCCCCTCGTCGCCGTCGTCTTCCTGTGTATAGAATTCCGGCGCAGGTTCCAGCAGCAACGCTACGCCCGTATCCAGCCCATCCTTCTTCGCACTGAGCCAGCAGCGGCAGAACTCCTCCCGTGTATATTTCAACTTCCCCGCCGCCGGATCGGCCACCCACACGTACCGCCCGTCCATGCGATACACCACCACGAAGTGCTGCTGGTTCCAATGCACGATACACGGTAGGGGCGCTTCCCTCAGCCGTTCGTAATCCACCTGTACGCACAGGCTCCGCAACCCGATGCGTTCCGCCGCCTCACTGATACCCAGCATCGACACTCCCTCGCGGGTCAGGAAACTCTTTTCGCGCAGGCCTTCCAGCGAGTAGCGCTTGCCGTAGTGGGCGGCCACCATACGCAGGCAGGTAGGGCCGCAGTCCATTTGGTCGTGTTGGATGTAGTGAAGAAAGGATTTCATTTTGCCATCAGACTATCCATTGTTTGCATCAGTTCCTCACCCCGTAAGTCTTTGGCAACAATACGCCGTTCCTTGTTCAAAAGGAAATTGGCCGGGATCGTTTGTATATCAAGCTGCCTCAACAAGTGAGTGGGATAGCCATTCTTGAGTGTCCCTATTACATGTATAAAATCTTGCGTCATATCATCCTCTATAGCTTTTTTCCATACCTCTCGTTTCTCATCCAAAGAAATAGCATAAATTGTCAATTCACCTTTATACTTTTCCATAACCTGTTTAATATGAGGAATTTCCTTTCTACAAGGTTTACACCAGCTGGCCCAGAAATCTAAAAAAATATATGGCGTATCAATTACTTTAGTAGAAATCTCCTTACCATTAACATCTTCAAATCTCAAATTCAACTGTTTACCCAAGTTTTTATCCAAAGGTGTACATTTCATTCTTTCATTACGCAATTCCGTATATCGTATAGATGCTTTACGTGCCTCTTCTGAAGGAGGTAAAAACACTGACTTATCATAAAACGACCTCAAAGCAGGATACCAATAAAACTTGGATGCATACAGGGGAAATAATTTATTTGTATCTGCTCCTGGAATAATATATTTCATGATTACAAAACATTCATAAATTAAGGCAGGTTCATCGGTTTTCTCCATATATTTTATCAACTTCTGCAAAAAACGATTCTTTATCACCTGAATACTGTCAGCCTGTTTCTCGTTTGCATAAGCTAACATATTCCTCAGCTCATTACTTTCATTTCTCAATTCATAAAACAAATTGTGCAAACGACCTCTCTCGGCTTTAATACAACAATTTATATTTGAGAAAGGTGTAGATTCATCAATATTCAAAATCAAACAAGAGTCTTGTTCTACTACAAATCCAAGATTCAAAGGACCATTTTTGGAAAAAGTCAATCGGGGTTTCATTGCACATGGAATCTCAAAACTGAAATTTACCTGATGTTGACCTTTTGAAATAAACGCCGAATCCAAGAAATAATATTCATTCCCAGAAATCCAACTTTTATATCCATGAATATATACCCACTGGTCCTCGCTACAAATATAATCATCCAAATTCAGGATGACTTTTGCATTTTTGAATATCAACTTGTTTTCTTTAAAAGTTTCAATAGGGTAGACTTTCACAAAAAGCGTGATCACTATACCAAAGAGACATATAAAAAACTTCATATTAATCAAATCGTTATATGGTTATGCTTAAAAATTGGGGAAATGATAAATCATTTCCCCCAAAGTTTCCCCAACAATTAAGCTGGATACCAACAATCAGCTTTACCATCAGGATGTTGGGCTTGCAAAGCTTCTTCCATTGCTTGCCTATCATTTGTCTCATAAGCCTGAACAAATGATCCTCCTAATCCATCATTGTAATACACCTGGCAAATCACACGACCGCCAGCCAATTTGGTCATTTGACTTTTTTCAAGTCTAAAAGCCATAAAATCATCTAACAATTTCATAACGATTAAGATTGTTAAATTAAAAAACAATTACATCCGGATTTTATTTCAGGCTGAAATCCAAGAACAGCCATTGTCTTCGCGAAAAACAATATCTTTATGTCAATACATATTTCAAATCTTGTATCTCATACGCCTCCGGCATCGGACGGTTGCCCACCACGACCCAAGGGGTACGATTCCATCCTTGCTCAACACAATAGAGTTGCTGACGCTTCCATCGCTCCACATCTTCCGCTACAGGCGGTACGGCATCCGGCGGTAACTGCCCCATCCTGAACCAAGCACCCAACACATCCAACGCCTGCCTCCATCCGCGAACACGACCGGTGGCGATCACCGTCTGCGCTACCCGCTGCCCCATCGCATCGTGAGGGAACGTCAACAGAAGCAACGACACCGGTACACTTGCCGACAAGACCTCCAATTGTGGATGGACACGGGCACAATTCCGGCAAGTGGGGTTAGTCACAAGCAGCAGCCGTTCCGTCCCCTCCACTCCGTTGCACAAGCACAGGCCTTCGGGAGGTAGGTTGCCTACCACAGGCTCCAACGCCTGCAATGCCCGAAACGCCTGCGGACTGAGCAGACCCGCCCAACGGGCCTGATACCGCTGATACAATCCCTCGGCATGTAACCACGTTCCGACCTGCAGCCAAAGGCTCCAACTGATGCCTGCCGACAAACCTAACACGACCACGGCCCCCCACGAAGGAAACGAACCGGCATCGGCCTGCCACAACCGGTACAAAGGTAGCGTACCCAGCCATATCACCCCATCCACAACCAAGCAAAGCATACAACCCTTTCGGACGACAAACACCTGATACGCCAACGAATAGAAAGTGAAAGCCAATGCGCCAACCCCACACACCGCCACAACCGTCCACCCTCCCGCAGGCGAAACCAACACAAACAGCAGCAACGTCAGAAAATAGAACAACGACCATTCGCCCAACCCCACGCCCGCCAAACGACTGCCCTTGGACTGCAACACCGCGTTGCAATCCACCGCCTTGCCGATGTGGCAGAAACGGTGCAGGAAATTACGGTCCGCCGTTTCCTTATAGAGGATAGCGGAGGAAAACCATACACCCGCACACAACGTGAACCGATAGAAGGCCTCCATTGGTGAAGATGCCCAACCGAGCACAAGCACCGTAGCCAGCATCCACGCTGCCAACAGGCTGTAACGACGAATCCAATAGGCTACGTTCCGAATACGAAAGTACCTGTCCTGCCGGGTGTCTGCCGTCACTTCACCCACCAATACGCCGCCCGTCCAAGTACGGAGAAACGCTTCACGCTCCATCCGTATCCGCCTGCCGCGTGCGTATACCGTCAACGAAGTTCCGTCCAGCCGCTCCACCAGGCAGAAAGGTTCTTCTGTCTGCCGGGTCACCGCCACGAACGGGGCTTCCAACCGGCCGAAGTATTCCGGCGGAAGCTGATAGGCGGCATTCCGTATTCCCAACCCGTCCAACGCGTCGCTCAGCCCCCGCATGCTGTTGCCCAACGGATGGGCAAGCAGGCGGGCGACTGTACCACGGTCTACCCGTACGGAAAGCATCCGTAGGTAGTGGTAGAGTAAAGAAGCGGTATGGGTATCAACGGACATATAAATGCAAAGTTAAAGCCGGGTTATAACGTAAACTCTCCTTGCAACCACTCATCCTCCGACACTATGTCAAGCTGATAAGTACCGCCAGCACAATAACTCAAGTCAATCTCCGCAAACCCACAAACCGCTTGCGAAGCGACTTCTTCTCCTGTAGACAGGCTGGTGACACGAACGGTAAAAGTACCGGGCAGTTCGCTAAGGTCTACACTAACCACCTTATTATATAAACAAGCGTAAGCAGTGGGCTGTACAAGGGAATAAGTTAACTTATTACTCTTATCTCTGATCGTTAACGGGATTTCTTTTTTCTCCGACTTTTCCGCATCCGTCGTCGTAGTAGTCGAAGAAGTATCCCTATCCTTGGCATAGAAGGGCAGCGTGCCCATCCATAAAGTAATTAAAAGTAGAATCAATGCTTTCATCATTACTAATTATGTTTTTGGTTTTTGATACCCCAAAATTAGCCCTTTGAAAGCACCGGATTTGTGGAATTTTTGTGGAATTTTCGGGTTTCCACAAACTTTTTTAGGTGGAAAAAGTGTGGAACGGGGCTATTTTATGCTTTTCAACACCTTTTCCAGCTTTTCGTCGCCCGCTTCGGGAAAACAATGATGCAGAATGCGTTTCTGCCGCTTGTACACACCAGACCGGTCTTTTTCCAGCAGAACAGCAATCTCCTGAGTGGACCATCCCAACAAATGAAGTCCGCAGAAACGGAGGTCGCCCTCCGAAAGCGAAGCCTTCTTCTTCAGGCGGGCGATGAATCCATCGGTATAAAGGTCGATGCAATGAAGCAGCTGGTCCTGATCTTCCACGGTGAAGTGTTCCTCATAGTCCGCATACGATTTATAATGAGCCAGGATACGTTTGGCTTTGGCGTATGGTTCCGTCTCCTGCAGACAAGCCGACAGGTTGTCGAAGTTGAACGCCAGCTGTTCCTCCAACTCCACAGGAGGAGGCAGAAGCCGTACTTCCGGTTCGGCCGCCGACGGTTCTGCGGACAACAGTACCCGATGTTCCTGCCACCAGTACTTCATCAACGTATCCATCTGCCTGCGACGGCGTTTCCGCTCCCTGATCCGCCATCCCAACAACAGTACAATACAAACAGCCAATACACCAATCGCCGCCAAACAGATCAGAATCAACCGTTTCATCTGCGCCTGTTCCCGCCGATGTACCTGCGACTGCTCTGTCAAACGGATTTCGGTCACCTGCGACTGGCTGTTAACTTCATGCTCGGCCTGCTGATACATCTTCTGGTACGCCAACGCCTTTTCTGTATTTCCTTGTTCTTCAGCAATATCTGCCAAACGCATATAAGCTGCCGAGCGAACAGGCAGAGAAGGACGGCATGCAATCGTTCTTTCCAACCAAACCGTAGCGGAATCATAATGATTCAGCTTATAATGAGCTTCGCCAACCAGAAGGCAAGCTACAAACATCTCTGTAGTATCTGCATTCAAAGTAAAAGCCTCCTGAGCATATCGCAAGGACTGTTCTCCATCTTGCATATAGCTGTACAATTGGCTTAAAGTCAACATACAACTACTCTGATATTTCCTAAGACCTTTCTGCTGAGCCAATTTATAAGCCTTCAACAACTGTGTTTCCGCTTCTTGATAACAATCTTCACCTTTGGCCATCAGATGAACACTCCGTCGGTCCAAAATTTCCAGCCACAATGCAGTATCGGCCACTTGCACAGCTACCTGTTCCGCTTGCCTATAGAGGGAATCGGCCTGCGGATACATTCCCTGACTGTGATAGATATAAGCCATGCGCCCATATGTCCGCCCCAGCCACCAGGTATTTCCACATTGTTCCATCAGTGTCTTTACCCGCTGGAAGATGTCCAACGCCTGCCCCGCCTGCCGATGATTCTGATAAAGGATGCAGCCGCGGTTGTACTCGCCCCGCGCCTCCCAAAAGACATCGCCTGCCCGATGGAAATAGTCGATGACTGGCCACAGCAAGGAGTCGCTGGCCGGCATCTGTCCGTTACGGCACTCCGCCTCCACCGTCAGCAACCGATGGCGCATGCGGTCGCCCTCTCCCAGGTCCGAAGGAGAGATACCCTGCAGCAGGCGGAGGGCACTGTCGGGGTACAGGTCCATCACACGGTCGGCTTCGGCCATCCGTCGGGAATAGTCGGCATGGGTACAGGCGGTCCACAACAAGACTGCCAGCAGGCACAAGGGATAGAGGGGCTTCATCGTATTATCAACAAGTAGCATAGCGTGTGCAAACATACAAAAAAATCAGCAGATTGACTTCGTAGAAGAGTGATTTCAAGAATATTCGGTCGGAAAAATGTATTATACATCAAAATATTCGGTCAGAAAAATGCGCATACCCCATTAAAGTTCGGTCGGAAATATGTATTTTTGCATCGGAATCATCAGAAATACAAGGATTATGCATAGAAACATCATTGAGCAACTAAAAGTCTGGAAAAACAAAAAAGGCCGGAAGCCTCTTGTATTGGCCGGAGCACGTCAGGTGGGGAAAACTTACATCCTTAAACATTTCGGAGAACAAGAGTTCGCCAATGTCGCTTATATCAATTGTGACAACAACGAACTGGCCAGAAATCTGTTTTCGGAAGATTACGACATGCGGCGTATCTTGTTGGCCATCGGCGCCATTACCGGGCAGAGTATCGAAGCCGGTAAGACATTGATTATTCTGGACGAAATACAGGAAGCACCGCGCGGTTTGTCGGTCTTGAAGTATTTCTATGAGAACGCACCGCAATATCATGTTGCCGTGGCAGGTTCACTGTTGGGAATAGCCATGCACCGGGGAGAATCTTTTCCGGTTGGCAAAGTGGACGTATTGCACATCTATCCCATGACCTTTGATGAGTTTCTGTTGGCCAAAGGAAAGAAACAAATGGTTGACATCCTACGGGCCAAGGACTGGGCTACTGTCAAGCTTCTCAAAAACGAGTATGTCAAGTCTTTGAGAGAGTATTACTTTGTGGGAGGAATGCCGGAAGCTGTGGCTGAGTTCGTATCATCAAATGATGCCAGGAAAGTAAGGACGGTACAAAACAACATACTCTTTACCTATCGGCAGGATATGTCAAAACATGTATCCGCCTCGGAGGCTAACCGCATAGGTATGGTCTGGCAGTCGATGCCTTCCCAACTTGTAAAGGAAAACAAGAAATTCATCTATGGCGTTGTCCGTCCCGGTGCACGGGCCAAGGATTTCGAGGCAGCCATTCAGTGGCTGCTGGATGCAGGTCTGGTGTACAAGGCCGAAAGAATTTCCCAACCCAAGATTCCATTGAAATTTTATGCCGACATCTCTGCTTTCAAACTGTTTCTTTTGGATTGTGGACTGCTGGGCGCCATGAGTGAAACACCGGCAGAAAGACTGTTGATTGCCGACAACGGCATGGAGGAAGCCAAAGGCGCATTTACGGAAAACTATGTCATGAGCCAGCTGACAGCCACATGCGAAAGTTCTGTATTCTACTACAGCAACGATGCGAAACTGGAGATTGATTTTATCATACAGCATGGCAGCGACATCGTTCCGATAGAAGTAAAGGCAGAGGAAAACCTGCGTTCAAAATCCTTAGCTTGTTTTGTCGCTGCCAATAAAGGGTTGCACGGCCTCCGTTTTTCCATGTCCGATTACCGCAACCAGGATTGGATGACCAACGTTCCGCTATATGCCGCCCCCATTCTGTTTCGAGATAACTGAAACACGTATTTGAGGTATTGGATATATGTATCCATCATTAGCGCGCCAAAGTCCATAGTTAGCGCGCTAAAGTAGATAGTTAGTCGACTAAAATCCATAGTTAGCACCGAAGACCTGCCATGTTGCCGAACAGAAGTGAGCGAAGTTTGTCCGATTCCGGCTTCACGCTTTCACGACAAGCCAAACAAGCTAAAAATCAAATATTTACAGTGAAAGATAAGGTTTCACGGAGGTGAAACATGAACTAAAATACAACTTGGGCGTATTCTTCGCTCAGTTTGTGTATCTGACACAAAATCTGATTTTCCCGTTCCTTCGACGGTTTCTTGAAACCGTTGATATAATTACGCAAAAGGGTGGCGTTTATCCCGACAAGTCTCGCAAATTCGGACACATTAATTTCCTTATGCAGAAGGAAGAACCGTTGCAATTTGGTAGGTTCCGCATCTTCGTATTCAAAGCTCTCAAAGCTTACATCCACATCAAGCGTACGCCAATGTATCCCGACTACACTCATCGTATAATCTTCCCTTTCCGCTTCGTTTGCCTGCATCAATCCGGGATACCATAGCAAGGATTGACGATAGGTCTTCCCATTGTCCCCCAGACCATAAAGATATTCACCATCAAACCATATTCTCGTAATCTTCATTGTCAGCCTCCTTTCCAAAATACTTGTTCCAATGCCTAATGATTATATCGCTATTTTCCTCTATCATCATGCCTATTCTCTTCAAATCCTGAGCCTTGATTCCGTGTTGTTCGTAGAAAACAAACTCGTTTCCATCCCATACATATTTCGCCATGCCGTCTTTTCCTACGACATGCACATGTATCGGTTCATGTTCGCGACTAAAAAACATGAACGAAAATCCAAAGGCTCTGAATATTTCCGGCATACCCTAATTCGCTTTTATCACAAGACAAATATAGGTATTATTTACGATACCTCCAAACGGCTGAACAAGTTTCAACGCAACGTTCTAATATACAAGCGAATACGGTGAAACTTCACCGGAAAAAAGTCGTCAAAAGCGTTGTTTCACAGCAATTTAATCTTTCAAACACCCAACAGGAACAACATAAACTCCATCTGTCCGCCTGTAAGCAAAGTCACCTACACCGGTCAATACCATACAAAATGCAGGTGCCTTCATTCGGGAGGTATCAATAATATTGGCAAGTGCGATTAATGTCTTTGCGCCTTCTTCAATAAGTTTGTCTCCGCCTAATTTTATTTCAACAAGACCATACGACCCATTACGCAAATGCACCACCGCATCACATTCCAAACCATTTTTGTCTCTATAATGATAGACCGATCCATCCAAAGCATCTGCATAAACACGAAGATCCCGGATACACATCGTCTCAAAAAACAATCCGAACGTATTCAGATCATTAATCAAGTCATTAGGACCAAGTCCTAAAGCAGCTACTCCCACCGAAGGATCGACATAATACCTTGTGTCGGATGTGCGTACCGCGGTTTTACTTCTTAAGTTAGGATTCCATGCAGGCATATCCTCTATAACAAATATTTTTCGCAAAGCAGTAAGATATGTTCCTACCGTTTCATCGCTAACCTCTTCCGTCTCATTTGTTGATATATCCGCAAGAATTGTTGCAATACTAGCCTGTGAACCTTGATGTCGGGCATATGACCTCATGATTCTCTTTGCCCGCTCCTCGTTTCTTTTCACATTATCAACTCGCGATATGTCACTGCTTGTAATGGCTTTATAATATTCCGCTGCTTGCAGCAATGCTGCCTTTTCCGATTTTTTAGCCAAAGATTTAGGCCACCCGCCACGGCAAACAACAAATGCAAGCATTGGTAATGTAAGTTTATTTAAAGCACCTATTTTGTCCGGCGCAAGAAACAAATCTGACAAACTGATTTCACCGGTAGATTCACCAGATTCCCACAGAGTCATAGGGCGCATGGTAAGCCATCCATATCTTCCAGTTCCTGTGTGATGTATTTCTTTAGCATCAACAGGTACGGCAGACCCTGTAAGCATGAATTGCCCGTCTTCATCTCTATGATCCACCTCAAACCGAATGGCATCCCAAAACTGAGGAACTTGTTGCCATTCATCAATCAGGCGTGGAGTTTTTCCTTCAAGCAAAAAACGGATGTTAGTCTGTGCCATCTGTTTATATTGTTCTTGTTTGGCTGGGTCATCCATATAAATGATGCTCTTAGCCTGTTGTTCAGCCGTAGTGGTTTTACCACAAGCCTTGGGTCCCTCTATTAAAACAGCCCCCATTGCTTCTAATTTATCACGCAATAATTTATCTGCTATTCGATTTCTATATTCCATGAATACTTAGTTTTTGCAAAGATACGGAAATTGTCTGCAAATCAAACAAATCATAATACAAATTTGGCAATTTGGCGGAAAATCGTTTGGTAATTTGGCGTAATTTCGTTTGGCAATTTGGCAAATCAAGATTATTCCCATCCCAAGGAAGATCGTACCATTCCGGCCTCACGCTTTCAAAACAACTGCAACACACGAACAATCAAGAATTTGCTTGAAAGGCAGGAGGAGTCACGGAGGTGAAACATGAACCAGCAGGCAAGTTTCAACACAACATTCTAATATACAAGCGAATACGGTGAAACTTCACCGGAAGAAAGTCGTCAAAAGCGTTGTTTCACAGCATCGGTCAGCCTTTGCGATAGTGGAGCACCACGCCGTTTTCGCGACGGAAAGCCCGATCGGCCACCTGACGCAGACGGTCGGCCGTGACGGCACGATAGTTGTCCACCTCGCGGTTGATGTCGTCGGCCTGCCCCGTCAGTTCGAACCAGGCGAGATTGGTGGCTACGTTCAGGTAATTCATATTACCAAATATCTGGGAAGCCTCGAACTTGTTTTTCACCTTCTCCAGTTCCGGCTCGTCTACAAGCTCCCGACGGAGCAATTCCAGTTCGGCACGGACGGCGGCCTCGGCTTCGTCGAGGGAAACACCCGGCGAGGGCTTGCCGCTGATGTGAAGCAGACCGGCATCGCGGCTGCCGGAAATGTAGGCGTCGATGCTGGAGAAGAGTTTGCGCTCCTGCACCAGGCGGAGGTTCAGGCGGCTGGAGCGGCCGTTGGAAAGAATATCGGACAGAATGTCGAACGCGTAATAGTCGGGATCGTCACGGCGGCACATGTGGAAAGCCATGAAGAGCGCGTCGAGGGGAACGGGACGCTCCACGCAGAGGCGGCGTTCTTCGGTCTGCTCAGGTTCCTGCGGCAAGCGGCGTTCGGGCACTTCGCGACGGGGGATGGGGCCGAACCATTTCTGCGCAAGGCGCACGGTTTCTTCCCAACCGATGTTGCCCGTGACGGCCAGCACGGCATTGTTGGGCGCGTAGTGGCGGTAGAAGAAGTCCTTCACCTCGTCGAGCGTGGCCTGTGCAATGTGCTCCAGCTCCTTGCCGATAGTGGGCCACTGATAGGGATGGACACGATAGGCCAGCGGACGGATGAGATGGCCCACGTCGCCGTAGGGCTGGTTGAGGCAACGCTGCTTGAACTCCTCCATCACCACCGCACGCTGTACCTCCAGGCTGCGCTCGCTGAAGTCGAGGCCCAACATGCGGTCGGACTCCAACCAGAAGCCCGTCTCCACGTTTGCCTTGGGCACGGTGAGGTAATAGTTGGTGATGTCGTTGTTCGTCCAGGCGTTGTTCTCGCCACCCGCCAGCTGGAGCGGCATGTCATAGTCGGGGATGTGCAGGGAGCCTCCGAACATGAGGTGTTCGAAGAGGTGGGCAAAGCCGGTGTGCCGGGGATGCTCGTCGCGTGCACCGACATCGTAAACGATGTTCAGCGCCACCATCTGCGTACTGGCATCCTCGTAGTGCACCAGTTTCAGGCCGTTGTCCAGTGTCAGTCGGTTAATCTTGAACATACCCTGCTCTCCCCCAGACCTTTCAATCCAACACTTCGACCTTGATGATCTTCACGTCTTCCTCGGGACGGTCGTTGCGGTCGGTCTTCACCCGCTGGATCTTGTCGACCACTTCCATGCCTTCCAGCACTTCGCCGAAGACAGTGTATTCGCCGTCCAGATGGGGTGTACCACCCACGGTGGTGTATGTCTTCACCTGCTCGGGTGTAAAGCGGAACTCGGGCTGGCCGGCCAGCTGCTTCTCTACCTGCGCAATCAGGGTGTCCTGCAAGTTCATCAGTCCTTCCTGGTCGCCTGCCTTGCGCATCTTGTAGATGTCCTTGGCATGCTTGGAGGCCAGCGTGTTGAACAGGTTGTTGAAGCGCATCTGGTTCATCTGCTGCTCCATGCCCAGCAGGGTGGAATCGCTATAAACCTTGCCGGTCACGATGTAGAACTGGCAACCCGACGAAGCTTTCTCAGGGTTGACATTGTCTCCCTGGCGGGCAGCGGACAGAGCGCCTTTCTTATGGAAATACTTGGGATAGACAAACTCGGCAGGCACGGTGTAGCCCACGTCGCCCGAACCCAGCATCTGGCCCTTGGCAGCGTTCTTCGACTCGGGGTCGCCTGCCTGGATCATGAAGTCCTTGATGACACGATGAAAGAGGGTGCCCTCGTAGGTGCCGTCCTCGGCCAACTTGATAAAGTTATCACGGTGTTTCGGCGTTTCGTTATACAGTTTCACCACGATGTCGCCGGCGGTGGTCTCAATCTTCAGTCTGGTTTCTTCGCTCATGTTTCTGGCTTTTTTCTCTGACTTGCAGGCCACAAGGCAGCAAGCCAGTATGGTTAATAATACAAATGAAATCCTTTTCATTCTATCTTTTTGTTTAATTTAAGTTTGCAAATATACTAAAATCAGCCAAAACCACTTACCTTTGTAACATTAAAATAAAATTCAGGCTATGAAATCTATATTAATAGTAGAAGATGACATCACTTACAGCATGATCCTGAAGACATGGCTCACGAAGAAAGGTTTTCAGGTACAATCGGCCAGCAGCATCGCGCGTGCCCAGAAAATGGTCGAATCGGATGCCATAGACCTGATATTGTCGGACCTCCGCCTGCCCGACCGCGACGGCATCGACCTGCTGAAGTGGATGAGGGAACAGGGACGACAGACACCACTGATCATCATGACCGGCTATGCGGACATCCAGTCGGCCGTACAGGCCATGAAGCTGGGAGCGCAGGACTACGTGGCCAAGCCCGTCAATCCCGACGAGCTGCTGAAGAAAATGGAGGAAGCGCTGAAGACTCCCCTACGGGAAGCGGCCGCCAAGTCACAGGAAGAAGCTCCGGCCAAACCGGCGCATACCCCAACCGAACCGGCGTCGGACTTTCTGGAGGGAGAAAGCGATGCCGCCAAGCAGCTCTACAACTACGTGAAGCTGGTGGCACCCACCAACATGTCCGTACTCATCAACGGTGCCAGCGGCACGGGCAAGGAGTATGTGGCCCACCGCATCCACCAGCTGAGCAAACGTGCCCAATATCCGTTCATCGCCATCGACTGCGGTGCCATCCCCAAGGAACTGGCAGCCTCCGAGTTCTTCGGCCATGTGAAGGGAGCCTTCACCGGTGCCCTGACCGACAAGACGGGCGCCTTCGTAGCGGCCAACGGCGGTACCATCTTCCTGGACGAAATCGGGAACCTGAGCTACGAAGTACAGATACAGCTGCTCCGCGCCCTGCAGGAACGCAAGATACGCCCCATCGGCTCGAACAAGGAGATACAGGTGGACGTGCGTCTGGTGTCGGCTACCAACGAAAACCTGGAGCAGGCCATCGAACGTGGCCACTTCCGTGAAGACCTGTACCACCGCATCAACGAGTTCACCCTGCGCATGCCACAACTGAAGGACCGCCACGAGGACATCCTGCTCTTCGCCAACTTCTTCCTCGACCAGGCCAACCGCGAAATGGACAAGCATCTGACGGGATTTGACGAAGCGGCCTCCAAGGCCCTGACCGAATATCATTGGCCGGGCAACCTGCGCCAGATGAAGAACATGGTGCGCCGCGCCACCCTGCTTGCTACAGGAAAGTTCATCACCATGAACGAGCTCTCCGACCTGCAGCAGACGGCCAACACGCCAACCGCCAACATATCCCTGCGCAACGAAGAAACGGAAAAACAGCATATTCTGGAAGCCCTACGCCAGACCGGCAACAACAAAAGCCGCGCGGCCCAGATGCTGGGAATCGACCGCAAGACGCTATACAACAAACTGAAACTCTACAACCTGTCGGACTCATTGTAGAATAAAAGTGGGGAAATATTCCCCACCCGACTCCACACATCCACAACCTTTTCCACACTTCCCTTCCAGCCAGCCAGAACCTAACAGGCTGTTTATCAAAAGCATAAGAAAACAGTATGTTTTCTGGCACACTATTTGAGCCTTTCTACATGTAAGCAAACGCTTGCTTGAACAGACTAACTTAAACCTAAACAATATATATATACTCAAAAGCAAGTGAAAGTAAAACGTTAGTATTGTAGCAGCCCTGTTTATGTTTGTTTGTGGAGAGCTCTCTTTGGCACACTTCCCTTCAGGAAGTTGCCAGGAGAGCTAAATTCAAAAAACCGAAGATTTTCAGCCCTACTATTCATCGGTCATGAAACAATCCATCCCCATCAAACTAAACATCTGCCCAAGTTGCTGAACAACAGTAAGCCACTAACAAGAAAAAAGCCGTCCCGTCTTGTCTATTCTGGGGGCGGCTTTTTCTTTTTTATCGTTTTGACGTTTTTCTACGCTTACCAATGACGTTCGGGATACAGATCGTTCCACCATTCGGGGCTGTCCTGCAACCACTTGGCAAACCAGGCCATAATGGAGTTGTGCCACTGGACACGTTTGTCGTAGTCGGCAATGAAGTGGTTCTCACCATCCACGGTAATAAATTCCACCGTCCGGCCCAGAATCTTCAACGCATTGTACAACTGGATGCTCTCGCCGATGGGCACATTGGTGTCGGCCGTACCGTGCAGGAGCAGCAGGGGCGTGTGGATCTTGTCGGCATTGAACAGGGCGCCGTGCTTGGTGAAGAGGTCGGGCTGCGACCAGGGATAACTGCCTGCAGCGGCAATGGCGTTGTAGGAATAGCCCCAATAGCCTTCACCCCAGTAGCTGGTGACGTTGCTGATGCCGGCATGCGAGGCGGCAGCGGCAAAGATGTCGGTCTTGGTCTGCAGATACATGGTCATGAAGCCGCCATACGAGGCACCCAGGCAACCGATGCGCTCGGCATTGACAAACGGATGGGCCTCACAGAATTTCTTGGTACCCTCGATGATGTTGTCGGCCGTATAGTCGCCCCAGGCATTGACGTGGCGGGCAGAGAATTCCTGTCCGTAGCCGATGGTGCCGCTGGGCTGGATGACATAAACCACATAGTCGCGCGAAGCGAAGAGCTGCGGACTGTAGGGCGAGGTCATGCCACGCGTAGTGGGTGTAGTACCACCATAGTAGTAGACAATCAGCGGATATTTCTTCTCGGGATCGAAGTCGGGAGGCAGACACATCATGCCTTCAATTGTCGTACCGTCCGAAGCCGTGAAGTTCCACTCTTCCATGCGGCCGAACTCAATCTTGTCCAGCGTCTTCTGCATCGGATTGGCCAGCAGCTTGGATGTCTGCTTCTTGCCGTCGTACAGATAGGCCACGCCGGTCGAGGTGTTGCCACCGCCTACATAGGCTGCCACCTGGGGAGCCTTGTCGGCCAGCGTAAAGGACGAAATGACATCTTCGGCCAGGGGGAGCATCTCGAACGTACCTTTCTTCGGCGTATAGCGGTAGATGTGCTGGCAGTCTTTGTCGGTGGTATTGAAATAGATACAGCCGTCTGTACGGTTCCATTGCAGGAGAGACACCGACGGATTGAAGTCGCGCGTGATGGGCGTTATCTCCTTAGTAGTCAGGTCCATCAGGAAAGCCTGCGTGTCGAAGTCGTTGGCAATGGGATGCGAACCACAATTCTTGCCGATGCCACCGAAGGCCTCGGGACTGCCGATCAGCACCAGCTGACGGTTGTCGGGCGAATAGGAGGCGGAGTTGAGGTAGGCGTCCTCACGCACCAGCGTATCGGCCTTCATCGTGTTCAGGTCGATTTCGAACAGGGTGGTCAGGCTGTAGGGACACTTCGTGATGTTGGGTTTCGACGTGGTGCAAAGCAGCTTGGCGCCATCCCAGGAGATATCGTTCAGGTAGACGGGACGCGAACCATAGGTCAAGCGCTCGGAAACGCCCGTCTTCAAGTCGTACTTCACCAGATAGGAGCGGTTGCGCGAGCCGGGGATGCGGTCGTCGGGCATCAGCATGCGCTTCAGGGGGCCGCTCACCTTCTCGCCTTCGTCTGAGGACGAATAAATGAGGTAATCTTCCGTGGGCGACCAGGTGAATCGTCCCTCCGGCAGGTTGGCCATCACCGTCTCCTCGCGCATGGTGGCGGGATCGAAGACAATCAAGTCGTTCTTTTCGTCACCCGTCACGGTATAGTAGAGCTTGCTGCTTACGGGCATCCAGCGGGCATTGGTGGGCACGTTGGGATGGATCATGCGACCGGTCTTCACTTCGGTCAGCTCCTGCCACGTGCGCGAGCGTTTGGTGGAGTAGTTGTCCCAATAATAGGTCAGCAGGTACTTGCCGTCGGGCGAGAGAGAGACGGAGTAGACTTTCTGCCCGAAGGCGGTATTGTAGAGTGACAGGCGGCGCTTCAGGTCGGGAGCCATGTGGAAGGGCACGTTCTCGAAGTCCTTATCGCCCTCGAAGGTGCACTTCAATACGGGTTCGGCCTTGTCGTCGGCCGAGGCAAGGAGCTTGATGACGATTTCGTTATCGGCTTCGGGCTCCAGACGCAGGCTGATTTCAGCGGGATGCACCTGCGAGAGGCTGTCCTGAGCGGCATCCTTCACATGCTTGGACACGCCGTTGACGAACACTTCGAAACGGGCGGGCGAAGACACCTTGAGCTTGCCCTTCATGAAGCGCTCGGCACGCAGGTTGGTAGCGAAGAGGTAGAGCAGATTGTCACGGTCGGCACGGGCTACACGGACATAGCCAGCGGTATCGGCCTCGACGCGGTCGTAGGTATAGGAGTCGAAATCCAGGTTCACTTTGGTTTTCAGTAGTTCCTTCATGGCAAACTTGTCGCCCGTGAAGTTGATGCTATCCCCCTGGAGGGGTGCCCGCAACGATACGGCGGGACGCAGGTAGAAAGCAGACGCCTGCTGTTGCTGCGCCTGCAGGGACATTCCTGCACAGAGCAGCAATGCCGGGAGTATCAGTCTTTTTTTCATAGAAAATCAGTGTTTTCAAAATACAGGTTTTACAAAGAACTTGCGAGGCTGCGCCACAGATTGTCCGACGGAACGGGAGCCACCACATCGATCAGTTCCTTCGAAACAGGATGAACGAAGCGCACACGGCGGGCATGCAGGCAGATACTGCCGTCGGGATTGGAGCGGGGAAAGCCATACTTCAGGTCGCCCTTGATGGGGCAGCCCATCTTGGCCAGCTGACAACGGATCTGATGGTGGCGGCCCGTCTTCAGGTCCACCTCCAGCAGGCTGTAATTGTCCGAGCGGGCGATGAGCCGATAGTGCAGGATGGCCTTCTTACTGCCGGGCTTTTCGGTGTCGTAGGCGTAGCTCTTGTTCTGCTTCTCGTTGCGCACCAGGTAGTTCACCAGCTCGCCCTCGGTCTCGGCGGGCGTCTGCTTCACGATGGCCCAGTAGGTCTTCTTCACCTCGCTGTTCTTGAACATCTCGTTCAGGCGCGACAGGGCCTTGCTGGTCTTGGCAAAGACAACAAGACCGCTCACAGGGCGGTCCAGGCGGTGGGTCACACCGATAAAGACGTTGCCGGGCTTGTGGTACTTCTCTTTCAGATACTGCTTGACAGTTTCCGAAAGGGGCACGTCGCCCGTCTTGTCTCCCTGAACAATCTCCGAAGCGGTCTTGTTGACGATAATAATGTGATTGTCCTCGTAAACGACGGTCATCTCAATGCTGCATTACATGTTCATACCACCGTCGATCTGGATCACCTGACCCGAAACGTAGGACGACATGTCGGATGCCAGGAAGGTAGCCACGTTGGCCACGTCTTCGGGCGTACCGCCACGGCGCAAAGGAATCTTCTTGCACCATTCGGCCTTCACTTCGTCGGACAGGGCGTCGGTCATGGCTGTGATGATGAAGCCCGGAGCAATGGCGTTGGCACGGATGCCGCGTGAGCCGAGTTCCTGAGCGATAGACTTCGCCAAAGCAATCATACCAGCCTTCGAAGCCGAGTAGTTGGCCTGTCCGGCGTTGCCGTGAACACCTACTACAGAAGCCATGTTGATGATGCTGCCGGCTTTCTGGCGCATCATGATGGGCGTACAGGCGTGGATGAAGTTGAATGCCGACTTCAGGTTCACGTTGATCACCATATCCCACTGCTGCTCGCTCATGCGCATCATCAGGCCGTCGCGGGTGATACCGGCGTTGTTCACCAGGATGTCGATGCGGCCGAAGTCCTGATGGATGGCCTCTACCACCTTGGCCGTATCCTCGAAGTTGGCTGCGTTCGAGGCGTAAGCCTTGGCCTTCACGCCCATGGCTTCGATTTCTTTGGCAGTATTCTCGGCGTTCTCGTCGATTACCAGGTCCGTAAATGCTACATTGGCGCCTTCAGCGGCAAACTTCAATGCGATAGCCTTACCGATACCACGTGCGGCACCGGTTACGATGGCTGTTTTTCCAGTTAATAATCCCATAATCGTATTGTTTAAAAATTAAAAGTATCTTTTCTTTGTCGTAAAACTATCTTTTCCGCTCCATATCACAGTGCTTTCGGATCCTTGCGGTGCAGGGCGCCGAAGACGATGCGCGCCACGTACTTGTCGCGTGTGGCGTCATCCAGATTGGCTCCGATCTGCCCGCGGATGTAGGGCACCTCGATACCTTTCACACAATAGTGCACCAGCTCGGCCGTCATGTCGAGGTCGTCTATCTGAAAGACCCCCGTCTCCATGCCCTCGCGCAACACGTCCTTGAAGAGCTGCACCTCTTTTTCGTCGAACCGCTTGCGTGCCTTCTCCACCTTCCAGATGTCGCGGAAGAAGTCGGCACGGAGCGTACCGTTACGATAGACCACTTCCTTCACCACGTCCAGGCGGGTGTAGATCATCTCGAGCATCTTCTCGTCGGGCGAAATGCACTTGTCGGCCACCCGCTTCATCGTGTCCAGCAGGATGTCCAGCTGCGACTCGACCACAGCCAAGTAAATGTCCTCCTTGCTCTTGAAGTAGGTATAAAGCGTCCGCCGCCCTTTCTTGGAAGCAAGGGCGATGTCGTTCATGGTGGTGTTCTCCACCCCCATCTTCGCGAACAGCTGTCGGGCGACATCTACAAGTTTGGCTTTCGTCTTGGATACGGGCATAGTCTTGTTTTGCACATTGCACAATAATATGTGCAAAAGTAAGACATTTCCGCCTATCCCACAAGAAATAAAAAAAATAATCTGCCGAATATTTGTTTTTTCAAAAATAAGTCGTACCTTTGCACCCGAAATCAAGAACATCGCGGAGTGGAGCAGTTGGTAGCTCGTTGGGCTCATAACCCAAAGGTCGTAAGTTCGAGTCTTGCCTCCGCAACCAACAAAAAAAAGGAATTGCAATCGCAATTCCTTTTTTCGCTTTATCCTCTCCTCCCGCTTATTCGCGCAGGAGGATTTCACTTGGATTCTTCATTTTCAGATTCAGCTTGGCTTTCTCTGACAGGGGATTCCACAGAATACGACGGCATTCCTGCGGATCAGCCTGGAAGTCCACATTCTTCGAGCCGCTCAAGTATTCGGTGTCGATGCGGAAAGAATCGGTCTTCACCTCAAAGCTGTACAATTCGTCCAGATTCAGATACAGATGGTCCACCGAACCGCTGTTCAAACACAACTGACGCGACAAGGCAGACAGAGCACGGAAGTGGGAATTCTGCACAAACACCGTGGCAGGGCCGTCGGAGAAATCAATGAACAGCGAATCGCGTTGCAAGTCCTGCAACTCTACCACATCAAACACCTCTCCTTTCAAGTACTCAACGCTTTCGGGCAAGCGCAATTCCAAAGGCTCAGCCTGCAGGTTAAAATAGGAAGGTATTTTCTCTTGTGGCATTTTCTTCTTCAGCTTCTCGGGCGGAAAGCTGAACACAATGTCCAACGTATCTCCCTGCGATTGAAAGTCCATAAATTCCTCTATATCGGCCACATAAAAGAAGCTTCCAGTAGCAGTGTCTGCCGAAGTCACTTTCAGACGGATATTATTAACGGCCAAATAATAATTCAACTCGTCGTTGCCACCTTGTTTATGCAGCATTCTATCCATGCGGAATCTTATAACCTTACAGGCAGGCAACGGACGCATCCGCTCTTCCCCTTCCAGGCGGACGGTCATGTCCGACGCACTTCCACTGTGCGTTCCCCAATAGATAATGGTGGCGCTCATGCCAGCCAAAAGGGCCAGCAGTACACCCAATATAACATAAGTAGTTCGTTTCATAACTTGTTATTCTTTTCTTGATTCTTGGCATAATCGCGGTACATCGCCGCCAGTTCGGCATCGGAAATGCCCAGCGTGTACAGCTGTTTGAAAAAATAGTCGACCTCGTTCGTCAGGAACTGTTCCTTGCGCAAGGCGAGAATCCGCTCGCGGGCACCCGCAGCCACAAAATAGCCGATGCCCCGCTTGTTGTAGATGATACCCTGCGACTGGAGCTGGTCGAACGAGCGCATCACCGTGTTGGCATTCACCTCCACCACGGCGGCATACTCGCGCACCGAGGGAATGCGGCTGTCTTCGGCAAACTTTCCCACCAGCACTTCGTCGCAGATGCGGTCGGCAATCTGCAGATAAATAGCTTTCGTATCTCTAAAATCCATACTTACCAACGATTAATGATTTCCGCTTCCTTCAAACGATAGTAGGCCGTCACCCAGCAGAAGATGGCAAAGGCAAACAAGAGGCAAGTGAACAGCGTCATCACCGTTTCTTCCTCCATGTCGGGACCATAAGGACCGAAGGTCAGCGACTTGACCAGCGAAACCAGTACGGCCACAAAGATAGAGATAACAACAATCAAAGCTGCCGAGGTCTTAATGAACGCATTCTTCGGCCACAAGGCGCTGCCCAGCACATAGGCGCTCTGGACGGCAAAGTAGAACGAGAAGCTAAAGAGTGTCCCCCGTCCGGTACTGAAAAATGGAGGAAACATCGTTTCATTTGTCAACTGTCCATAAGGGAAAATAGACGTAACACCAGTGCCAAATAGGGAAGAAATAAAAGCACGCGTCAAATCGGCCAATACAAAAGCCAAGGCATAAGCCAAAAGGAAAACGAAAGTATAAAGGAACCAACGTGACAAATATTTCTCGAAAGCGGTAGCCGGCAACATCAGAGCAGAAAGCCGACGGCGTTTGTCTTTCAGGAACTCCATCACAAACGAAGCACTCAACGTACCCATCGCAAATATCATGAAGCACCCGACTCCAAACTCGTTTTGCCAAAGCTCACTACTAAAACTAGGACGACGCCAGATGCGACCAGCCCAAATAAAAAAGACGGTTAAAGCACCATACATCGCAACCAGACGCAACATATTTTTCCGCCAGTTCTCCACCCAATCTTTCTGACAATAATTCAAAAAACGCGACATACTGAAAAAACGATCACGTGTCATCTCTCCTCCTCCATTTTAGAATGAAACAATTCTTTTATCTTCTCGGGGTTGGCCAATACGGCACCGAAGAGCAGCTCCAGGTTGAGCTTCGTCTCTACGCCCTCGCGGTTGGGCAGCAGCAGGCTGTTGCCTTGCACCGAAGGCAGTTTGTACAAAGCCTCCTCGGCCAGAGCGGGACTATCGCTCTCCACAAAAGCCAACCGTTCAGTCACGCGGGCGATAGACTCGTCGAGCAGCACGCGGCTGTTGTTCATAATCACCACATGGTCCAGCACATTGTCAATGTCTCTCACCTGATGGGTGGAGATTACAATCGTCCGCTCGTCCGACATGCCCGAGGCGATGAACTTACGGAACTGGCTCTTCGCCATGATGTCCAGTCCATTGGTCGGTTCGTCCATCAGCAGCAGCGAGGTATGCGTGGCAAGCGCAAAACTCATGAACACTTTCTTCTTCTGCCCCATCGACAACCCGCCCAAATGAATGTTCCAATCCATCTCGAAAAGATGCAGGTAGGTCATCATGTCCTCCTTGCTAAAGTTAGGATAGAACGGGCTGTTCAGCTCCACAAACTGGACCAGCGAAACGGCAGGCAGATCAAATTCCTCGGGTACCAGGAATACATCCCGCAGCGTTTCGGGCAGACGCCTCCGCATATCCACCCCGTGATACATCACGTGGCCATGCTTGGGCGTCAGCAATCCGCACATCAGATACAACAGAGTGGACTTGCCCACTCCATTTTTCCCCAGCAGCCCATACACCCGGCCTTTCTCCAGGGAAAACGAGAAGTCCGACAACACCTCGGGCTTCCTGCGTCCATAACTGAACGAAATATTCTCTACTTGTAGCATAACATATTAATATTTGATGTTCCATCACCAGTATCCTCCTGAAATAACGGATTAAAGGCCTATCACCCATAATTTCTGAAGAACAATAGTGTATTAGATTAATAGTACACTGCAAATGTAGTAAAAGAATGTACATGCACAAAGAAAAAGGAAAAAAACTTAGCAAGAAAAATAGATTTTATACAGAAAGGCAGAAAACAGAAGCCAGGAATGCAACGAAGCACTGGATAAAAGAATGACGAAGTACAATATGAGGGTGCAACGAAGCACTGCGTGAGGGTGTCAGTCCGCACTTGCTGAGGGCATGACGAAGCA
>ULVG01070393.1_pt1 | contig 43296 bp, 34 predicted proteins | sample 1959221 | NCBI WGS metagenome assembly ULVG01 (sample SAMEA4835780, study PRJEB28245) | human gut metagenome | biome: gut microbiome; material: fecal sample | place: Denmark | collected 2008
CTTAGCCTTAGCAGCGTTGAATGATACGAAGTCAGGTTCGCCGTAGTTAGCCAGTTCTTCTTCTGTCGGACGGATGAACATGTTCTTTACGAAGTGAGCCTGCCAAGCAACTTCCATGATGAAACGTACTTTCAGACGAGTTGCAGGGTTGGCACCGCAGAATGTATCCATAACGAACAGACGCTTGCCGCTCAGTTCTTTAACGGCTTTAGCCTTCAGGTCAGCCCATGCTTCTTCAGAGCAAGGCTTGTTGTCGTTCTTGTAAGCATCAGAAGTCCACCATACAGTGTTTTCGCTGGCTTCGTTCTTAACAAAGAATTTATCTTTAGGAGAACGTCCGGTATAGATACCAGTCATTACGTTCACAGCACCCAGTTCTGTTACCTGACCCTTCTCATAGCCTTCGAGGCTTGATTTGGTTTCTTCTTCGAACAATACTTCATAAGACGGGTTGTGGAGAATCTCCTTTACGTCTTGAATACCGTACTTGCTTAAATCTAAATTTGCCATTTCTTTTTAAGATTTTAAAAAATTGGTATTTTGGTTTATAATCTCTTTACCTTAATGTTGGAATAAGAAAGTGCCCGTATTTAAACCGCTTTACAGGTGTCGGGAGACACTCCCTTGTTTTCCGCGTACAAAAGTACGATTTTCTTCTGAAAGAAAATCTCAATTGGAGAAATTTTTCTTTAATTGCGCGTCTTTTATAAATCCATAACAATATCTGCTAACTGAATGTTGCAAAACATGTCTTTTTTTGAAACTGGAGGATTTTAAAATGAGTTGGGTTTCTTTTCCAATTCCTTGGCTACCCATTGTGTCCATTCGTCCATGTTGTCAGTCAATGTTTCGGGTAGGGGTAACGGAATGCGTACGTCGGGAGCAATCCCCGTTTGGTCGACACCGTTATCGGGCAGGCGGCAGGAACGTGTCATGGGAATATAAAGAGTAATGCCGGATTGGGGCAAATTAACCCCGCGACAGTTTGAATAATCAAGGCATCCTTTCGTATTGTCTTGTCCGTAGATGGTGGTACGTTGGCTGCATGACCGCAGATTCAGAACCATCTGTTCACCGGCACTGGCTACTTGGCCGTCTATAATCAGTGCAGCCTGGTGGGGAAGTGGGGAAATGGTGTCATAAACAAGTTCTACTTGTCTGGGCGTCATGGCTACAAACTCGTCTTGCGACTTTTTCATATTTTCCACCACTTGCTGAATCCAATCCAATTCGATCTCCGCTATTTCAGCGATGTGTGCGGGTGTGTTGCGTATTTCAACTCCGTCCACGTACCCCTTCCGGTCGTACAGCAGTTTCTCGTATGGATTGAATATATCATCGGTTCCTCCTCCGTTACCTCGGATGTCAATAATCAGATTTTCGCACCCCGAGGCCAGGTAGGCGTCAATGGATTGATGTACCCATTCCAATGTCGGGTCATCTCCCATGCAAGATGGGAAACGGATGAGGAAGGTATGGTCAGTCACTTTCCGGAAGGTTTTGGTGGGGTTATATTCTTTCATCTCTTCATACGTCGGTACTTTCCGCATGTATGGCTGTGAATAGATGCCTACTCGCAAGTGGAAATCGCCAAACCAGGCATAGAGTTCGCCTAAAGCTTCCCAAGTCTTTCGTTCCTGTTTGTCCACTTGCTGACGGCAACGGGCTTTTAGTGCTTCATATTGATTTCGGGTTTGCTCTGTCACCAAAGTGGGAAATCCTACATAATTGGTTTCTAACTCTTGAACACCAAAATCAAATTCCGTCAAATCGGCGTTTGAAGAAGTCTTTTCTTGACCGGCTAATGAGGTATAGGCAAAGAAAAGTAAGGTGCAGAAGAACAGTAATTTGAAACTCTCGTTTCGTATGAATGTCTTTTTCATATTTCCTTATGTTTATATGTTCTGTAGCAAAGATAACGTTTTCCGTCGAGCAAGTGGTTTTATGTGGTGGGAAAATCGTATTTTTGCATTCGGAATAAACAAAATACATGCTATGAAAGTAATCAATTTTGCAGAGACGAATTCTGTAATTAATCAATACGTGGCGGAAATACGCGACGTGAACATTCAGGGCGACCGCATGCGTTTCCGCCGCAACATCGAGCGAATCGGAGAGTTGATGGCTTACGAGATGAGTAAAGAACTGACGTATTCGGTAAAGCTGGTGCAGACGCCTTTGGGTGTGGCGCCGGTCAGCACGCCTGATGACGATGTGGTCATTGCTACCGTTTTCCGTGCCGGTCTGCCACTCCATCAGGGCTTCCTGAATGTGTTCGACCGTGCAGGTAATGCCTTTGTGTCGGCCTACCGCTATTATAAGGATAAGGAGTGCCGCGAGCTGGATGTGCATATTGAATATATTGCTACGCCCGACCTGACGCAGAAGACGCTGATGCTCGTCGACCCCATGCTGGCTACGGGCGAGAGTATGGAGTTGGCCTATCGTGCCTTCCTGAGCAAGGGACGTCCGGCACGTCTGCTGATAGCTTGTGTTATTGCCAGCCGTCAGGGGGTGGAACATCTTCAGCGCCTTTTCCCTGAGGATGATGTTACATTGTGGTGTGCGGCTATTGATCCTGAGTTGAATGAACGTTCGTATATTGTTCCAGGTCTGGGTGATGCGGGCGATTTGGCGTACGGAGATAAGTTGTAACGGTTGGGGACATTCGTATTTGTGGATAAAAAGAAAGGGTACATCAAACATTTGTTGGTGTACCCTTTCTTTTTATAATCAAGGAATGTTGCGTATTACTTGTTTAGCTTCCATTCCGAACCGTCTTTACCGTCCTTGATTTCAAAGCCGAGAGCGGTTAATTCATTACGTATCTTGTCGCTTGTTGCCCAGTCTTTATTGGCTTTGGCTTTGGCACGCTCTTCCAGCAGCATATCTACGACGTGGCCGAAGGCTTCTTCGCGGGCAGCGTTCGAGGCGTTTTCGGCTTTCAGACCCAGGATGTCGAAGCAGAAGAGGCGGAAAGTCTCTTTCAGTTCGTCCAGGTCGGCTGCTGTGATGGTGTCGTTACCGGCCAAGATGTTGTTCACCATCTTGGCACCGTCGAACAGGTGGGCGATGACGATGGGCGTGTTCAGGTCGTCGTCCATGGCGTCGTAACACTTCTCGCGCAGCGCCTTTACGTCGACCGTCGATGCCTGTGCGGGCGTTATCTTCTCCAGTCCGCTGACAGCGTCCATCAGTCGGGTCAATCCCTTCTCGGCTGCCTTCAGGGCTTCGTTTCCGAAATCTACAGTGCTGCGGTAGTGTGCCTGCAGGGTGAAGAAGCGGATGGTCATAGGTGTGTAGGCTTGTTCCAACAGTGGATGTGTGCCGGTAAAGAGCTGCTCCAGCGTGATGAAGTTGTTATAGCTCTTGCCCATCTTTTGCCCGTTGACGGTCAGCATGTTGTTGTGCATCCAATAATGTACCATGTCGTCGCCCTGACTGGCCACGCTCTGTGCAATTTCACATTCGTGATGGGGGAAGATGAGGTCCATGCCGCCTCCGTGGATGTCGAAGTGTTCACCCAGGTACTTACGTCCCATGGCCGTACACTCGCAGTGCCAGCCGGGGAAACCGTTGCCCCAAGGCGAGGGCCAACGCATGATGTGCTCCGGTTGCGCATTTTTCCACAGGGCGAAGTCGGCAGGATTACGCTTTTCGTCTTGTCCGTCCAGCTCGCGGGTGGTGTTGAGCACGTCATCCAGGTTGCGGCCCGACAGTTTGCCGTAGTGGTGGTCGTGGTTATACTTGGCCACGTCGAAGTATACGGAGCCTTTGCTTTCGTAGGCATAGCCGTTCTTCAGTATCTCTTTTACCAGTTCAATCTGCTCGATGATATGTCCTGAGGCTTGCGGTTCGATGCTGGGGCGCAGTACGCTCAAGGCATCCATGGCCTCGTGGTAGCGGTTGGCGTAATACTGTGCAACCTCCATCGGCTCCAGCTGTTCCAGGCGAGCCTTTTTGGCAATCTTGTCTTCGCCTTCGTCGGCATCGTGCTCCAGGTGTCCTACGTCGGTGATGTTACGCACATAGCGCACTTTATATCCCAGATGCTTGAGGTAGCGGAAGAGAATATCGAAAGTAATGGCTGGACGGGCGTGTCCCAAATGTGGGTCACCGTACACGGTGGGGCCGCAGACATACATGCCTACGTGTGGAGCGTGCAGTGGCTTGAATATTTCCTTCCTTCGGGTCAGCGTGTTGTAAATCGTCAGTTGATGTTCCATATTGTTAGGTTTTTATTTCCGATTGAAAGCACAAAGTTACTGTTTTTCGGATAAGTAGCTCTATGATGGCCCTGTTTTTTTGTCGGCATCGTAATTCCGTTCTTTTCTCGTTAACGTTTGTTAGGATTCGCCCGTGCAGTATTTTCGGCCTTTCCGTCTTTCTTAAAGCAAAGACTAACTTAACCAAACTGAATAACTATTATGAAAAAAGAAATGAAATTCAACCGTCTTTTTGTATCTTTAATGATTGCCGGCTGTACGCTGGGTTTTGTAGCATGTAGCGACGATGACGATCCCCAAACTCCCACTGAACCGAAAGTTGAAGACGTATACGGTGACTATACCGGTACGATGCAGACTGCTTTGCTGGATCAGTCGACTTTTGCTGAAGGAGAAGGGGAGGAGCCTGCAGGCGTTGATGTGGCTGCCCAGGTGAAGAACGATACCGTTTATTTCGATGAGTTCCCCGTACGCGACCTGGTTGTTTCTATCGTGGGCGAGGAGTCTGCCGATGCCATTCTTGAAGCCATTGGCAAGGTAAGCTACAAAGTGGGCTATGAGGCTACGATGACTGCCGCTAAGGACAGTGTTTACATGGCGTTCGATCCGAAACCGCTGGAAATTTCAGTACCGATGGGTGAAGACAATACGTTGACCGTAAAGGTAGAAGTGGCAGCCGCAAACAAAGGCAACTACGAGTTCGAAACCAAGAACCTGAACATGGGACTTGAAGCCAGCAGTGTGACGGTCAATGACGTTCCTTTCCCTGCATTCTCGGCTACCGGATTTACTTTTGAAATGAAAAAGAAATAAACTAACAGATATAATAACTGTAAGTTAGTCTGATACTGAATGAAAGGGATGCCCATTGTGGCATCCTTTTTTTGTATATTTGTGTCCGTAATACTTAACAAATCGAACGATGGAGAAACGTGTATTGCTGGGCATGAGCGGAGGAACCGACAGCTCCGTGGCGGCCATGAAGTTGCAGGACGCCGGATACGAGGTGACGGGGGTTACCCTCCGCCTGCACGACGACGGAGGGCGTGATGCCGAAGAGGCTGCCCGTCTGGCCGACCGTCTGGGCATCGAACATTTCGAATACGACGCCCGCGAGGCTTTCGAAGCGCAGGTGGTCCGTTATTTCACCGAAGAATATCTGACGGGCCGTACGCCCGTGCCTTGTACCGTGTGTAATAATCGACTGAAATGGCCACTCTTGGCCCGTCTGGCTGATGAAAGGGGGATTTCTAACATTGCGACAGGGCACTACGTACGCAAGGTGTACCATGACGGGCGATGGTATATCGCTCCTGCCGCCGATGCTGACAAAGATCAGTCATTCTTCCTTTGGGGATTGAAGCAGGATATACTGAAGCGCATGCTTCTGCCCATGGGCGAGCTGACCAAAGCCGAGGCTCGTGCCTATGCCGCCCGCCGTGGCTTCCAGCGTGTGGCGGAGAAGAAGGACAGCTTGGGTGTGTGCTTTTGCCCGATGGACTATCGCGCTTTTCTGCGCCGTACTGTTTCGCCTGAGCTTCTGCCAGGAAAGGGAGTCTTTCTTGATGAAAACGGTGCTTTTCTGGGGTGGCACGAAGGCTATCCCTTTTACACCGTCGGTCAGCGGCGCGGACTAGGTATCCACTTGAATCGGGCTGTCTATGTGAAAGATATATGCCGCGAACGAAACGAAGTGGTACTGGCACCACTCGCCTCCCTTTATCGGACGGAGATGTGGCTGAAGGATTGGAACCTTGTGGACGAGGCTCGGGTCCTTGGCTGCGGGGCGTTCATCGTGAAGATACGTTACCGCAAGCAGGCTAACCGCTGCCTCGTTTCACGTACGGACGGCGATCGCCTTCACGTGCATCTGCTCGACCCGCTCGAGGCCGTGGCTTCGGGGCAGGCAGCCGCCTTCTATGATGCGGAAGGGTTGCTGCTCGGAGGTGGAATTATCTTATAATGTTTTAAGCTAAAACATACGACCTTTTGCTCCAAAACATTGCTGCTTTTGGAGCAAAAGGTCGTATGATTTTGAGAGGTCTCTTGCTGGGGTCTCTTTTATTTATTGTTCAGGCGGAGCATTTCTTCGATATACTCGCGCGTATTGCTCAGGCGGGGAATCTTGTGCTGGCCGCCCAGCTTGCCTTTTTGGTCGAGCCAGTCGTGGAAGAGGCCCGAGCGTGCCACGATGACTTCCAGCGGTTGCAGGGCCAGGTCGTTCTGACGTTTGGCCTCGTAGTCGGAGTTGACCTCCTTCAGCGTGTCGTCCAAGATGCGGGCGAACTTGCCGAGGTCGTCGGGCATCTGAGCGAACTCAATCAACCACTGGTGACGGCACTTGGCATTCGCATCCATGAAAACGGGAGCGGCGGAGTAGTCTGTAATGCGTGCACCCGTTTCGGCACAGGCTTTGGCCAGTCCTTTTTCGGCATTGTCTACGATAAGCTCCTCGCCGAAGGCGTTGATGAAATGTTTGGTGCGGCCCGTGATAACGAACTTGTAGGGTCGGTTGTTGGTGAACTTCACCGTATCGCCGATGATGTATCGCCAGAGGCCGGCCGAAGTAGAGATGACCATGGCGTAGTTTTTGTTTAGTTCCACCTCTTCGAGGCAGCAGATGCGTGGGTTCTCCTTGCCGATGTCCTCCAAAGGTATAAATTCGTAAAAGATACCATAGTCAATCATCAGGAGCATGGAGCGGTCGGCGGGGTCGCTTTGCGTGCCGAAGTAGCCTTCGGAAGCATTGTAGGTCTCTACGTAGTGCATCTTGCTGCTGCGTATCACCTCCTTGTATTGCTCGCGGTAGGGCGTGAAGGCTACGCCACCGTGGAAAAAGACTTCCAGATTGGGCCACACTTCCTCCAGGCTCTGCTTGCCCGTTTTCTCCAGGATGTGCTTGATGAGCACCAACATCCACGACGGCACGCCCGACAGGTTGGTGACGTTGGCATGGATGGTTTCGCGGGCGATGGCTTCCATTTTCGGTTCGAAATGTTCCATTAGGGCTGTCTGCTTGCTCGGAACACGGATGTAGTTGACCAGCGGGTTGAGGTTTTCCATCAGAATGGCCGACAAGTCACCCACAAGGCTGTGGTTCGTATTCAGGTTGGGAGCATGGCTTCCTCCTAGAATTAGTCCCTTGCCCGAGAAGAATCGACTTTCAGGGTTCTGACGTAAGTAGAGGGCTACGGCATCCTGACCGCCGCGATAGTGCGTGTCGTGTAGCGATTCCTTGCTGACGGGCAGGAATTTACTCTTGTCGTTCGTCGTACCCGACGACTTGGCAAACCAGCGTATTTCTGATGGCCACAACAGGTTCTGCTCTCCGGCTCGCAGACGGGCTACGTAGGGCTTTATTTCTTCGTAAGTCTGTATAGGCAGGCGGTTCTTGAAGTCTTCATAGGTATGTATGGAACTGAAGTCATACTTCCGACCCCACTCCGTTTGGGCGGCTTTGCCGATGAGACGCATCAGTACACGATGCTGTATCTCTCCAGCGTGTCCGGCATATTGATCTATTTCCTTTACGCGGGAATTGAAATAGATATTGTTGAGGAATCGCGTTATATTCATCTTTCTTATTGAAATCAGATTCTGCACGCAAAAGTAATCTTATTTCCGGTCATCTCTATCTTTTTTCTGTTTTTTTTCTATCTTTACGGCTGCATTTATGGTGCAAACTGACATGTTGACCATTTTATGCGACATAATGATAAAAATATTCTCCAAAAGGAGGAAGAAGGAACGGAGGTATTATATGAGAATCGGTATTTTGACTTCAGGGGGAGATTGTCCGGGGATTAATGCGACAATTCGCGGTGTGTGTAAAACGGCTATCCGTCACTATGGTATGGAAGTGATTGGTATTCATAGTGGTTTTCAGGGATTGATGACCAAAGATGTGGAAACATTTACGGAAGATTCCCTTTCGGGATTGCTGACGTTGGGAGGGACAGTGCTTGGTACATCGCGCGAGAAACCTTTCAAGCGGGGAGGCCTGATGGATGGTGTGGACAAACCGTCACTGATAATCCAGAATATCAAAGAATTGGGGCTGGATTGTGTAGTCTGTATCGGTGGAAATGGTACGCAAAAGACAGCTGCTAAATTTGCGGCGATGGGTGTGAACATCGTATCCGTACCGAAAACCATCGACAATGATATTTGGGGAACAGATTTTTCTTTCGGCTTTGATACAGCGGTGAGCATTGCTACTGACGCCATCGACCGTCTACATTCTACGGCAAGTTCGCATAAGCGTGTGATGGTCATCGAGGTAATGGGGCATAAGGCCGGCTGGATAGCTTTGTATTCGGGTATGGCTGGTGGTGGTGATGTTATTCTGATTCCAGAGATTCCTTATAATATCCATAATATAGGCGAGGTTATTCTGGATCGTTTGCGCAAAGGGCGTCCTTACTCTATTGTGGTGGTAGCTGAGGGAATTCCGACTGATGGACGAAAGCGGGCAGGTGAATATATCGCTCAGGAAATTGAATACGAAACTGGCATTGAAACACGAGAAACCGTGCTTGGCTATATCCAACGTGGCGGTTCTCCGACACCTTTTGATCGTAATCTATCGACTCGTATGGGTGGTCATGCTACAGAATTGATAGCTACCGGTCAGTTTGGACGTATGGTCACTTTGCAGGGAAACGACATCTCGTCTCTTCCACTGGAGGAAGTGGCTGGAAAATTGAAATTGGTAACAGAAGACAATGATTTGGTAGTACAAGGACGTCAGATGGGGGTCTGCTTCGGATAGGAAGAGTTTTCAGAAGAACAGGGAACTTTGTCCGTTGTTTCCTGTTTTTCTTCTATCGGTAGTTCAGGAGCTGATACTTTTATTTCAACGATAACCGATGAGGCTTCAGTTTCGATATTTTCGGTTACAGGTATTTCGTCTGTAGTAAGTGGCTTGTTTGTGTTCTCTAGGGTGGCTTGGTGCTCGGTTTTTAATCGTTCGATTTCGCTTTTGAAGGTTTCGTCAGACTTGAGCTTCTTGAGAGCCATTTGAGCTGCATTCTGTTGAGATTCCTTTTTGGAGTATCCTGTACCAGTTCCTGCAGGAAGTCCTTCTATCTGTACTTCTGTTTGAAACATCGGATTGTTTTCGCGATCAATGAACTGTTCGATGAGTTCGAACGAAACCTCCACCTTATGTTTTTGGCTCCATTCAATGAGCTTCGACTTGAAGTTCATTTCTTTGCGAGACATCTTGTCCAAATCGATGTACTGCTTGAAAATTTTCTTTTCCATGAACTGCTTGCATCGGTCATATCCTTGGTCGAGGTAGATGGCGCCGATAAAGGCTTCGAATGCATTGCCGTACATGTAGCTGTTGTGTGAGGAAGAGCGCGAAGCGTACTTTACTAGCTTGTCCAAACCTATTTCTACGGCCAGTTTGTTCAGTGTCTCACGTTGTACGATTTTGGAACGGGTGTTGGTCAGGAAACCTTCACGTTTGCCTTCAAAATGTTTGAAGACGATATCACCTACGATGGCGTCGAGGATAGCATCACCCAAAAATTCCAGGCGTTCATTGTTGATGGGCCTTCCTTCTTCCGAACGGAGAGAAGTTGATTTATGGAGCAGGGCTTGCTGGTAGATTTTTAAATTGCGAGGGAAAAATCCCAAAATACGATAAAAACAAAAATAAGACTCCCGTTCCTTATGAAACAAGAGCCTTATTTTGTCTATCTGGTTACGTAACACGACCTTACTCTGCGTATTTCTTGAAGATGACACAAGCGTTGTGACCGCCAAAACCAAAGGTGTTGGACAGGGCTGCATTGACTTCGCGTTTCTGAGCCTTGTTGAACGTAAAGTTCAGGTCGTAGTCGATGTTCTCGTCGTTGTCACCCTCAGTGTGGTTGATGGTCGGAGGTACGATGCCATTCTTGATGGCCAGGATGCTGGCAATCGCTTCTACGGCACCTGCTGCACCCAGCAAGTGACCTGTCATAGACTTGGTCGAGCTGATGTTCAGTTCGTAGGCGTGCTTGCCGAATACTTCCTGAATGGCTTTAACTTCCGAAATATCGCCCACCGGAGTGGATGTACCGTGTACGTTGATGTAGTCAATCTGTTCGGGTTGCATCTCTGCATCCTCCAGAGCGTTTCTCATCACGAGTTTGGCTCCCAATCCTTCGGGGTGTGATGCTGTCAGGTGATGGGCGTCGGCCGACATGCCTACACCAGCTACCTCAGCATAAATCTTGGCGCCGCGCGCTTTTGCGTGCTCCAGTTCCTCCAGCACGAGGCAACCACCTCCTTCACCCATTACGAAGCCATCGCGGCTGGCGCTGAACGGACGTGATGCCGTTTCGGGTGAGTCGTTGCGGGTGGACAGTGCGTGCATGGCGTTGAATCCGCCTACGCCGCAAGCGGCGATGGCAGCTTCCGAACCACCTGTTACGATGGCGTTGGCCTTGCCCAGACGGATCAGGTTGAATGCATCGGCAATGGCATTGGTCGAAGTAGCGCAAGCCGAGCACGTAGCATAGTTGGGTCCGTGGAAACCGTACAGAATGGAAATCTGTCCGGCCGCAATGTCCGAAATCATCTTGGGGATGAAGAACGGATTGAACTTGGGACCGTTTTCCTTGCCTGTCAGTGCATAGTTGCCTGCTTCTTCTTCGAATGTGCGGATACCGCCGATACCGGCACCGAATATAACACCAATTCTGTTCAAATCCTCATTTTCGACTTCAAGACCAGAGTCTGTAACGGCTTGTTTGGCCACAGCGATGGCATACTGAGTGTACAGGTCCATCTTGCGGGCTTCCTTACGGTCGATATATTCATTTGCATTGAAGTTCTTCACTTCACAGGCAAATTGGGTCTTGAATAATGATGCGTCGAAATGAGTAATAGGTCCCGCCCCACTAACTCCATTGACAAGATTGTCCCAGAATTCCTGGACATTGTTACCAATGGGGGTAATGGCACCGAGACCTGTTACTACAACTCTTTTTAATTCCATGTTCTAAAAACTGATGGATAAAAATTACTTAGCGTGCTCTTCGATGTAAGATACGGCGTCGCCTACGGTAGCAATCTTCTCAGCTTGATCGTCAGGAATAGAAATGCCGAATTCTTTTTCGAATTCCATGATAAGTTCTACAGTGTCAAGAGAATCAGCTCCCAGGTCGTTAGTGAAGCTAGCTTCGTTTGTAACTTCTGATTCTTCTACGCCTAATTTATCGACGATAATCGCTTTCACTCTTGATGCAATTTCAGACATAACTTTAAGTTTTTAGTTAATAATTTGAGTTTATTTCTTTAATTTTGCGTTGCAAAGGAATGAATATTTATTGTTCTGAGCAAATATTTGACGAATTAAATGCTATTTTTTGCACAAAAAATAGCATTTTGTGCAAAAATAAGGAGGTTTTATGGGGAAAAATGTTGCAATTTTGGCTTCAGGCAATGGTACGAATGTCGAAAACATCATCCGTTATTTCCAAGAGAAAGGTGGGGAAGACGGAGTGGCGTTGGTCGTGTCTAACCGTCAGAATGTGAATGTCTTCAAACGGGCGGAGAATTTGCATGTTCCTTGTATTTATATAAGTAAGGAGAAGTGGGCGACTGGCGAAGAGGTTCTGAAGCTTTTGGCCGACTATCGGGTGGATTTCATTGTGCTGGCTGGCTTCCTGGCGAAGGTGCCCGACACGTTGTTGCATGCTTATCCACAACGTATCATAAATATTCATCCTTCGCTCCTGCCTAAGTTTGGTGGCAAAGGTATGTACGGCGATCGTGTCCATCAGGCCGTCGTGGAGGCAGGCGAACGCGAGAGTGGCATCACTATCCAATATATCAACGAACATTATGACGAGGGAGACATTATTGCCCAGTTCCGTTGCTCTGTTTTTCCAAAGGATACGGCAGAAGATGTGGCGGTGCGGGTGCATGCATTGGAGTACGAACATTATCCGCAGGTCATCGAAAGATTGTTGGCTGAGATAGATAAGTAGATATATGAAGAGGAAAGCATCGCTTTCTTGGAAGGAAAAGGCTGTTTTCGTCGAAGGAAAACAGCCTTTTCTTTTTTGCTTAGATATATTTCACTTGGAAGGCTCCTTGTTCGCGTCGCAGGGGATAGTCGCCACGAAGCTTCTCGAAGAGCTCGGGGTGGAGGCGCAGGGCATGGTCGTCGCGCCGTGGGTCGTACATGGCGAGGCTGGCTTCTGTCAGGTCATGGGCCTCGATGAGGGGCTGGGGCGGTGTGGGTGGCTCGATGTGGTAGCGGGCGTCGATGTGGAAGAAGCGGCACAGCGCGTCGAGCGACATGCGGGTAGCGTTTGCCTTGCCGTCGGCCGAGTAACCTGCGATGTGGGGTGTGCCGATGAAGACGCGGTCGAGCAGGTCGAGGTTGATGTTAGGTTCGTTTTCCCAAACATCGATGATGGCGTCGCTTACTTGTCCTGTCTGCAAAGCATGGAGCAGGGCTTGTGTCTCGATGACTTCGCCTCGTGAGGTGTTGGCAATGACGGGGCGGCGCTTCAGGCGGCCGAAGAAGGCTGCATCAGCCAGGTGGAAAGTCTTGTGAGCTCCTTCGCGGATGAGAGGGACGTGGAAGGTCACTACGTCACACTCCTCCATCAGTTGCTCCAGCGGGGAGAAGAGGTTTCCTCCTTCCTTCTCCTGACGTGGAGGGTCGTTCAAGAGGACGTGCATGCCCAGCTCGCGGCCTACTTGCGCTACCTTTGTGCCCACGTTGCCCACGCCGATGACACCCAGCGTCTTGCCCTCTAGTCGGAAGTCTTCCTGGCATTGGAGGAGCAGGAGGGAGGAATGCATGTATTGAGCCACGGAGGCCGAATTACAGCCAGGAGCATTTTGCCACGTGATGCCTGCCTCCTGGCAATAAGCCGTGTCAATGTGGTCGAAGCCGATGGTAGCGGTGGCGATGAAACGCACGCGACTTCCTTCCAACAGGCGACGGTCGCAACGGGTGCGGGTGCGGATGATCAGAGCATCAGCATCCCTGACAAGTTCAGGGGTGAAGTCCTTGCCAGGGGCATAGATCACTTCATCGGCCAAGGTGTCCAAAGCCTCTTTGATGAAGGGTATTTTATCGTCAACAATTACTTTCATGTGTATTCTTTGTTTTAGGTTGGCAAAGGTAACGTTTTTTTCACTACCTTTGTCCACCTATATATTAAATGTGACGATAATGAAAGAATTCCTCCAACTGCTGCGACGTTTCGTGCCGCCCTACAAGAAATACCTTGTTTGGGCGCTGTTTCTCAACCTGCTGTCGGCTTTCCTTAATATATTCTCTTTTACGCTGATTATTCCTATCTTGCAGATTCTCTTCAAGATGGACACGAGGGTCTATGAGTTTATTCCTTGGGATACGACCGGCATGGGGCTGAAAGACGTGGCGGTAAATAACTTCTATTATGGCGTGTCTCAGTTGATTGCCGATCAGGGTGCTTCGCTGACGTTGCTTATTTTGGGTGTGTTCCTGGCCGTGATGACGCTGCTGAAAACCTTGGCTTATTTTGCCTCTTCGGCCGTGATGATACCGCTCCGTACGGGCGTGGTGCGCGATATCCGTCGGCAGGTCTACAATAAGGTATTGCGTTTGCCGCTAGCTTTCTTTTCTGAAGAGCGTAAGGGAGACATTATCGCCCGCATGAGTGGTGACGTGACCGAGGTGGAGACGTCCGTCACCAGTTCGCTGGATATGCTCATCAAGAATCCCATTCTGATTATCGTTTATTTCGCCACGATGATTGCCGTCAGCTGGCAACTGACCGTGTTCACACTGCTTGTAGTGCCGGCCATGGGTTGGGTGATGGGTACTGTAGGTAAGAAACTGAAGCGGAAGTCGCTCGAGGCACAGAGCAAGTGGAGCGACACGATGTCCCAGCTGGAGGAGACGTTGGGTGGCTTGCGCATCATCAAGGCTTTCATTGCCGAGAAGAAGATGGAAGAGCGTTTCGATAAGTGCAGCAATGACTATCGAGATGCAATCAACCGCGTGGCCACGCGTCAGGCTTTAGCCCATCCAATGAGTGAATTTTTGGGTACGTGCCTCATTGTCATTGTTTTGTGGTTTGGAGGTACACTTATTTTGAACAACAGTTCGGCTATCGATGCTCCGTCGTTCATCTTCTATCTTGTTATTCTCTATAGTGTCATCAATCCGTTGAAGGAATTCTCCAAGGCAGGTTATAACATTCCGAAGGGACTCGCTTCGATGGAGCGTATCGACAAAATATTGCTGGCCGAAAATCCCATCAAGGAGCCTGCTCATCCGAAGCAATTGAAGGGGCTGGAGCATCAGATTGAGTTCCGCGACATCAGCTTCAGCTACGACGGACGGCGCGAGGTGCTGAAACATGTCAATCTGACCGTACCTTGCGGACGAACTATTGCGTTGGTGGGGCAGTCGGGTTCGGGTAAATCGACGTTGGTCGACCTCTTGCCACGCTATCACGACGTGCAGCAGGGTGAGATTTTGATTGACGGTACCAATATAAAGGATGTGCGTATCCGTGATCTGCGTGCTCTTATCGGCAACGTCAATCAGGAGGCTATTCTCTTCAACGACACTTTCTTCAACAACATCGCTTTCGGAGTAGAGGGGGCTACGATGGAACAGGTCATTGCCGCGGCCAAGATAGCCAATGCTCACGACTTCATCATGGAGACGCCCGATGGCTACAATACCAATATCGGTGACCGTGGTGGTAAGCTATCTGGCGGGCAGCGCCAGCGCATCAGTATTGCTCGCGCCATTTTAAAGAATCCGCCAATCCTCATCCTTGATGAAGCCACCTCGGCTCTCGATACAGAGAGTGAACGTTTGGTGCAGGAGGCTTTGGAACGTCTGATGAAGACACGTACCACTATCGCTATAGCCCACCGCCTTTCTACAATTCGCAACGCTGACGAGATTTGTGTCCTCTACGAAGGTGAGATTGTGGAGCGTGGTCGCCACGAGGAGCTGCTCGCTCTGAACGGATACTACAAGCGACTGAACGATATGCAGTCGCTAAGTTGAGAAAAGAGTGAATAAATAGTATGGAACTATTTCCTCCCAAAGTCAGCTGGTACTTCGCCCCAACGGTCGGTTTCCCACTTTAGGATGGGAGTGGTGTAGGAGTTTTCGTGTAGCCATTTCTCTGCCCGTTCTATAAGTTGGAACAGGGCTTCTGTACGTGGTTCGCGAGGAAGCTTAGTCTTGCATTTCTTTTGTTTCACCCAGCTGATTGCATTGCGACTGTCGCTATAGATAGGCATGTTTAGTCCTTTTTGCTTCAGCAGGGCCAATCCATGGACGATGGCCAGGAACTCGCCGATGTTGTTTGTGCCGTAGACGGGGCCATAATGAAATACTTGTTGGCGTGAGGCTACGTGTACGCCACGATACTCCATCTGACCAGGGTTGCCACTGCAGGCAGCGTCTACAGCCAGGCTGTTTTCTACGATTTCAGGTGAAAGTTCACTATCATCATCATCTCTGGTTGCCTTCTGAGGACGTCCTGTTGTCGAATTTTTTTGTCCAATGTAGGCATAGGGTGATGAGGCGAAGGCGTGCTCTGCTTCCTCTAGCGTGTCGAACGATTTAAATTGGGCGCCGTCATATCCTTTGGTTTGCAACTGGCAGTCCGTCCAGCTGTCATAGATGCCGGGCATGACGCCTGCCCATACCACGTAGTATTTTTGTTTCTTGCTCATGTGGCAAAGGTACAAATATTTTCTGTTTCTGGCTCTGCGCATTGCAGAATTGCTTATCTTTGTCCACAAACCATAGGCTGTTACTGTAATAGATATGATACGCATCTTTTTGACCGGTTACATGGGTGCCGGAAAGACAACCCTTGGAAAGGCCTTTGCCCGCGAATTGGGACTGACCTTTATCGATCTCGACTGGTATATCGAGGAACGTTTCCATCGTTCTATTTCCGATCTCTTCCATGAGCGAGGTGAGGATGGCTTTCGCCAGCTGGAACGTAATATGTTGCACGAGGCAGGCGAGTTTGAGGATGTCGTTATTTCTACGGGGGGCGGCACGCCTTGTTTTTTCGACAATATGGAGTATATGAATCGTCAGGGGCAGACCGTGTTTCTTGATGTCCCTGTCGAGGTGCTTTTTCGTCGCTTGCGTGTAGCAACTCAGCAACGTCCCATTTTGCAAGGCAAGACGGATGAAGAACTTCGCATCTTTATTGAGCGTGCGTTGGACGGTCGACGCTCTTTCTACGGGCAGGCCCGTTATCGTTTCGACGGCAGTCGTCTGGAGGACCGTCATCAGATAGCAGAGTCGGTCAGCAGCTTGCGTCGTTTGTTGGAGCTGTAAAAGTTTGTCTTTCGTATGTATTTTCGTCCGTAAAAGATGCTGTTACAGGATTTATGTGTATTTTTGTCCACTAAATAATCAAACCTAATAAAAAACCGCTAAGTTACAGAAGAATGAGAAAATGGCGTATTGAAGATTCGGAAGAGCTGTACAACATTACTGGTTGGGGGACTTCCTACTTTGGTATCAACGAGAAAGGTCATGTTGTAGTAACTCCTCGTAAGGATGGTGTGGAGGTCGATTTGAAAGAACTGGTCGACGAGCTCCAGCTGCGCGATGTGACGGCTCCCATGCTGGTGCGCTTTCCCGACATACTGGACAACCGCATTGAGAAGGTGTCTTGTTGTTTCCAGAAAGCAGCCGAAGAGTATGGTTACAAGGGTGAGAACTTCATCATTTATCCCATCAAGGTGAACCAGATGCGTCCCGTTGTGGAAGAGATGATCAACCACGGCAAGAAGTTCAACCTCGGTTTGGAGGCAGGTTCGAAGCCCGAACTGCATGCTGTCATTGCCGTCAATACCGACCCCGAGTCGCTCGTGGTGTGCAACGGTTACAAGGACGAGAGCTTCATCGAGCTGGCTCTGCTGGCCCAGAAGATGGGCAAGCGCATCTTCCTCGTCGTTGAGAAACTGAACGAACTGAACCTCATCGCTAAAATGGCCAAGCAACTCAAGGTGCGTCCTAACATTGGTATCCGTATCAAGCTGGCTTCTAGTGGCAGTGGCAAGTGGGAAGAGAGTGGTGGTGACGCCAGCAAGTTCGGCCTGACATCCAGCGAACTGCTCGAAGCCCTCGATTTCCTCGAGAAGAAGGACATGAAGGATTGCCTGAAGCTGATTCATTTCCACATCGGCAGCCAGATTACCAAGATACGCCGCATCAAGAACGCCCTGCGCGAGGCATCGCAGTTCTACGTGCAGCTCCACAAGATGGGCTTCAACATCGAGTTCGTCGATACTGGCGGCGGTATGGGGGTGGACTACGACGGTACCCGCTCCAGCAACAGCGAAAGCTCTGTGAACTACTCTATACAAGAATATGTGAATGACGTTGTATCGACCTTTGTCGATGCGGCCGACAAACATGGCTTCCAGCATCCCAACATCATCACCGAGACGGGGCGCAGTCTGACTGCCCATCACTCCGTCCTCATCTTCGAGGTGCTGGAGACGGCTTCCCTGCCGCAGATGGACGACGACTGGGAGCCGGGTGAGGATGCCCACGAGCTGGTGAAGGAACTCTACGACATTTGGGACAACCTGAGCCAGCGCAGTATGCTCGAGCCTTGGCACGATGCCCAGCAGATACGCGAGGAGGCGCTCGACCTTTTCAGCCATGGTATTGTGGATCTGAACACCCGTGCCCAAATCGAGAAACTCTATTGGAGTATTTGCCGTGAAATCAACTCCATTGCCAGTGGGCTGAAACACTGTCCTGAGGAGTTCCGAAAACTGAACAAGTTGTTGGCAGATAAGTACTTCTGCAACTTCTCGCTCTTCCAGTCACTACCCGACTCCTGGGCCATCGACCAGATGTTCCCCATCATGCCCATCCAGCGCCTGGACGAGAAACCCGATCGCGAGGCTACGCTTCAGGACATGACGTGCGATTCCGACGGCAAGATTGCCAACTTCGTCACTTCCCGTCCTGATGCCACGACTTTGCCTTTGCACTCCCTGCGAGATAAGGAGCATTACTACGTGGCTGTCTTTCTTGTGGGAGCCTACCAGGAGATTTTGGGCGACATGCATAACCTCTTCGGTGATACGAATGCTGTGCACGTTTCTGTCAACTCCAAGGGCTACTCCATCGACCAGCTCATCGACGGTGAGACGGTGGCCGAGGTGCTTGACTATGTACAGTATAATCCTAAGAAGTTGGTGCGTAAACTTGAGACATGGGTAACTCAGTCTGTTAAGGAAGGACGCATTTCGCTTGAGGAAGGCAAGGAATTCCTGGCTAATTACCGTTCGGGTCTATACGGGTATACTTATTTGGAATAACAATTTATCACCATAGAGGACACAGAGTAACACAGAGGAGAATGAGGTTCTGTGTTACTCTGTGTCCTCTGTGGTAAATAACATATATATTAAGATAATGAAAGAGAAACTCACACTCATCAAAGTAGGCGGCAAGATTGTAGAGGAGGAAACTACCCTTCATAAATTGTTGGACGACTTTGCAGCTATCGAAGGATACAAAGTGCTGGTACACGGTGGAGGTCGCTCTGCCACGAAACTGGCTGAACGACTGGGTATCGAGAGTCACATGGTGAACGGTCGCCGCATTACCGATGCCGAGACGCTGAAGGTTGTAACGATGGTCTATGGTGGTCTGGTAAACAAAAACATTGTGGCTGGTCTGCAGGCACGTGGTATCAATGCCTTGGGATTGACAGGAGCCGATATGGATGTCATTCGCTCTGTAAAACGCCCAGTGAAAGACATCGACTATGGTTTTGTGGGCGACGTGAAGCAAGTCAATGCCACGCTGCTGGGCGATTTAATAGCCAAAGGTGTAGTGCCCGTTATGGCTCCCTTGACCCACGATGGAGAAGGCCACATGCTGAATACCAATGCTGATACCATTGCGGGTGAAACAGCCAAGGCTTTGTCAGCCTTGTTTGATGTCACTCTGGTTTATTGTTTTGAGAAAAAAGGTGTGTTACGCGATGAGAACGACGACGACAGCGTTATCCCTACAATCAATCAGGTTGAATTCCATCAATTGGTAGCTGACGGTGTGATACAAGGTGGCATGATTCCCAAACTGGAGAACTCTTTTGAGGCCTTGGATGCAGGTGTGTCCGAGGTCGTAATTACCTTAGCATCAGCTATCAACGAACAAGGAGGTACCCGTATCCGAAAATAATTTGAAAAAAAGTAACTATCTACTGTAACTTTTATCCTGCTGAACCGTCAATTCATTAGAAGATGCAGAAAATCGACTTTCGCAAAGATATTCTTCCGCTGAAAGATAAACTCTTTCGGTTGGCTCTGCGGATAACTTTCGACAGAGCAGAGGCGGAGGATATTGTGCAGGAGACGATGATACGTGTCTGGAATAAGCGTGATGAATGGGATGGGTTGGAGTCGGTAGAGGCTTATTGTCTAACAGTGGCTCGCAACTTGGCAATCGACCGCAGTGAGAAGAAAGACTCGCAAACGGTGGAACTGACCATAGAAGCAGAACAGACGCCTGATGCATCAAGCCCATATGATCGATTGGTGAACAAGGAACGGTTGAAACTCGTGCACAGATTGGTCGGTGAATTGCCTGAGAAGCAACGCTTGATTATGCAATTGCGTGATGTGGAGGGTAAGAGTTATAAAGAGATAGCTGCTGCCTTACGGTTGACGGAAGAGCAGGTCAAAGTAAACTTGTTCAGAGCTAGGCAAAAGGTAAAACAGAAATTTATAGATATAGATAATTATGGACTCTAATTATATAGAACAATTATTGGAACGTTATTGGCAGTGCGATACTTCCCAAGAAGAGGAAGCACAGCTTCGTTCGTTTTTCAATAACGAAGATGTGCCGGCACACTTGCTCCGTTACAAGGATCTGTTCGTATATCAGGAGTTTCTGCAACAAGACGGCTTGGGCGAGAATTTCGACCAGAAGGTGCTGGCGCAGGTAGAAGTACCTGTTGTTAAAGCTCGTCGTATGACATTATCCTCACGTTTCATGCCGTTGTTTAAGGCTGCTGCAGTGATAGCCTTGATGTTTTCATTGGGCAATGTCATGCAACACTCTATTTTCGATAATAATGCAGGAGTTGTTTCTCTTGATACGATTGGGAAGCAGATGTCTACACCTTCAGTAGCACTTTCGGGTAATCCGGCAGATAGTCATGAAAAAGAACTAATGGATAGTTTGGCTCGTGTTGACAAGAAAGGGGAGACCGAAAAAAGATGAATTTTCATTGTTTTTAAATATACATTTTCATTTGCTTTAAAAAATAGTTAGTGTGCTTTATTAAAACGACTTGAGGCTGTGAAGTTTCAATTCTCTCAAAATCTTATAAAAACTAACTAAAAATAAATGGGATGCTGCGTGATGCAGCGTCCCTTTATTTTTATGGTAATTTGTATAAAAAAGTAAAGGAAGGCAACCTTAAGTGTGCCTTCCTTCACATGTTAGAGAGTTTTGTCTGCCTGTAGGCAGAGGTCAGAGAGAATTTGTCGGTTTAGTTGTTGTTATAATTTATATACCTTTTTCTTCTCAGGATAGTCTAACTCCGGATCTCCTTTGTAGCCAATGGTTCCACTTCCGCTGACACGTGCTTTTAAATGTTCTACAGCATGGCATTTGATATCGCCCGATCCTGCTACGCTGGCTGATATGTTTTGTACTTTGAAGTCATTGGCATAGAGGTCGCCTGATCCAGCCACACTATAATTGGCTTTGTCGGCATTGCCGCTGATTTTCACGGTGCCCGATCCTGCTACGCTTGCATTGGCTGACGTAACTAGAGCGTTTTCAATCTTCAGATCACCCGATCCTGCTACAGAGATATCCATGTCGGCCGCTTTAAGCTGTTTGCATTCGATGTCGCCCGAACCTGCTACGTTGGCTGTAAATACTTGCGAACATTGTATGTTGCTTGCCGTAATGTCGCCCGATCCTGCTACGTTCATCTTCAGTTGGTCGGTTTTCAGTCCGTTGGTGAATTTGAAGTCGCCCGATCCTGCTACGTTAACTGCATTCAGGTCTTCTGATGTTACTCGGATCTCCAGTTTGTTGTAGGACACCTTCACGTTCTTCTTGAACCCCAGATTCAGTTTGCCGTTCTTGACGTAAATGTCGAGCAGGTCGACAATGTTGTCCGAGGTATAGATTTCCACTTTTGGTTTGCCCGATTGCTGTGTATAGGTGACGTCGAGACTACCACTGACGGCTATCTGGTCAAAGTCGCTAACCTTGATTTGTTTGGTCACGTAGTTTTTACTTGCTTTGACTTCCTTGCCGCCCAGCCAACTGTTGCCTGAATTGAAATGGTGACTATACGATTGTGCGCAGGCACTCAAAACGGTTGTTAGTAGGAAGATAGAGGTAAGTGTTGTAAACTTTTTCATATTCGTCGATATTTAAATGTTATTTTCTTGCTTTATTTATTAGACGAAAACCGGCTGCCGAACGTTGCAACGGCTGGCGTCTTTTTTTGTTTTTATTTTCTGTTTTCGTAGGTGCAAGAATCGTACCAAAAATGTAATTGTTTGATTATGAGTGGCGAATGAAAATATGGATTGTTCATAATCGGACAGTGTGTTCGCTTTTGTGCACAAAAGTTTTGTGGTTTTGTGCGGAAGTTTGTTCATTTGCAGTCGAAACTCAATAGAGGCAAGGATGATGGAAGGCAAACAACGATGCATGACGGGCCAATCGGTTACGGATGCCGAACTGGGGAGTATCGTGGTGCGAGTTAATGCTCGTGCGCGGCGGCTGATATTTCGGGCAGTAGAGGGCGGTTTTGTTGTGACCGTCCCTTTGGGAGCAACGTGGAGTGATGTGACTAAAGGATTGGAAACTTTGCGCCCCCGTCTGCGTGAAACGCAGGCGCGTCGAAGCGAAAAGCTGATAGATTTGAACTATCGGATTGAGGCGGAGTACTTTAAACTGATCTTGGTAGAGCGGGATATTCGTCAGTTTCAGGCACGTTCGGAGCCGGGGATGATGCAGATTCTGTGTCCAAGAGGTACTGATTTTTCCAATCCCCAACTTCAAGTTTGGCTGAAGAAGGTGATAGGTGAGGCCTTGCGGAAGAATGCCAAGCTAGTGTTGCCCCCTCGCCTGTATGCCTTGTCGAAGCAACATGGCTTACCTTTCCACGAAGTAAAGGTTAACTCCAGCTCCGGCCGTTGGGGCAGTTGCTCTATGCGCAGGGATATCAACTTGTCTTATTATTTGTTGCTCCTGCCGCAACACCTTATTGATTATGTGCTTTTGCACGAGCTGACGCATACGCGCATCATGAACCATGGTGCGGAGTTTTGGGAAATGCTTGACCGCCTGACTGAAGGTCGATGCGAGGCTCTGAGACAGGAACTGAAGGCGTTTTCTGCCTCGTTGTGAAGACAGATGTTATTCTTGGGGCAGTTGTTTCACTGTTTCCCCTTCCTTTTCGAAACGGTAAGTGCCTCCCTTTTCACTCAGTTCGAAGAGCGATAATTTTTCTGTCGCATTGTCTACAATCATCAGGGCACTTTCTTCTGCAAAGCGTCGCACTTCGAGGTCGAACGGCGAACGGTCGATGGTTTTGTTCAGTAATAGGCTGTCATTGAGGTATATAGATACGGAGTCGCCTTCGAACCCCTTGACTAGCGAGACGGTATAGTGTTCGGCATAGCGACGGTTTTCGTCATTTTGCAGGCGCATGCTCATGTAGACGAAGAGGACAACCACGAAGATGACGGCAAAGGCCAGGATGCCGTTGCCTATCATGAATTGTTTGTTGGTGTTCAGACGGTGGGTCATAGTAGTGTTCTTTCTTTTTTTGCGTGACAAATGTACCGATAATCTTCGAATTTTTAGCGGGATGATGAATATATTATTCGTTTGCGTGACCTTTCGCTTGCAACAGACGATTAAACTATGTAAATTAGGCGTCTGAACGAAAGCAATGCTTTCCACCAGGGAAAACGGTGTTTTCCTCCTCGTAAAGCGTTGTTTTCCTGAGGGAATGTTACATGTGGCATGCAATCAACTGAAATAATCAATGAAAGATGAGTGTGATTAATTGAAAATAATCTATTTTTGCCCGTTGTATATGCAGATATTAAGCCTTGATACCTTTGATATGAAATGACATTGCAGGGAGAACATACATTGATTGCGGAACTGAAGCGTGGCTCTAAGGAAGCTTTCGACCGGATATACAAGCTTTATGCTGGCCGGTTGCTGGCCTATTGTGTGCATTATACCAAGTCTCGCGAGGATGCAGAGGAGATTGTGCAGGATGTGTTTGTTGCTTTATGGAACAGTCGTGAAACCATTCGTCAGGAAGAGACCTTGCATTCTTTGTTGTTCACCATTTCTAAACATCGCGTTATCAATGCTTATCGTTCCACCCTTAATTCTCCTGTTTACGAAGATTATGTGGACTATCAGAATGAGTTGTCTGCAGGCGAGGATTGTGATCGGGTAGAATACGAACAATATGTAAAGATTGTCAAGGATGCCATTCGTCGGCTGCCTTCTACCCAACAACGCGTCATTACTCTTTCGCGTTTCTCTCAACTATCCAATAAAGAGATAGCCGAACGTCTTTCGTTGAGTGAGCAGACGGTAAAGAATCAACTTTCCGTGGGATTGAAAACTCTTCGTGAACTACTTGCCAAGGTTCTGGTACTTTCTGTGGCAGGCTTGATATTAAATATTGTGAATAGATGGCTTTAGCATGGTACGTCGAAGCAAAAATAATGTCTTTACTAATGGACTGTGAACAATATGGATAAACTGCAACAAAAATATAGAAACGACAACTTGACTCCTGACGAACTAAGACGTTTGCGTGAGGAAGTAAACTCGCTGAGTGATGACCGTTTGGAAGATTCGTTGCGTGAGGCTTGGGAGTCTGCTGAGGCTTCTTCGAGCGATGCCCACCGTTTGGATGAACTGAAGATGCGGATTGACCAACGGCTTTTCCCTTCGCATCGAGTTGTACCTCTCTATTGGAAGGTGCTTCGGATCGCGGCAGCTGTTCTTCTTCCTCTTTTTATGATCGCTACCGTTTACTTGTATCAGGAGAATACCGTTCTTTCTCAGAAAGATTTTGTGGCTACTACAGGTAAGGGAGAACAGGTAACTATTTCTCTGCCGGATGGTACACAAGTAACGTTGAATGCCGAGTCACGCCTTTCTTATAATTTGTCCAATTTCAATTCTGACGAACGTCGGGTGGCATTCGATGGTGAAGGCTATTTTCGTGTAGCCAAGAATCCTTCCAGTCCTTTCTCTATCACTGCAAAAGGATTGAAAGTATCTGTACTTGGTACCACTTTTAATCTTCGTGCCCGTTCAGCCGACGCCACAGCAGAACTTTCTCTGGAGGAAGGCAGTGTTCGTTTCCAATCCTTGAAGACCGGGCAGGGTGTTATCTTGTCACCTAATCAGAAAGCAATTCTTGACCAGATACATGGAACCGTGACAGTTGAGGAAAGTAGTTATACCACAGATGCTTCTGCCTGGAGGCGTGGGGAATTGGTATTCCGTAATGTGCCGTTTGCGGAAGTGTTGAAAGAAATAGAAGAGGTTTATCATGTGTCTATTGCTATAGAGACGGAAGAAATAGACTATCAGGGCGATTTGTTTACAGGCGTTCTGAGTCGTACAAATATCAATGAAGTATTGGAAGTGATCGAACACTCGTATCATCTGAAGGCCACATTGAAGGACGGAACCATAAGCTTGGTGAATTTACACTAAAGATTGGATAGGGTAGCATTGGGTTAAATCCTATTTCTCAGCATAGTGCTTTAAGCTTTATGTACGGAAATAGGATTTTTTATTTTATATGTTCTTTAACATGTATTTTCTTTGGTACGAATCCGTTTTAGTCTTGTCTTTACTTATAGACAAGCTTGTTTAACCTTTTAATATTTAAGAATCATTAATCTAATTCAAAAAGAAACATGAACAATCAATCAAAGTTACAGAGATTGCTTTGCGTGGCGGTTTGCTTCTTCTGTATAGGCATTATGACAGCTTTTGCTCAAGAGCAGAAAGTAACTGTCGAGCTGAAGAACGCTACCTTGAAGCAAGTTTTCAAGAGTATTGAGGGACAGACTACGTATCGTTTCTCCTATCGGAATACGTTGGTGGATGACAAAAATGACATTACCATTTCGAAACGTCAGGTTGGTGTCTCAGTTGTGCTCAACGAAGCTTTGAAGGGACGTAATTTGATGTATACCATTGTCTCCTCTAAATCCATCGTTATTAGTGATAAGGCGGAGCAGGCCTCTTCGTCGAAGACAAAGCGTGTATCGGGTACGGTAAAATCTGCTAGTGGAGAGTCGATAATTGGTGCCAATGTTAAGGTGACAGGTACTACTATTGGCTGTATTACGGATATTGATGGAAACTTTACGCTAGAAGTGCCGGAGAACGCCAAGCTGACGGTTTCTTATATTGGTTTTCAGGCACAAGAGGTCGCTATTGGTGGAAAATCTTCAGTGAATATTGTGTTGAAAGAGGATACAGAAATGTTGGAAGAGGTCGTGGTTGTTGGATATGGAACGCAGAAAAAAGTGAATCTTACAGGTGCTGTTGAGACTGTAAGTTCAAAGAGAATAGCAGATAAACCTGTAACTTCTATTGTCTCTGCATTAACTGGAGAAGCAGCCGGTGTGACTATTACTCAAAATTCTGGACAGCCAGGTCCCAATCAGGGTACAGTACGGATTCGAGGTATCGGGACATGGGGAGATGCCTCGCCATTAGTGCTGGTTGATGGTGTATCCATGAGTTTGAATGATGTTATACCAAGTGATGTAGAATCTGTTTCTGTGTTAAAGGATGCAGCGTCAGCAGCTATTTATGGTTCACGCGCAGCCAATGGAGTTATCTTAATCACTACTAAAAAGGGAAAAGAGGGAAAACTTTCATTTAACTATTCTGGGAATATCGGTCTGCAGTACGCTACACGTGTTCCTGAATCAGCCACATCTTGGCAATATGCAGAACTTTACAATCAGATGATGGCTAACGAGGGAAAGAGTTCTTCTCTGTTTCCTCAAGATAGAATTGATCGAATGAAGGCTGGAGGTGATCCTGATAAGTTGGAAGGAAATACAGATTGGTATAAAGAGTTATTAAAATCTGGAGCATTTCAACACAATCACCAAATTAGTGTATCTGGTGGAAGTAAAAAAATGAGTTATATGATTTCTGCTGGTTATTCGGATCAACAAGGTATCATTCCAACTACAAATTATGAACGTTATAATTTACGCGCAAATACGACATCTCAATTTACTTCATGGCTGAAGATGGATATAAACATGTCTTATCTGAATAGCATGAAAGAAGAGTCTGCAGCAGGTGCAGCTGAGGCATATCGTAGAACGATGCGTGCGTTGCCTTATATGCCTGTGAAATATTCAGATGGCACATGGTCTTATCAAACAGCTGCTATAAATCCGTTGCGTTATGTTTCAGATGATTATGGGAAATATAGTCAACACAACGATTGTATGACATTGTTAATTTCACCGGAAATCACGCCGGTAAAGGGACTGTTGATTAAAGGCGTATTTGGTTATGAATCCAATATTTATAAAGGAAAAACTTTCAATAAAACGGTTGAATATGGTAGTTTTGCGTCAGCCGGTCAAAGTGGTGTGGTTGATGTAAGCCGTAATAAACAGACAGACCGTTGGGATCAATATCGTAACCTTACGGCAAATGCTACTGCTACATACGATGTAACATTGGGAAAGCATGACTTAACTGCAATGGTCGGCGGATCCTTGGAAACATTTAAATTTGCATATACTCAAGCTTCCAGAATGGATTTTCCCAACAATGATTTTGAGGAAATTAATGCAGGTGATGCTACAACAGCTTCTGCGGAAGGTGGTTCCACCTATTCGGCCTTGGCTTCTCTTTTTGGACGTGTTAACTATGCGTATGCCAATCGTTATTTGGTTGAATTTACGGCACGTTATGACGGTTCTTCTAAATTTGCGCGTGGACATCGTTGGGGATTTTTCCCTGCCGTATCGGCTGGATGGCGCATTTCCGAGGAAGCTTTTTTTGAACCTTTGAAAGAGACTATGCAAAATTTGAAATTACGTTTGTCATGGGGTAACTTAGGCAATCAAAATATAAGTAATTATCAGTATGTGTCTACGATAGGTACCGGTGGTAGCTATTTATTTGAAGGAACTCCCATTATTGGCTATACTGAAGCCAGAATGGGTAATGAATTAATTACATGGGAATCTTCTAAAAACTTAGATTTCGGTATTGACTTTTCTTTATTTGACAATCGCTTACAAGCTAGTTTTGATTGGTATAAACGTACTACGTCGGATATTTTGTTGCAGTTAGCCACTCCGTCAACCTTAGGAATCTCTGCACCTGTGCAGAATGCCGGAGAAATGGAAAATAAAGGCTGGGAATTAACGCTTAACTGGCATTCTACAATCGGAAAGGATTTTCAGTACAATGTAGGTTTCAATTTGTCTGATGTAAGAAATAAAGTGACGGATTTGAAAGGATATAAATCACCGACCACTGATTTAACAGCCAAAATTGAAGGAGAAACATTAAATGCCATTTATGGATGGGAAACTTTGGGTATTTGTGAGGATCAAGAAATGTATGACAAATATGCTAAGGTGATGCAGACTTATAACAACAACTGGGGAATTGGTGATATTATCATCAAAGACCGCGACAACAACGGACGGATTGATGCATATGACAAGACTGTCATTGGCAATTCCATTCCTCGCTTTACTTTTGGATTAAATTTAGGTTTTACATACAAAAATTTTGATTTTTCAAGTTTTTTTCAAGGAGTTGGAAAAGCCGATGGGTATGTGACGTATGAAGCTATTCAACCTATGGGCATCAATTCTGCTAGAAGAGATCATTATGAAGACTCATTCGACCCAGCCAATCCACGTTCAGGATGCTATTATCCACGTATTTTATCAAGCGATTATAATTATGGAAATATGTCACACTGGGTACAAAATGCAGCTTATGTTCGCTTGAAGAATTTACAAATCGGTTATACATTTAATATTAAAAACATCAATAAATTGCGAGTTTATCTATCCGGACAAAATTTGTTTACCATTACAAGTTTCCGCACTTGGGATCCGGAAACAGCGGTCGGTGCAAGAGGTATGTATCCACATGTTGCCGTTTATTCGATGGGTGTAAACCTTAATTTTTAACTTAAAAAAATATTATATGAAACGAATAATATATTATACTTTGTGTGTATTGGGATTCACCTGTTCCATTCAGTCTTGCGATGATTTTCTGGATGCGTTTCCCACTGATCAAGTTACCAATGAAAACTATTGGAAAACACCGGACGATGCAGAAAAACTATTGGTTGATCTCTATACTTCTATGATGCCTAAATCAGGAATTTTTTGGGATGAAGCGATGTCTGATAATGCGTATTTGTGTTGGGAATGGTGGGGAGGTCAGCAGCAATTAGCCAATGGTACTTATACGACATCGGGTGATGTACCTATTGGAAAATGGAGTGGATGCTACAGTAATATTCGTAAATGTTGGTTTTTATTAGAAGGTCTTGAAAAAGTACAATTCAATTCCGAGGTTGACAAAAAGCGGATTATGGGAGAAACCTATTTTATGTTGGCATACAATTATCAGCTCTTGACCAGCTTTTTTGGAGACGTCCCTTTAGTCACAAAAGTCTTGAATATAGATGAAAGTAAAACCTTGGTTCGGACTCCGAAAGCTCAGGTTGTAGATTTTGCTAAGCAAAAATTAAGCGAAGCAATCAGCTTACTAGCAGGTATTACACAAGAAAATGGAAAAATTACCGCAGATGCTTGCCGATGTCTGTTAGCACGTTTGCAACTGTATAACGGTGATTATCAGGGAGTTTTGGAGACTGTTAAAGATTTGGAAGGTAAATATCAGTTATATACAGCTGGAGAAACTCCTTACGAGGATTTATTTTCAGGCGCAGCAGAAATGAATTGTGAAGTCATTTTAAGTTCTCCGTGCGATGCTGCGATTGGTTCGGTTGCAACAGGGCATAGTGGGAATGGTGCTATGTTGTTGAAAGGAATGTCTGGAGGAGACCCTTATACTGCAATTTATCCTACCGGTGCATTGATCGATGCATATCCGATGGCAGATGGGCGCTTAATACATGAAACAGGTTCTATTTACGACCCGAAAAAACCTTATGAAAACAGGGATCCACGTTTCTATCAATCGGTAGTCTATCCTACGTCTTATCTAAAAACTTTAGATGCAGAGACAAGTTCTATTGTAAAAAAATGGTATGACCCAGAAGACGAAACAACTAATCAACTTCAACAATATAGTGCATCGGAACCTTCTCGTACGGGATATATGTGGAATAAATATGTTGATTATTCTATTTATGCAATGAACAATGTATGGGATTGTACCAATGACATCATTGTGTTCAGATATGCTGATGTTTTACTGATGAAAGCAGAAGCTTTGGTGCAAACTCAAGGTGAGGCTGCTAAATCTTCTATTTGTGATTTAATTGATCAATTAAGGGATCGCTGTAAAGGTGGTAGAGTACACCGTGAAAATTATAACACAAAAGACGAATTAATGGAATTAGTAAAAAATGAACGACGTATCGAATTAGCAAATGAGGGTCTACGCTTTTTTGATATGATTCGTTGGAAAGATGCAGAGAAAGTTCCTGCACAAACAGGGGTGGGATTATCAGGTGAAACATATGGAGCTTATATGCGTTTAGATGGAGTTGGAGCTAATGATCGTACTGTATTAATAGATGGTGTTCCTCGACGTTATGTTGAGACACGTTTTTTTGATGCATCGAAACATTATTTATTACCGATTCCTCAATCGGAAATAGATTTGAATCCTAATTTAACTCAGAACCCTAATTGGTAATTTCACAATTTTTCTAACCTTATAGTCGAATTTCAATGATTACTTTTAAGGAGGGATGTTCGATTTTATCAAGTGATAACAACAAGCATTATTAATAATCTACAGATTTGTATTTCTAGATGAAAGGATGTTCCTCCTTAAATATATTAATTTTATTTCTATATATTGGCATGAAAAGTCAAAGAATTTATACGGTAGTTATATGCTCATTGCTGACAATCTGTTCATTTGCCCAGTCAATTCCCATATACAAAGATGCGACCCAACCGATTGACATTCGTGTGCATGATTTGTTGTCCCGTATGACCGTGGAAGAAAAAGTTGCCCAATTACGCCATATCCATGAAGGGAGTGTTCTGAACGAAGATAATACACTCAATTTGGAGAAGCTTAAAAACATAATTGGCACATTGGGCTATGGAGCGATTGAGGGGTTGACTCTAGACGGAATAGAAATGGCTGCTTATACCAGACAAGTTCAGAAGTATTGTATAGAAGAAACCCGCTTAGGTATTCCAATCTTCACCATATCCGAGTCGTTGCATGGTGCAGTTCAGGGCGGAGCTACAATTTTCCCTCAAGCAGTAGCATTGGGGTGTACTTTCAATCCTTCCTTGGCTTATCAAATGACTAAGGCCATTTCCGGTGAGCTTAAGGCCATGGGAGTAAATCAGGTCCTTTCTCCCACTATTGATGTAATCCGTGATTTACGTTGGGGCAGAGTAGAAGAAAGTTTTGGAGAAGATCCGTTTCTGGTATCACAAATGGGCGTACAGGAGATAAACGGATATATTGATGGAGGCATTTCCCCGATGCTGAAGGTTTTTGGCCCTCATGGCGTACCTACGTCCGGTTTAAATTTAGCTTCAACAGAAGCGAATGAACGGGATTTAAGAGAAGTTTTTTTAAAACCGTATGAAGTGGCCGTAAAGAAAACCGGTGTCAATGCTGTGATGACAGCTTACAATTCAACTAACCGTATTCCCAATACAGCTTCCAAGTGGTTATTGACAGATTTGTTGCGTGATGAATGGGGATTCAAAGGATACACTTATTCAGATTGGGGGGCTGTTTCCATGCTTTACGGCTTTCATAAAGTAGCTTCCAGTGTTAATGAAGCTGTTAAAATGGCTTTAGAAGCAGGAACCGATTTGGAAGCCTCAAGCGATTGTTATGCGAATATTCCCGCAATGGTGCGTACCGGTGAATTGGATGTCAAATACGTGGACCAGGCTTGTGCAAGAGTATTATATGCCAAATTCAAAGCCGGCCTGTTCGAGCACCCATACGGTTTACCTGTAAATGAATATCAGAACAATGTACATACAAAGGAAAACATAGAACTGTCCCGCGCCATTTCAGAAGAAAGCGTTGTGTTGGTAAAAAATGCGCAAAATTTATTACCGTTGGACATTGATCAGCTGAAGTCAATCGCCGTGATAGGTCCCAATGCCAACCAGGTGCAATTCGGAGATTATACGTGGAGCAGAGACAACAAAGACGGCATTACCCCTTTGGAGGGCATCAAAAGGATTGCAGGTAACCGCTGCAGCGTTCATTACGCTGTAGGATGCGATCTGGTATCGGATGACACTTCCGGATTTCCGGATGCGATAGAAGCCGCGGAAAAATCTGATATAACTCTGATGTTTATGGGTTCGGCCAGCGCTTCGTTAGCCCGTGATTATTCCAATGTGACCTGCGGCGAAGGATACGATTTGACAGATTTAAGCTTGACGGGCGTGCAAGGCGAGCTCATCAAAGCCATTCATGCGACAGGAAAACCCATCGTATTGGTACTGGTAACCGGACGTCCCTTTTCCATTGCATGGGAGAAAGAACATATTCCGGCCATATTATTCCAATGGTATGGTGGCGAAAGGGAAGGTGAGGTCATAGCAGATATAATATTTGGCAATGCCAATCCGTCGGGAAAATTATGCTACTCAATTCCTCAAAGTGTCGGTCATTTGCCTGTACACTATAACAGATTGCCTTCCGACAAAGGATTCTACCGCTCTCCAGGAGTGATTAACAAACCAGGACGAGATTATGTATTTTCTTCTCCCGAACCTTTATGGTCGTTCGGTCACGGATTGAGCTATTCTAATTTCGAATATTCAAACATTCGTATTGACAAAGCCCAATACGGGTTGACAGATACCATTCATGCTAATATATCCGTGAAAAATCTAAGTGGTATTGAAGGTAAAACGGTTTTGCAATTATATGTGCGTGATTTGGTTAGCAGCGTTGTAATGCCAATTAAACAGTTGAAAGGCTTTACCAAAGTTTCAGTTCCTGCCAACGGAGAAACCATAGCGGAGATTTCTGTTCCCGTAACCGAGCTCGGTTTGTATAATATGGATATGGAATATGTTGTGGAGCCTGGAGATTTTGATCTTATGATTGGAACCTCTTCGGATAGCATTCTTTTTAAGAAAGCCGTATATATAAACGGTTTATCGCAAGGGGATAGAAAGCCTTGCCTTGTAGCTGAGGACAATACGCTCCAGGTGAAATCATTCAAGCAGGGAAAGCCGATTACAGTAAAAGGTACTGTGCGTGACGTACAAGCTACCATGATAAAGGATGTGACGGTTGCTGTCAAGGGAAGTGAAAATTTCGTGACCAGTGATGCGAAAGGTGAATATAAAATAAAGGCACGGGTTGGGGATATTCTCATCTTCAGTAAAAAAGGCTATACAACCCAAAAAGTACAAATTGGAGAACAAGAAACGATCAATTTAACTCTGTTGAATCAATTATAAACAAATGGAACAGTCTAGAGACCGAATAAAAAAGGCTTTGGCTCATCAAGCCACAGACCGAATTCCCATAGATTTTGGAAGTACTGCAGTAACAGGTGTCCATTGTCGTATTGTAGAAGCATTGCGTGAATATTATAAATTAGCTCCCAAACCCGTTAAAATTATCGATTCTTTTCAGATGCTTGGTGAGATAGATGACGAATTGTCAGATGCCATGGGCGTTGATTGTATTGGAGTAACGGGAAGCAAAGATATATTTAGCCACGATGTAACCCATATGCATGAGCAAGAAACTCCATGGGGGCAAAAAGTGTTGGTTTCCGACCAATTAGATCTTACCCCAGATAAAGCCGGAGACGTATATGTATATGCAGGAGGTGATGTCCAATACCCTCCCAGTGCAGTGATGCCTAGTGGATGTTTTTTTATTAATGCGATAGAGCGGCAGCTCCCCATAAAAGAAGAAGAGCTAAACCCGGAGGATAATCTGGAAGAATTTAAAGCCATAACAGACGAAGAATTAAAATATTATCGAAAGAGTGTTGATGCGGCTTGCGCAACAGGCAAAGCCGTTGTCGCGAGTTTCGGAGGTACGGCTTTGGGTGATGTGGCTTTTATTCCGGGTATGGGCCTAAAAGTTCCTAAGGGTATTCGCAGTGTTGTGGAATGGTATATGTCAACAGTAATGCGCCAAGGTTATCTGAATGAAATCTTCAGCAGAGAGACAGATATTGCGATACAGAATTATGAGAAGCTATGGGCTGCCTTGGGTGAAAAGGTGGATGTCGTATTGACTTGTGGAACGGACTTCGGCTCACAAGAATCCCAATTTTGTTCCGTTGAAACTTTCCGTAAACTTTGGTTGCCACATTACCAACGCTTAAACAATTGGATCCATGAACACACAACTTGGAAAGTGTTCAAACACTCATGTGGAGCGATTGTTCCCTTCCTTCCAGAATTCATTGAAGCCGGTTTTGATATTATCAATCCAGTTCAAATCAATGCAAAGGGGATGGATTCTAAGTTCCTAAAAAGAGAATTTGGCAAATACATCACATTTTGGGGGGGAGGAATTGATACTCAACGCATCCTTCCATTTGGTACTCCTGATGAGGTACGCCAGCATGTGCGTAACCAATGTGAAATATTAGGTCAAGACGGTGGATTTGTTTTCAATACAGTGCATAATATTCAAGCTAATGTGCCAATTGAAAATGTAATTGCGATGTTGGAAGCTTTAAAAGAGATCAATAAGACAAATTGATATGGAATTGAAAGAATTATACAATGCTATTATAGATGGTCAACTGGAGAAAGCAGTTGCAGTGACTCAGAATGCGATAGCAGAAGGAGTACAACCGGATGAAATTATTACCGAATACATGATCAAGGGAATGGAAGAAATCGGTAAACGTTTTGAAGAAGGGAAAGTATTTGTTCCCAACCTTCTAATGAGCGCCCGTGCGATGAAAGGCGCTTTAGAGATTTTAAAGCCGTTGTTACTTGGGAAAAGTGATTTGTATTTGGGAACCATTGTGATAGGAACAGTCAAAGGTGATCTGCATGATATAGGGAAGAATCTTGTAGCCTCCATGTTCGAAGGTTGCGGCTTTAAAGTCTTCAATCTGGGCGTAGATGTTTCTAGCGAGAAATTTATAGAAGCAGCCCAAACCAATCATGCTGATATAATATGCATGTCCGCTTTGTTGACGACGACAATGAACTACATGAAAGTCGTTATAGAAGATTTGAAGAAAAAAGGTCTATATGGTAAAATCAAAGTTATGGTAGGTGGGGCACCTCTTAATGCGTCTTTTGCCCGTTCCATAGGAGCCGATGGCTATACGAGCAACGCGAGTGCTGCTGTATCAATGGCAAAAGAATTGTTAGGAGTGGCTTAAAACCTAGAAAAGATGGAGTTTCAAAGTAAGCAGTTGGTATGGGATGACATATCCCTAAATAAAGAGGATTTAAATTATTCTTTAGGGAAAGGTTATAAACCCGAAAAGGAAATTTTGTCCCTTATTACAGCATTAGAATTAGAAGTCTCTCAAATATGCAAGCCGCGTTATGGATACCGTATTTTTACTTTAGAGAAGATAGGAGCGACATGGGTTGACACCGGAAACTGCAAACTGCATACAGGTCCTGTCATAACCCCTTTTTTTGATGGGGCTGAGTACTGTGCCTTGTTCGTAGCTACTGCTGGGGACGAATTTGAAAGGCTTTTGCAAAAAGAAAAGGCGAAAGGCCTAATTTTAAATGAATATTTGCTTGATGCTTTGGGTTCTGCCATCGCAGAGGCTACTGTGCGTAAAATGTGTCAGGATATAGAAGTGGAGCAAATGTTACAAGGATACGGTGTTAGCTATCCTTACAGTCCAGGGTACTGTGGTTGGCATGTTTCTGACCAGCAGTTACTTTTCTCCCAGCTTCCTGAACATCCCTGTGGTATTGTTTTAAACGCATCATCTTTGATGTACCCTATTAAATCCGTAAGCGGAATATTGGCCATAGGACGGCAAGTTACAAAACAAAAATATGGCTGTGAGTTGTGTGGAAAAAAGGATTGCTATAAAAACAGAAAAGGAAATTGAGATATGAACATAGACCAATGGATAAATCAAATCATAGAGTCGCCGGAAAGACAGGCTATACCTATAATGACCCATCCGGGTATTGAACTAATTAATGAAAAAGTTATAAATGCAGTAAACGATGGAGATATTCATTATAAAGCCATCCAGGCCTTAGAACATTACTTCCCGGCATCTGCAGCCTGTACTGTTATTATGGATCTGACAGTGGAAGCTGAGGCTTTCGGTGCTGATATACAATTTAGCGAGTCAGAAGTTCCAAATGTGGTCGGGATGCTGATAGATAATTATGATGATATTCAAAAACTGCAAATCCCATCAATAGCTTCTGCGCGTATTCCGCAATATTTAAAAGCAAATAAGTTATCTTCCAGTCATATAAAGAAACCCGTACTTGGTGGATGTATAGGGCCTTTTTCATTAGCCGGTAGGTTGATGGGAATGACGGAAGCTTTTATGGCGATTTATACAGCACCGGAATCTATATCGTTGTTGTTAAACAAATGTACGCAATTTATAACAGCCTATTGCTTGGCGATTAAAAAAAACGGTTCGGCAGGAGTTATTATTGCTGAGCCGGCAGCAGGTTTGTTGTCCAATGAAGATTGCCTGACTTATTCGTCCAAGTATGTACGACGTATAGTTGATGAAATTCAAGATGAAACTTTTTTAGTTGTCTTGCATAATTGCGGTAATATGGGACAATGTACACAAGCTATGGTTGCAACAGGTGCAAAAGGTTATCATTTCGGCAATAAAATAGATATGGTTGAAGCCATAAAAGGATGCCCATCTGATGTGTTGGTAATGGGAAATCTAGATCCTGTAGGAGTGTTACAGCAATCTACGGAAAGAGAGGTCTATCAAGAAACATTCGCATTGCTGCAAAAATTAAAGGAATATCCAAACTTTGTCTTGTCAACAGGATGCGATGTTCCACCTGATGTCCCCATAAGAAATGTAGAAGCATTTTATGCAGCCATAAAAGATTACAATCAAAACAGAAAATAAAATGAAAAGAATATTCTTGTTCCTATTAATAGTTTCTTGTTCTTTATATATATATAATATTAAAGCGCAAGAGCCTCCCGTTTATAAACAAACACTGCTGCCTGTGCAGGAACGTGTGCAAGATCTATTATCGCGTATGACATTGGATGAGAAGATAGACCAGATGCGTCATATCCATGCTTATTCCATAATAGAGAATGGTAAGATTGATAAAAAGAAGCTGGAAAGCATGCTCCAGAGGCGAAGCATGGGTTTTATTGAAGCCATTACACTTCCGGGCGAGGAATGCCGTCTTCTCATGAATGCAGTTCAAGAGTATATGAGGACCAAGACCCGCCTGGGCATTCCTGTCTTTACCGTTACCGAGTCGTTGCACGGTTCTGTTCATGACGGTTCGACTATCTTTCCCCAGGCTATAGCGTTGGGTAGTACCTTCAATCCTTCATTGGCTTACGAGATGGCTTCTTCCATTGCCCAGGAACTCAAAGCACAAGGCATCAAACAGTCTTTGACTCCAGTGATTGATGTATGCCGTGACCTTCGTTGGGGACGTGTCGAAGAATGTTTCGGAGAAGATCCTTTTCTAGTATCCCGTATGGGGGTATCACAAGTAAAAGGTTATCTGGATAATGGCATATCTCCAATGATCAAACATTTTGGTGCCCATGCCTCCCCGCAAGGAGGCTTGAATTTAGCTTCCGTTTCGTGTGGTCAGAGAGAGCTGTTGTCTATCTTTCTGAAACCTTTTGAAACCGTAGTGAAAGAAGCTAATCCGTGGGCGGTCATGTCTTCTTATAATTCCTGGAATAATACTCCCAATTCTTCTTCCCATTATCTGCTGACGGAGCTTTTGCGTAACCAATGGGGTTTCCAAGGGTACGTATATTCGGACTGGGGTGCAATAGGAATGCTTAACTACTTTCATAAGACAGCTTATAACAGTGCAGAAGCTGCCATACAGGCATTGACCGCAGGGTTGGATGCCGAAGCGTCAGACAATTGTTATACCGAATTAAAACAGTTAGTGGAAAATGGCTTTTTGGATGTGAAATACATTGATCAGGCGGTTTCACGAATACTGACGGCAAAGTTTGAAATGGGACTGTTTGAATATGCATTGCCGACCGAAGCCGATTATGAAAAGGCTGTTCATGCAGACAGCCATATTGCTCTGGCCCGTAGAATAGCCGAAGAGTCGGTTGTCCTGCTGCAGAACAAGGGGAATATTCTTCCTCTTAATATGGAACAGATCAAGTCCATTGCCGTAATAGGCCCTAATGCAGATCAGGTTCAATTCGGAGATTATACATGGAGCCGGGATAACAAGGACGGTGTCACCTTTCTAGAGGCTTTGAAACAAAAAACAGAGAATAAGGTTACATTGAATTTTGCCCGTGGATGTGATCTGACGACAGATGATCGTTCGGGTTTTAAAACAGCTGTAGATGCAGCTCAGAAGAGTGATGTCAGTATTGTAGTGGTAGGTTCGGCCAGCGCTTCCCTAGCCCGTGATTATAGTAATGCGACCTGCGGAGAAGGTTTTGATCTGAACGATTTGTCTTTAACGGGTGTTCAGGAAGATCTGATAAAGGCCGTCTACGCAACAGGCAAGCCTGTCGTCGTAGTTTTACTTTCAGGAAAACCGTTTGCCATGCCGTGGGTAAAGGAGAATATCCCCGGTATTATTGCTCAATGGTATCCGGGAGAACAGGGAGGATACGCATTGGCAGATGTGATATTTGGGCAAGTTAATCCATCCGGCAAACTGAACTACTCATTCCCTCAAAGTACCGGGCATTTGCCGTGTTATTATAATTATTTGCCTACGGACAAAGGGTTTTATCATTCTCCCGGAAGCAAGAATAAGCCGGGCAAAGATTATGTGTTCTCGTCACCGGAATCATTATGGGCATTCGGACACGGATTGAGCTATACAAGTTTTGAATATTTATCTGCGACGACCTCCCAAGATGATTATAACAGCAGTGATACGATTGAGATTGATGTAACCGTCCGTAATTCAGGAATCTACGATGGAAAAGAAGTGGTGCAGGTTTATGTGAGAGACTTAGTATCCAGTGTCGTTACCCCGGTACAAGAATTGAAAGGATTTACTAAAGAAAATATAAAAAAGGGGGAAACCAAATGTGTGAAGGTACAAATACCGGTATCAGAATTGGCTTTGTATAATCAGAAAATGGAGAAGGTGGTTGAACCCGGCGCTTTTGAACTCCAGGTGGGCAGTGCGTCCAATGATATCCGTATAAAGAAAGTGATTACGGTAAACCGTACCTTGGAAAAGCACCTTCCGACATTGAAAGATAAAAAGAAAAAAGCATTAAAAAACATAGTGTCCGTGCCGGTAACCGTGAAGGGTACTATCAGAGATGTACAGGCCAATGTATTGCCTGAGGTAACAGTTAAAGTTCCAGGTAAGAAGGTTGTCAGTGATGCACAGGGAAACTTTGTTATCCGTGCTATGTCTAGCGATACGTTGACTGTAAGTAGGACTGGTTTCAAGTCGGAGCGGATTCCAATTGATGGAAGACAGGTGATCAATGTCAGATTGTTGAATGATTAATAAAATTATAAACTATGGGAAGCTATTTAAATTTATTAATCCTTTGTTTGTTATCTATTAGCGTACAAGCTCAAAATACTGTCCAAATTATAAATAAAGATAAGACAGATACTCCTGTCAGTCCTTATTTATGGGGAAGTTTTTGGGAAATGGGATTTGGTAGAAGTGATCTATTATGGGGGGAAGAGCTTTTTAATCGTAGTTTTGAAAATACTAGACCAGTTAGTGAATCAAATTCTTGGTATACATCATACTGCGGTAATATAAAAGAAGCACAATGGTGGCATTCTGGTTATGAAGAGCCGAAATGGTATCTTCTCTCTGATGGAAACAAAAATGAAAATTTGCCTCTGATTCATAACAATTACTGGCCCTCGGCTCATGGAAAATATTTTTTACAAGTAGATAACCGTCAGAAACAATCTTCTACCCTATTGGTACAAGACCGTGTTTATATAAAAAAAGGGAAGGGATATGATGTTTCCGGTCTGTTTTCTTGCGGATCTTACCTGAATGAGGAAAAGTTTTCTAAAGACTCCGTATTAGTAACGATTGCTCTTTACAAAGAGGGAGACTTCCTAATACCGCTTTCTAGAACCGAATTGAATGTAAACACACATCAGTTCAATTTGTATAATGCGTCCTTGCCTGTCACTGATTACGAAGGTTGGTGTACTTATACAGTAGAAGTTCCTGCTGGAAAGCTTTTAGGCATTGACTTACTTTCTCTTATGGCGGACGATGTAGTAAATGGTTGGAGACGCGAGTCGGTAGAACTCATCAAGAATGAACTTCGTCCAAAAACCCTGCGCATGCCGGGAGGATGCTTTGCTTCCCTTTACGATTGGCGTTCGGGTATAGGGCCGAGAGAGGTACGTCCGGTCAATTATGAAACCTGGTGGGGTAGCGAATTGCTCAATGATGTGGGCACTTTCGAGTTAGTGGATCTTTGCAAGGCAGTGGAGGCGGAGCCTTTCTTCTGTGTTCCTGTTATGTTTAATGATGAACACAATGCCGCTGAGTGGGTGGATTTCTGTAATAATCCTGGCAATGAACGGCGTAAAGCTTATGGACGAGTAAAACCACTTAACGTGAAATTTTGGGAACTGGAAAACGAACCTTATCGTAGGTTCGATGCTATCACTTTTTCCAAGCGATGCGTTACGTTCGCCAAAGCGATGAAAGCCAAGGATCCCTCCATCAAGATTGCAGTAGGAAACTATTGGATCTTCAACAAGAATTTTAAGGAGATGTTGGAAATAGTGGGTCCCTATATTGATTTGATAACTAACCGTGGTGGTACCCCCGAACAAATGCGGACGGATGTGGAAATTCTTTCCTCTTACAATAAAGAGCATGGTACAGATATTAAGCTGTGTCATACGGAATATCGAGCACCGGTAACTCGCAAGGCAGGCGGTGCTGACGGACTGAATAAGAAAGAATTTGAAGGAGTGGAAACTCTTTTCAATGCTTCTGTGCAATGGGGATTTGCTATGAACATGGTAGAGGAGTTCATTGCATATCAGAACTTGGGTGGAAGTTTCTTTACAGCCAATTATACTAACTTGTCTGACGGTTGGGGAGAATGTTTGATTAATAATCCCAAAGAAGGTACCTTTATTAATGCACCGGGAGTGGCTTTTGGTTTGATGAATTCGTTGGAGATCTCTTATCCGCAGGTTGTGGAATGGGAAAAGGAAAACACAGACCTTGTCATGCAAGCAGCATGGAACAAACGCCGAGACAAACTGACTTTGGTTATGCTGAACTTCAGTAAGGATAGTCAGACTTGCCAAATAAATCTTGGCGCATTGAAGAGATCTTTTTGTAAACGAAAAGGTCTGAAGATTGCTCCCAAATCAGCTCAAAGCTATAACTCCGTGAAACATCCCGAAGAGGTAAAAGTGGAGACTTTTGTTCCAAATGGCGGAAAAAGCCTGAAACTGACGTTGGCTGCCTCTTCTCTCTACGTGGTGGAGTTACAGGCTAAACGCCTCCACAGTATTCATGTGCACGGATCTAGCGGAAATGATGATGCGGAGGGTACCGTTTACGCTCCGTTGAAAACCATTCAGGCTGCTGCCGATATAGCACAGCCTGGCGATACGGTCATCGTACACGAAGGGATCTATCGGGAAAAAGTCTCACCAAAGCGTGGCGGTGAATCTTTTGAAAAGCCCATAGTATTCATGGCGGCTAAGGGTGAAAATGTAGAGATAAAAGGTTCTGAGGTTATTAAAGGATGGAAAAAAATTGGAGAAACGACTTGGACAGTATCTATTTCCAACTGTTTCTTCAAGGGATTTAATCCTTATGCCGACAAGATACACGGTGACTGGCTTGCCACGGGAAAATGGTGCCATACCGGTGAAGTATATCTCAACGATGTAGCACTCTACGAGAATCCTTCCTTGAATAAGGTCTTGCAAAATAGGACAGACAGTTTGATGTGGTATTGCCAAGTAGAAGCGGATACCACACGTATTTATGCTAATTTCGGAAATAAGAATCCTAACGAAGAACTGGTGGAAATCAATGTGCGGCAAGCTGTATTCTATCCCGATTTCCCCTTTGTTAACTACATTGTGGTAGATGGTTTCAAAATGAGTCAGGCGGCTACGCCTTGGGCACCTCCTACTGCCGAACAAATAGGTTTAGTTGGTACTCATTGGAGCAAAGGATGGGTTATCAGAAACAATACGATTACACATTCCAAGTGTGTTGGCATTACGCTTGGTAAATATGGGGACGAATGGGATAACCGTTCTGAATCGGAGAAAGGTTATGTGGACTGTGTAAAGCGTGCTCTCAAGAACCATTGGGACAAAGAGCATATCGGCAACCATGTGGTGAGCAACAATCATGTATCTCATTGCGGACAAGCTGGTATTGCCGGTAGCTTGGGAGCCATTTATAGCAAGATAGAAAGTAATACCATCCACGATATCACCATGCAAAATCTCTTCTGGGGATACGAAGTGGCTGGCATCAAAATTCACGCTGCCGTAGATACGGAAATTGTGGGTAACCATATCTATCGCGTAGAAGGCGGAATCTGGCTTGATTGGATGGCACAAGGCGCCCGTGTGACACGGAATTTTCTGCACGACAATCGTGTAGTGGAGATTTCTTATGAAGTTAATCACGGCCCTATCTTGACAGACAATAATATTTTTCTGTCGCCTGTACTTGCGCAAATCAAGCTTTCGCAAGGATTGGCTTTCGTACACAATCTGGTCGCTTGGAAGGTATGGCACTTGAACAATGTTGATAGCCGCAAGACTCCTTATCTGAGACCTCACAGAACAGAAATTGCGGGTTATCACGACTGTCCCTGCGGAAACGTATCTTACTTCAACAATCTTTTCACACGCGCCGACATGACGGAATATGAAGACTGCGTACTACCTGTACAATCAGAAAAGAACTGTTATTGGGGCGAATCTGTTCCTTGGGGTTCAGACAAAGACGCTACCGTTAATTCTGGTTTCAATGCGGACATCAAAGTGTTGGAAAAAGATGACGGATGGTATCTTCAGATGACCCTTCCCAAAAATTGGTATACAGAGAAAAACCGCAGTAAGATTACTACTGCTGATTTAGGCATGGCAACCATTTCAAATCAGTCTTTTAATTTAGAAGATGGAAAGATTGTTGAGCTTGTGAAGGATTATTTCGGCCAAAACCGCAAAGGCAAGAAAGGATACTTTCCCGGTCCTATAAACTTTGTAGCCGAAGATGGCAAAGTATGTATAAAAGTGTATGATAAATAAAATAAGAGGCTGTTTCAAAATGAAGTGCTAAAGTAAAATCTTATAGGTTGAAATTTAGAAATAAAAATCTTTTGTCTTTAGCTCTATAATAGAATTAAACAAAGGTTAAAGCCGGAGATTTTTATGTTATAACTTATAGATTATCAGTAAGCCTATCTCAATTTTTCATTTTGAGACAGCTTCTTGTGGCGTATCTTAGAATTGGACGCTTTTACATATCAGGAACAGACTGCCCCAACCATTACAATGGTTCAGTGGGCAGTCTTTGCTTTTTATGGACTATATCAATTTATATTTTCTTCACCCAATACCCATTCCCATACCTTGTGTGTACCCTTTGCCCCAACTGGGCCAACAAGCGGCTGAACGAAGTACAGGAG
>ULVG01079475.1_pt1 | contig 42326 bp, 30 predicted proteins | sample 1959221 | NCBI WGS metagenome assembly ULVG01 (sample SAMEA4835780, study PRJEB28245) | human gut metagenome | biome: gut microbiome; material: fecal sample | place: Denmark | collected 2008
TTCTTTGGCGAAGACTTTGCCGAAAGACCCGAAGTCGTGTATCATCGTAAATCCGTACTTTTCGTAAAACCTGATGCCGCCCGCGTTGTCGCCGCCCACCCCCAGATGCACGCCTTTCACGCCCTTTTCGGCAAGGTAGTCCATGAGTGCGTCCATAAGTTTCGCGCCGTATCCTTGGTGTTGCGCCTCGGGCAAAATGTCGATATGCAGGTGCGCGGGATATTTTTTCGCGTCCATATAAAGACTTTGGCGGAATGCGAAAAAGTGTGTGAACGCTTCAATCCTTGAAAGTTTTCTGACGCGCGGCATAACGTATCTGGTGAACGTTTTCACAAAGGTTTTGTAATCAAGACTTGACAGGATATATCCGACCGCAACGTCGTCTTCGTCCCGCGCAAGAATAAAGATTCCGTCGGGCTCGAACTCGGTATAATAGTCGGCGTAAAGCGTTGCGACAAGTTCCGGATTTTTGACGTATGCGGGCGCGGTCGCCGTAAGGTGGCAAATTTTCCTTACGGCGTCGCGATCCGATTCTTTGTATTTTCTAACGTGATAGGTCATTATAGTGTCGGCGGCAATGCTTTGATAGCAAGGATTAAGAATTCGACTGCTTTCATATTGCCAACCTCAATTGTTGCGCCGTTGTAGTAAACTTTCTTTTTGAGCTCATCGTCGGTTTCTTTAAGTCCGAGGTTTCCCCATTTGTTAAGGTCACGCAAGGTGGCGTCTTTTATTTTGTCGGAAACTTCGGCTTCGATTGAAGAAATCTTGCTGTTTCCGAGCCCGTATAAAACGCTGTTTTTGTCGTTAAGTTCCATCACATCTCCGATACGCATATCTTTCACGATTTTGTCCATCGTGCCGCTGTCGGCAAGGTCCTTAACGGTCATCGTTGCCATTTTTGAAAGTATCTTGTCGGATTCGCCGTCGTAAATGCAGGCATAGTATCCGGATGCGGTTTCGCCGTCAAACTTAAAGCGTTTATAGTCGTTCATATTATGCCACTCGGTACCTATCTGGAACCATTCGCCGTCGGGTGATGAAGTATAACTTCCCCCGGTTTTATCGAATCTGGCAGTCGGTTTATAGTAACCCGAGGAAAGAAGAACGTAATCGCCGTTGTTGTTTCTGACGTAGCCTGCTTCCAGGAACAGGTTGCCGTCCTTATAATATGCAACGTGTTGCCCGATTTTTTCGTAACTTGTTGCAACCGCCGCGTCGAAATCTGTCGCTTTGACGTAAACTTTGCCGTCGATTTCCAGAACGTCCGAAAGAGTTGCTCTGTTGACGACTTCGTCGACGCCCGTCGAAAGCGTGCCGATGGTTTTGTCCTGCAATCCGACAAGCACGCCCGAACTTGCCTTATCGACAATCACGTACTGCGTGACACTCGCCTCAATCGTACCTCTTGCGCGCACGAATTTAATGTCCGTGTCGGGATCGGTCTCCACGTAACCCACGTTGAACGTGCCCGCGTAATCGGGGGCTGCGTAAACGTCGGCAAGCGAGATATACTTCCTGACGCTTGTGTTGCCGATATCCGCCGCCGTCGCGACTTTTAATTTGTATCTTTCTTTGACTTCAACGACTTCCTTTAAGAGCGTGCTGTTGACAACGTCGTCCATACGGGCGGCAATGTTGTTTACGCCGATTGTCGAAAGTTTTTTGACGACAGCGTTTCCGTCGCCTTCGTATACTCTCTTATATTCAGCCGTTTCGCCCGCCGCCGCAAGACGGAAAAATCCGTTTTCGCCGTGTGCGTCAAGGTCAAGGATAAATTTCGCATCGGCAGTCGAGTCCAAAACAAATACGTCGCCGTCCACGTCCATGACGTCGGAAAGTCGCGCGGTGTTTACAAGGTCGTCGATACCTGCGGTTTGCAACTCGCCGATGGTCTTTTCGGAAAGCGCGACGACAACGCCGTTGCTTGCCTTTTCGGTGATGTTGTATCTGTCGCCGGTAAAGGCAAGTCCATCCTTGTATTTCACAAGATATACGGTTTTATCCCCGTCTTTTGCGGTGATAAACGTGCCTTTGTATTCTTTTCCCGCGGAAAGTGCGGGAAGCGCGATATATTCGCCGTCCGTCGCTTTTTCTGCGGTCGTGACGGAAACAACCTTCATAATATCGCCGACTTTGACGTTCTTGACGTCTTTGTCGATTTCGGAAATTTTGCTGTCTTTCAGCTTTTTCAGAATGTCAGCGCTGTCGTCGGTAATCTCGATGACCTGACCGAGTTTCATATCGCCGATCGCGCCGTCAAGGGTGTTGAGAGTTTCGTCCGCAAGCGCTTTAAGGACGGGCTCGCTCTTCCCGACGTGCATAAGAGCGTATCTCACCAAAGAATCGGTTGACGAATATTCCGTGAGTTCTTCGTCGGTGACTTTTCCGTCTCTGCTGTAACCGTAAGTTTTCCACGGTTCTGCCTCGAAATAGTCCGTCTTTGTCGTTTCGACGTATCCGCGCCATTCAATGATTTCGGCGTATTTTGCGGGTTCTGTTCCGGTTGCGTCCTGAATCTTCGTGCGGACTGCCGCGCCTACACGGTAAAAATATTCAACGCCCGCTTCCGTCGCCGTTACAAAATCGTATTCGTAATAGAACAAACCGCTTTCGTTCTTCGTCGAATAATCGGCGTCGTATCTTTCGGTAACCGTCATACCGTGGCTGTCTTCGGGCACGACGTATGCGATGCCGAAACGGTTTTGATTGCCCGATTTATCGTATCTGTTTTTGAAGTAGGGAAGTTCCGCCCCTGCTTTGAGTTTCCAGTTGCCGGCGTCGCTGACTTTTATCGTGCCCGCGTCGGCGTCAAGAAGATAATAAGTTTCGCCGCTGACTTTTTTGTCGTTTGGAACGTACTCAAAGTATTCGCTCGTGCCGTTTGCCGCGATGAGCGTTTTCGGCGAGAACTGCGCGCGCGATCTTCTGTACAAAACCGCCGTGTTGTTTTGGTAATCCCATTCGGTATAAAGGTCACGGTCGAAATCGGGCAAAACGTCTTCAAACTTAATGTTGTTTATCGCGGAATTGAGATCGCCTATTTTCACGTTTGCGACAGTGTCCAGCACGCCGCCCGCGCCAAACGACACGCCGAGAAGATATTGCATTTCGGCAATGGTCATTTCGTTGATTTCCAACGATTTAAGCAGCGCGTTGAATCCGTCGATGACAGGCTCCGAAATATGTTCCTGCACTATCGGCTTGCTTGCAAGCCCCGTGGTCGTGTCGATACCCGTCTTTTTCAGAACGTCGCCAAGCGTAAAGCAGTTAAGCACGACTTTCAGATTGTCGTCTTTGAAAACGTCCGCGACCTTTAATGCGCCAAGCGTTTCGCGACTTTTGTCGTCCACCGTGATTTCAAGCGAGTTTTCAAGGATTTTGATGATGTCGATGCCGAAAATACGCTTCGCGTCGGACACCGTCGTCTCCTTGATGTTGCCGCCTTTCACCATATCGTAAATGTCAAGTATGGATTTGTTGCGGATTTCAGCGTCCTTGTCGATGAAAGTGAATTCCTGCTTTGTGTAGTTTTCCACGTCGTTGACGGAAACCGCCGCCACCGCATAGTACACCACGCCCGCAATCGTACCGCCGACAAGCAATACGCCCACGACAAGCCCTAAAATGAATGTAAGAAATTTTCCAAAACCGCCTTTCATAGTTCCTCCGATATATCGTAACGAAACAATATCGCATTATTTACTAATAATTATAATACTATATCAAAAATATATTTGCAAGCGATATGTATTTTTTATATACAATATAAAAATCCACCATTGCTCGGGTTTTGGAAACCACGCTTTTCAAAAACCGTGAAAGGGGAATTCAGGGTTAGCGGCGCGCGGGTTCCGATGTGCGGTTATATTTGCTTCGCAAGTTATATTTTGACTTCGTCAAAGTGATATTTTGGCTGTCGCCAAAATTATATTTCGGCTTCCAGCCGAAGTTAAGGTAAATCCGCAACTTGCCTTAAAGGCAAATATCACTGCAACGCAATATCACTGCGTAAGCAATATCACTGCCGAAGGCAACAAGAGTTCCCTGAATGGGGAAAACAACACAAAAAAAGCACCCACTTGGGGTGCTTTAATGTTTTTGTTAAAACGGAAAGAAATCGATAGTCTACCGCCCCACGAGTACAAGTATCTCGCGGGGACCCCGTTGATGTTTCTTTTGGGGTTCTGAAAATCCTCCGCTGTTCGGGTTTTGGAAACCACTCTTTTCAAAAACAAAAGCACCCAAAAGGGTGCTTTAATTTATATATGTTGTACGAAACGTCAAGAATTTGATGGTCTGCCGCCCCACGGGTACAAGTATCCCGCGGGGTCCCCGTTGACGTTTCTCGGCAGGTTTTGCGAGCGCGCGTACTATTTCGTACGCAACCGAGCAAGTTCTGCCGAAAACTCGAAAGCACGCAAATTATTGACGTTTCGCGTCTTCTTTTGCGCCGATTTTCTTGATCGTCCTATACACCGCTTCGATACCGCCCTCGAAAACGCTGGTCTTTAAGCGATCCGACTTATCGTTGGAAGTGTGGTAATAATCGGTGGCGATGGGGTTTTGCGCGGCGAAGGTGATGGTTTTCACGCCTGCACGGCAGAACGGGGTGCTGTCGCAACCGCCGACGGGATTCCAGATTCTGCCCGTCTTTTTGACAAGTCCGAGTTCCTGCAAGGATTCGTAAAGCATATCGCCGAGTTCCATATCGAATTTGCACATTTGCGCGGCGTCGCCCTGAATGACCTCGAAGTAATCTTCGTCGGAGATGCTGTCGACGTTGATCTGATAGCAATTTTTGAGCATGCCGTCGTCTTTATGGTGTTTCACGAACGCGCGCGAGCCGCGGAGACCGGATTCTTCGCAAGCCATAGCGGCGCAGATAAGACGGCAGTTTTCGGGCAAATCTTCGGGATGCGCGCTGAAATGTTTGGCGATTTCCTGATTCAAGCCGATGCCCGTAAGGTTATCCATACAGCCGGGGGACGCGATGGTTTTGTCGTGCGACAGGAATTGCGTGATGAAGTAAAGCCCCGGAATGCAGACGATGGGAAGGATATATCCGACGTATGCGTACCATTTCCAGGTGGTGATGATTGCGGCGTTTGTCCACAAGGGATTAGCGTACGCCCCGCCCGCGGCAAATTGCAACACGAATCCGAACACCAGAATCGAAAGGAGCCCTACGACGCCGTAAACGATTTTCGGAATGAACGTTTTGGGGTTTTTCTTTGCAAGATTCCAGTTCCAGCTGCTGTCGTAGTGCGCGGACAACACGATGGTATAGTCTGTCTTGCCGGACAAAGGCTCCTGCACGGTATAGAAGTTTTCGGTGTCTTTCTTTTTCCAAAGGAAGTCGAAAATCTGCGTGTAGAAACCGCCCATAAGCGCGAAGTATATGAAGCAAAGCGCAGCGATTACCGCGCCCGCTATCGGGTAAATAAAGAACGCGATAAGCGCGATAAGTCCGCCGATACCGATGTACGGGATCGAGCCGATTCCGCTTTCGGGTGCAACCTTGAACGGCTCGGACACGGGCTTGATTCCGATATTCTTTTCGTATTCTTCTTTGATGAGTTTGGCGCCGGCGCGTTCTTCGTCGGAACCCGGGAGACGAGGACCGATTTCCGTTTCGACTTTCTTAATAAAGTCCATCATACTTTCGGAAGCGGCTTTGAAGTCAAAATCTGCCATAATTTCCTCCAACGTTATTAAAAGATAAAGTAATTATAACACAGTGAAAAGGTTTATTTCAATATTTTTCGCGCACAAAGTCCTTTTTGCCCGAAAAAAATTTTTCGTTTATGTTACTTTTTGAAAGTAATACCGCGTTTGTTTTACAAGGTTCCCCTTCCGGGAGATTGCCACGCTTCGCTCGCAATGACATAAAGTGCGTTGCACGGAAAAGAATAAAGAAAGTACGAAAATTTTGTAATAAGTTTCCTTCAAACAAACTCTTATATTCCGTACGAAGTACTATGTCATTGCGAGGAGCGAAGCGACGTGGCAATCTCCCGGAAGGGATACCTTGTTATAAACCCACGCAAGATACTTTTGTTCTTGCGTGGAGAAAAAGGCGCACACAAGCAAAAGAGTGAGCATTATCTCCCCGATAATGCGATTTCAAAAGCGAAGTGTGCGCCGCGGGGCAAGACAATACCACCGCGGTTGCGGTGGTATTGTCTTTTGATGTGTTTTAGGATTAAGGAATTATGGATTGTGATCAATGTTATTTTCGGGGCGCGGGGGGATTTCCGCCCTGTCTGCCGTTCGACCGCACGCCGATTGCCGTTATCGTTTCGGTCACCGAAAAACTTGCAAGAAGGTTTTCGTCCGCATACAGACTATACGTGCCGTTGGTTGCGAGTTCGGGCGTTGACAGGATTATCGCCTGCGCCTGTTTTTTGAGCGTTATGCGGACCATTTCGCCGCCGTCCGCGTTTGTCAGAATGATTTCCGAGCCCGCCTGAACCGTGTTTACGCCGTACACAAGCACGTTGGATTTTGAGTTCGACGCGGGGATTTCAATCATTTCTTTGGTTGTCGCGACGAATACGTTGCCGTCGTCGATAAGGATTCCGCCGTCTGCGTCAAGTCCTGTGTCCGCGCCCGTCGTGGGGCCGTATACGATAAGCGTGCCGCCCGTGACGTAAATCGTGCCGTTGCTGTCCAAGCCGTCGCCCGACGCGTCGACCGTTATCGTTCCGCCCGAGATAATAATATGTTCGTTCACGCTTTCGTCATCGCTTGCGGCGTTTATGCCGTCGTCGCTTGCGGTGATGTAAATCGTGCCGCCGCCTATTTCAACGTATGCGCCCTCGATTCCTTCGTATGAGCCGTTCACGGTGATTTCGCCGCCGTCGATTTTCACAAGTTCGTCGGCGTGGATTCCGTCGTCGAGAGTCGTAAGGTCAAGCGCGCCGCCTTTTATAAGCACGTTTCCGGAGTTCGTATGGATCGCGTCGTCGGACGAATCTATTTTCACGCGTGCGCCGTCAATGACGATAAAGTAATTCGAATTTTTTGTGACGGCGTATTCCGTGCCGTCGATTTCATATTTGATTTCGCCGCACTTGATGCCTTTCGTGCTTTGAATCATAGCGTATCGCGCGCCCTTGGTCGCTACGTCGTCGGCAACCTTTTTATAGGTATCGCCGCTTTTGATATATCTGAAATCGTCCTCGGTAAGGTCGTATGCCGCCATGCTTTCTTCGCTGTAACTCACAAAGGTTGCCGAGGTTTCAATATCCACGCTTCCGCCCGTGATATATACGAACGTGTCCGCCTGAATTCCGTCGCCCGAAACGCTTGCAATTATCTTGCTGTTTTTAAGAGAAACGTATCCTTCGTTCAAAGTAAACTCTTGCGTTTCATCGTCACATTCCGCATTTAACGCGTCTTTTCCAGCGGATAAAACGTTTATCTTGACATTTTCCGTTTCGATAAACCTTGCGGACAAAGCGTGGTTTCCGGCGGTCAAATTTATCGTAGAATCCGCAATCGAAAGCCCTTTTGAAACCTTGATACCGTTCTTTTTCGCGCTTACTTTTATCGTTCCCGTGCCATTGATTTTCAGCGTGCCTTTGACGTGGATCGCGTTCACGTCGTCACCCTTACTTGCCACTTCGTTTTCGGTGTTTTCGCACGCGGTGATTATAAGCGTCGATTTTTTATTCGTGTTTGAAATCGCGATTCCCGCGCCGCCCGATATCGTCGCGTCGTTCAGAAACAGATGCACCGTTTCGCCGTTGCCGACGCTCACGGTTATCCCCGCGTACGCGCCCGTCAATATATAACTGCCCGCGCTCGTAATCGTCGTTACGTCGTTTGAAAGCACGGTCGCTCCGTCCGCGTTCACGTCTTTTGAAAGAGTCGACAAATCGACTGTTGCCGCATTTTCCACCGCGCTTTCTTTTTCGCTCACGTCGTAAACTGTCGGCGCGACGGCAGTCGTTTTTTTCAGTCCGCCGCTTTTGTCGTTTTCACTGTTGCAGGCGACAAGCGAAAACGAACATATCGCAATAATCGTTACTACCAAAACTTTCAAAATCCTCTTTTTCATGTTCCTGCTCCATTTTCTTTCATTTTTAAGCATAAGCCTTAATTTTATTAAAAATTTTTCATAAAAGATACTTAAAATTTCGGCAAAGTCGTGTTCGCGACAAGGTTTTCGCCGTGTCGGTAACACTATATCCTTATATAATTCATAAACACCAAATAAAAAAGCACCGCTTTTGGGTGTTCCTATTAGGGATTATAAGAAAACAAAAATAATTTTAATGGGAACACCTGCAAGTGAGTATCGCAAAGAGAGCTCGAATTTTTTCGAGCTCTCTTTGTGTGTTGAGTTTATTTTTGCTAAAGAAAATTTATTTAAGCTCTGTATTGATTATGAAAAATCAATATAGACAATTCTGAGTAGGTTTATTATCGAAAACGGTATTAGTTACCGTCAGAAATTCATTGTACGTACTTGATATTATTCAACCCCTAACGCCTTAAATACCGCATCCTCCGCAGATGAATAAGGTATTAACTGAAATGCGCTCATAAGGTCTGCGGGTACGGTTGTAAAATCCACAAATGATGTGCTTGGCAACAGCACCTTTTTAGCTCCCGAATCTAGGCATACTTGCAAAACATTCGCAAGCTCATCTACTTTTATAAGTGTTCCGCTGATAGAAATATCTCCTATTACAGCAAGATTTGCAAGTGTTGAACGACCAAGAGCTATCGAACATAATGATATTAAAGTCGGCAATGCAAGTCTCCCAGTTATGCCGATTCCTTGCAAGTCCTGATAATTCACAATATAATCTTTTGTCGTTGTGCTGATTGTACCGCTTATACGATTACTGTTTGCTTTTAAGAAATTGAATGCGGTGTTCGTCGCTTCTTTGGCTTCTCTATCTGAACCAAGTCCCGTTCTCTCAAATTTACCACTACCGGGTAGCATTTGCCCTTCGAGTCTGAACAGTCCTATCATCCCCGATTTTCCACGAGACACCGTATATACTTGTCCGGGATTACACATTCCGTCAGGAATCAGTTTTCCGCCACCCTGTTCAGGGACTGCAACATATTTTTCTTCAAACGTTTCATTATCTATGTACGAGAAGTTTACGTCATAGAATTCCATACCGCCGAGTTTCTTTAATTGCTCTTTTACTCTTCGGCGCATCTCAAGCGAGATTTTTACAATTTCTTCCAAATCTTCTTTGACAAAATCACCGTTTGGATAGATCAGTTTTAAGTAACCGTCTATCATTTTACGAACAGCAATGGTATCACGTTGATTAAGATTCTTGCCAAGGCGGAAATATCTATCAAAAGCATCGCCATACTGTTCTTTGCGCAATTCTCTGATAAATTCCGAAAGATAATCGGTGATGAACCCGTAATCGTTTGTAAAATGTTCGGGGCGGAATTTCGGCACTTCCCAACCGGGCAGATAACAATGTATGCGGTCTAAAAATGCCGTGTCTGTTCCCATTTCAGGCGGGAACGGATCAAATAAACTTGAAGTTTTCAACAACACATCAACGCTCTGATTGATATTACCTACAAACACCATTGACGCGGATGCTGCTTTTTCTTCTTTTCCGCGCGCAAAAGAACCCGACGCCATATAGTCTTTCATTATCTGTATGCCGTCTTTATCCTTAAACTTAATACCTGCAACTTCGTCGAACGCTACACAGTCCCAAAGTCCGACCAAACCGACTGTTTTTCTTCCCATATTATAAAAGAGATTTGCAACAGTTGTCTGCCCTCCCGAAACAAGAATGCTGTTGGGAGATATTTCTTTATATAAATGAGATTTACCCGTACTTCTCGGACCGAGCTCACATAAGTTAAAATTGTTTTCTACAAGAGGCAACATCCTTGTAATCAACAACCATTTTTCTCTATATGAAAGCGTATCCGGCTCCATTCCAATAGAACGTAACAATACGTCTATCCATTCGTCCTTCGTAAAATTGCTTCTACCGCGCTTCAACTCGTCAATGTCAACGTGAGGCATCTGGATAGGCGAAAGCTTTCTTATATGAATCGGGCAGTCGTTTTTTTCTTCTTCTATATACTCATATTCAAGCTGTACGATACACCATATACCGCCGCAAAGCAATCTGTCGTGCTTTTCGGGGTATTCGTCTGCTATGGGAATTCCGCGTAAACCTAAATTTGAGAACGACGCATAGAAGCGGTCATCTCTTATGCTGAGTTCAACCGTAACCATATCAATAACGGTATGGCTTCCGTTTTTACGAAGAACCGACAATATTTTTTGCGCTTCGTCGGGGCGCACGAAGTTATCCGCTAAAATGCGTTTTACCTTCTGTACCCCCTCTTCGATAATGGCAGTGTCATCAGAACTGCAATATTGGCCAAGCAAAAATTCCAAAACGTAAACGGGAACGTTCGCGCCCTCTTTTATCTGTTTCGTAAGATCTTTGCGAACTATTTTTCCGTCAAACGTATCACGAAGTTTTTTCCTTATTGTTTCTCTATCGCTCATCGCTTCTTCCATTATAATTACCTCCGTTAATCATTGCCGCCAAAGAAATCAAATTCGCCTACAGAAAAAGCAATATCAATTTGGAATTCTTCCTTTTGCGGATTCTGTAATCCTGCTTCGTCTTTTATGACAAGGTAATACTTCGCCCTGCTATTATAATTTATCGGCTTAAGATTAAACGTACACCTGAATGTTCTTTCCTGCTCGTTGTTGCTTGTTTTATTTGCTATGATCTTTGCAGTATCGCTTACTTGCGTCCCGTTTTCATCTGTGAAATACAACAAATACGTTTCCGGAACTCTGATGTCGCTAACTATTTCTTTCTGATAGAAATTAAGAGAGAAAATCATATTGCAGATTTTTCTGTTTGCAGACAATAATCCTATTTCAACAGGTTTCGTGTCGAACTTATCGCGGTTTTTCTGATATTCCGCACTCGCATTTCTTAAATAACGGTAGTCGATGATCGGCACGACAAGTTCTTGCAAGCTAATACCTCCGTGAACGAAATTCATACCGCCGCCGTTCATTTTAATTCTGATATTCTCTCTCGGCGCAAACCCATCGTATTGCGTTCCGTCCAAAAATTTTATGGGCATTAAGTATTCAGGCGACGCACCTTTCTGCATGATTGCGTACCTGCGAGCATACTCCACTTCTTTTCCGCCGAAATCAGAACGGTTAACTTTATCGTTCTCCTGCAACGGCTTCGCCGTATAAAGGAATCCGTGATCCGACGTAATCAATACTCTTGTGCCGCCGAATTCATTGCAGATTATTCTAACCATATTCTTTATTTCCGATATGGCGTCATCGCAAGCAGAGAATACGAGTTTTTCAGAAGTATGTGCCGTTTCGTCTATCTTATCGTGATAGATATAAACGACGTCCATTCCTTTTACAAGGGCTTGCCTTTCTGCACGTTTTAATTCGATAATATCTCTGTATTTAAGCGCCACACTATTTGTCTGCGCCGCTTTCAATATTTTATCTCTGTATCCGCTGTCGGTAGGTTCTCCGTCAGCAAGCACAGAAAGCGCTCCGTTTTTGCTTGCTACTGACAATGTTTTATGCGGTAATAAAGCCGCCATACCGAACTTTGTAATTGTCGGGAATACCGCCTGACAAGAAGATATTTCAACCTTGCTTTGCGTTTCCGTCCTTAACTGTCCGGCAAGGCTTACCCCGACAGCATATCTCATTGCATCCGAGATGATCACAAAGACACGGCTGTCTGCTCTGCTGATTTTACTTGCATAAAAATCTTCCTGTCTCGGTACGCCTTTAATCCATCCGTATTCTTTCAATTCATCGGCGCAAATATCAGACCAATTGTTTCCGAGTTCGCCCAAGAACCACACAGAATACAAACCTTCAACCTTGTCCGCAACGGCTTTTATCATATCGTCAAGAATAGGATTCGATTCTGTCAGGCAATTCGTATAATGCAGATTAAACTGCCGGTACGCAGAATCCATTTTGTAGTATTCAGACGTATATAAATCCCATACTTCTTTTGCCGAAACAACGTGAAATCCCGTAGAGTGTTTTACATAAAAATCCTGCATTTCGGCAACTTGATAGATTGCTTCGTAATAGTTTCGATTATACTCGTACCAAACCGTCGTCCTGCGCAGTTCCACGATCTTCTTTATAGAATCGGTACGGATAAAATCGTCTTTGATTTCCGCCATCAACTTATAAAGAATACAATCGTCCACGCACGGGAATAATTCCGTTCCGGCAAGTTCTTCAACAGAGAGCAAGCTCAAACGGCGATACATTTGATGCTTGTCCTCTATTCTCTTTGCAATATCTCTTAAAACGCCGTTAGAGGTATTATGTAACCATTCCGAAACGAAGTCGTAACAGTAAACCTGATGGGGAATAGAAATAAACGAATCGAGGACGGAAATCTTATCTTCTCTTATCGTTCTCGTAAGCGCAGTAAGCAAAATGTGCGAGGCAAGATCGGACAAGTTCGGCTCGTCGCTCTGATACCCCGTCGTTTTGCCTACTAAACTCCAAAACGCTTTCGTCGCATTGAAATTAACGATGTCACGGTAAATCGGGTTGCTTTCCGTATCGAGTCCGGCAGCAAGAACGGCACGAATGATAGCATTCGGCGTAACTTCTTTTTCTCCGCAGATAACCGTTAAAACCGCTAAATGCAGCTGAGGGGCAGTAGCAATATTCCTGTTTACGTTAGAAAATTTTGCACGGCGTTCTTTATTGTTGAAAAATTTATGATAACCCCTGACCGAACTTCTGAGAATCGGAGAAACGGGCAACCCCATTTCATCCATCCAAATGGAATTGAGATCGGCATAGAACTCTTCGCTATACAGTTCCAGATTCAATAACCAATCGTTTTCAAGGTTATCGGAATACGAAAACGGAACGTACACGAGAAAATTGCTGACGGTATCATCCACTGTCAACAGTTTTTTTATAGCAAAGTTATTGTTCCCCGTAAGCACAACCATCTTCGCATTTGCAAGGACGATTTCATCGAGTTTATCTTCAAATTCTCTGTCCTCGTCTTTCCAGAATATAATGCGACGTTTATAAAAGTCAGGTAATGGCGCCGCAAACCTTCTGTTAAGGTCAGCCAATACTTTCTCTGTATCCATACGTTCCTCCGTGTTACTTAATCGGTGCCAATACGTCCTTAAATATCTCGTAATTATGCTTTACGCCGTCGTCAAGGTCGATAGAAATCATCATATCGGCAAGGTGATGTACTTTTTCTTCAAATTTGCTTATTTCGTCTGCCTGCGCCGTTAATGCCTGCAACTTTTTAGAAAGCTTCACCCTGTCAGAGCTGTTTGCCGTCAAAAGACTTTGATTGCAACCCTCAATTGCCGTGCGGTATCTTGCCTGTTGCTCGTGAACGTAGTCCGTTCTCATCCTTGCAAGCGTGTCCGGTTGATAACGGTGCATATAAATAAGTGCCTTAAATCCGTTTTTCTTTCCGCTGTCGAATAGCCAATATATAGGGCGTTTCTGATAAACTTTCAGATGATCCGCATAAAATCCGTTTAAGAAATAATCACGGATAACGTCGCGCGGAAGCCCTTTCCCGCCGAGAGCGTCGGCAATGAATTTCAGGTTTTCTTCCAGCGTATCTTTGCCGTAAACGACTTCGACGAACTTCACGAACCTGCCGACAATATCGTCGGAGAAATACTCGTCGTCGCAGATAGGAATAATATTGTCGGCATCGGGAATATACGTTGAATACTTCCTGCTATCCCATTCACCGCCTGCATAGGCAAGCCCCTCTACGTCAAGGCTGTATCTGCCGAACATACAACCTACGGCATAGGAAACGAGCGACTTGATTTCCCTTGTAAGATCTGCTTTTCGTACCGTAACGTCTTTATCTTCCACTTCGGGCGTAAGCTCGTCCTGCAAACCGTATATCTCAATAAAGATACGGTTGAGTTCTTCTTCATTTGCTTTGAGCGTATTGAATCTCTCGTTGCACTCCGCTTCCCATTCTTTATATTTATCTGCTATCAATCTGCCCATAGACTACTCCTTTTTAAGTTCTTTTTATATCAACGGATGCTTTTTGAAATCCCACGACGTTTCAAACGAGTCCCAATCGGAACAAGAACGCGAAATACTTTCAGACGCAATATCAATCACTTCTCTTTTATTATAAATTATCAATGGTGTATGTGCAATATCAATCGCCTGAACATTGATAGTGGGATTTATCACTTTCAAAATATAATTAGCAACCTTTGAACATAAAAATCCGAGCGTGTAGTACTCATCTTCTCTATCTTTGAAAAAGCAAGGAGAACCAGCAACATCCCACAAAAAGCCTTGTGGTAATAAACGTGCTGAAAAATCCCCCGATGTAATAAAAGGCCAAGTCAATGCTTCTTTCAAATAAAGATGTTGTAATGTCGTTTTTGATCGATTGAAATTATCTTTTTTAGACCAATTAACAACATATTCGTAATTGCCATACCAATTTCTTCGTTCGCCACCTTTACTATATGGTATCCACACTGTTTTTTGCAAGTCAACTTGTGACATAGAATTGCATTTTAATGCTATTTTATTACGCCAAACTTCAAACCAAAGTCTTAAATACTTGTTATTATCACCTATTGTCATTCCCGTAATAACATCAGCATAATCGGATATTTTTTGTTTTGTAAAGGCATCAAAAAAACCTTTTCCCACCCAATATGCAATTGGACTACCGGGAATTTTAGAGAAGTTACTTTCTGTTGCCTCAAAAAAGTATTTACAGTTCTCTGAACTCAATGCCTCTAATACTTTTTGCCTCTGTACTTCCATATCGCCTTTGAAATCTTCTAAGCGAATATAAAGTCCGTTTTCCTCACGTTTTTCATTGCACAAAACAAAGGCGCAAATATCTACAGTCGCTTCCTTAAAGAATGCCCCTTTTGCCATTTGAATGAGCGAAGAAATTTGCTTATTTTGCAAAATGTACTGACGCAATTTTTCATACGTCTTGATAAACATCCAAACGTTCGGTGTCATAAAACTTGCATACCCGTTCTCTTTGCAAAGCAGCAAGTTGCGATATATAAACACACTAAATAAATCGCCGCCGTATGCCTTGTAATTGCTATCTACAAAGCCTTTTAATTTGCCGTCATACTTATTCAGATACGGCGGATTCGTTGCGACAACGGCATACTTGTTTGCCATAATCTCCGCCACTTGAACCATAGGCAGGAATTTGTTCAACGCTTCCTCTCTGAACAGACTTACTTCATCAACGATTTCATCAAAACGCTTATACAGTAGGTCAAAGTCTATTTTCGGCATTTGCAGAATCGAACCATACTCTTGCGCATCATAAAAGGTATCGATAATCAGTTGTAAGTTCCGTTTTATCTCGGCATTGTTTTTTACGATATAGTCGAAAACGTCTTTAGAAAGATAATTACTTTCGGGAATTGTAAAGATCTTCGGTTGAACACCTCTTTCAAAAAATCTGCGGTCGTATTGACGGGCTTTCATCATTACGGAGAAATATGCAAGTTGCGTCGCTCTATCGTCAATATCAAGTCCGAATAAATTGTTTTCTACGATAATTTGAGCCGCGTCGCGTGCAGAATAGCCGTATTCCGTGTAAATTTTAATCAGAACGTCAAACGCATAGATAAGGAAGTGTCCGGATCCGATACAAGGATCTAACACCGTCAAATCTTTCGGTTCGATTTTCTCATTTATGTACTTAATTTCTCCTGACTTCGGCGCAACAAAATATTGCAGTTCGTCTTTCAGTTTACTTTCGGGATTTCTCTCAATCCAATAACGACCGACAGAGTTGTCTATCAGGTAGCGAACAACCCAATCGGTTGTAAAAAGTTGCGTTGCAGCAGGAACTTCTTCTTTTTTAATGCTTTTGCCGTGTAACGGATCTACAACTTCCTCGTGTTTTTCGGAAATATAATATTGATAAAGCCAGCCGATTATTTCGATTTGTCCGCTTTCAGACTGTACGTTGAAATCGTCGGCAGGAATCTGCGTTACCAACTGTTCTACAACACTACCTTGTCTTAACAAGTTGTCCGGGAACAGAAGTTCGGTATAGTCGGATATTTTTTGAAACATACCGGGGAGTATGCTGCTCAAGGCATTGCATTGGACGATAAGAAGATACTTAAAAAGATCTTCCTCTTTACTATCGTTTTTCAGTTCGTAAACTTTATCAAGTTTCAAGCCCGGCAGATTCAGGTTCATTGCTTCGGTAAGGATTTGCGGTTTGAAATTGTTTTCTTCATCGCTAAAAACGCGAACGTGCGTGGGCAAATAACCGTTCACTTCCATAAAGCGCAGGGCGCAAAAACGGTTAAACCAAGTATAGGCAACTTCTTCCATTACCTGCTGATAACCGTTTTTATTTATCTGGTCGATCAAAGCGGCGCGCTGATGTTTTTCTTCTGCGGTTAAAAGCTTTCCGTTTACGCTTTCCGCATTTTTGTCTGCGTACTCATTTTCGGAAATTCCGTATTGCAACGCTTTTTGCGACACGCGGGAAATAAGTTCCCGTCTTGCCCAAACCGCATATTTTTTGATCGCGTTTTTATCCATTGTCTTTCTCCTTATTTAATCTCAACTCCGTCGCAACCCTCTATGAGTTTTTCAAGGTCTTCCTTTACTTTTGCAACGTACTCGTCAATGTCCGCCTGACTTTCAAGCTTCTTGGCAGGGAATAAAAGCTGACGCATAACGGGCTTATATACTTTCTTTTTTGCTCCCGGCGCGGGGGGTGTCGGCTGCATCGGCGCAGGACGGGACATTGCTTCCATTCTGCTTACCGTATCGTCTTTATAGTTCAGGATACGCTGAACCATACCGTCAAGCAGCGCAAGGCTCTTGCTATCGGAGATCTCGTTTTTTCTTTGTGCGAAATAATTGTCTGCGGTATCGCTGATCGATTTCACTTCAAGATTCTGACTTGCAAGAACGTGAATTGCAGACATACATTGACGTACAATTTCTAAAAGTTCCGCGCGCTTCTTTTCAAGCATTTCATCATGAATATTCTTCACGATAGAAATAAGACCGTTCAGTTCGGGAATACTTCTGTAAATGTTTGCAGCAGACTGATTGACTTTTACAATCGCACGAATACGGTTAAGCGCTTTGTTTGCTTCTTCGCTTTCGGAAATGTAGTCTATATCGTTGCGAAGATCCGCTTCAAACTGCGTTGCGGCATCAAATACAACTACTTGATTCTTAAAGAAAGACTCAACGTTCTGCATATCATCTTTATTATCAAGTAAATCATTTGCCCTACTGCACAACTTATCGATAAGAGCAATATTGTCTTTCGTTTGCGACAATATCTCCTGCATCAAGCCAATGCTTCTTTCTACGAGTTGTTTATCGGGATAATTATGCGTGCTATCATAGCGATTGAATAGTTCCTGATAATGATTTCTCTGCAACTCAAAGCGTTCTTTTATGAACTTTACAAGACCATCTTCGTCGTCGGGAATATCCATAACGTCAAAATATTCGCGCAAGAACTCTTTTGCCTGTTTCAGCTTTATACTTGATACAATTTCACGCTTGGATATGATAACCTTTCCTATCTCCGATTTCTTTCGAAGCATATCCGCAAGGCGACGATCGTCGGGCTGAACTGTCGTTCCCGCATATTTCAACGTTACTTTTTGATCGTGAATAAGAAGCGCTACAACGCCGGCAATGTCAATTTCTCTCCAACCATAAGGAATCGCCTGATACCTTGACTGGACGTCTGCCATTGAAGTAGGCAGATTCCTGCGTTTTTGCAATTCGAGATATTCTTCGACTTTTGCCGCCGCATTTTGATTGGGAACGAGTCCCGCAATCTGAGGAACTAACCCCTGCGCTATACTGATAATCTCTGCATCGCTTTCAATATTCTTTTCTATTAAAGATAATTCGCTGTAAACGTGGGCAACAAGATATTCGAGAGCTTGTTCGATTCTTGACTTCGCATCGCCGCTTTTTATCGCAAGGCGTTCTCCTGCAACGTAAAATTCTGCGGTTTCAATCGCCTTTCTCAACTCTTCGGATGCTTCGCTTTCATAGTTCGTCGCTTCGTCCTGTTGCGCGCGAATAATATCCTGTACGGATTTCGGCAGTTGAGCAACATTGCGCTGTTTTATGTATTTACGAATCTTCATCGCTTGTTCAAGCGAAGTATAATACGGAGTATCTCCGAGTACAGCAATAATCTGTCCAGCCGATTCGGTCATCAGGCGCATTTCGCTCTTTTCAATCGCATCTGTTGCGACTGACAAAAACTTTAATCGCATTCCGCCTGTAACCGCTCCCACATTAACTCCGTCAACCATTTGGTCAAAGGCGAAGTCATACTTGTCGTAGCGGAATTTCTTCGCCGTATATATGTCGCCGAATATGATATGAGCGATCTTCTCAACGATCGACGCCGTATCAACAACGGTTTTCTTGATTTCGCTCTGAATATCCTGCTCTTCATCGGTAAGGAAGTTATAAACGTCCCCCGATCTGCCAATGTAATTCTGACTGAGAAGCCTATTAAGAGAATTACGAACTTTTTCTCTTAACGCAATCTTATCTGTTCCGATATTGTCAGCCATCAGGATTACGATGTTATCAAGGGTTGCCTTTATATCATTGCTTATGTATCTTACAAGATATAAGAGTTTTAAGACTGACACGTCATATTCTTCAATACCGTCACTGTTGTCCGCCGCACGCTCGCAACGTTCAATAACACGACGAATCGAACCGTCGAGAAAAGAATGGAGCGTATCATAGAACATATAGAATGGAACAAGCGTAGTTTCGTCTTTATTCTGTAACTTTTGCACCGTTTCCTGCGCAGCAGACAACATGGTACGCTCACCGTTCGACTGATGTTTGCCGGCATTGCCGTGCTTACGAATCTCGTTGAATACCCTTTGCATCAAAATAAATTGATAAGGCACAAGAGGATAGTTTACCACAAAGTCATTCGGTCCGCTATAACCTTTAATATCAAGGACGGAATCCGTAAAGGTAAACAAATTACGGAGAACAGAATCGTTTCTTGCATAAAGAGTTTCAAGGTCGGGAACAACAGAGTCTTTCTTCTTCAAAATACGTTTTTGCACCACTTCATCCACGGAAGAAGAAGTAAGCGATAAACGATTCTTAAAGCGTGCCTGAATACGAGAAAACTCATTCTCTCTTACGCGAATTATCTCGTCTATTGCCTCCTGCCCTGTACAAACGATCCACACACTACCGTTGCACTCACTTCCGATTTTTTCAACCAACGACTGCAAATTCAAGAGTAAATCAGTATCAGTACCAATATACTGACCGACTTCGTCAATCATAAAGAGCAATCTGAAATTCTTCGGTTTTGTTCTTACATAATCCTTTATTTCGGAAACAAGTTGAGCAATGCTCATTTCAGTTGTTTCGGTTCCGTCAAACCAATTATGCGCCGCTGTTTCACTCATACCGAGGACTTCCGTGAGAGTGGCGACTACGTCATCTTCAAAGAAAGCAAAGGCATCTCTTGCTTCAATCCATTCTTCGCCGTTCTTTTCTTTGAATACACGGCGAAACTCTTCGGTCTTTCCTTGCTTTGCAATAAACTGTTCGAGTTTTGCCACCTTTAGATTTTCACCGTAAAATCCTAAATGGTTGTAGAACATTTTTGCAAATACTCTCAGCACCGCAGTCTTATCTTTATTGATAGAACCTTCAATATCAATATTAAACAGAATGGTTTCCGTCAAGTTTTTTGTTGCTTTATCGATAAGCATGAACGTTGCCGGATCATCTGTAAACTTGTCACGGAAATATTCAACGGTTTTTCTACAGTCAATTTCTTTATTTTCAAGTATGTAAGAAAGCATTTTCAAGAAGTGAGATTTACCACTTCCAAAAAAGCCTGAAATCCAAACACCTATATCTGCAGTCGGAGTGGAAAAGGCTTCATCATAATAGTCGAAGAATTGAATAAAGTGTTTTTTCAATTCTTTTGTGATAACATATTCCTTTACTTCTTGACGAGTAACATCGGCAGAACTCTGATCAACCTTGATAACCCCATTTATTTGACGGTTGATGTCCTCTTGAAACATATTGCGAATTATCATAGTTGCTCCTCCTAAATGATATTGAACGCTCTATAATAAGAGTTTGGTTTTAATTTATTGAATAGTTTCAACTGTGCATCTTCATACTTTCCGGGATATAATACAAGTATAGGAATATTTGAAAAATGCGGTTGCATCGCCTCAAGAAGAGAATGTACTCTCATAAACGGGAATACATCTCCGACTCCCGATATAAGAACCACGTCCTTTCCTCTTACTTGCGGCTCAAAATTTATTTGTGATATGAAAGCCGAGTCCGTGGCAATGGAATGGATTTGCCTTAATAAGTAATCCTTTCCTTTCTTCTCTTCCATTGTCGGTATCTTTGAAAGTATATTCTTACTATTACAAATATCAAGAAATACTTTATATAAATTATAGCTGTGTATCGAACATTCTATATTATGGTCAATAACAAGAGAGTCAACAAAGTGTTCTATTATCATCTCTTCCTCAGGTTCGTAGCAGAATATCCAATAATTGACTTCATTGCTTAAACCTCTTCCGAGCAGGAAATCTTCGGTTTGGATTTTTCGTTTTAATCTATCTAACCTTTCCTTTATTTCTTCCATAGCTATTGATTATCTCCTACTCAAAATAATTGAAGGCAGGGAATACCGATTCATCATTATTAGCCCGTATTCCGTTTTCTAATACTCGTGAAATTAACACCGGATTAAGATGATCCGAATTGATATTATCGAGGTACTCATTCTCTACCAATATCTTTATCAATACTTGACGAATCTTTCCGATTGTTGATTCAGACCATGTTGCGACATAGTCATCTTGTTCCTGTAAACGCATTAAAAATACGTTAGCTTCCTTCTTGCCAAAAGACATATCTTTAAGCCTGTATTTTTCTCCAATTACCTGAACCATAAAATCCCGCACAAGTGGACTTTGCCTGATCATAGCGTACAAACAGATTTGTTTAGCCTCATCTGTCGGTAATGTAGCCAGCGCATATACAAGCTCGTTATTATTAAGTGATTTTAATCTGTGGATACATCCACTTGTTATTAACTTAATTGATTTCTCTGTTGGAAACTGAAACAGGTTATCCTCATAAATACGTTCGTAAATTTCTTCGTCGGATAACCCCTCAATCATCAACTTTGCAGTAGTTCTCATTTCAAAAAATAAGAACTGCTCTCTTGTTAGTGAACCTGTTCCCGAATATGGGCTTCTATTTCTTAATTCAGCGATAGAACTATATGTCATTCTCTCTCTCCTGTATCATTAAACACTATTCCATTATCCTTACAGAAAGAGTCGAATTGAGCCTGAGCCAAATAGCTTGGAAGGAAACGCCCTTTTTCCCATCTGTTGATAGTCGAAAAGGATACACCCATTTTCCCCGCAAATTTCTCTTGGCTAAGCCCTAATTGTTTTCTCGCTTCTTTAACTTTTTCAGCGAATGTCATAATACACCCTCCATCTTCGGATATGCTAACGCAAATATTATAGCATAACTGCATAGCTTTTTCAAGTGTATTTGAAAAAGTAAAGAGATGTTTTTGGCTCAAATTACCATAAATTTGCATTAAAAGCATCTCTTCTAATAAATTCTATTGTTTTTTGTTATGTATTTCGCCTGCTATATTTATAATCTGAACACCAAGTTCTCTTGCGTACTTATAGCATTTATACGCGCCACTGTTTCTCTTTTACCTTTTCTTCCTTTTTATGCGGTTGTTAAAAAGTTCAGGTAACTTTTTTATTAAAATACCTTGTAAAACCCATTGTCAAATGTCCCCTTATCATAGAGGGGCATTTTTCTATGCGAAAAATACGAAGTTTTACAGTGAAAGTTCCCAATTATCCTAGGAGAAAAATGAAAAATTTTTTCTAAACACCCCCGCAAAGTGATTGAAACTTTCCAATAATATTGAGGATATGTAATGGAAACGTCAAAGTTTTTGCCCTCTATTGCCCATATAAAGCGAAAAAATCTTTGTCTTAATGGAAGAAAGTTTCGTGCAAACCATTAAGTTTCGTGCCGGAAGTCTCCAATTATAGTAGAGGGGTATTTTTTTAGAAAAGTACGAAGTTTTTACTCTCTTTTGTCCATATATAGTGAACGGAAAAGGAGATAACGGATAATGAGTTACAAACAAGTGTACCCGCCTTAACGGGCGGAAAAGACAAAACGTAAAACAGAAAAACATAAGGAGGTATTCAGATTGACGCAATTTACGTTTTATGAGATTTATAAAGACATTATGGAAATGCTGGACGACGATGCGACGCGCGGACAGTTTATGAAAGCGATCTGCAAGTTTATGTTCGAAGAAGAGCCGGTAAAACCGCCGAAAGGCAACAAGTCGGAATACTTTTGGGAGAACATTATCGACGTGATGACGGAAAGCAAGGAAGCCGAAAAGAACGGAAAACGCCCCAAAAGGCTTAACATGAAGATGAAACACTTCACCTTTCAATACGCGTACTACAAGGCAATCCTGCTGATGACGGACGAAGAGATATGGCAATACATAAAAGCAATCTACGGTTATATGGTAGACGGTGTTGAACCCAAGGAATTGAGCAATAACGTTGCGCTCTATTTCAACCTTGCCAAAAGGAAACTCGACATAAGCAAGACGAGAAGCACAGTCGGAAAACATGGATGTAAACTACGGAAACAAACTGCTAAAATGACGCTGGAACAGTTTTTGTTAGCACATCCGCACATCAGGAACAATCTTTACGGCAATGCGGTGGAACTTGTAAAGGGCAAAGACTTCTCTGTCCTTTCAGACAAGTTAAAAGCAAGTTCCAAGTGGGCAAACGAACAAAGTCTTTACAAGGTACTATCGCATTACGACGAAATTATAACGCCATAACGGAAAGCAAAAGCCCGAAAAATAAATTGGAAAACGGGTACTTTTTACAAGCAGGATAAGGTTTTTCCCATAAATCGCAAAAACGGGCTTGGAAACAAGTCGGAAACCGACTTTTCCATGAGGCGAAACAAAGATAAAAAAACAGAAAGGAAACATAAAAAAATCATAGTATCTACGTTCTGTTTCTGAAAAAGAGCTTGACATATGAAAGCCAATACCGTAAAATAATATTGTCGTATATATACGATAGTATATTCTAAGGAGATTTGCTATGAACAAAGACGAAGTTTTAAGAAAAGCGGAAAACGGCGAAGGGCTGACGGTTGAAGAAATCAAGTTGTATCAAAGCATCGTGAAGCCTGTCAAACACGTTTACGGCAAGTATGGTACGCTTGCGAAAATCTATCTTGAAGAGCGTAATGTCGGGAAGATGTGGGCGTTGGCCGGCGACCTCCCCGCCTATCTGCACGGGATAGACAAGCAGGCAGAAGAACTTTATTCGGTCATGTACGAGAAATTGTCAAAAGACGAACAGTATAAGTGGACGGGGAATTATATCGAGGACGTCAGATGGATAAACGAAATGCAAAGCCGTATCGAAGAAGAAATCTTAAGCGAAATCGTCTATGTATAAGGAGTAGGCACTATGGAACGGAAAGAAGATACTGCAAGGCGCATAACCCGCAGGAAGTATGAAGAAAAGCACAAGGAACGAAGAAAAGAAATAAACGGGAGCTTCGGCACGATGATGCCGAGAGCGTTATGTGATGAGATAAACGAATTTCTTCGGGTGAACAACATAACGAAAGTTAGGTTAATCGTGGAAGGATACGAAGCGTTAAAGCAGAAGGTGAACGGCGTAACGCAGGAAAAGTAGTTCTTCCCCTTCTTTGCGTGTTTGCGTAATAAAATCCAAAGGAGATTCGATTACGGAAAACACGATGAAAGAAACAGTATATGATAAGAAAATCGGCAACACGGTGTATACCGTTGTTTTAAGACCAAGCGAAACGGCGAAAAACAGCATCTTCGACCTGACGAAAAAGATGATAGAATCGGGCGTCGAAGATATGCTGTCCGCGAAACACGACGAACTTGCAGAGTGTTCTTATAAGGAGTAATCTATGAGAACACGAAATAACAATCATCAGGACAAAATCACGGCGTTATACTGTCGGTTAAGCCGTGACGACGAACAGGAAGGTGACAGCAACAGCATCGTACATCAAAAAGAAATATTGAGCAAATATGCAAAAGAGCACGGCTTCCGCAATCTTGAAACGTTTGTGGACGACGGGTTTTCGGGCACGAACTTCAACCGCCCCGATTTTCAGCGGTTAATGCGTAAAGTCGATGCCGGCGAAGTCGGGACAATCATTGTCAAGGATATGTCGAGGCTCGGCAGGGATTATTTGAAAGTGGGCGTATATACCGAGATAACCTTTCCCGAGGCGGGCGTCAGATTTATCGCGGTCAATGACGGCGTGGACAGTGACAGTCAGGTCGACAACGATTTTACCCCATTCCGTAACATCATCAACGAGTGGTACGCAAAGGATACGAGCAAGAAGATCCGCGCGGTATTCCGTTCCAAAGGCAATTCCGGAAAACACCTGTGTTCCGTTCCGCCTTTCGGTTATCTGAAAAGCCCCGACAACAAGGAGCAATGGATTATCGATGAAGAAGCGGCAAAAACGGTAAAAGAGATTTTCACACTCTGTATACAGGGCTTCGGTCCGACGCAGATTGCTCGGATTCTCAACGAAAGAAAAGTCGAAACGCCCATTTGCCATTATGACAGACTCGGCGTAAAGCACCCTGCGAAATCGCCCATGCCGGAATTATGGTGCTCGGATACGATAAAACGAATTCTGAGCAATCCGCACTATACAGGCTGTACCGTAAACTTCCGGACGACAAAGAAGTCCTATAAGTGTAAGAAGAAGGTCTGGAACGATCCGGCAAAATGGGTTACCTTCGAGAACACGCAGGAAGCGATCATCGACAAACAGACGTATGATGCCGTACAGAAAATACGCGAAGGCAGACGCAGACCGACGCCGATGGGCGAAATGAACGTTTTTTCGGGAATGGTTTACTGTGCGGACTGCGGAAAGAAAATGTATCTCTGCCGCTCATCTACCATGAAGCAAAAGGAATATTTTAACTGCTCGTCCTACCGCAAGCAGAAGAAATCGACCTGCACTTCGCATCAGATAACCGTAGAGGCAATTGAAGAAATCGTTTTAAGTTACTTAAAAAGAGTATCCGACTTCGTTATCGATCATGAAGGGGATTTTGTCGATATTGCCATCCAACACTCCCGATTGTTATCCAGAAAGGAAGTTGCGAAAAAGGCAAGACAAGTATCCGAAGCCGAAAACAGAATAAAGGCTCTGAACAAGATCATTCAAAGCCTGTATGAAGATAATGTTATGGGCAAGATAACGGAAGAACGGTTTGTTTTGATGTCCGAGGCATACGAACAGGAGCAACGGCAACTGAAAGAAACGGTTGAACACAGTCAGAGCGAAATCGAACGGTACGACGAGATAAACGATAATATCAACAATTTTGTTTCTCTTGTGGTTAAGACGGGCAGAATAAAGAAACTTACGCCCGAAATCGTCAGACTGCTGATCGATAAAGTCATCGTTTCGGAAAAGGTAAAAACGGAAGACGGCTATAAAAGAACGGTAACGATATGTCTGACGCATGTCGGAGAGATAGAATTGCCGTAAAAACACAAGAAAACAGGCGCAAGCTATTCGCCTGCACCCGTTTTCCCTAAGGGTAACACCCTTTCGCGATGCTTTCTGTTTTGTTTGATTTGCCTTATTCTTCGTCGGAAACGGTTTCGTTTACGGCTGCGGTTTCGGCGTTGACTTCCGCCGCTTCTTCCGAGCTTTCGTTATCGACGGGGAATTCGGAATCTGTCGCAGACGTTACTTCCGTCACGTCTTCGGTCGTCGTCACGGGATTGCCGTTTTCGTCAAGCACGACTTCTTCTTCGGGTTCTTCGTGCGGGACGACCGCAATCGACATAATCTTGCTGCCTTCCCTGAGGTTCATGACTTTTACGCCCTTGGTATCCCTGCCGATCTTGCGAATTTCGTCCGCCGCGACTCTGATAATGATGCCGTTGTCGGCGATAATCATAATATCGTTGTCGGCGTTGATCATTTTCAGGCACACGAGTTTTCCGGTTTCCTCGTTGAACACGCCCGCTTTAACGCCCATACCCGCACGGCCTTGCACGCGGTATTCGTCGGGCGAGGAGCGCTTTCCGAAGCCGTTTTCGGAGATTGTCAGAACTTCTTTGTCTTCTTCGACCATTGCCATATCGACGGCGTAGTCGCCGGGGTTAAGTTTCATACTGCGTACGCCCTGGCAGTCTCTGCCCATTGCGCGGACGTCTGCCTCGCGGAAGCGGATACACTTGCCTTCGTGCGACGCAATGATAAGTTCTTCATCGCCTTTCGTGATCATTGCCGCGATGAGTTCATCCCCGTCAACCAACCGAATCGCCTTTTTACCGGTCTTTCTGATGCTTTCAAACTCGGATAATGCCGTTTTCTTGATAAGTCCTTGTTTGGTTGCGAGCATCAGATAGCCTTCGCCGCGTTCGGGTACGGGAAGGAGCGTCGCGACCTTTTCGCCGGGATCGAGCTGCAAAATGTTGATGACCGCGCGCCCGCGGGAGTTCCTGGACGCCTCGGGAATTTCGTACCCTTTGATGACGTAAACCTTGCCGAAGTTGGTGAAGAACATAAGGTCGTCGTGGGTGGACGTCGTGAAGATGCTTTCCACAAAGTCTTCGTCTTTCGTCTTATGCGCGGTGATACCCACGCCGCCCCTGTGCTGGCTCTTGTATTCCGCAACGGGCTGACGTTTGACGTATCCGCCGTGAGTCATCGAAACGACGATGTCCTCCTTTTCGATAAGGTCTTCGATATTGATTTCGGAATAATCGTAGGAAACTTCGCTGCGGCGCGGCGTATTGTACGTTTCCTTGACCTCCAAAAGTTCTTTCTTGACGATGTCGTTGACTTTGTTGATGTCGGCAAGAATTTCCTTGTAGTTGGCGATTTCGACTTCTTTTTGGGCAAGTTCGTCGTTGATCTTTTCGACTTCCAGAGAAGTAAGTCTGCGAAGTCTCATTTCAAGGATTGCCGCCGCCTGTTTGTCGCTGAGAAGGAACCTTTCCATAAGGGCTTTCGCGGCGGAGTCGTTGTCGGCGCTTTCTTTGATAACCTTAATGACCTCGTCGATGTTCGCAAGCGCGATTGCGAGACCTTTTAAGATATGTTCCCTTTCTTCCGCCTTTTCAAGGTCAAACCTCGTACGACGGGTGATGACGTCTTCCTGGTGCTTGATGTAATAAGTCAGGATTTCTTTCAGATTGAGAATGCGCGGTTTTTTGTCGGCAAGGACAAGCATAATCATACTGAAACTGATTTGCATCTGGGTTTGTTTGAAAAGCGTGTTCAGAACGACCTGCGCGTTCGCGTCCTTTTTGATGTCGATTACGACGCGGAGACCATGACGGTCGGATTCGTCCTTAATGTCCGAAATGCCCTCTATTCGCTTGTCTTTGACCTGGTCGGCGATATTTTCGATAAGGCGCGCCTTGTTGACCTGATACGGAAGTTCGGTAACGACGATTCTCGTCCTGCCGTTTGCCATTTCTTCGATTTCGGTGCGGGCGCGGATTATGCAGCCGCCGCGACCGGTTTTGTATGCCTGACGAATGGACGCACGGCCGAGAACTATGCCTGCCGACGGAAAATCGGGCGCGGGAACGAATTTCATAAGGTCTTCGACTTCCAGTTCGGGATTTTCCATAAGGGCGACGGTGGCGTCGATAACTTCGCCGAGATTATGCGGGGGAATGGACGTCGCCATACCGACGGCGATACCGTCCGAACCGTTCACGAGAAGGTTGGGGTAACGCGAAGGAAGCACGACGGGCTGTTCACGCGTGTCGTCGAAGTTTGGGCAAAAGTCCACGACGCGTTTGTCAAGGTCGCGGATCATTTCGTTGGCGATTTTGGAAAGCCTTGCTTCGGTGTAACGATAAGCCGCCGCGGGGTCGCCGTCGACCGAGCCGAAGTTGCCGTGTCCGTCGATAAGAGGGCAGCGGATCGAGAAGTCCTGAGCAAGCCTTACGAGAGCGTCGTAAACCGAGCTGTCGCCGTGGGGGTGATATTTGCCGAGAACGTCGCCGACGATAAGCGCGCACTTTCTAAACGGCTTGTCGCAGGTCAGATTAAGTTCGCTCATGCTGTAAAGGATACGGCGGTGTACGGGTTTCAGACCGTCCCTGACGTCGGGAATCGCACGGGATACGTTGACCGCCATTGCGTAGGCGATAAACGATTTTTTCATTTCTTGGTCAAGGTCGATTTTGACGATTTTCGACATCCCGAGATGTTCGACGAAATCTTTATCTTTCTGAGAATCGTTATTTTTGATTATCATTTTTCATCTCTCCTTAAATGTCAAGTTCTGTTACGAGCGTCGCGTTGTCTTCGATAAACTGACGGCGCAGTTCGGGCTGTTCGCCCATAAGAACGGTGAATATTTCGTCCGCGGCGATTGCGTCGTCCATATTTACGCGCAGCAGCGTGCGGGATTTCGGATCCATCGTGGTTTCCCAAAGTTGTTCGGGGTCCATTTCGCCAAGACCTTTGTAACGCTGAATTTCGTTGCCCTTTCTTCCGACGGAATCGAGATATTCGTTAAGTTCGTCATCGGAATAACAATATTTGACGGTTTTGCCCTTCGTGACTTTGTAAAGCGGGGGCTGCGCGATATAAACGTGGCCGTTTTCGATGAGCGGGCGCATGAAACGGAAGAAGAACGTGAGCATAAGTATGCGGATATGGCTGCCGTCAACGTCGGCATCCGTCATACAGATGATGCGGTTGTAACGAAGCTTGCTTTCGTCAAAATCTTCCTTGATGCCCGCGCCGAACGCGGTGATCATCGTCTTTATTTCTTCGTTTTCAAGGACCTTATGGAGCCTTGCCTTTTCAACGTTCAGGATTTTACCGCGGAGAGGCAGTATTGCCTGAAAACGTCTATCGCGCCCCATCTTTGCGCTGCCGCCTGCGGAGTCGCCCTCGACAAGGTAAATTTCGCAAAGAGAAGGATCTTTGTCCGAACAGTCGGCAAGTTTGCCGGGGAGCGTGGTGCTTTCAAGGGCGGATTTGCGCCTTGCAAGGTCGCGCGCGTTCCTTGCGGCTTCTCGTGCCTTCTGGGCGAGAACGCCTTTCATAATCAAATCTTTGGCTTCTTTGGGGTGTTCTTCGAGATACGAGCCCAACCCTTCGGCCATAGCCTTTGCGACGACCGTACGCATTTCGCTGTTGCCGAGTTTCGTCTTGGTCTGACCTTCGAACTGCGGGTTGGTGAGTTTCACGGAAATAACCGCCGTCAAGCCTTCCCTGACGTCGTCGCCCGAAAGTTTTTCGTCGCCTTTTAAGATATTGTTGTTTTTGCCGTAATCGTTGATGATTTTGGTGAGCGAGTTTCTGAAACCTTCCAGGTGCGTGCCGCCTTCTTCGGTATTGATGTTGTTGGCGAACGCGAAAATGGTTTCCGAATAACTGTCGTTGTACTGCATCGCGATTTCGACCTCGCCGTTTTCGTAACTTTCGTCAAAATAAATGACCTCCGGGAAAACGGTCTCTTTGTTTTTATTCAGACTTTCGACAAACTGGACGATACCGCCTTCGTAATGGAAAGTTTCGTCGCGTGCGGGCTCTTCGCGGCGGTCGATAAGCTGAATGGTCAACCCGCGGTTGAGATACGCAAGTTCGCGCAGGCGGATTTTCATCGTGTCGTAATTGAAATCGAGCGTCTCGAAAATTTCGGGATCGGGATAAAACTGAATCGTCGTGCCGGTGCGGTCGGTCGTGCCGACTTCCTGCAACGGACGTTGCGCGATGCCCCTGTTGAAAATTTGTTTGTATATTTTGCCGTTCTGGTAAACGGTGGCTTCCAGCCATTCGGACAATGCGTTCACGCAGGATACGCCGACGCCGTGCAGTCCGCCCGAGATTTTATAGCCGCTGCCGCCGAATTTTCCGCCGGCGTGCAACTTCGTCAGAACGACTTCAACGGCGGATTTGCCCTCTTTCGGGATAATGCCCGTGGGGATTCCGCGGCCGTTATCGACGACTTTGCAGCTGCCGTCCTTTTCAATCGACACGATGATTTTGTCGCAGTATCCGGCAAGAGCCTCGTCGATACTGTTGTCGACGACTTCCGTAACAAGGTGATGCAAGCCCCTTTCGTCGGTCGAGCCGATGTACATACCCGGTCTTTTACGGACGGGATCCAGCCCTTCGAGGACCTGTATCGCGCCCTGGTCGTAAGATAAATTTTGTTGTTCCATAATACCTCCGTTTATATGAAAATAAAACCGTGTTTTTCAAAATGTGAAAAAAGCGCGCGCCCAGACAGATTGCTTATGTAAGCATGTTGTTTTCCGTCTTCGTCGTCGTAAAAAACGACGCTTCTGGGTTCGCCGGTTTTTTGTACCTTTACCATGCCTTCCGAAATGATTTCGTCAAGAGCCAGGGACAAGGTCGAATTTCCGACGCCTTCGTCGATTATCGCGACGACGTCCGTGTAAAACACGCGCATACGCTCTCCCGCGTACGCAATGCGTGCGCACGCATAAAGTAATAAGTATAATAATTATAACATATTATCAATAAATTACAAAACGTTTTTCGCGTCTTTTTGATAAATTATCCTTTTTTACGGGATTTTCGGGGCTTTTAAGGGCAAAATTCAATTTGTCGTGGGGGAATATATCCGTTTTTCTTATTTCGGTTCTGATAACCCCTGCGGCGCGGACGTCTTTTTTTACATTTCCGCCGCGGATAAGAAACCGCGCGTTTTTCCGATACTTCCTAAAAATTCTTTTACTTTCTTTTCCGATATGATATAATAACCGTATGTTTATCAAATCGCTTCAACTGAAAAATTTCAGAAACTACGACGCGGCGTCCGTTACTTTCGGACAAGGCATCAACGTGCTTTCCGGCGAAAACGCAAGCGGAAAGACGAATCTGCTGGAAGCGATTTATCTGTTGGGGCTTGGCAAATCCCCCCGTACGAGCCGCGAAAAGGAGCTTATTTCGTTCAACGCCGAGCGCGCGTATATCAAGGCGGAAATCGCAAAAAAATATCGCACGCACGTCATCGAAATAGTAATTGAAAACAAAGGCGCGAAAAAAATAAAAATCGACAATCTTCCCGTGAAAAGACTGTCCGAACTTATCGGTATCGTCAACGTCGTTTACTTCTCCCCCGACGAAATGCGTTTCGTGAAAGCAGGCCCCGACGAACGACGGAGATTTTTGGACATTTCCCTTTCGCAACAATCGAAAACTTACTTTAAGTCGCTTGCAAAATACAACAAAATTCTGCAACAAAGAAACACCCTTCTCAAAAACGAAAACCGCAACGAAAACCTGAAAACCCTTTTGTCGATATGGGACGATGGTATGGCGGAAGTCGGCGCGAATCTGATTCTTGCAAGGAAAAATTACGTAAAGAAACTTTCAACCCTTGCAAAAGATTCCCACTTTGAATTGTCGGACGGAAAAGAAACTCTGTCGCTGCAATACGAGTGCGCGATAAAAGGCGACACTTACGACGAAATTTACAATAATTTACTTTCCGCATTTTCGACGTCGGTGGAGCGCGACCGCGCCCTTATGTATACGTTGCAAGGTCCGCACCGCGACGATATTAAAATAATATTAAACGACGTGGACGCAAGAAAATTCGCGTCGCAGGGACAGCAGCGAAGCGTGTCGCTTTCGGTCAAAATCGCGGAACTCACTCTTTTCAAAAACGAAACGGGCGAAGCACCGATTTTACTTCTGGACGACGTGCTGAGTGAGCTTGACGTGGCGCGCCGCGAAAAACTTATTGAACTTGCAAACCGCACGCAAACGGTGATTACGTGTACGGAATTTGATGTTAAACCTCTTAATTTGTCAAAACTGTACGTCGTAAAGAACGGCACCGTCGCTGAAAAAAGATAAAATAAGCGCAAAAAACTTTCTTAAATAAATATACTTTATTTTTATAATATATACCGATTTTGTTTGTTTTTTTCGGTCAATAATGTTATCATATATTTATTATGATCGATATCAATACCCTTTGGAACGACACCAAAATCAAATTATCAGCAAGACTTCAGGCGATAAGTTACGAAGTATGGATTGAAAAACTGGAACCGATTTGTTTTATCGGTCATACTCTCGTGCTGCAAACGGGAAGTCAGAGCAGTAAAAACACAATCGTGAAAAATTACCGCGAAACAATCCTCGAAGCGGTGAAAGAAGTCAACCCCATTATCTCGGACGTTAAGATTATTATCGAGTCCGAAAAAGCCGATTGCCTGAAACAGCAGGACTATACATTGGGGGACGAACTTGTCGTAAAAAAGGTTGAAAAATCCGATGACGCGGGTTTTTCGTTCAATAAAAAATATACCTTTTCAAACTTTGTCGTCGGTAAATCCAACGAGATCGCCTTCGCGGCGGCGCAAGCCGTGTCCGAGCATCCCGGCGGTCGTTTCAACCCCCTGTTCATATACGGCGGAGTCGGGCTTGGAAAAACCCACCTTATGCACGCAATCGGAAATTACATAAACGCGAAATTTCCTCAAAAACGCATAATGTACATCACGACGGACAAATATATCGCCGACTATGTGGAGTCGATAAGAGATTCCAAAACAAGCGTCGCTTTCCGTGAAAAATATCGTTCCGTCGACGTGCTTATGATTGACGATATTCAGTTTATCGCGTCGAAACAAGGCACGCAGGAGGCGTTGTTCCACACCTTCAACGATTTATATCAGAACGATAAACATATTATTATTTCGTCGGATCGTCCGCCAAAGGAAATCGCGCCACTTGAAGAAAGGCTTCGCACCCGTTTCCAGTGGGGACTTCTTGCTGACATTCAACCGCCCGATATCGAAACGAGAATCGCAATTCTCAAAAAGAAAGCCGACGCCGAAAACTTTTATCTTTCGGATGATGTCGCGTCGTTTATCGCCAGCAATATGGAAAACAACATTCGCGACCTTGAAGGGCTTCTGAACAAGGTTATGTTTTATTCCCAACTTTCGGGACAGCCGGCGTCGCTTGCGATTGCGAAAGAGGCTCTTTCCGGGTATATCGAAACGAAAAAGGAACACTTTGACGCATACGACGTGCTTTCAACAACATGCAAATACTTCGGCGTTTCCGAAAACGACGTCATCGGTAAAAAGAAAAATAAGGAATTTGTGGAGCCAAGAATGATCGCGATTTATCTTATCTGCGACATGCTTTCCGTTCCCCTTGTGTCGATCGGCGGTATTTTCGGCGGCCGCGATCACGCGACGATAATCCACGCGCGCGACAAAATTTCGGACCTTATTTCATCGAATAGCGGCGCGTCACAAAAACTAAAAATACAAATCAACGACATAAAAGATATGCTCTATAAACGCTGATTGTAGAAATGTTCATAATAATTAAAAGTTTTCAACAAAGTTGTAAACATCAAAATCCACAACTTGTTGTTGGAAGCCACTCGATTTTGTCAATATCTTGTGCGAAACGTTCACCTTCAACTTTTCCACAACCCTTATTAACAAAATCATCATCAAGTATAAAATAACAATAAATAATTAAGGAGAAAACGATGAAACTTTCTTGCGACAGCCTTGACTTATCAGACGCTTTAACACAGGTGGGAAAAGCCCTTCCCTTAAAGAAAGTAATGCCGATATTGAACGGTATTAAACTGAAAGCGGAAGGAGATACTTTGACGCTTACCGCAACGGATCTCGAACTTTCAATCGAAAAGAAAATAAAGGCGGATATTTTCACCGAAGGAGAAACTGTTATCCTTGGAAAATATTTTACGGAATACGTCAGAAAAATCGATAAGGAAGACGTTATTATCGATACGTCCGAGGAAAACACCCTTAAACTTACCTACGGCGAAAATAACGGCTATATCCAGACAATGGAAGCCGACGAATATCCCGCTTTCAAAAACGTCAACGACGAAAACTCTTTTTATATTGTAAAGAAAGAGTTGAAAAACCTTATCGAAAAAATTATTTTCTGCACCGCAAGCGAAGATAACCGTCCTACCCTCAAAGGCTGCAGCATTGAAATTTCCGACAATAAAATCATCGGCGTCGCGTCAGACGGATACCGCCTTGCATATTGCAAAAAAGAAATCGAATACGGCGGAGCGGATATTAAAATAATCGTCCCCGCAAGAAGTATGAGTGAAATTTCAAAACTTCTTGACGACAGCGACGAAAACGTAAAGGTGAGCATCGAGAAAAACTATTTTATGGTCGATCTCGAAAACACCAAAATCGTAACGCGACTTATCGAAGGAGAATATATCAATTACAATAAGATTATTCCTTCCGACTTCACAACAACCGTGTTTGTCGATAAAAAGGCGTTGGACACCGCAATCGACCGCGCGTCGCTTGCAACCCGCACCGAAAAGAAAAGCGTCGTAAAACTTGAAATCCGCGAAAAGAGAATGTCGATATCTGCGGAAAGCGAAATCAGCGGCATCAACGAAATCGTCAATATAGACCTTCTGGGACACGACCTTAACATCGGGTTCAACGCAAGATATCTTTCGGACAGCTTGCGCGCGATAAGCGACGATTTTGTGAAACTTTGCTTCACAACTTCGACCGCGCCCGGCGTCATCGTACCTACGGAAAAGAAGGAAGACGAATATCTTTACCTTATTTTGCCCGTGCGTATTATAAACTGACAAAAACTTATTCCAAAACAAAAAAACACACTGCGAAAAATTGCAGTGTGTTTTGTTTTAACCTTTTTGTTACTTTTCTTCTTCGACTTTTCTTATCGGAAACATAAGGAAGTTTTCGTTGGTTTTCGGATTGGTGAAATTCTGAACGCTTCCGACAAGGTTGATTTTATTTGCGATAAGGTATCCGATAAGTTCCTTAAAAGTTTCGGTCGATTCGACCTTTGCCTTTATATATTCAAAAGACGGAATCACCCATTTTGTCCAGCCGCTTGGCGCGACGGCGTCGTCGACGGCTTCGACACCAGCAAGATAAAGCCCGTTTTCGTATCCGCCTTCCCACGGCTTAAAAGACAGCGTTTCGTCGCTCATAGCGCCCCACAAGCCTTTAAGCGCGCCCGACTCGTCCCACTTTGCAAGATAAGATATTTCCGAAAAGTTTTTATTTAATTCCGTCCATAAATCTCTGACGAAATCTTTGCCGTCTTTCGACGAACCGCACTTCCCGACCAATGTAATTTTCGGCAAGGTTATTCTGGTGGTTTCCATACTTTATCTTTAAAATTAACGTCTTAAACTGTCGATTAAGTCGTAAATGCGTTGCAAATCGTCGTTGGAATAATAGTTTATTCGGATTTGTCCTTTTTCTTCGCCGCCAAGGATCGTGACCTTCGTATTGAAGATTCGTTTCATATCGTTGACAAACCCTTTGAGTTCCTTCGATTGTTTTTCCTTTCTTGCGCCGGTCGGGATAAGTTTCCTGCCGAGATAAAGTTGGATTTGCTGTTCAAGATCTCTCACGGACATTTTGTTGTCGCACGCTTTATTGGCGTAATATACCTGCACTTCGGGGTCGGTAACGACGACAAGACATCTTGCGTGGCTTCCCGAAAGTCTGCCTGCCCTTACGAGTTCCAGAACTTCTTTGTCAAGCGACAAGAGCCTTAAAAGGTTGGTTACGACGGGGCGGCTCATACCGATACGTTCCGCCGCTTCTTCCTGCGTCAGGTCGCACGATTTGATAAGTTCCGCGATACCTTCCGCCGCTTCGACGGGGTTTAAGTCCTCACGTTGAAGGTTTTCGATAAGGGCGATTTCTCTCATTTCGCGCGGGGTAAGTTCCCTTACGACGCATGGCACCGAGGTAAGACCGGCAAGTCGCGCCGCGCGGAAACGCCTTTCGCCCGCGATTATGACGTATCTGTTGCCGCTTCTCAAAACTATCAGAGGCTGGATAATACCGAAAGTCTTAATCGACGCCGCAAGTTCTTCCAGAGCGGCTTTGTCAAAAACTTTACGCGGCTGATAAGGGTTGGTGTCGATAAGGGAAATATCGACGTTCATTATTTCGCGGGACACGGCGGATTCGCTTTTTTCCGCAATCGTTTCTTCTTCCTTCATATTGCCGAGCAAGGCAGCAAGACCTTTTCCGATACCTTTGTTTGACATAAAACACCTCGTATGTAAAAGTATTTTTTTTCAGTATAACATTAAAAAGGTGAATAATCAATTATTTACAAAAATTTGTGAAACATTATTTTTGTGAAACATAAGAAAATAAAAAGCGGATAAAACAAAAAAAACGCTGTTCTCACAGCGGATTTTTCTTGATTGTGCCGAATTTTCTCGGATAAATTTTAGGCGTGTCTTCAATCTTTTCGTAAACGACGATGTTTCTTTCGCCGGCGTCAAAAGGAAGAAAGAAATTAAAAACTTCGGTTTTTTTCGCGTTGAGTGCGGCTTCCGCCGTCTTTGCGGTTTCCACGTCGGACAAATCCTTGCCTTTATAATTTATAAAAATGCCGTGCTTTTTAAGGAGAGGGATTGAAAGTTCCAGAAGGATATTCGTCTGACCGACCGCCCTTGCGACGACGACGTCGGCACTCCCCCTTAAAAGTTTTTCGCCCGCTTCTTCCGCCCTTAAATGTTTGGCTTTTGCGTTTTTAAGGGAAAGTTCGCTTACGGCAAAGTTTAAAAAATCCACGCGTTTTGAAAGCGCGTCAAGCATAATAAGTACAATATCGTCACGGATTATTTTAAGTGGTATCGACGGGAAACCCGCGCCTGCCCCGATATCGACGACGGCGGCGTTTTCTTTTATGAATTTTGCGGCGGAAATACTGTCGACAATATGTTTTACGATAAACTCTTTTTCGTCGGTAATGGCAGTTAAATTGACGTTTTTGTTGTATTCAACCACAGTTTCGTAAAATTTGTAAAGTTTTTCGCATTGGTTGTCGGTAACGCTTACGCCGACAAATTCCGCCGCGGTTTTAAGCGTTGTAAAAAAGGGCTCAGTCATTCTTTTTCGCTTTCCTTTTTGTGAAATATTTTTTCATATGGTCGCGCAATCCGCCGGTTGCGTAGTCGGATTTCACGATAAGAATGCAGACAAGCGCAACGAGTATCGCGACGGCGCAGTACGGGAACAGCACGCTGTAATCGCCGACTTTCACGACCTCGGTATTGACGCCGTTTACGATTTGTTCGATGACGTAAGTCTTGCCCGTTTTCTTGCCGACTTCCTTGATTACATAGCCGGCGAGTATGGGAGTGACGACCATTGCGGCGGTTGTAGAGCCCGCAAAGATACCCGTGTTTTGCCCGATGTTTTTGGCTTTGCTGAGTTCCAGATAAAACGGATACAGATTAGCCATTGCAAAGCCGTAGCCGACGCCCTCGACCATAAAGAAGAAAACAAGCGGGATTTTCAGTTCAAGTCCCGAGTCTTTTTTGGAAAACGGCATCGCGGCAAGCAGCGCGACCATCATAAGCGCAAGACCGATCGTTATCGTGTACTTACGGCCGATTTTCTTTGCGACGGGAGAAGCGAATATAAACCCGGGCAGCGCGCCGATTATGACGAAAACCAGCGGCAGTTGCGGCATTTTGAAGCCGAGCATTACGTCGCTGTACACGGTGAAATTCGACACGAGCGCGTTGTACGCGATATAAAAGAAGAACACGCTTGCAAGAATGAAAATCTTATTGAAAAGATTGCCCTTCATCTGCTGCTTGTCAAGTTCTTCCACAACGACGGTTTCGCTTCTGTATTTTTCGGGGTAGTCGCGTTTATATTCTTCCAAACGACGATTGAAGTCGTCCGTCACCCGTTTTTCGCTGAAAGTGAACGAGTATGCGGCAACCGTTATAAGGCTGCTGCCGACAACCGCAAGACAAATCGGCAAAAATTGCGCGTTTTTCGCGGCTTTAAGGGGCATGAAAGCCATCGCCAGCACGATACCCACGGCAGTGAACGCGACGGACACAAGGTTCGCAATCGAGTTTGCCCTGCCTCGGTCGGGTTCGTATACGAAATCGGGCACGAGAGAAAGCCCCGCGCTTCTGTACGCCGCCATCGCGATAAGAGTCACCGTCAGTGACACGATATACGGGGCGAGTTGCCTTTTCGAGGCGAATACGCCCACAAGACACAGCCCGATAAGAGATATCGCCGTGCCGGCGTAAATATACGGCGTGCGCTTGCCGAAACGGCTTTTGCATCTGTCCGAAAAGTGGCCGAAAAGAGGCAGAATAAAAAGCCCGACAATATTGTCGATTGCAAGAATCCACCCGCTTTCGTACGGTTCGAGCGCGAAAGAATACGTGTTTATTGATTGAATAAGCTGATCGTATACGTTCCAGAAAATCGAAATCCAGCCGAATACAAGCGATGCGAGCGCAACGTTTCTCTTATCGAATTTCATAAATACCTCTTCAATCCGAAATTATACCATACGCCGCGACGATTTAACAAATCATTTGTTTGAAATTTCTGGAAGATATGGTATACTTATGTAAAATATATCGACAAAAAAGGACTGTTATGAAAAAATTCGGAATGGTTATCGCAATCGGACGCGAAGTCAAAGGCGTGCTCGAAGCCTTCGGGAAAGTCGAAAAAATTCAAAATAAGCCGTACGACACGTACCTTGTCAGCCGCGAAAACGCCCTGATTTACGTCGCGGTGTCCGGCATGGGCGAAATATCGGCTGCGGGAGCAACCGAGTTTTTAATCGCGAAATACGACGTACGGGCGATATTCAACTTCGGTTTCGTCGGGACGCTTACGAAACGCTTCGGCTGCAAGGACGTCGCGGTTGTCGAAAAAGTCGTGCATTACGAAATCGACACGTCGGCAATCGACAACGTGAAAGCGGGCCATTACGACGAAAATCCCGACCCGTACTTTTATTTCGACAAAAATCTTATTTCCGCGGTGAAAAAGGATTTCCCAAAAATTAAGACGGCAAGGCTTGCTTCCGGGGACAAGTTCATTTCGTCAAGCGAAGTTAAAGATAAACTTATTGCGGATTTCGATGCCGAAATCTGCGATATGGAAGGCGCGGGAATTTGCATTATCGCAAACAAAAACGGAGTGCCTGCTCTGAGCCTTAAAATCGTCAGCGACAACGCCGACGAAACAAGCCCCGCCGACTTCAACGAAATCGCAGACCAAGGGACAAGCGATTGCGCGAAAATAATCGTCGACGTTATCGACGCGATTGCGCGCGAAAAATAAAAAGGCAAAAAGCCGAAAAATCACGAAAAAAACAAAGGATAAAATTTTATATATTATACAATAATATATAAAATTCAAAAACTATGGAAACCATCAAATCTTTTCTTATAAATCACGACGCCCACCCAGAGGGGGTTTACCTTTCTCATGCGGAGCACAATATCTATACTTACGACCTTCGTTTCAAAAAACCGAACGCGGGCGATTTCCTTACGACTGCCGCGGCGCATACCGTTGAGCACCTTTTCGCAACCGTGATAAGAAACAGCGCGGTCAAAGACAAAGTGGTTTATTTCGGGCCGATGGGCTGCCGCACGGGCTTTTATCTGCTTATGCTCGACACCACGCTTGACGAAGTAAAGCCTATTGTGAAAGAGTGCTTTGAAAAGTGTCTGGAAATGACGGAAATCCCGGGCTCCAAGCGGCAGGAATGCGGGAATTATCTCGACCACGATCTCGAAGGCGCAAAGGAAGAAATCAGAGCGTTTTTGCCCCATATTATTTAATCGGCATAAAGAATGTTTTTAATCAGCGCAGACTTATAAATTAAAGGTAAAAACCTTTACATGACAAAGTCTGAGCCCGGCGCAAACCATGTCGGAACAACTCGCAGAAAAAACATAAAAACATCGGAATGGCGTCAAACAAGACGCCTTTTCAATAATTATAACGTTTTGTAAGACGATAACGCACTAATAATAAACCGCCCGAAACGGCGGTTTTTTGTTATACCGAAAAAAATAATAAAAACAAAAGTCTTAACGGCAAATTATTCAAGACAAAACGATTAATAAAGTTATCAAATCGCAAAAAAGAAAAGGATAATCAAATCCGGAATACAAAAGACTTTTTCCTGTTTTTATACTAAAACACAGCGAAAAATAAACAAAAAAAACGGCTAATACCAATAAAAAAATACAGTAAAAAACCGCGCCAAAAACGACAATGTTTTACGTGAAACGCCTGTTTTTTCCAAGAAAAACGGCACTTCTTAATTCAAACGATCAAGGAATGTGCCGCATTTCAGGCATGAGTTTTGGTTGTTTTTCACGCAATCTTCGCAAAAGCAAGCGCCGCATGACTTGCAAACATACATTTTGTCGGGTGAAAATGACTTATTGCACGATGTACATTTCATAATAATTACCGCCTTTTCCTAATATAATTTATTGCAATTATTCCCAAAAAAATGCGATATATACCTTGTCCGAAAAAGTCGAAAGTTATCCACAAAACCGCGCCCTTAAATTTACACGGAGAAAGAACGGAAAATCACGAAACAAAACGATAAAAACAATTAAAAATAGCCCAAAATCCCCGTAAAAACAGCCCAAAACCCGCCCAAAACAACGGCTTTTGTTCCACGTGGAACAAATGTGGACAACTAATTGTTTCACGCGAAACATATAAAATCGATACATCTTAAAACTGTCAAAATATTCCGTTGTTTCACGTGAAACGTTGCTTCTTAAAAATGTGGATATCTTTTAATCGTTTTTCCAGTAAATTGACATATTGTCAACCGATTGATATAATAGCTTTGAGAAAATTAACATAAAAGAAGGTTTTTATGGCTACCGATCTGAATTATATTAAATACGTTGTCGAACAAATTGATTTACCGGACATTTCTTTCAAAAAAATGTTTGGCGAATATATGATATATTATAAAGCCGTACCCGTTTTACTTGTTTGCGACGATTGTGTTTTTGTTAAGATTTTGAAAGAAACAACCGAGCTTCTCGGTGAAGATTGCGAACAAGAGTTTCCATACGACGGCGCAAAACTGCATTACGTATTGGATATTGATAATTCCGATCTTGCAAGGCAAACAGTTATGGCAGTATATAATTGCCGAAAAGACAAGCCAAAGAAATAAAATAGCAATGTTTTTATTTGCCCGAGTTTTCGGGCTTTTCTTTTTATTTTTTCTTATTGTTGCGCCGTGTTCCGAAAAGAGTGTTCTTTATGAAAAAGAGTTGTGTTTTGTTTGCCCGGTATAAAAATAAAAATTATCAACATCTGATAACGGTGTAAAAACGGTTATTTTTGTTTGCGTGGAAAATAATATAATATTGAAATCGCTGTTTGTTTTTGTGTTTTGAATGAAGTCCATATTTAATATATTTTTTCTTGTTTGTTTCATGTTATCAAAGAATAGTTTTCTTTTTCGTGTTTACTGTATTATTATCTCAAAGTGTCGGCTCGGTTGTTTTGTTTTTTGCGGTTGTATTGAGTCTTTATTAAAGGCGCAATTTCAGTTAGTTCGAAACAAGTTGCCGTTTGCGTTATTTTAATATTCAAAACGTTGCATTTTTTCGTGTTTGTTTGTTATGTTTTGTTTTGGGCGTGTTTTTGATTGAGAGATTTTGGATTGTTTGTTGTGGTTGTTTTTGTGATTGATTTTACGATTGATTGATGAGATGGTTTATCGTGTTTGTTTTGAAGGTTTGTTTTTTGAAGGTTTTTGATTGAGTGGTTGCGGGGATTGTTTTTTCTGATTGTTTGATTTGATTGATTGTTCCGGTTGGTTGTTTTTTGTTGAGTGGTTGTGATTTTGTGAGAAAGAAAAAGATTATGGTCGGACGGTGCATTGCAATGCTGCCGTTGTTAAACCCTGTGTCAAAATGAGTGCGCTCTGATTCAAACGGTTGATCTTTTAATTTGGGCGTGTATTGTTTGTTGTGAAAACGTTTTCTTGTTCTGAACGTCGTTTTGAGAGCGGCACAAGTTAAATCGTTTGCCAAATAGCGACGGATACTGTTCTTGCGTTGAAGTAACGCAGAGGGTTGTTCGGCCTTGTATTAATTGCGTGGATTTTATGGCGCAAACGGCAGCGGCGTAATCGTCGGCGCACAAATAATTATTGATTGTAAAAAAATAACCATCGAAACGCGCCGTGGAAAATGACCGATACGGATTGAACGATATCGTTGCCAAAACGCCGATATTTCAACGCTTTTATGAAAAAT